>Ga0315902_10007041_pt1 | contig 15436 bp, 15 predicted proteins | sample LakEriMetagenome_9_FD_203523 | JGI IMG/M metagenome (GOLD analysis project Ga0315902, IMG submission 203523) | Freshwater fungal communities from buoy surface, Lake Erie, Ohio, United States - Buoy 12 MA117 | ecosystem: Environmental > Aquatic > Freshwater > Lake > Lake biofilm | place: USA... | reverse complement strand
TTATTCATTATTGTGTTCCGAATATCCCCAGCGGATTTGCCCGAACTGCTTCGCAGGCCATCAGCAATGTATTAATGCCACTTTTACTCGAGATGGCGGATGAGGGCGGACTGGATCAATTATTATGGCACAAGATCAATATCCGAAACGGGATTTATATGTTTAAAGGAGCTCTGACCAATATTTATCTCAGCCAGCGCTTCGATTTAAAATACACAGATCTGAATTTATTGATCGCCAGCAAAAGGTAAAGGGTGTCGTTTGAATAAGGTTACTTCTTAAAACTTTCCATTGACAGCAACTGACTGCAGGTTTTTATTTCCTGCGGGTCATTACTGCTGATAACTATCAGGCGGTCTTTCCCGGTTTTCTCCAGCAGGGTGTTATACAGTTCTATACCGGATACATCCAGATAGGAACAGGGTTCATCCAGCAGGAGGATAGGAGTGTCTGAAAAGAAAGCAACAGCAAGACGAACCCGTTGTTTCATTCCGCTGCTGTAAAACCGTATTTGTTTATGTGCGGCATTGGTTAAACCTGCAGCTGCCATGATTTCATCGCAGGTTGTATTGTTAAGGCATCTTTTGAATGTGAAATGAAATTTCAGCAATTCATTCAGCGTAAATTCTTCCGGAACCTGCAGATAAGGTGCGGAAAAAGATATCAGCGGATATACTTTTTCTGGAACTACGATTGCATTGTTCAATTGGTATTCAATCTGTCCTTCATTGTGAAGCAGACTTCCGGCAAGAAGTTGCAGAAGCGTAGATTTCCCGGAGCCATTCGGTCCGGTGAGGGCATAGCGGTTTCCTGCAATAAATTCATAATGGAGATGGCGAAAAATCCATTCCCGGTTATAGCGTTTGCCGAGATCAGAAAGCAATATCTTCATCGTTGCCATTTTGAACAAGGCGTTTGATGATTCCGATTTCGGATTTACGTATAAAATTCAGGATTTCTTCTCTTGCAGAACTTGAAGGAATCGTGGATTCAATGATATCAAGTGCTTTGGATACAATGTGCTTCTCTACAAAAAGGATATGATAGATTTGAAAAATCTGATCAATAACATCTTTTGCATATCCTCTGCGGCTAAGTCCGATATTGTTAATCCCTGCGTAGCTTAATGGAGTTCTGGCTGCTTTTACGTAGGGAGGTACGTCTTTGCGGATAGCGCTCATTCCGGCAATATAAGTATGTGCGCCGATATGGGTAAACTGATGCGCAGCGCTTAAACCTCCGATTACTGCATAATCGTCAACCAGTACATGTCCGGCTAATTGAACGCTGTTTGCCATCACTACATTATTTCCTACAATACAATCATGAGCGATGTGCGCATAGGCCATAATCAGACAGTTGTTGCCGACTCTGGTAGTGTTTTTTTCAGTTGTGCCCCGGTGTATTGTTACACATTCCCGGATTGTAGTATTGTCTCCGATTTCAGCAAGGGTATACTCACCTTTGAATTTAAGATCCTGAGGAACGGCTCCAATCACTGCACCCGGGAAAATTTTACAGTTTTTGCCGATACGGGAACAAGGGAAAACGGTAACATTACTCATAATGTGTGTACCGTCGCCTATAACCGTATCTTCATGGATCATCGCAAAGGGCTCAATCCTTACATCGGCGCCGATTTGAGCTTTGGGATGAATATATGCCAGGTTGCTGATCATGATTTCGTTTGTTTGACAATTTGAGCAGTAAGATCGGCTTCGCAAACCACCTTGCTGCCCATAAAAATGGTGCCTTTCATTTCACAGATCCCTCTGCGAATAGGATTTTTGAGTTCCATTTTCAGGATCAGCGTATCGCCCGGTACTACCTTCTGTTTAAACTTACAATTATCAACTTTAAGGAAGTACGTATCGTATTTGTCTTCTGTATCACGGGGGATAGCCAACAGGCCGCCACACTGAGCCAGCGCTTCTACCTGAAGAACACCTGGCATTACATAATTGCCCGGGAAGTGTCCCTGGAAATAGGGTTCGTTATAGGTTACATTTTTAACACCAATGATATGCGTGTCTGAGAGCTCAATGATTTTATCTATCAGCAGAAAAGGAAAACGATGCGGAAGGATCCGTTCAATTTCAGTTACATCCAGAACAGGTGGTTTGTCCGGATGGTAAGCGGGAACGGCAATTTTGAATTTATTCTTTTTAAGTTGTTCTTTGATTTTTTTTGCAAAAGCAACATTGCTGGAATGCCCTGGCCTGTTGGCGATGATATGTGCTTTAAAGGGGATGCCTACAAGAGAAAGATCTCCAATCAAATCGAGCAGTTTGTGCCGCGCAGGTTCATTCGGAAAACGTAATTCCAGATTGTTGAGGTACCCTTCGCTGGTAATGGCAAATTTTTCTTTTCCGAAAGATTTGGAAAGAGTTTCCAGCTGCTGATCGGTTACCGGCTTGTCCACTACAACAATTGCATTATTCAAATCTCCGCCTTTAATCAGATTGTTTTGCAACAGGAATTCCAGTTCATGGAAAAAGGAGAATGTTCTGCAGGGAGCAATTTCTTCATTGAAATGCCGGATGGATTTTAATTGCGCATGCTGGGTTCCGAGAACCGGCGAATTGAAATCTATTAATGTATTGATACGAAAAGCGGGAGACGGCATAGCGACCATCTCTACCTGTTTCTCTTCATCGTAGAAATAAATATTTTCTTCAATTCCGTACCAGATTTTCTCAGCAGATTGCTCTTTTCTGCCGACTTTTTGCAAAGCTTCTACAAAAGGACGGGCACTACCATCCAGAATGGGTATTTCCGAGCCATCCAGTTTAATCAGTACGTTGTCAATTTCACATCCGGCTAAGGCTGCAAGCAAATGCTCAACTGTATGAATTTCAGCACCGTTCTGGGTTAGTGTGGTGCTTCTGTTGGTGCTGGTAACAAAATCAACATCGGCTTTTACAGTTGGCTGACCTTCCAGATCAATTCGTTGAAATACGATTCCTGTATTTTCTGAAGCCGGTTCAAGTGTAAGGCTAACAGTAGCGCCGGTATGGATGCCGATTCCGGAAATTGAAAAAGGAGCTGCAAGTGTATGTTGGTGAGAACTGTTCGGTCCACTCATTTGACTCATAAGGCACGAAAGTAGAAAAAAAGGGAGAAATATCGAGAGTGAATCAGCAGAACCTGACATTTATAGCGCACCTGGAGGATGCATCAAGCAAATGAAAATTATTCGAAATCGGCCCGCTGGGCTTGTAATTGTCTTATAAGAGACTCCAATTCGCTTATTTTTTTCTCTAATTCCGGCAGATTGCGGGCAATAGCCTGACTTCTGAGAGCGCTGGTATAATCAAATGCAGGTGAGCCGGTAACTGTACTTCCCGGAATTTTTATGGATTTACTGACTCCGCTCTGGGCATTGATGCGGGAGCGATCAGCAATGGTGATATGCCCAACAATTCCGACTTGTCCACCAATCATCACCTGATTACCTACTTTGGTGCTGCCGCTGATGCCGCTTTGTGCCGCAATGACGGTGTCGCTTCCGATCTCAACGTTGTGTGCGACCTGAATCAGATTATCAAGCTTTGCGCCCCGTCGGATAATGGTAGAACCGATGGTGGCACGGTCGATGCTGCAGTTGGATCCAATTTCCACTTCGTCTTCAATCACGACATTTCCAATTTGAGGTACTTTTTTATACTGGCCATTTTCCTGTGGAGCAAAACCAAAACCATCACCTCCTACAATAGTTCCTGCATGAATCCGTACATTTTTTCCAAGTACACAGTCGTGGTAGATTTTGACCCCCGGGTGCAGGATACAATGATCTCCGATTACAGCACCGTCACCTATATATACTTGAGGATGAATCTTGACATTAAATCCGATTTTTACTTTCTGACCGATATAGGAAAAGGCGCCTATGAAAACCTGGTCCCCAATACTTGCGGTGTCTGATACATACGAGGGCTGCTGAATACCTGAAAATTCTCTGGCTTTTAGTTGCTCATAGGCTTCCAGTAAACTTGCAAAGGCTGAATAAGCATCCGGAACGCGTATCAGCGTAGGGGTGACGGGTTCCTTTAGTTCCAAAGAATCATTAATGATAATTAAGGAAGCTTTTGTTTGATAGAGGTGCTCCTCGTATCTGGGATTGGCCAGGAATGACAATTGACCATCTCCGGCTTCTTCAATTTTTCCAAATGAATGAACCAACACATCCGGGTTGCCTTCAACCTTTCCTCCGACCATCCCTGCTATTTGTGCGGCACTGAACTGCATGAATTTTCTCAAAGTTTTTCAGTCAGCCGTTTTAGGAACGGCTTTTGTTTAATTCAACCGGCCAACAAAGGTAGAACTTTTTAGCCGGGCCATCTGACACTTCCCGTATCAGCAGATACTCAACATCAGAAAGATTTTTAACGGTTCCGTCTTTAAATAATATTCGGATGGGCTCATTGCTCTGGTTGTACATCCTGTTAGTGGCCACCCCATCGAAAACGAACCACCGGGCCTCTTCTACGGATAAAGACAATTCTATGGCCGCTTTTTGCTGCATCTCCGAAATATATTTTGGGTCAAAAGGCTCCATTTGCAGTTTGGTCTTCAGAATTTTACGGTTAAGCAGGTTTTCACAGAGCCGGCTCAGCACTTTATCCGGGTGCGTCATCCACTTTTTAAGCGAGCTCATTACGTCATAATCGTCCAGCAAACAGAACGAATCGGGGTTATTCCGGATAAAATTGCCTGCATTTCTTTCCTTTAAAAAGATATCCAGAACCGGACTAGTGGAAAAAAGACCCTGATCATTGGCGGCAAGTTCTCTAGCTCTCCGAAGAATATTTACCAGCATGTTTTCTGCTCCTAAGACGGCTTTATGCAAATAAGCCTGCCAGTACATAAGGCGTCTGGCAACCAGAAATTTTTCGATGGAGTAAACCCCTTTTTCTTCAATGACCAACTCCCCTTCGTGCACGAACATCATTTTAATGATCCGATCGTAACCAATAACACCTTCGCTTACGCCACTATAGAAACTGTCTCTGGTAAGATAATCCATTCGGTCTACATCGAGCTGACTGCTTATAAGCTGATGCAGAAAAGGTTTGTGGTAGCTGCCTTTAAAAATGGCAAGAGCCAGATCCAGCCTGCCGTTAAACTGCCGGTTAAGCGCCTCCATCAGTAACAAAGAAATGTCTTCGTGGTGTACATCTTCAATTAACACATGCTCCAGCGCATGGGAAAAAGGACCATGTCCGATATCGTGCAGAAGGATAGCGATCTGCGCAGCCTGTTCTTCTTCGGGCGTGATTTCCGCGCCTTTGCTTTTTAGTTCATTCAGGGCCTGACGCATCAGGTGGTAGGCGCCCATGCTATGATGCAGACGGGTATGAACAGCTCCGGGATAAACAAGGTGTGCCAGCGCCATCTGATGAATGCGCCGAAGCCGCTGATACCAGGGGTGTTCGATCAGTTGCAGGATAAACGGATCATCGAATGTTACAAAGCCGTATATGGGATCGTTAACTATTTTTCGGGTCTTCATACATTATAAATCTTTAACAGGACTTAAAGGTAGCTGAAGGCAGGGAATTCGGTAGTTTTACACGCACAATCTTTCCTTTCTAAAATTCAGAATACATGGCGGTGGCGAAGATCTTATGGGTTGATGATGAAATTGAGAGTTTACAGTCGCAAAAATTATTTCTTCAGAATAAAGGCTATGAAGTGGTTGCCGTTACCAACGGATTTGATGCGATTGATTTTGTAAAGGAAAATCCGGTGGATGCGGTTCTGATGGACGAAACTATGCCGGGATTGACCGGTCTGGAAACCCTTGCAAAAATCAAGGAAGTAAACCGATCATTGCCGATTATCCTTATTACTAAAAATGAAACGGAAAACCTCATGGATGAAGCGATCGGATCACAGATCAGTGATTATCTGATTAAGCCGGTCAATCCAAATCAGGTGTGGCTAAGTCTGAAAAAAATATTTGATAACAAACGTCTGGTTTCGGAAAAGACAACTTCTGCCTACCAGCAACAATTCCGCCATTTGTTTACAGCACTGAACAGCAATCCGAATCACAGTGAGTGGATGGAGATTTACCGCAAACTGGTTTACTGGGAATTGGAAATGGCCAAAACAGACAGCGCAGAAATGCAGGAGGTTTTGCAAACCCAGAAGGATGAAGCTAATAATGAATTTTTTAAATACATATCTCAGCATTATGCTTCTTGGATGAAGGCGGGAAACAGCCCTTTACCTGTGATGAGCCATACCTTATTGCGGGAAAAAGTCTTTCCTTATTTGCAGAAAGGACGCCCGCTTTTTTTTGTACTGATTGATAATTTACGTTTCGATCAGTGGAAGGTTGTACAGCCCATGCTGAGTGAGCTTTACCGAATATCGGAAGAAGATACTTTCTACTCAATATTACCGACTGCTACTCAGTACAGCCGAAATGCCATTTTCAGCGGATTGACACCGGCGGATTTGCAAAAGCAGTATCCGCAGGAGTGGAAAAATGATCATGAAGAGGGAGGTAAAAACTTACACGAAGAAGCATTCCTTCGGGCCCAGCTGAACCGTTCGGGCTTGCAGGAGATCAAACTCTCCTACACCAAAGTGCTGAATCTTCAGGCTGGTCAGGATCTGGTCAATAATATACACAATCTGATGCAGAACGATCTCAATATCATCGTTTACAATTTTGTGGATATGCTGAGTCATGCCCGTACGGAAATGGATATTCTTAAAGAGCTGGCCAGTGATGAAAAAAGTTACCGGAGTCTTACGCTAAGCTGGTTTGAACACAGCCCTCTATTGCAGGCACTTCGCCGAATCGCTGATAAAGATGTGCGTATTGTTTTGTCAACCGATCATGGTAGTATTCGGGTACAGAAACCGGTTAAAGTGGTAGGTGACAGGGAAACGACTACGAATATCCGGTACAAGCATGGTAGAAATCTTCAGTATGATATCAAAGATGTGCTTGCATTTCGGGATCCGAAAGAGGCAGGACTGCCCGTTCCGAATGTGAATTCATCTTTTATTTTTGCCAGGGAGCAATATTTTCTTTGTTATCCCAATAACTACCATCAATTTGTGCATTATTACCGGGATACCTTTCAGCATGGAGGTGTGAGTTTGGAAGAAATGATTGTTCCGGTGATTCGTATGGAGAGTCGTGTCGGAACAGTCAGTCAGCCAGCTGTGGAAAAGTAGCTGTTCTCTAAGCTTTTTTATGCAAGTACATTTGTCCTTTGAAAAGATATTAAGTTAAAATCTTAACCCTTATTACGTGAAGTACAATCAGACAAATCTGGATAAGCTGGAAGCGATTCTTGAAGAGAGTGGTTACGTTGTTCGGTATGAACGCGGTACTTTTCAAAGCGGCTATTGTATTCTGGAGCAAAAAAAAGTAGTGGTGTTGAATAAGTTTTTAATCCTGGAGGGCCGCATACAAACTTTGCTGGAACTGATACCTCAGGTGCAGATCCATTTTGATTCGTTAACAGCGGAGTCGCAAAAATTGTATGAGGAAGTATTGGCAATGGTGCCTGAAAAAGAGCCGGGAGAAGAAAATGCCTGATGGATGTACGGAGACACTCAGTTGATCATTTTCAAAGAATTTTAGAGCGATGACTTATCCAGGCTTTAAAGTAACGTTCCTCGGAACAGGTACCAGCGGCGGGGTACCGATGATTGCCTGTAATTGCACGGTATGCAGTTCTGCTGATCCAAAAGACCGGCGTTTGCGTAGCAGTATACTCATTGAAACAGAAACAACTACAGTGGTGGTAGACACCACTCCCGATTTTCGCTATCAGATGTTGCGTGAAAAAGTATGTAAGCTGGATGCAGTACTTTTTACCCATCCCCATAAAGATCATATAGCCGGACTGGATGATATACGTGCATTTAATTATTTTTCAGGGAAGCCAATGCCGGTATACGCGAACTACCTAACGGAGGAGGCTTTGCGACGCGACTATTATTATGCATTTTCAGACACCAGGTACCCGGGCATTCCCGAGATTGCGTTGCATACATTAACTACAGAAACTTTTCAGGTGGGTGACCTGACTATCGAGCCGATTCTTGTATGGCATCTGAAGATGCCGGTACTCGGATTTCGATTCGGGCCGTTTACGTATATTACTGATGCCAATCGAATAGAAGAAGATATGCTTCAAAAAATCCGCGGAAGCAAAGGGCTTGTATTAAATTCACTTCGCCGTACCAGTCATCTTTCGCATTATACACTCGATGAGGCGATTGCTGTGTCGCAGGAGCTTGCTCCCGAAGCAACCTATTTCACCCATATCAGTCATCAGATGGGGCTTCACCGGGAGGTAGAAACTGAATTGCCAAAAGGAATACATCTGGCATATGACGGACTCACCCTTTCTTTTTAGGGAACCCGGCTGGGCGGTGGGTCACCTGGCGGATTCTCATAAAGTGAGGGTCTAATTTTATGGAATGACCAACCGAGTTGTTTCTTTTCTGAAATCATATTTTATTTTTTCAGCCCGCGAAAGAAGAGCCGTAATATTTCTGTTGCTATTATTTGCATTATTTATTTTACTGCCAGATATGTTTCCCTTTTTAATAAGACCCGCAGAGCAAGCCGAATGGGATTCTGTTTTTATTGAGGAAAGCACTTCCTTAAATCAGAAATTGGATCGATCAGGCAAACAGAAATTCTTTTCAGGAAATCAGATTAAAAATATGGATGGATCACATGCTTCTTCTGTCCATTTATTTGAATTTGATCCGAATACCGCGATGGCTGATGATTGGAAAAAATTAGGTGTGCAGGAGTCGGTTGTTCATCGGGTTTTAAAATATCGTGAAAGAGGAGGTCGCTTCAGAGAAGCCAATGATTTAAAAAAAATATACGGGTTGCCCGAATCAACTTGTAATCAGCTCATGCCATACGTCCGAATTGCATCTTCCTCCGGTTTTCAAAATATGAAAACTCAACAGGAAGTAATTTCAAGATCAATCGCGATCGATATCAATGCGGCAAAAGAAGACGAGTGGAAAAAGCTTCCAGGAATCGGACCAGGGTATGCGCGTCGAATTGTGAATTTTCGGGAGAAACTGGGTGGCTTTTATAAAATTGAACAGGTTGCGGAAACATACGGTCTTCCCGACTCCTTATTCAAGTCAATCCGGAACAAACTCATTTTTACCGGAGAACTTTATCGGTTTATAGATCTGAATGCTGCTACATATGAGGAATTGACGGCACATCCTTATATCGATTACAGAACTGCAAAACTTATTGTTTCGTATCGCCGGGAGCACGGACCTTTTCAATCCAAAGAAGAAATGCTGAAAATTGTTACTATAGACAGTTTTAAATACGATAGGGTAGCTCCGTATATCAAAATAAAATAATTCCTAACAATTGTTAGTATTTTAATATATTTGCCTGCTTCTTTTAAGTGTAGTTTTAACGACTGAAATAAAATGTATGAATTTTCAAATAAGTGAATTAACGGAACAGGTATCGCAGGTTGCGCGGGATTTTGCCAAAATTCATGTTGCTCCACATGTTATGGATTGGGATGAGCGGCAGCATTTTCCAAGGGAAGTTTTTACAGAGATGGGAAAGCTGGGAATGATGGGTTTGTTTATACCTGAAAAATATGGAGGTAGCGGATTTGGATACCATGAATACGTGGCAGCCATTGTAGAAGTTGCAAAAGTTTGCGGTTCGATTGGTCTGAGTTTGGCAGCACATAATTCATTGTGTACCGGACATATTTACTATTGCGGAAATGAAGATCAGCGCGGGCGTTTTCTTCCAAAGCTGGCATCGGGCGAATGGTTGGGCGCCTGGGGGTTGACAGAACCCAATACGGGCAGCGACGCGGGAAACATGAAAACTACTGCAGTTCGAGATGGTGATAATTGGATATTAAACGGCACCAAATGCTGGATAACACATGGAATTAGTGCTGAAATAGCGGTTGTGATTGCACGTACAGGAGAACCTAGGAGCAGCGGCAATGCTACAGCATTTATTGTAGAAAGGGGAACTCCGGGTTTCAAATCCGGGAAAAAGGAAAATAAACTTGGTATGCGCGCCAGTGAAACGGCGGAGATGATTTTTGATCAGTGTATTGTGCCGGATGCCAATCGGATTGGTGAAGTAGGTGATGGCTTTCGTCAGGCATTAAAAGTGCTTGATGGCGGACGTATTTCCATTGCCGCACTTTCGCTGGGTATCGCGAAAGGAGCCTATGAAGCTGCATTAAAGTATGCTCAGGAAAGACATCAGTTTGATCAGCCGATTATTCGTTTCCAGGGAATTGCCTTTAAGCTGGCGGATATGGCAACAGATATCGCCGCCGCTGAATTATTGATCGCCAAGGCGGCTTCTTTAAAAGATGCCGGACAAAAAGTAACCGAAGCCGGTGCCATTGCCAAATACCAGTCCAGTGAAATAGCAGTAAAAATTAGCAATGAAGCCGTCCAGATATTCGGAGGATATGGATATACCAAAGATTTTCCGGTGGAGAAATATTACCGTGATTCCAAGCTGTGTACAATCGGAGAAGGAACCAGTGAAATTCAGAAAGTAGTAATTGCACGGCAAGTTTTACAATAATATCATACTTATAATTTATAATTATAATATTTATTTGTAATAATTATTTATTGCAATGGCTACTTTTACCAGCACCCTGCCTGAATTACTGTGGGAAGAGTTGAATCAAAAAGCAACCGAACTGGGCTTGCCCAAAAATAAAATACTTGAAAAGGCACTCCGTCTTTACATAGATCATTTAAATAAAGCTGCTTATATCAGATCCTATAAACAAATGGCAGCTGATACAGATTTGCTCATCCTGGCGGAGGAAGGCATGGAAGATTACCTTAATCAATTACGTACAGAAGATGAAGTAAGGTGAAATCTGGTATGCCAGCCTTGATCCGGTCAAAGTAGGGGAGCAGGGCGGTTACAGACCTATGCTTATTTTGAGTGGAAATTTACTTAACCAGTATCTACCTGTTGTAATTTGTTGTCCGCTTACAACAAAAATAAAAAACTATAAAGGCGATATAGTATTGGTTCCAGATGATAGCAACAATCTTTCTGAAACATCTGAAGTACTTACTTTTCATATTCGATCAGTATCCAAAGAGAGGCTGCAAAAAAGAATTGGAACGATCAAGGAGGAACAGCTTATAATGCTGAAAAAATATCTGAATGAGATATTAACTTATTAATACCCGCACTTATTTGTTCTCTCAGATCAGTTAGTTATCGGCAACCGATAATGGCTTAAATCAATCGAGAAAATCATCTTCTTGCTTAGGACTGTATTTATCAAAGAGTCGGTCGATGGCTCCTCCGAAGACGGGAAATTTTTCCTTTGCAAAATCTTTGATGACTTCAATTGAGGCCAGGGCCTGCGCTTCGCTGAGTCCTTTTTCCATCAGACGTTTGATGAGTTCCTGCATAAGGAGTTATAAGGGATATAAAAGAATAGATGGGATCGATTATGCAACTTTGAGCATGCTTAGCTTGCTCTTGTCAAATTTGTGCTGTGCATAATCGAGTGTTACATGCAGTTGTTTGATGTCTGATCCGGGTAATTCAAACATAGCATCTGTAAGAATACTCTCGCAAATACTTCTAAGTCCGCGTGCACCTAATTTGTATTCCAGTGCCTTGGAAACCATGAAGTCTATAACCTCATCTTCAAGAGATAGTTTGATGCCTTCCAGCTCAAACAATTTGCTGTATTGCTTAATTAACGCGTTTCTGGGTGTAATTAAAATTTCACGGAGGGTTTCCGCATCTAGTGGATTCAGGTATGTTACAACCGGTAACCGGCCAAGAAGTTCAGGGATCAATCCGAATCCTTTCAAATCCTGCGCATTAATATACTGCAGCAGATTTCTTTTCATCAGTTCCTGTTCTTCTTTTTTAGCACTGAAACCAATTGCATTGGTATTTACGCGACGGGCAATGATTTTATCTATTCCGTCAAAAGCACCACCACACACAAACAGAATCTGTTGCGTGTTGATTTTAATTAACTTTTGTTCAGGGTGTTTTCTCCCGCCCTGTGGAGGTACCAGCACCTCTGTTCCTTCCAGAAGTTTTAACATTCCCTGCTGTACTCCTTCACCACTAACATCTCTTGTTATTGAAGGGTTGTCTCCCTTACGGGCAATCTTATCAATTTCATCAATATATACGATTCCGCGTTCAGCAGCTGCCACATCGTAGTTGCAAACTTGTAAAAGACGCGTGAGAATACTTTCCACGTCTTCACCTACATAACCGGCTTCTGTAAAAACCGTTGCGTCTACAATCGCAAAGGGAACATTCAATAGTTTGGCAATGGTTTTTGCCATTAGTGTTTTACCTGTGCCGGTTTCTCCAACCATAACGATGTTGCTCTTTTCGATTTCAACATCGCTGTCGTTTTTTTGCTTGAGTCGTTTGTAATGATTGTAAACAGCAACCGCCATTACTTTTTTGGCTTCATTCTGCCCGATAATGTATTCATCTAGATAGCGTTTGATTTCAGCAGGTTTTTTTACGTTTAGTTTGAAGTTTGAGACGGATTGATCCTGCTTGGTCTGCAGTTCCTGCTGTATAATTTCCTGAGCGTGCTCAGTACAGTTTTCGCAGATATGACCTTCCTGACCGGCAATTAGAATTTTAACCTCATCCCGGTTGCGTCCGCAGAAGGAGCAATGCAATATATTGTTTTTCGCCATGCAGTTAAAATCAAACGATGATTGATATCAAAGATACAAAAGCGAACTGTTCTCTCTTTAATTTAACTTAAAAAGCTTCCCGTCTTTTACTTTTATATTAAAATCTAGTAGGATACCCGTAGAGAAAACTAAAGCTTGTTAACAATACCGTCAACGATTCCGTAGGCAACCGCTTCTTCGGCATTCATCCAGTAGTCTCTGTCAAAATCTTTCATCACTCTATCTAGTGTCTGTCCGCAATTGTCTGCCAGAATTTTAGCACCCAGTTCTTTAGTTTTGGCGATCTGCCGGGCCAAAATTTCCAGGTCGGCGCTGGTGCCCTGAGCACCACCGATGCTCGGTTGATGAATCATTACTTCTCCGTGCGGATATATAAATCGTTTGCCCTTTTGACCCCCACTTAATAAGATCGAACCCATGCTGGCTGCCATCCCCATGCAAATGGTGCTGACAGGAGAGCTGATCAGTTGCATGGTATCGTAAATTACCATGCCAGATGTAACCACACCACCCGGACTGTTGATATACAGTTTAATTTCTTCACCCGGATTCATAGCCTCCAGATAAAGGAGTCGGTTGACGATATCTTTCGCTGAGTTGTCGTGCACAACTCCCCAGAAAAATATTTTTCTTTGCTCGAGAAATTTTTTATTAAACGGATTCATTACAGAAGAAGAGAGTTGTTCGAGCGGGTTCTCTGCCGGTTCATCCTCTTCCATTCTGATTACAGGATTTATTTTTTCGGGAAACATATACTTCAAAATATTTAGGTGAATTAACTTTCTTTTGCTTTGCGGGGATTCATGATTAATACCTCATCAACAAGACCATATGCTTTTGCTTCAGAAGCCGTCATCCAGAAATCCCGGTCGCTGTCTTCTTTTATTTTCTCAATAGGCTGTCCGCTGTGGTATGCAATGATTTCATACAACTCCGATTTGAGTTTTTTCACTTCATTAACCATAATCTGGATATCCGTAGCCTGACCCCCTGCACCCCCGTATGGCTGATGCAGCATAATCCGGGAATGTTTTAATGCCGTGCGTTTGCCTTTCGTTCCGGAGCACATTAATACGGCTCCCATACTGGCTGCAATTCCAATGGTGATTGTGCTTACATCCGGTGAGATATACTGCATGGTATCGTAAATGCCCAATCCGGCATAAATACTTCCGCCCGGACTGTTGATGTACATCTGAATGTCACGTCCTCGGTCTGTGCTTTCAAGAAAAAGTAACTGAGCCGTAACGATATTGGCCACATAATCATTAATTCCTTCGCCAAGGAAGATGATGCGGTCCATCATGAGTCTGGAAAACACATCCATGCTGGCAACATTCAGAGGGCGTTCCTCAATGATATAAGGGGTAAGATTTGTTGGATTAAAATGGGTTTGATACTGGTGCAAAGTAGCCCCCGAGATTCTGCGGTCTTTGATCGCAAATTTTTCAAATTCTTTATTGATGTCCATAATAGAAGATTTCGGTTACAAGTTAAGGGTAACAGAGATATTTAAAAAACACAAATAATATGCTAATCATCATGACCCGACAGAACGGCAGATAAATTAAAATCAAAAAGACAACTTTTTTTAAAAAAAAGTCCTGCCGGGGCAGGACTTTGATAAATAATCTTATCAAGAATCAATGATGCGTATGCTGATGTTCTTCGTTCATTTTAATAAAAGCTTCCGCACTGATTTCTTTTTCTTCTTTTTGAACCTGTTGTTCCGCCCAGTCGAATACTTTTTGAGTAATCAGCTTGCGGTAGGTGCCGTCTACCTGCTTTTCATCTTTCATCAGGCCATCCACGTATTGATCGATCCATTCGAGGTTGCCATCCCCCAGGCTCATTCCGCCGAAGTATCCGAGGATTTGCTGACGGAAACTATCTTTTAATTCCTGCTCCGTAACCTCCAGTTGGTTGTCCCGGATGATCTGATCCGTAATCAAGGTCCATCGTAATTGTTGATTAAAGGAAGGATATTCAGCGTCAGCCTCTTCCTTTGTTTTCGGCTTTTCGCCGGATGTTGTAAGCCATCTCTTTAAAAAAGCTTCCGGAAGATCCATTGTGGTTTTATCCAGCAACACATGATACAGATGATGTTGCAGCTGATTGCTGCTCTGACGGTTCCAGTATGCCCGGATATCATTTTCGATTTCAGTCAGAAATTCTTTTTCGGTTGTCACATTTCTGGAGGGAAAAGCTTCTTTGAAAAACGCTTCATCCAGATCTCTTTTCTCTATCAGTCCGACTTTGGTAATGGTGAATTTGAATTTTCTGGAACCATTCGATTCATCATCATGTAAGCCCAGATCTTCCGTCAGCCAGGATCTTTCTTTTTCGTCAAAGGCTTCTTTCAGACTGCTTACAATGGAGTCGCCTTTTTTTAGTCCGATCAGTTTCGGACGAACTGCTTCGCTGAAATATTTTACCAGGAGGGAGTTATCTTTTTTAATGCCGTTTTCCAGAACTTCACCTGCTTCGTTGGTTTCTTCAATAATAATATTCAGTACGTTTTCATCCTGGCTAACGGTTTCGGGATCGGTCATCTTTCCCAGTTTGTTACGTAGTCTTTCAACTTCCTCCTGAATCATTTCGCCGGTGATGGTTACGCGGTAATACGGGGCTTTTATTGTTTTTAAAGGAAGTTCAAAAACCGGTTTCAGACCAATCTCAAATTCAAAATTATAATTATCGGGCTGCTCCATCA
>Ga0315902_10007038_pt1 | contig 15439 bp, 14 predicted proteins | sample LakEriMetagenome_9_FD_203523 | JGI IMG/M metagenome (GOLD analysis project Ga0315902, IMG submission 203523) | Freshwater fungal communities from buoy surface, Lake Erie, Ohio, United States - Buoy 12 MA117 | ecosystem: Environmental > Aquatic > Freshwater > Lake > Lake biofilm | place: USA... | reverse complement strand
GCCTTGCTGCTGCCCGTCGAGCCCAGCCCGGCCGTGACGGTTGCGCAAGGCCCGGCGTCGGTGGGCGGCAACGCGTTGCGCTGAGCGCCGCAACCGGGCGAATACCCCCTGAAGTTCACCCGGATGGCGGACACGCGCGATATCCTCGCGCCCCGATGAGCCCCGAGTTCGATCCGTCCAGCGCTGGTCCGGACATCCGTGTCGAGATCCAGCGCGAGTTGCTGCGGCTGGCCACGCGCAACGCCGCCGGAAGCGTCGTGCTGCTGCTCGTGGCCGTCGGCTGCATCGCGTGGATGGCCTGGTTCCAGAAGCAGGTCAACACGGCCCTGGCGGTGCTCGTGCTCGGCGGTGTCGTGGCCGGCTGGAGACTCGCCATCCACCGCGGCCGCGGTGATCTGCGCCAGGCCGGTGCCGAGCGCCTGGACACGCTGGTGCGACAACTGGAGGCCAACTCGCTGGCCGTCGGATTGATCTGGGCCGCAACCAGCATCGGTCTGTATCCGCAGCTCGAAGGGTCACTGGCCATCGTCTACATCGGGATGGTCTGCGGTTCGATGGCCACAGCGTCGCATTTCATGCCGATGGCCGGCCGCAGTTTTGCGATCCTCACGGTGATGCAGATGACCGGCATCGTGATTGCGTCACTGCTGCCAGGACCGGTGTCCAGCATTCCGATGGCGCTGCTCGCGATTGCATTCGGCTGGACGATGATCCGCGAAGGGCGGGCCTATCGCGACACCGCGATCATGGCCATCCGCCATGCCCACGAGGCCGATCAGGCCAACCGCTCGCTGCAGCGTTCCGCCGAGGCGGCCGAGGCCGCGAACCTGGCCAAGTCGCAGTTCCTGGCGACCATGAGCCACGAGATCCGAACGCCCATGAACGGCGTGCTCGGGGCCCTGGAGCTGCTGCGTCAGACCACGCTCGACACCCGGCAGCGCCGGCTCGTCAAGACGGCGTTTTCATCGGGCGAGTCGTTGATGGACATCCTCAACGACGTGCTCGACCACTCCAAGATCGAGGCGGGGAAGCTGAGCATCCTGCCTTCTCCAATGTCGCTGCACACGGTTGCGCAGCATGCGACGCAGCTGTTCCGCGCCAATGCCGAGGCGCGTGAACTGACTCTGGTCCTGGCGCTGGACGAGCGCAACGTCCCCGACGGCGTGATTGGCGACGCCCCCCGGCTCAAACAGGTGCTCCTGAACCTGCTGGGCAACGGCGTGAAGTTCACCGAGCGTGGCAGCGTCACGCTGGCGCTGAAGGCCTTGGACGGCGCCACACCCGGCCACTGTCGAATCCGTTTCGAGGTGGCCGATACCGGAATCGGAATTCCCCCGGAGGCCTTGGCCCAGGTCTTCCAGCCGTTCCACCAGGTCGACAGCACCCGCTCGCGTCTGCGCGGCGGGACCGGTCTGGGCCTGGCCATCAGCCAGCGCATCGTCCAGGCCATGGGCGGCAGCATCGTCGCCGACAGTCAGATCGGCCGCGGTTCGGTGTTCCGCTTCGAACTGGAGTTCGAGCTCGCCCCACACCTGCGTCCGGCTGACACCGACTCCGGCTTCGGCGCCCTGCCGCAGGCGGACGGCCTTGCCGGGACCGTGCTGCTGGTCGAGGACAACGAGGTCAACCGGATGATCGGCGCGGAGATGCTCAAGTCCTTCGGCCTCGAGGTCCTGCAGGCCGAAGACGGCGCCCAGGGCATGCGAACGCTGAACCAGCACCACGTCGATCTCGTCCTGATGGACATCTCGATGCCGGTGCTCGACGGCTATGCCGCCACCCGCCAGGCACGCGACCGCGAACAGCGACTGCGCCTGCCGCGGGTGCCGATCGTGGCCCTGACGGCCAACGCCTTTGATGAAGACGCCGCTGCGGCACTGGCGGCCGGCATGGACGCCCACCTGGCCAAACCCTATTCGCGCGAGCAGCTGCGCCAGCTCCTGGCGCGCTGGCTGTAGCCGCCGCCTGCCGGGTGGGCGATCAGAAGACGCTCGCGGGCGCGAGCTGAAAGGCTTCTGCCTGCCGCCGGTGGTGGCGGTAGCGCTCGCGCAGCACGGGCAGATCCGCGTCGGCGTCGGCCCAGAAGAAGGCCCGCTGCGCCCGCAAGGCGTCGCCGTGGCGATCCAGGGCTGCCAACAGCCAGTCGGCACGCCGCAGCGTCATCGCGGTGCAGCTGCGCCCGCGCAGGTCGTCATCGAGATCCAGGGCGTGCGAGCGCCAGTTCTCGGCCAGATACAAGTCCTCGAGGTTTCCGGTCAGCGCCAGCTGCCAACGCGAGCAGATGCCGTCCAGCCACTGCAACACGGTTGCCGAGGCGCCGCGCCCGGCGATCACGCTGCGCATCCGGCGATAGGCCTCGATCGCCACGCGCTTTTCAATGCGGAAGGCTGCGATCGCCGAGGCTTCGCCCTCAAGCTGCTCGATCTCCAACAGCTGGGCACAGAAGCAGCGCGACTCGAAACGCTCGACCGGATGGAACAAGGGCCTGTCGTCACCGCGGCCGGCACTCGAGAACTGGCGGATCGGATCGAAGCGATAGCAGTAGCCAAAGTCGAACAGCCGGACGCGCTGGCCGTCGTCGAGCAGGTTTCCAGGGCACAGGTCCCACTCGAACAAGCCCTCCAGCCACATCGAGCAGATCAGCCCGAAAAGCGATTCCAGACGGCGCTCGTCCCATGAGCCAACCGGCTGGCCGTCGATCCAGGGCGACAGCATCAGTCCATCCCGGTAACTTGCAAACTGAGTGTCCACGATCCCGGCCCAGCGCTCCTCGCCGCCGGGCTCGCGCTTCAGCCGTCCAAAGTCCGCGCGCCTCTGGACCTCGTTGAGGAACGAGGTCGCGCCGTCGACGTTTTGCACCCGCGCCTTCTGCCAGGCCCGCTTCAGCGCCCATCGGCGCCCATCGGCATCGACCAGTTGCAGGACCCAGGCGGTCAATCCGCTGTCGATCGTGGCCTTGACCACGGCGTCTCCGGCCTGCAAGGTCTTCAACGTCGCCAGGTCGAAGCCCGTGTTCGCGAGACTGCCGACCTCCAAAGGCTCCGAGCCTGCGGCGAAGGCCACTTGGGCCGCCTGCCGACACCGCTCCAGATCGGCCGTCATCCGCGGCGCCCTACACCGCTCCGACCCGCCTCAAGGTCTCGAGCACCGGCCGCCGAAGCACCTCGCGCAGGCCCCACCAGCCGGCGGCCAGTGCGAGCAACGCCCCCGCCGCAGCGCCAGCCAACGGCACCCAGAACTGCGGGTTCCAGTCGAACTCGAACACGTAACGAGCCAGCGCCCAACCGACAGCCACGGCCGCGACCGAGGCCAGGGCACCGGCCAGTGCGCCGACCCCCAGCAGCTCGGCCCGCTGCACCTGGGCCAGCAGGCGACCGCTGGCGCCCATCGCACGCATGATCGCGAACTCGCGCGCACGCGCCTCGCGCGTGGCCGAGATCGCCGCGAACAGCACCACCAGGCCCGCCAGCAGCGTGAAGCCGAACAGGAACTCGACCGCGCGGATCACCTGGTCGAGCACGCGCTGCACCTGGGCGATGGAGGCCGAAACATCGACGTTGGTGATGTTCGGAAACTCCCGCGAAAGCCGATTGTCGAAGCCGTCCACCGCGGGCGCCCGGAACGCACTGATGTAGGTCGTCGGCACGTCCGCCATCTGGGCCAGCGGGTACAAGGCAAAGAAGTTGACCCGCATCGAACCCCAATCGACCTTGCGCGTGCTGGTGATGCGCGCGCTCTTGCGGTTGCCGGCGATGTCGAACGTGATTTCGTCGCCGAGCTTCAGGCCCAGCGTCTGCATCAGGCCTTCCTCGACCGAGATCGCACCGGGCTCGTCGGGTTGCCAGCGTCCGCCGACGACGACGTTCTGCCCCGGCAGGACGGCGCTGTGGCTGAGGTTGAACTCGCGCTCGACCAGGCGGGCGGAGCGTTCGTCGCTGTAGCGTTCGGCGCTGACGGTCTGGCCGTTGATCGCAACCAGACGGCCGCGGATCATCGGATACAGGTCCAGGCGCTCGACACCGGCCTCAACCAGGCGCTGCCGGAAAGGCTCGGCCTGATCGGGCTGCAGGTTGATGACGAACCGATTCGGCGCGTCGGGCGGCGTCGCAGCGCGCCAGGCCCCGATGAGATCGGTGCGCAGCAGGACCAGCAGCACCAAGGCCAGCAGGCCGACCGCCAGCGCCGACACCTGCAGCACGGCAAAAGCCGGCCGGGCCGCGATCTGCCGGGTCGCCAGGACCAGCCAGCGCGGGGCCCGGCTCTCGGGCACGGTTCGCTTGAGCAGCATCACGGCCATCCAGGCCAGGACGGCGAACAGCGCGATCGCCACGGCGAACCCGCCCACCGCGATGAGCCCGAGCTTGCGGTCGTCGCTGACCGCGAGCAACAAGGCGACAAAGGCCACGGCAGCAGCGCCCAGGGCGAGCAGCGAGGTGGCCTTGACGGTGCCGACGTCGCGCCGCAACACCCGCAGCGGCGGCACGCTGGCGAGCTGCAGCACCGGCGGCAGGCCAAAGCCCAGCAGCAGGGTCATGCCGACACCCATGCCAAACAGCGCCGGGGTCCAGCCCGCAGCCGGCAATTGGGCATCGACAAGGCCAGCCAGCAGCCAGACGAAGACGTAGTGCACCGCAAACCCGACCGCAACGCCGGCGACGCTGGCCACCAGACCGACCCCGCCGAACTCCAGCGTGTAGGCGCTGGCAATGCGCCGCTGCGACAGCCCCAGGACCCGCAGCATGGCGCAGTCGTCGAGATGGCGCGAGGCGAAGTCGCGTGCCGCGATGCCCACCGCCACGGCCGCGAGCAGCGCGGACAGCAGTGCCACCAGGTTCAGGAACTTCTTGGCCCGGTCCAGGGTTTGCTGCATCTCGGGTCGGCCGCTTTCGAGCGACTCGACCCGCACGCCGCGCAGCGGCACAGCCTTGATGTGGGCCTCGCTCCATTCGACAAAGCGCCTAACCGCAGCGGCCCCGCCGGACAGCGTGTCGGGTGCCACGACGGCCAGGCGGTAGTTCAGCCGGCTGGCCGGCTGGACAAGGCCGGTGGCGGCCAGGTCGGCCTTATTGAGCATCACCCGCGGCGCGAACGACATGAAGCCGGCACCGCGGTCGGGCTCGACCACGATGATGCGCTCGATGATCAGCGAGGCATCGCCCAGCAGCAACTCGCCACCCATGCGCAGGTTCAGCGAGTCCAGGATCGCCGCATCGACCCACACGGTGCCGGGTCGTGGCGCTGCCGCGATGCTTTGCTCGGGTCCGTCGACCTTGTCCTTGAGCACCAGCTTGCCGCGAAGCGGGTAGCTGTCGCTGACCGCCTTGACGGCCACCAGACGCGAGGCGCCGCCGTCGACATCGCTGGCGCGGCCCATGCTTGGGAAGCCGACGCTTTGCGCGGTCGCCAGGCCGAGCTCCTTGGCTTTGGCCAGCAGTTCGGGCGCGGTCGGCTTGTCGCTGCCGATCACCGCATCGCCCCCGAGCAGCTGACGGGCGTCGCGTTGCAGACCGCTGGACAGCCGGTCGGCAAAGAACCCGACCGCGCTGAGCGAGGCCACGGCAAGCAACACCGCGACCGCCAGCAGCCGAAGCTCGCCGGCCCGCAAGTCGCGCCAGAGCTGTCGCCAGGCCAGCACCAGCACCGAAGGGGGACGGACGGCCATGGCCGCCGGCGCCGCCGACGCAGCTGGGCTGGCCGGCATGGATGAAGTTGTCATGGTGTCGAACTTAACTCAAGCCCGCCCCGGCTGCTGCGCGCGGGGCTTGGCCCTGCGACAGGACGCGGATTCCAGGTCGCCGGATGCGGCGAACGCTGAGTGCGAAATCCCTGAAGCGGCGCTGCCCCTGACTGCGCTGCAATCGAGCCATGTCGCACGCGCTGCCCCCCTTGTTCGTGTCCCACGGCTCACCCATGACGGCACTGGAGCCCGGTGCGGCTGGCGCCTACTGGCAGCGGCTGGGCCGGCAGATCGACCGCGTCTTTGGCCGCCCCAAGGCCGTCCTGGTGGTGTCGGCGCACAGCATGGCCCGCGCGCCGCTGCTGCTCGCCGGAGCCCGCCACCATGCGGTCCACGACTTCGGCGGCTTCGATCCGCGCTTGAATGCGCTGCGCTATGGCGCACCCGGAGCCCCAGCGCTGGCCATGCAGGTGCAGGCCCATCTGGCTGCCGCCGGCGTTGCGGCCGCCATCGTGGACCGCAGCGGCCTGGATCACGGCATCTGGATACCGATGCGCGTCTTGTGGCCGCAGGCCGATGTGCCGGTGCTGCCACTGGCCTGGTCACCGGAGGCCAGCCCGGCCGGGTTGTTGGCCCTGGGCGCGGCACTCGCGCCCCTGGCCGCCGAGGGCGTGCTCGTGCTGGGCAGCGGAAGCGTCACGCACAACCTGGCCCGCGTGTTTGCGCGTGGACTGCACGGCACCGCAGTCGACGCCCCCGAAATCCCGGAGAGCCTGGAGTTCCGCTCCTGGTTTGCCGCCCGCGCGGCTGCTGGCGATGCCAGGGCCCTGGTCCACTACCGTCACGAGGCGCCGCACGCGGCCCGTCTGCATCCCACCGACGAGCACCTGCTGCCATGGTTCGTGGCCGCCGGGGCCGGTGGCCTGGGCCAGGCCGGAGCCGCCCGCGGCCTGCGCCTGCATGACAGCCTGACCTACGCCGAGTTGGGCATGGATGTCTACGCCTTCGGCCCGGGCGCACCGGGGCTGCTCGAATCGGCCTAGAGTCCGGCCCGACGCACCGGCCCTTTGCCGGTATCGCCCATTGCCATGAACCTCGTCATCTGGATCCTTGCCCTCGTCGTGCTCGCGCTGTGGACGGCCACCGCCTGGGCCGTGCACGCCTTGCTGTCGGTCGACCCGTCCTGGGTCGGCGACCTCGCGCCCTTGCTCGACAAGGTGCCGTTTGCCGGCTGGCTCGATGCCTATCTGCCGGGCTGGGACGTGGTGCTCTCCGGGAGCCTCTCGGTGGCTCAGTCGCTGTTGTCCGCCGCGGGCGGCATCGGCCTTTGGATCGTCTGGGTGTTGTGGGCGCTGGTGGCCTTTGTCATCGTCGCCGGCGCGGTGTTGCTCAGCGTGATCGTGATGCTGGTGCGCAAAGCCAGCAGCGGCACTGGCGGGGCTGGCGGGGCCGGGGGACCCGGCGGTGGCTTCAAGCCCGGTTCGTCGCCGACACCGACTGCGTGAGCCGATAACCCGCGCCGCGCACGGTCTCGACCATCGCCGCGGCCGCGCCCAGCGCCTCGCGCAGCCGCTTGATGTGCACGTCGACGGTGCGTTCCTCGATGAACACATGGTCGCCCCAGACCCGGTCGAGCAGATGGCTGCGCGAGTGCACGCGTTCCGGATGGGCCAGCAGAAAGCGCAGGAGCCGGAACTCGGTCGGCCCGAGCTTGACCTCGCTTCCGGCCACGGTGACGCGCATCGTCGCCGGGTCGAGTGCGAGTTCACCCACCGCCACCGGCTGGTCCGATGTCTGCGGCGAACGGCGGCGCAACAGGGCCCGCACCCGGGCCAGCAGCTCCGCCGTCGAGAACGGCTTGGTCAGGTAGTCGTCGGCGCCGGCATCCAGGCCATGGACCAGATCGCGTTCGTCGGCCCGCGCGGTCAGCATCAGGATCGGCAGGGTCTTGGTGCGGGCTTCGGCGCGCCACTGGCGGGCCAGCAGGATGCCGGTGGTGCCGGGGAGCATCCAGTCGAGCACGACGAGGTCGGGCAGCCGCTCACGAACCGCCTCCAGGGCCGATTCGCCATCGATCGCCGTCACCGCCTCGTGGCCGGCGTGGCGCAGGTTCAGGGCGATCAGTTCGGCGATCGCGGATTCGTCTTCGACAACCAGGATGTGGGCCATGGTCTCGTGCCTCAGGGTGTTGGCGCAGGAGTGGCCATCACGGTGCTGCGTTCAGCCAGCCCGGTGTGGCGGACGTCCTCGCCACGAACGATGTAGACCACCTGCTCGCCGATGTTCTTGGCATGGTCACCGACCCGCTCGATGGCCTTGGCGACAAAGACCAGGTCGATGGCCGACGAGATGGTGCGCGGATCTTCCATCATGTAGGTCACGAGCTTGCGGAGCAGGCCGTCGAACTCGATGTCGAGCTGGTTGTCGTCGCGGATGACTTCCAGCGCGCTCTCGGCATCCAGGCGCGCGAATGCGTCCAAGGCCTTGCGCAATGAGGCGTTGGCCAGTCCGGCCGCGAATTCGGCATCGGCCACCGGCAGCCGCAGACGGTTCGACACGCCGCTGTTGGCGTGCCGCAGGACCGTGCGCGCGATGCGAGCGGCCTCGTCGCCGACGCGTTCGAGGTTGCCGATGGTCTTGGAGATCGCGATCAGCAGCCGAAGGTCGCGTGCCGTGGGCTGACGACGGGCGATGATCGCCGACAGTTCGCGGTCGATCTCGACCTCCAGCGCATTGACACGCTCCTCGAGTTGCAGCACCTGGGTGGCGGTCTCGGCGCTGAAGTTCACCAGCGCGTACAGGGCCTGCACGACCTGGGACTCGGCCAGGCCGCCCATCTCGAGGACGCGGGTGGAGACACCGGAGAGCTCGGCGTCGAACTGGGTCGAAAGGTGCTTGTCGGCCATGCGGTTTCCGATCGGTTCAGCCGAAGCGGCCGGTGATGTAGTCCTCGGTTTCCTTGCGCTCGGGCTTGGTGAACACGCCGGATGTTTCGCCGAATTCGATCAACTCGCCCAGGTACATGTACGCCGTGTAGTCCGACACGCGGGCGGCCTGCTGCATGTTATGGGTCACGATGAGGATGGTGACGTTCTTCTTGATCTCGCCGATCAGTTCCTCGATGTTGCCGGTGGCGATCGGATCGAGCGCCGAGGTCGGCTCGTCGAACAAGAGCAGCTCGGGGTCGGTGGCCAGCGCACGGGCAATGCACAGGCGCTGCTGCTGACCGCCCGACAGGTTGAATGCCAGGTCGTCGAGCCGGTCCTTGACCTCGTTCCAGATCGCACCGGCCTTCAATGCCCGCTCGACGCGGTCGTCGAGCTCGCTGCGCGCCGTGACACCGCGCACCCGCAGACCATAGGCCACGTTGTCGTAGATCGACTTCGGGAACGGGTTCGGCTTCTGGAACACCATGCCGATGCGCATCCGGACCTCGATCGGGTCCACGTCGGACGACAGGATGTTCACGTTGTCGGGCTTCAGGTCGATGCCGCCCTCGTAGCGGTTGCCCGGGTAGAGGTCGTGCATGCGGTTGAAGCAGCGCAGGAAGGTGCTCTTGCCGCAGCCCGAAGGTCCGATCAGCGCCGTGACCTTGTGCTCCTCGAGCGCCATCGAGATGCCCTTGAGGCTCTTGAAGTCACCGTAGTAGAAGCTCAGGTCCCGGGCCTCGGCCTTGATGGCGCCGGTCATGCGGGTCGTGTTGGTGGTCACCATTTGATCTTCTTTCGCACCTGGTAGCGCAGGTAGATCGCCAAGCCGTTCATCACCAGGGTCATGAGCAGCAGGATCACACCGGCTGCCGCGGCATTGAGCTGGAAGGCCTTGTCGGGACGCGAAACCCAGTTGTACATCTGGATCGGCAGCACCGTGAACTCCGACATCAGCCACTCGAAGTTCAGGAACGGAAACTCGGCACCGATCGGTGGCGGCGGCAGGAAGGCAATGAAGGTCAGCGCACCGATCGTGATGATCGGCGCCGTCTGTCCGATGGCCTCGGCCATGCCCAGGATGACGCCGGTCATCATGCCGCCGCGGGAATACGGAACGAGGTGGTCGCTGACCATCTGCCACCGCGTGGCGCCCACTCCGTAGGCCGCCTCGCGGATGTGAATGGGCACCGCGCGCAGGGCCTCGCGCGACGAGACGATGACGATCGGCAGGATCAGCAAGCCGAGCGTCAGGCCCGCGGTCAGCACGCTCTCGCCGAATCCGAACTGGTAGACGAACAGGCCCAGCGCCAGCAGACCGTAGACGATGGAAGGCACGCCGGCCAGGTTGGCGACGTTGATCTCGATGAGATCGGTGAACCAGTTCTTGCGCGCGTACTCCTCCAGGTAGATCGCCGCACCGATGCCGATCGGGACGGCCGACAGCATGGTCACCAGCATCACCAGCGCGCTGCCGACCCAGGCCGACAGGATGCCCGCCTGTTCGGCGCGCCGCGAGGGGAAGTTGGTGAGGAAGTCGCCCGAGATGCGCGGCAGGCCGTCGAACAGCAGGTCCAGGAATGCCGCGAGCAGCACCAGAACTGCGAACGACGTGCACAAGACGCCGACGATGGCAAAGATCTTCTGCCGACGTTCGGCGCTGGCAATTCGCGACCGGAGCCGAGCGAGGTCGGGCGCTTGCCGAGCGGTCGGCGACCCTTGGGCCATGGGGGTGTCGGCCATGGGGGTGTCCATCAGTAGGCCTTGCGGTAGCGGCGGCGCAGGAAGTGGCCGCCGACATTGAGGACCAAGGTCATCACCAGCAGCACCAGGCCCGCGGCGAAGATGCTGCGGTAGGCCACCGATCCGTGTTCCAGGTCACCCAGGCTGACCTGGGCGATGTAGGCGGTCAGCGTGGCCGCCGATTCCATCGGGTTGAAGGTGAAGTTGGCGTTCTGTCCGGCCGCGATCGCGACGATCATGGTCTCGCCGATGGCACGGGCGGCCGCCAGCACGTAGGCCGCGACGACACCCGACACCGCTGCCGGCATGACCACCGACAGCGCGACCTGCATCTTGTTGCTGCCCATCGCGTAGGCGCCTTCGCGCATCGCCATCGGCACCGCACGCATGGCGTCTTCGGCCAGCGAGGCGATGGTGGGAATGGTCGCCACGCCAATGACGATGCCGGGCACCAGCATGTTGAAGCCCGGCAGATCGGGAAGGATGGTGCCCTGGAGCAGCGGCGTCACGAACAGCAGCGCGAAGTAACCGAAGACGATGGTCGGCACCGCCGCGATGAGCTCGAGCGCAGGCTTGACCGCCTCGCGGACGTGGTGCGGCGCGAACTCCGAGAGCCAGATCGCGATGATCGTGCCCATCGGAACCGCGACGATCAACGCGATCACCGTGATCGTCAGCGTGCCCGAGATGAGCGGCAGGATGCCGTACTGCGGGTTGGCGAACAACGGCGACCAGATCGTCCCGGTCAGGAAGTCCCAGACCGAGACGAAGCTGAAGAACCCGATCGACTCGTAGACCAGGATCACCGTGATCGCGATGGTCGTGAAGACCGCCACCAGTCCGCAGAACATCAGCACGAACTCGATCCCGCGCTCCTTCAGGTTGCGCGTGAACTTGTGCTTGAGCCGCGTCGGATCGACGCGGACGGGTGCGTTCGGCGCACCGTTGATCGCTGCCATGACCCCTCCGGTCCTTTTTGTCCTCGTGGCGCGCCGGCCATCGGTTCCGGAGAGTCTTACTCCTTGGCTTCCAGCGACATCAGCTGGTCGATCGTCAGGCCGACCTTGTTCTCGCCACCCATCTTGGTCCCGACGCGGGCCTTGGCGATGGCGCTCAGGTTGTACTCATAGGCCTTGGCCGGCAGCGGGACGTACTTCACTTCCTTGACCAGCTTGGGGGCGTTCTTCATGAAGAACTCGGCAAACTGCTTGACCTCGGGCTTGGCCAGCGACTTGGCGTTCACGTAGATGAAGATCGGCCGCGACATGGGCTGGTAGGTGCCGTTGAGCACGTTGGCTTCGGTCGGCGCGACGGCCGGGCCGCCCTTCCAGCTGATGGCCAGGCCCTTGACCTTGTCCTTGTTCTCCTGGAAGTAGGCGTAGCCGAAGAAGCCCAGGGCGTTGACGTTGCGCGAGACGCCCTGAACGAGCACGTTGTCGTCCTCGCTGGCCGTGAAGTCACCGCGGCTGCTCTTGCTCTTGCCAGTGACGGCCTCGGTGAAGTAGTCGAAGGTGCCGCTGTCGGCACCCGCGCCGAACAGCGCCAGCGGCGCATCGGGGAAGCTGGGGTTGGCCTGGTTCCAGCGCATCACGGTCCCCTGCGCCGCGGGTTCCCACATCTTCTTCAGGTCCTCGATCGTGATCGAGTTCAACGGGCTGCGCGGGTTGACGACCACGGTCAGCGCGTCGTACGCGACCGGCAGCTCGACAAACTGAACGCCGTTGTTCTTGCACTCGGCCATCTCACCCTTGAGGATCGGGCGCGAGGCGTTCTGGACGTCGGTCTCGCCGCGGCAGAACTTGCGGAAGCCACCGCCCGTGCCCGACACGCCGACCGTGACCTTCAGGCCACGATTGGCCTTCTGGAACTCCTCGGCGACGGCCTCGGTGACGGGGAACACGGTGCTGGAGCCGTCGATCTTGATCGTGCTGGCCTGCGCGAAGGCGTTGGTCGAGGCGATCAGGGTGATCGAAGCGGCGAGGACAGACAGGGAGCGGGCTTGTGACATGGGGTCTCCGGCAAGTGCGTGATCGGGAAGCGACTGGGCTGTCGTTGCGACACATCGGGGTGTCGACTCAGCCCACTTTAGGAAGCGTTGATGAAGATTTGGTGACAGTCGCAATCGCCATGGGCTGAAACGGCCACATCGGCAGTGGTATTCGTCATCGTTCTGTCATGGGCCGCTGGCGGGTGCGGACTCCAGTCGGTAGCCGAACGAGCGCACGGTGTGGACCAGCTCACGGCCCACCAGCGGCTCCAGGCGGGCCCGCAGGCGGCGCACGTACTGGTCGACCGAGCGCAGCGACACCGAGTCGTCGCCCCATACGGCAAGGCGAAGATGCTCGCGCGTCACATTGCGCGGCGAAGCCTCGGCCAGCGCGACCAGCAGGCGGTGCTCGGTTTCGGGAAGGTCGACCTGCAACCCTGCAGCGCCCTGGACGCCGGCTTGAAGCACCCGGATCGAGGGGGTTCCGCGGTCAATCTCCAGGCCCCCCAGCAGCAGGGGCGGCCGGGAGCGTGAACCGGTTGTCGGCCGAATCGGGCGCAGCAGGCGGGCGATGTCCAGCACCAGCGCCCGCGGCTGCACCGGCTTCAACAGGCAGAGATCGGCGCCGCAGTCGCTCCGTCGGCAGCTGGGGTCACGGCTCAGGAGAACACGTTTCGGACCTGGGGGCACCCAGTCCCAGGCGCCCTGGACGTCGGCGACATCGTCAAGATCGACAACAACCGCATCGGGCATGACGTGTTCAAGCAGACGCTGGGCGTGGGCGGCATCGACCACGGGCAGCGGCTGCATGCCGGCGCGCAGCAGGTCAGCGGCCAGCAACTCGCGCAGGGTCGGCTCGGCCACAACGAGCAATACCGTGTTGGCCAGGCCGTGCGCAGCAGTCCGGCGACCCCGGCGCGACGACTCGATGGACAACGGAAGGACCATGGCGTCGCATGGTCGCGCCGATTCATGACGACTCTGTGACAGCGCCGTGCCAGGCGCGCACCGGCTGGCGGCACCGGCCCGCGCCCGGCCGCCAGCGGCTCAACCGGCCGCAGACGCGAACCAGGCCCGGACCTCGGCCTGCCACCGCGCCTTGTCGGCGGCCGGCGCAAAGCTGGCTTCGAAGCTGTTGAGTGCCAGCGTCTGCGCGTCCTCGCGGGTCAGCGATGGCAACGCGGCAAAGGTGGCGAGCCAGTTCGCGTTCAAGTAACCACCGAAGTACGCGGGATCGTCGCTGTTGATCGTCGCGACCAGGCCCGCATCGAGCAGCGCTTTCAGGTTGTGATCGGCCAGTGTCGGGAACACGCAGAGCTTGACATTGGACAGCGGGCAGACGGTCAGTGGCATGCGCTCGGCCGCCAGCCGCGCGACCAGGGCCGGATCCTCGACGCAGCGCACACCGTGGTCGATGCGTTCGACTTCCAGCACGTCCAACGCGCTGTGGATGTAGGCCGGCGGTCCCTCTTCGCCAGCGTGGGCCACGACATGCAGGCCCAGGGCCCGGCATCGTGCGAAGACGCGGGCAAACTTCTCCGGCGGATGACCCCGCTCGCTGCTGTCCAGACCGACGCCGATGAAGTGCTCGCGATACGGCAGTGCTGCGTCCAGCGTCGCCACCGCGGCGTCTTCGCTGAGGTGGCGCAAGAAGCACAGGATCAGCGCGTTGGACACCCCCAGCTCGCGTTCGGCCTGAGCTCCGGCGCGCGCCAGGCCACGGATCACCGTGCCCATGTCGACCCCACGCTCGGTGTGCGTTTGCGGGTCGAAAAACAGTTCGGCGCGGCGAACGCCATCGGCAGCAGCCCGCTGGTAGTAGGCCCATGCCATGTCAAAGAAGTCGTCTTCGACGAGCAGCACGCTGGCGCCGGCGTAATAGATGTCCAGAAAGCTCTGCAGGTCGCTGAACGCATAGGCCGCGCGCAGCGCCTCGATGCTGGGATAAGCCAGCGCGACGCCGTTGCGCGCCGCCAGCGCAAAGATCAGCTCGGGTTCAAGCGAACCTTCGATGTGGATGTGAAGCTCGGCCTTGGGGCAGCCTGCAAGCAAGGCCGCGAAATCGGGTGCAAGCGTCGGGATGTCGGTCGGGTTCATGGGTGGGTCCGAAGGTTGGCGGGCAGAGACCTGAAGCCCCGCAAGGCTAACGGCACGTCAGGCGGTATTGCACAGCCCCACTCCCCGCCACGGCTTGCGCGGGCTGGGTTTGACAGCGTCGGGGCTCGTTGGCGCAATGACGCGCAGTGCATCCGTTTCAACCCTGCTTCCCGGAGATCTGCCATGAACCGCCTCGTCCTCAATGCCTCGCTCGCCGCAGCGGCGCTCGTCCTCGTGGGATGCGCCTCCAAAGTGCCGCTGGACACGCCGGTCGCGGCCAGCGTGACGCCGACAACGACCGCCAAGACAGACGCCGCCGCCAACGCGCCGGCCCAGGGCCAGCCGACGGCGCAGTCCTCCGTGGCGGGGGTCGACCTGACTCGCAACGCCGATGTGTCTGCGTCACCGACCGCGTTGGGCCGCTTCGTCTACTTCGACTTCGACAGCTTTGCCATCGCCGCGGACGACAAGCCCGTGGTGGATGCCCACGCCCGCCGCCTGGCGACCGAGCGCCAAGGCACGCTGCGCATCGCCGGCCATGCCGACGAGCGGGGCGGCCGCGAGTACAACCTCGCGCTCGGCCAGCGCCGCGCCGACGCGGTCGCGCGGAGCATCGTGCTGCTCGGCGGGGACGAGCGACGCATCGAGGCCGTGAGCTACGGCGAAGAAAAGCCCAAGGCCATGGGGCGCGACGAAAGCGCCTTTGCGCAGAACCGCCGCGCTGAACTCAGCGTACGCTGAAGCCGAGGCTTCAGGTCGTCAGCGGGCAGCGAGCCGGCGTTCCAGAACCACGGCATCGATGCCGGGTGCGTAGTAGCCGTGGCTAAGGGCCATCTGCACGAAGCCCAGGCGGCTGTAGAAGCGCAATGCGTCTTCGTTGTCGTGCCGGGCTTCGAGCCTGATGCGACCGATGCCGGCCGCCTGCGCCACCTGCTCCAGCCAGGCCAGCATCGCGCGGCCCGCCCCGCGGCGGCGGGCGTCGCGGTGCACCGCCATCAGCAGCAGGTG
>Ga0315902_10007034_pt1 | contig 15444 bp, 6 predicted proteins | sample LakEriMetagenome_9_FD_203523 | JGI IMG/M metagenome (GOLD analysis project Ga0315902, IMG submission 203523) | Freshwater fungal communities from buoy surface, Lake Erie, Ohio, United States - Buoy 12 MA117 | ecosystem: Environmental > Aquatic > Freshwater > Lake > Lake biofilm | place: USA... | reverse complement strand
CCTCGGCGTTGCCGGCGTCGCCGCCGTCGCCGCCGTTGCCTGCAGTGGCATTCCCGCCGGTTCCGCCACCGCCCGAGTTGGCCCGACCGTCCGGGCTGACCGCATTTCCGCCCGCGCCTCCCCGGCCGCCGTCTCCCGACGCGGATCCGCCATTGCCGCCCGTGCCGCCACGCCCAGCTACGGCTGTCGCACTCACGCCGGCTGTCGTCGCGGCGTTGCCGCCCGTGCCTCCGGCCCCGCCCGTGCCGCTGGCGCCGGCGTCTCCGCCACGTCCGCCCCGACCACCGTCCGTGTCGTCGTCGCCCCCTGTGACGCTGCCGCCGGCCCCGCCGGCACCGCCATTGCCCGACGTGGAGCCTCCCGTACCGCCATCGCCGCCGTCGCCGCCATCGCCCGTCTCGCCGGCGGTGGTGGCGCTGCCACCCGCGCCGCCCGCGCCGCCATCGCCGATCGCGCCGGCGGCGCCGCCCTTGCCACCCCTTCCGCCTTCGGCGTAGTCATATTTTTCAGCCGTTGCGCTGCCGCCGGATCCACCCGCGCCACCATTGCCAGTCGAAGAGCCGCCGGCGCCACCAACGCCGCCGACTCCGCCATTCGCTTCATAGCCCGAGCCGAGGCCCGTGGCATTGCCGCCCGCGCCGCCCGCGCCACCATCCCCGGAGGCAGAGCCTGGACTGCCGCCGTTGCCGCCCGCCCCGCCTAGCACAGACTCCGCAGCGGAGCCCGTGGCGCTGCCACCAACGCCGCCCGCGCCGCCATTGCCGGATACGGAACCACCCACGCCTCCGACGCCACCAGTGCCACCGTTGGCAATCCCCCTCAAGCCTACGCTTGCGTCGCCGCCTGTGCCGCCTGTGCCGCCATGACCGCTCGCTCCCGCGGCACCACCAGCGCCACCGACGCCGCCAGTTGCAGCGAGGTCGTCGCCCGTCGCTGTGGCGTCGCCGCCTGCGCCGCCCGCGCCGCCGTTGCCCGAGATGGAGCCACCGGCGCCACCAACGCCACCCGTGCCTCCACGAGCGTTGATCCCACTGACCGTGTGTGATCCACCCCGGCCGCCGGCGCCGCCGTTGCCGTAGGCGCCGCCGTTACCACCGGCGCCGCCAACGCCTGCCGGAAAAAAGCCGGTCGAAGTGTAGCCATCGCCGCCGGTGCCGCCGTTGCCGCCGAAGGTGGTCGCGCTGCCGGTGCTGCCGGTAGACCCTGCCGTCCCGCCGATGCCGCCCGTGCCAGCCGCGCCGCCGCTACCGCCATTGCCGGCCAGACCTGGATTACCGCCCGTGCCACCGGCCCCGCCGACGATGTTCGATACATCGCCGTCCGCACCCGCGCCGCCATTGCCGGCGACGCCGGCATCGCCGCCCGCCCCGCCGTTGCCGCCCGCGCCATTCGTGCCCGCGGTGCCGATGCCGAGCGCCGCGCCACCGTTGCCGCCCGCGCCGCCGACGCCGCCCGTGCCACCATTGCCGCCGTCGCCGCCCATGCCGCCGCTCTCGCCGGCAGCGACACCGTTGAGGCCCGTCCCACCAAGGCCGCCACGGCCACCGATGCCGCCCGTGCCACCCGCACCGCCATTGCCGCCATTGCCCGAGACCGAGCCACCGGCGCCGCCGTTGCCACCCGCGCCGCCCGCGCCGCCCGCGCCGCCATTGCCTCCAATGTCGCCGGTCACGCCTTGGAAACCGGTGGCTCCGGGGGTGCCCCGGCCGCCATTGCCGCCGTTGCCGCCATTGCCCACCGCACCGCCGTTGCCGCCGGCGCCGCCGTTGCCGGCATTCGAGTCGGTCGGCTGGGTGTCGATGACGGTGAGGGCCGGAATGATGCTCCCGCCAGTATCACCGCCGCTCGAGTTCGCGATGTAGAGCCGCGAGCCGTCTGGGCTGCCGATGACTCCGAACGGAATGTTCGATCCGGTGCCGAACGTACCGGCCACGACACTGAACTCGGTCACGATCAGATTCAACGAGGAAGTGAAGGGACTGGAGACGAGGGCGAGGCTGTCGTCGGGACTGAGCGCGATCCAGAAGGCGCTGCCCAGGCCGGAGATCTCGCCGGAAACCGTGTTGGTGACGGCATTGATCACCGACACCGTGCCGGAGATCAAATTGGCGACATAGACCGTCGAGTCGTTGGAGGTGATTGCCATCCCCAACGGAGCATTGCCCACGCTGACCGTGGCCGAGACTGTGTTGGTCGTCGTGTTGATCACCGAAACCGTGTTGTCATTGAAGTTCGCGACATAGACCTTCGAGCCGTCGGAATTCACGGCCAGACCGGTCGGATTGCCGCCCACGGCCACGGTCGCAGCGACCGTTTGCGAGAGCGTGTCGATCACCGCCACCGTGCCGTTGACCGAGACGGAGGCGTAGAGTTTGTCATTCGGGGCCAAGACCAGGCCGACTTGCTGCACAGTGACCCCAAGGCCGGCGCCGATGACGATGCTCTTCACGACGCTGAGCGTGACGGTGTCGATCACCCAGACGACGAAGTCTTCTCCGTTGGCACTGAGGCCGTTGACATACAAGAGCGTGCCGTCGTCGCTGACTGCCATGGCGGCCGCCGCGTTGATGTTCTCGATCGTGTCCACGACGGTATTCGTGTCTGTGTCGATGACCGTCACAGTCCCGTTCACAAAGTCGGAGGCGTAGGCCCGTAAACCGTCTGCACTAACCACGATCAAGAAGGGATCGAAGCCCGTAATGTTGGCGATCGTGGAGAAGGCGGCCTTGCCATCGGCTCCCGCGCCGCCGTGGCCGCCGTTGCCGCCGCTCGTCACGGAGGTGCCCGTCACGCCCGCCGCACCGTTGATCGCCCCAGAGCCGCCGGTGGCCCCGAGACCGGCCAGGCCCGGATTGCCGCCGTCGCCACCGGCTCCACCATCCGGCGTCGTCGAGTCGCCATCGGCGCCGTTGCCACCGTTGCCCGCCGCGCCGGCATTGCCGCCGTTACCGCCGTTGCCGCCGACTCCGGTGGAGCCCGCCGTGCCCACGCCGAGTGCCGCGCCGCCGACGCCGCCGTTGCCGCCGACGCCGCCTGAGCCACCATTGCCGCCGTTGCCGCCGACACCGCCCGCATCGCCGGCGCTCGCACCATCAACGCCGTTGGCACCGCTGCCGCCGTTGCCGCCGTTGCCGCCGTTGCCACCCGCGCCGCCATTGCCGCCGTTGCCCGAGATCGAGCCGCCAAGGCCACCCGCACCGCCGACACCGCCGCGGCCGCCGGTCTGACCATTCGTGCCATTGCCGGCCGTCGAGCCCGTCGAGCCCGTGGCTCCAGCGGCCCCGTTGCCACCCGCGCCGCCGTTGCCGCCGGCACCACCATCGCCGCCATTGCCCTGCGAGCCGCCATTGCCGCCGGCGCCGCCATTGCCGCCGGCCGCACCCGCGGTCGTCGGGGTGAAGCCGTCGCCACCATTGCCGCCGTTGCCGGCAGAGCCCGAGGCCGTCGCGCCGGTCACGCCGTCGGCGCCCGCAGCGCCGCCGACGCCGCCGACACCGGCTACACCTCCAACACCTCCAGCACCCGGGAGGCCAGCCTCACCACCGTTGCCGCCCGCGCCACCGTCGGGAGTGGCTGCATCGCCGTCGGCGCCATTGCCACCGTCGCCCGGCAGACCCGCCGCGCCGCCGTTGCCACCAGCACCGCCGTTGCCGTTCGCACCCACGCTACCCGCGCCCGTGCCGCCCGCGCCGCCGACACCGCCGGCGCCACCAGCGCCGCCGTTGCCGCCCGTGGAGCCGTCGCTGCCCGCGTCGCCAGGATTGACGCCATCGACGCCGTTCGCGCCAGTGCCGCCGACGCCGCCATTGCCGCCGTTGCCACCATTGCCACCCGCGCCGCCGAAGCCCGTCAGTGAGAGTGCGACGCCACCGCGGCCGCCTGCGCCGCCAATGCCACCGTCCGTGCCATCAAAGCCAGCGGTGGCTCCCAGGCCCGTTGCGCCATCGCCGCCGGCGCCGCCGTTGCCGCCACGCCCACCGTTGGCTCCGAGGCCGCCCACGCCGCCGTTGCCGCCATTGCCACCCGCGGTCGTAGCGTCACCATCTGCACCCACGCCGCCGTTGCCGCCATTGCCGCCGTTGCCAAGCGTGCCCGTGGCTCCCGCCGCACCCGTGGCGCCTGAAGCGGCGGTGAACACAAACATGCCCGAGCCGCCGACGCCACCCAGGCCGCCGAGGCCTCCCGCGCCGCCTGCGCCGCCGTTGCCGCCATCGCCTCCGCCCGCGCCCGCCGTCGCGCCGTCGACTCCAGCGGCGCCAGTGCCACCGGTGCCGCCCACGCCGCCAGTGCCACCCTGACCGCCCGCGCCGCCGTTGCCGAACACCACACTGCCATTGCCGCCCTGGCCACCGATGCCGCCGGTGCCGCCGGCGCCGCCAGTGGTGCCGTCGTCGCCGGGGTTCGCGCCATTGTTGCCAGCTGCGCCAGCCACGCCCGGCAGGCCAACGCCGCCGCTACCGCCGACGCCGCCCAGAACACCGCCGTTGCCGCCCGTGCCACCGCGTATCACCGCGTTGCCATCGCCGCCAGCGCCACCACTACCGATCCAGCCGGCGTTGCCGCCGAGGCCGCCTACGCCGCCCTTGCCGCCATTGCCGTAGATGATGCCGCCGTTGCCGCCCGTCGCGCCAGTCGAGCCGCCGTCCACGCCGTCAGCGAACAGCTGCTGGCCCGACGTCGAGGCGAGATCTCCCGCGCCAGATGGCGCCACGACGCTGAACGCCTTGCCGAAGTCCTGGAGATTCACCGTGATCGAGAGACCCTGGAACGACGCCGTGAACTGGCTCACCAGACCCTGCTTGTTCACCACCACGGTCACGGGGACCGCCTCGTTGCCGAACACGGCCTCGGAACTTAGCGGCGTCAGCTCCGAGAGCGGCAGGATCGCCGCGAGCGTCGACTTGCCGATCTGGGCCTGGTACTGCGTGCCACCGGCTACAGGGGAGCCGCCGAACGAGTTCAGCGGGAACGCCAGGGCCGCCAGCGTGTTCCGTGGCGTGAGGCCCGCGACGAGACTGTTCGTCGCGATCACCGCCGGCTCCGAGCCCTGGGTCGCCGAGTTGAGCACCACCCACTCCGTGCCCGTCGCCCCGAGCATCGCCGCATTTGTATACGTCTTGCTGCCGATCTGCCGGAACTCCGTGGACTGCACGGGCGCCACGTTGCTCGCCTGCACGCTGGCATCGAGATCGGCAAGGCCGCTCTTCGTGTTCACCGAACCGACCGAGTCGATCGCCACACCGTTGACGCTGATGTCGATCGTGAACCCATAGAGCCCACCGGCTGCCGTCCTCACCGCCGCGAGCCCCACGTCCGTGAACTTCACCTTCAGGCCGGAGGCCGACCTCACGCGGCCGTCACGGCCCCCCAGGGTCAGGTCGCGAACGTTGCCGCGGCCGTTGTTGGCGATCTGGTTGTTGGGCTGCACGACCGAACCGCTCGAGCTCCCGCTCGCCCGGATGCCCCAGCCGCCGTTGAAGACCACCACGTTGCCCGCCCCGGCGCCGCCGAACTTCAGGTTCCGCGCCGCCGACAGCGACACGCCGTCGCCCGCGTTCTCGGAGAACGAGCTCCCGTAGACGAACGTGCCGCGGTACGAGCCGGGGCCCATCTGCAGGCCCGTGCCGTTGCCGTCGCTCACGACGTTGGCGATCTTCGAGCCCAGCGAGCCGCCCACGAACTGGATGCCAGCACCGCTGAAGCCCGTGATCAGACTGGGGGTCGCCATCGGACCCGCGAACACGACGTTATTGACGCCCTTCCCGATCACGAGGCCGTTCGTCGCGGATGCAGCGCCGCTCTCGAACAGCACGGGCAGACTTCCATTGAGATTGATCGCCTTCGCGAACGTCACGCTCGCCGCCCTCGACACCGTCAGTCCCGCCAGCGGTGTCTCACCGCCGACCGTGCCGGCGAACGAGATCGCCTTCGGGGTCGAGAGCGTCAGCCGGGCGACGCCGTCTACCGTGTCGGTGAAGGTGATTGTGCTGCCCGCCCTGACCGCCACGTCGGTGACCGAGGGCGCGGGTCCGAGAACCGTAAAGGTATTGCCGATGCGGACAGGGCCGGCGTAGCTCTGCCATCCCTTCGGCGTCGTCACGTTGGCTGCCAGGACGGTGCCGGCGCCAGGATCGGAAGCCTTTGTCGTCAGGCTCACCTCACCGAGGTTCTTGGTGACGATCGGGCTGGCGACCGTGATCACGTCGGCGATCCCGACGCCCGTGTCGATCGTGAAGCCCTGGTTCGTGGCCCCCTTCGTGACGCCGCCGAGGTTGATCCCCGCCCCACCGATCGTGATCCGGTCGGTGCCATCACCGCCGAGCACCGTGATCCCGGAGAACTTCGGGATCAGCTTCAGGTCCACCGTGATCGTGTCGTCCACGATCGTGACGCCGCTGATCGGACTGCTCGTCGAGATCGTGCCGGTCGTCGCAGCGGTGATCGTGACGGTGTTGGCGACGTAGCTCGTGCTGAGCTCGGTGATCTCCGCGCCGGCTTGATCGAGCGTGAGCACCACACGGTTGCTGCCCGACAGGCCCACGAGGATGTCGTTGGCCGCCAGCACCACACGCTGCTCGAGCGCGTCGAAGCCACCGAAGCTCGGCTGGGCAATGGACGATCGGCCGCCGTCGAACTGGGCGGTGAACACCTCGTGACGCCGGGCCCGACGGGCGACCCGCTGCCCACGACGGCTGCGGGAGAACAGGCCCCGCAGCAGCGACTGAATCGAAAACGGCGTACGGCGGCGGATCATCCGCATGGGAGGGCCCTTGTCCTTTGCCTGGTGTTTTCTGGCCGGTAACGACGAAGTTGGCAGACCTCATCGACCGTATCGGTCAGTGAAGATACAAAGGCTTAGTAAGGTTTTCCAGCCGTCACCACCGACCGCTCCACCACCCAATGCGCACGCCGTGGCCGTGGGCTGAATTTGGACCGTTTAACGCTTAATTGGACAGACTTGTCGCGCACAGGGCCGCCCGGCCCACGATCGACGCCGCGACCGCTTCCACCACGGCCTCGTCCAGTCCGGGTGACATGATCCCACCGACGACGGTCGGCGAAGAAAATAGGGACGGGAGCGATTTTTTGTTTCCAAAAAATCGCTCCCGTCCCTATTTATTGCGGTGCAGCGTGGCATCGACTGCGGCGGCGGCGGCCGTGGCGTCGAACGCTTCGCCGAGCAGGTCGGCAAGTCGGGCGGCCGTCGCGGCCGGATCGGCGACCGCCTCGTGGTAGTGCACGTCGAGCACGCGGGCGCGGCCCGTGGATTCGAGGTGCGCGAGAAACGTCCGCGAGGCCACGAGCTGCCGCTCGAACGAGGCGATGAGCGCCTCGTCGGGCACGGCCGCACCGGGGCGACCGGCGCGAGCGAGCATCGATCGCTGTGATGCCACCACCTCCGCCACCGGCCGCCGCATGTGGACGACCAGATACGCGGGCGCGGTCTCACCCCGCGGCAGTTGCCGCACGAGCGGACTAACGATCTTCACGGCCTTGCCCCGCGCCGCATCGATCCAGGAGGCGTCGGCGGCCAGCCGCTTCACCGGCTCGAACTCGAGATACCCGCGGGGGTTGCTCTCATCGGCGAGCCGCGCCTCGTCGGCAAGCACGGGCCAGCCACCGGCCGCGAGCATCTGCATGAGCATCGATGTGCCCGAGCGGGGCAGGCCCGTCACCACGACGACGCACTCCTCCGGTCGGGCCGCGAAGGTCGCCCGCGAAGCCAGAGGCTGCGGCCGGCCGAGCGAGTCGCGGATCTCGGCGACGTGGCGATCCTCCGGCAACACGCCCGCCCCAGCCTGCTGGAGTACCTTGCGGCTCGCGGCCGCGAGTCGCGAGTGTTCGAGGGCCGCGGCGACGTCGCCACGGACCCGCGTCAGAAACCGGGCGAGCATCCGGTGGCCTGAGGGGAACACCGGCTGGAGCGCCACGGCCGACCGCAGGAACTGCTCGGCCTCCGCGATCGCCCCTGACCGCCATGCGGCGACGCCCGCGAGCAGATGGGCCCGCGGAAAGTGATACCGGCCGCCGATCGCGGCCCGGGCCTCAGCGGCCGCGCGGGCATGGTCGCCCTGGGCGAAGGCGGCGCGGGCGAGGCCGTAGCGGGCCGCGGGATTCACCGGGTCGATCTCGAGCACGCGGCGAAACTCGGCCTCCGCGTCGGCGGCCCGCCGCATGGCGAGCAGCACCTCCGCCCGCTTGAGCGCGAGCGACGGCTGCTGGGCGGCCTGCACGCCGCTGGCCAGGTCGAAGGCGGCGAGCGCCTCGGGATACCGCCGTTCGGCCGCCAGCAGCGAGCCTTCCAGGAAGGCGAACGTGTAGGGATTGGCCGTCGCCCGGCCGCGGAGACGACGCAGTTGCTGCGTCTGCTCCTGTGAGAGCTTGGCGAAGTCGATGTCCTGATCACGATCAGCATCGCCGTCCTCGGGCAGGGCCTGCTCGCGGCGGATGTCGGCGAGGAGTTTTTGAAGTTCCTCGACGGCGCGGGCCATCGTCGCCTGCTTGCGGGTGGCGAGGAGCGCGAACGTGTCGCGGGCCTCGACCAGCCGCCCCAGCTCGATCTGCTGCTGGAGCAGCGCCACGCCGAAGCGGCCCTCGTCGGGCCAGCGGTTCCAGAGATCGACGAGCTGGGCCACGGCCTCCTCGAGCCGGCCGCCGTCGGCCAGCGCCCGGGCGAGATTCCAGCGTTCCTCGCGGATCGTCTGCTCGACGGCCTTCTGCTTGTTCTCCGGCACGGGGTCGATGTAGCCGAGGTCGGCGAGCTGGCTGATCACCGCGGCGGCCGCCTCGGAGCCTCCCGCGACGGTTTCGGCGTCGAGCCGCGCCGCGTCGCCGGGCACGTCGTCCCAGGAGTCGATGAACCGGGCCGCGGGCGGATGCTCGTAGATCTCGAGGAGCGGCCGGCCGTCCATGTCGCGGCCGGAGGGCAGGTCGAAGAGCGACAGCACGGTGGGCGCCATGTCGAGCAGCGTGCCGCCGTAGACGAGGCCGTCCTGGCGGATGCCAGGGCCAGCGGCAACGAAGATGCCGAACGGTCGATGCTCGGCGGCCGGCCCGGCCGGCTCGTTGGGCAGCTCGCGGGGCCGCAGATGATCGGGATGAAAGCCGTGGTCGCTCACGAGCACGACGGTCGTGTCGTCGCCCGCGAGGTGCAGGAGCGCCCCGAGCATCGAGTCGTGGAACACGTAGGCTCCGCCCACCACCTGCGAGTAGAGGTCGAAATCCTCCTGCGACACCCATTCGAGCCGCGGCGGGTGATACCGCATGAAGCCGTGGCAGAAGTGGTCGATCGCATCGTAATACACCGCGCAGAAATCCCAGTCGGGCTGCGTGTGCATCACGTGCGTCGCCGCCGCATGGACGGTCGCACACTCGGCGACGATCGAGGCCAGCGTCATGAGCCGGTGGTCCTTCTGCTGATCGATCTCGGGTGCCCGGGGCACGAACGGCCGCAGCATGTCGCCTTCGAGCTCGAGGGGATGAATCCGCAGCGACGCCAGCTCGTCGGCGATCCCGGGCGGGTGGATCGTGCCCGCCGCGACCGGCCACGGCTTGTCGGGCGTGGCGACCGCCTTCTGGAAGTGGTTGCTCACCATTACGCCGCGCAGGGGCTCGACCGGGTGGCTCGGCCACCAGCCGATCACGTGGCAGGCGAGGCCCTGCTGGTGGAGGATGTTCCACACGGCCTTCGTCGTCCGCGACAGCGACGAGATCGGCCGCACGTCGCCCGTGTCGGCCGCCACCTCGGCGAACCCGTACACGCCGTGCTTGTAGGGCCGCTTGCCCGTGGCGATGCTCGTCCAGAGCATCGGCGAGAGCATCGGCTGGAGCGTGGCCAGGTTGCCCATCACGCCCCGCTCGACGAGCCGGGCGAGATTGGGCATGTGGCCGGCGTCGAGCAGCGGCTGGATCACCTTCCAGTCGGCTGCGTCCCAGCCGACGAAGAGCACCCGTCGCTTCATGCGTCGCTAGTCGGCTGCTTCTTCCTGCGGGCCCGCCAGGCGGTCACGCCCGCGGCGCCGGCCGCGAGCAGGGCCATGCTCGACGGCTCCGGCACAGGCACCGCGCCGAGGGTAATCGCAGTGTTCGGCGTGGACTGATAGAAGGCCTCGCCGATCCTGAAGCGCTGGCCCGGGGCAGATTCGTCGATCGTCAGGCTCGCCCAGCCGTAGTAGTACTGGTTCGACACGTTCTCAAAGGCGAATCGGAAGCCGAAGTAGCCAGGCACTCCGGCTGTGAACTTGTCCTGCATGAACGCCTGCAGGCTCGCGTTGTACGTCATCTGGTTGGAGCCCTGCCGCCAATACGTTGCCCCCGGCCCCACTGCGATATTGGTCAGGAGAAGATTGCGGATGTAGAGAGGCTCCGGTTGCACGCACAGCACGCCATTCGGACTCAGCGAAAAGGGTTGGAGTGCATTCAGAAAACCGGCCGGCGGGTTTTGGTTCGACAGATTGAAGTCAGCCTGCCCGTTGCCATCGATGTCCCAGCCCGTGCTCCCCGTCGAAGCTGGCGGCCGCAGCGTACCGGACGTCACCGTCGTGGGCGACGAAAATGAGAATCCAGGAATGTTTTGGGCCGCGACCACACCGGCCGTGGGCACGTAGGTCACGGCCTGGGCTTCGGTGCCTGCGGCGATCGCGCCGGTCGCCCCCGCGAGGGCGGCGAGCTTGCGGGAGAGTTTCGAGTCGCGGCGTTGCATCTGGCGCGAACTGGTGGTGTTGTGGCAGACCATGAGGGAATACCTTCTCAACTGCAACGGAAATGAAGCGTGGATTCCAAGCCTGGTTTTCGTGAGGGCAGCGCCTAGCTCTGGCATGGCACCGTCTGGGAATGCGACGACATCAGCGGGGGCACTACGACAACCCTTCTTCGTGGCAACACGTTCTCTGGAGACACAAATCCTCGTGGCCGCAACTCCGCACCGCCCGCCGCCGCCACACGAAAAGGCCGCCGCACATCAGGCCGGCGATCCCCAGCACGACGCCGGAGGGCTCAGGAACGATCTGCACGCCGCCGTTGATCGTGGGATTCGAGGGATAACTCGGCGATTGGGTCGTCAGGCCGAAGGAAAGGCTGTCGATCGCCAGGTCATTGCCGAGCGCGCTATCCACTGCATTCCGCAGCCGGAAGGAGAGCGTCGAGGGGGCCATCTCGAAGTAGCCGTCGGCGTAGGTCAGATACCACGTGAAAGCCGACGCCGGCGCGACCGACGTGGTCAGCGCCTGCCACGGGCGGTCGTTGTATTGCATCTCGAAGGTGAGCTGCGGCTGGGCACCCGCGGGATATACGCTCGCGACGTAGGCCTCGAAGCGGTAGTAGACCGGCGACGCGGAGCCGCTCGTGGTGATCTGGCCCGAGGTGATGGAGATCGTCTGCTGCCACGGTGAGAGCGAGGTGTCGGAAGAGCCGTTCGCGACGAGGTAGTTCGTGCCGCTCTGCGCAGAGAGGCTGCCGGCCCCCGCCCAGATCGCATGCACCTGGTTCAGGCTCTGGATGACGCTGTACTCCCCTTCGCTCATGTTGCCGGGGGAGTTCGGAGCCTTGTAGGCGTAGGCGCTGGAGAACCCCGTGTTGCCCGACTCGAAACTCGGGTTGACGAGCAGGTTCGTGGCCCACGCCGCGGATGCAGGCAGCGATGCGACGAGGATCACGATCTGCAACAACCGACGAGCGACGCTCTGCATGGCACTTCCTGCGGCAGGACTTCGAATGGCGGGCCGCGTGGATGCGGCGACCTACCCGCAGGGTAGCGACGTTCACGAACAGCGAAAGCACATTCCGCCAAAAAGTGACGAATCCGGCACGAGCAGGGACCAATCCGCAGGGGGTGGGACGAATCCGCGGCGAACGCCGGGGCTCCGGCGTGGCCTGGGTCACCGGCAGCGGCAGGCAGTTCTCGGAACACGGCCACGCCAAGCCCTGCGCCCGCGGCCGCCACGCCCGCCCGCTGGTCACCGCACCGGCCTGCCCGCTGGGGCCAATGAACGCTCGCCTCGATGCGACGGCGCCGACCTGGGGGTCGGCGTCATCGAGCTCGTGTCAGTATGGCCAAAGCCTCGCCGAGGGTCGCGAGCACCGCTCGGCGGCTATGGTGCTCGATCGCGAATTGCCGGCCAGCTGCCGCGACGCCCACGGCTTCGACCGGCCGCTCCACGAGCCGTGCGAGAGCGCCGGCCATCTCCGCGGGCGTTTCGGCGGCGATGTAATGCACGCCAGGCACGAGTCCGAGCCCTTCAACGGCCTTGCCCGTCGCGATGACGACGAGCCCTGCGGCCAGCGCCTCGACCGCCTTGATTCGCGTGCCGCCTCCCTGCCGAATCGGCAACACCGTGTAGCCGTGACGCTGCGACAGCTCCACCGTCGAAACCGGATTGGCGACGAGCCGGATCGCGGCTGCGGCTGCGAGCCGTTCGATCCCACGCCGCGGCCCGCGCCCTGCCACCGTCAGCTGCACACGCAGGCCGCACCGGGCCAACTCCGCCACCACCGGTCCGGCCAGTTCGGCCACGGCCGCGACGTTGGGCCCGTAGCCGAGATGGCCGATGAAGAGCGGCATCGGGTTCGCGTAGCGGTCGGCGTCGAGCGGCAGGTCCAGCACCGACTCGTCGGGGATCGGGTTGCGGATCACGGCGTCGGCCCGACCGCCGAGCGAGCGGAGCACCGCGGCGTCGGCGGCGGAGCAGAGCCAGGTCTGATCCGCCAGCCGGCTCATGGCCGCATCGGCCCGCTCACAGGCCGATACCAATCCTGCACGCATGCGGCCGCCCACGAGCCGCCGCCACCAGGGGCGTGCGGCGATCTGCTCGGCGAAGAAGCGCGATTCGACGTTGTGCATGTCGATCGCCGTGGGCACACCGCGGCCGTGCAGCCGCATGATCACGTCGCGCCACGCCACGCCTTCTGCGACCACCACGTCGGGCCGGAAGTCGGCGACGACGGCGTCGATTGCGGCCAGTGCCGACTCGGGGAACCGCAGGCAGATTGGCACGGCGGGGTCGATGCACCGCCACGGATTGCGATCGCCGAAGCACGACACACGGCGATAGGCGGCCGGCGTTGAACCGCCGCTCGGTGCCGTGAGTCCCACGGCCAGCAGGCTCGTCACGCCCGGCGCGGCGGCCAGAATCGCGTTGCGGATGTCGGCGCCAGACACAGCCGGCCACGGACAGTCGGCGGTCAGTTGCATCACCCGCATGCCGATGGCTCCACCCTCGGAAAGGCCACATGCGGACGCCACGACTCGAGCCGCATCCGCCGGCAATACAGGCTGGAGAAAAGGTCTGTCTGGCCCGCCCCACGTTCGCTAACCTCCGCTCCGTCAGCCTGCGGCCCTGCGGCGCGGTTCACTGTCCGCAGCCAGCCCAGGCCGTCGCTGCGGACGTTCGTCTGCCGTTTCATCCAGCCTTCCGGAAAGTTCAAGACGAGCATCGGATGTCGAGTGGATCGACCGTCATAGCGTGATGGCCGATCCGGCACCACTGAGGAACACCCGGCGTGGACGAATTCGCGATCATCCCCTTCGCGGCCCGCACCCGCGTGCCCGCGGTTCTGCCCTGCTACGTGCTGACGCTCGATTCGCCGCTGGGTATCCGCTATCGCAGCGCCGCCCGCCAGCTCGCGCGGCTGCCGCTCGACGTGACGTTCGTCCCCGGCGTGCGGCTCGACGATCCGAACATGGCTCCGCGGTATTCCGTGTGGCGCAATCGGCTGTTCATGAAGCGGCCAATGACGGGAGGCGAGGTCGGCGTCTTCATGGGGCATCGACGCATCTGGCGCCGCCTGCTCGCCGCCGGGCATGACCTCGCGCTCGTCTTCGAGGATGATTTCCTGATCCACGACGACGACGCCCTGCTCGCGGCCATCGCCGACTCCTGCTCGCTCCCGATTGCCTGGGACATCGTCAAGCTGTTCGACTTCAAGCCGAAGGTGGCCGTGCGGCGTTGGCAGGCAAACGCCACCACGTTCGTGGCCTACAAGTATCCGCCATCCGGCTGCGTCGGGTATCTGATTCGTGCGTCGGCCGCGGCCCGGCTGCTGGAGCGGCGGACGATCTATCGGCCGATCGACGAGGACTGGTCTCACCCGTGGGAGAGCGGCCTCACGATCATCAGCGTCGAGCCGAATCCCGTCACAGAGGCGGCGGTGCACCTCGGCGGCTCGCTGCTCGAGGCGGATCGTCAGGCCACGAAGGGGCGTCATCGATCCGTGGTGCGGTCGCTCCACGGCGGGCTGCTGACGCTCGTGAAGAACGCCCGGGCGGCCTGGTGGCTGGCCGGAATGAAGCCGTCGGACGCAGGCTACGCGACGCCTGCCGACGGATCGTCCGCCACTCGCCGGGCCGCTGCATGAGCCCGTAGCACTCCCTACGGTCGCTGCATCAACTGGCTCCAGTGCCATGCGGCGACACCGGGCTCGTCGCCCGCGGCGCGTCGGCCTCCCGCACGCCGTCGCTCCCGCCTCCAGCGTCGAAGTCGTTGGTCGCGTAGCGGGCCACCTCCTCGATCTGCGACATGAGATCGCAGGCGCTGAACACCCGCAGGAGATAGCGGGGCACGCTCGTGCCGTAGCTCGAGGCTGCAAATGGCTCGTCGAGGATGCTCACGAGGGCCTCGTCGCGGCCGTCGCCATCGATGTCTCCGATCAGCAGCGACACGTGGCCCCGGACGTTCCGCCAGCAGGGCTCCCGCAGCTTGCCGCCGTTGTCGCACTTCCGCAGCTTCGGGAGCACGTCGGCGTGCCAGGAGGGACGGTCCTCCGGCCTGCAGAACGGCATGACCGAGGTCACGTTGGGATTGTCGAGCAGGGGCCGCAGCGTCGCATCGAAAACTTCCTGCCGGTGGAACATGCGGCAGCAGAAGTTCACCCAGCGGACGTCGCCATACAGCGAAGTGACGAAGGCCGTGTAGGCATGCCGCATCTTCTTCGGCCCGATGAGCTGGACGTCGGAAGGCTTGATGGCGCCCGAGATGTCGAAGACGTAGCGTTTGATGAGATCGAGCTTGTCGAACATCCGGTGCTCGCGGGCCTCGCCCCGCAGGTCGCGGGTGAGCAGGATGGCACAGAGGAGCAGGATGATGCCGCGAACCACGTACTCCGAGATGATGCCCATGAAACTGAGGATCATGGCCGTGATCGCGGCGATGATGCCGGCGATGACGTCCCAATCGATGCGGAGGAGGCGGCGGAAGCTCACGCGGTCACCTCTGGGTGGATGCGGGATTCGCCGAGCACGCGTGCCGCCGGGGCCGGCATGCCGAGCAGCTCACCCTGGAACAGGTCCACGCCGTCCTCGACGAGCCGCCCCAGCTGCTCCGGGCTCCGCGTGAATTCCGCGACGGTCGCGATCCCGCGGGCGTGGCACAGGCCGGCCACCACGCGGACGAACTCCCGCTGCAAGGGATCGTCGTCGACGTAGCCCGTGACCAGCTCGTCCAGCTTCAC
>Ga0315902_10007030_pt1 | contig 15450 bp, 30 predicted proteins | sample LakEriMetagenome_9_FD_203523 | JGI IMG/M metagenome (GOLD analysis project Ga0315902, IMG submission 203523) | Freshwater fungal communities from buoy surface, Lake Erie, Ohio, United States - Buoy 12 MA117 | ecosystem: Environmental > Aquatic > Freshwater > Lake > Lake biofilm | place: USA... | reverse complement strand
CACCTAAAAATGTTCCAAGATAAATACCATTTGCAAATTCTATTACTTTAAAATTACTCCAAGAACTAGGGGTTACTCCAATACCTAAATTTCCAGAAGAATTTAATAACATTGCATCAACATTATTTGCAACTTCAAATTGTATTGAACCACCAGCAACATATGTACCAATAGATAAACTATTTGATAATTCTTCCCAATATATATGAGCTCTATCTGCACCGCTATTATAAAATTGTATATATTGACTTCCACTTGTTCCGTCAATAGTTAATCTATTGTTTATATATCCAGTTCCGTTAATAGAAAGTTTATATCCACCATCAACGCTTGTTCCCACAAGTAAATTTCGTGCTGCCGATACTCTAGCAGCCTCTTGTACGCTTACTGCAACTGCATCATAAACTCCAAATAATATTGGACTTGCAGTAGTGCTACCATTAAATAAACAAAAATCACCACTTGCAGAACCCTGAATAAAATTATTTGTAGCAGTTGCTAGACCTAGCCCAAATTGTTGAGTAGGTGCAGTACCTGCATTTCTTACTCTGATAGATGGTGAATTAGCACCAATAGCTACTATTTGATTATCTGCAGTAGAACTATTAACAACTAATAATCCGCTGGATGTTGTTTGCGAACCTATAAAAGTTTGACCTGTTGTCTTTTTTATAGTTAATGGTTGTATAGAACCCACTACATCATAAATACCCCAATCATTTGCACCTGCATTATATGAATTACCAATTCTCCATAATGGTGTACCACTATTTTGAAATGCAATTTTAGTATCGTTTGTAGCAGTTGTTTGATTTATTTGTATAATTTGATTTTGGTCATGAAATATCGTTAATGCGGTTGATGGTGTAATTGTACCAATACCTAAATGACCATTTACTGAATCAAAAAATAAATCATTACTACCTGTAATGCTGGATGCTGCACTAAAGTATGTTACCTGTCCTGCAGCACCGCTACCTGTTATTGTTCCTGTACTAGATGGGCTTAAAAGCACCCATGTAGTACCTGTATCTCTATATAAATCTAAAGTATCAGTTGAAATAAATACCCTACCTGTAAAACCTGCTGCAGGTCTATTAGCTAAAGTATCTGCAAAAAATGCAGGAGTGCCTTTTTGATTTAATATATCTAATGTAACTCCTAATTTCATTTATTATAAGTTTAAATATCTCTTACTAACTATTGTGCAATTATTACCTGTAGTGCTGCTACCAAAGTTCACAAAAAATCTTTGTGTACTTACTTCACCTGCATTAGCTGGTACTTCAAATTGCTGATTTGGTTGCAATACTACATTCTCAATTCTTACCACGCTAGTGCCATAATTGATAAAAGTAATTGCGTTAAATGGTTCACCGCCTACATATTGACTAACATCAACTTGATAAAAATCAACTTCATATTTAAGTGCGGTTATATTTACTTGTTGCATAATTAAATTGTATTTGGTACCCTGCCTAATCTTTTATAACCAGACATTGTATATTTAACATTATAAACATTATCACTCTCAGAAACAACATCAGATTGATAAGCTAATGGCTGCAATCTTGGTTGTACAGGTATATATTCAGGAGTTAATGGAGCATTTAAATCCTCTTTTATAACTATATCACTTCTATTAGGAGGAAGTCCTGATTTTTTCTTTTTTAGATATATTGCAAAATACCAATAAGCTGCACCTGCAGCTAATAATAGCATTAAATTTTTATTAGTTTTCATATTATTCAGTTACATCTTTTTTAAATACAAAACCTTGAATACCATTTAGAAAATCATTACCAATTACAACGGAGTACATTTCATACCCTTTTGTACCTGTAACTGCTAATCCAAAGTTTGGATTTTCATAGGTATATATTTCGTTAAAATTTCTATCATATACTATAGTGCCTACTTTGCTATAAACTAACTTAACACCTGTAGGTAAATTAGAAGGTATAATATACCCTCTACTAGATGTAGATGTAGGAGTACCTTTTTTTCTAAAGGATGAAAAAAGTAGAATCCCTAATCCTAATGCTGCTATTGTTTTAATCTTATCCATTAAAATCTAAATTTTATATTTTTTCTTCTATAATTATCGTTAATGGTTGCTATTGCATCACTAGATAAATTAGAGGTTATAAATGCCATCAAATCTCTTAATCCCCCATAAGGTACACCAAAGTAATATTCCTGTCTTTTACCAAATGCTTTGTATAAAACGGCTATATCTGCATCATTTTTTACTCTTGTAACTTGATATCCAGCATCCTTTTTATCATCAGATACTCCACTAAATTTCAAATCTTCATAAATCTTATCTGCTATAATAGTCCATTCACCTACTGATTTAGTAGGAGTTTGCACTCTTAAAGTATCTGCAATATATGTATCTACGTTTCCAGCATTTACTCTTTCCTGTTTTATTTCTGCAGCACTTTTTAAAATACCTAATTTTACCAATACAGGCTTAACTATTAAAAAATAGGTAATACCTGCACCTATAGCATAAGTAACTACTTTTTCAGTACTTGCAGTTAATATTGGATTTTTTCTAGGCATATATTAAAGGTGAAAAAAGTTTATAACATTAATAATAGAGAATTTAATTTTACGCTAGACATTTCATTTAGCTTTCTTAAATGCTCAATAGTTACGCCCTTATCCATTAGCGAATTAACAATAGTAAATACTTCATCCTCATTCAATTCAGTTACTCCAGCAACTGCTACAGGTTTTTCACCTGCTAAATTAAATATTTTACCTATTCCCCCCATTATCATAGCTTGAATTTCAGGATTTTTCATAAGTCCACCTATCATATCATTTTCATCATTATCATCTTCTTCTTCATCAAATTCATCTGCACTCAATTTAGTCAAAATCATGTTTTGTGTTTCCATCATTTTTTCTAATACTGATTCTAGACGATGGTTTGAACTCATACCTGCAATATGTTGCATAGGCATTATCATAGGCTGCTCTAATTCTGCAGCTCTAAACTTTAATGATGCATAATACGGAGTATCTAAAGTGATATAACCATCTTTATTTTTCTTCTGATGTAATAAAATAGTATATAATTCATTTACACCATTTTGCTCTAGTGCATCTAAATCATTTTCTAATTTATTTCTACCTGCTTCTAAATCTTCTTCGTACCATCCAAAATTTAATTCTTTTTTAGATGGGGTTGTATTGCTCCATACCGAAAAGTATGGAGTGGTTGCATTTCTATCAAACCACTCCATAATTCTGCGAGTACCTGTAGCTTGTGCTTTATTCACTGCCATGATACTAATTTTTTAAAAATGATAATACACACCAAAGCTATATGTGGTTCCTGTAGTTGCCAAAGCACTTGGTAGTGAAATATATGATTTTACCCATGAAATTGTAATACCATCAACCTGCGGTAATTGAAACACATAAGCTGCAGATGTTGTAGCATTTTGTGCAAAATTGTTAAAAGATAACATTGGGATGTTATAAATTAACTGCAAATCACCTTCATATAAAGTTAAAAACGATTTTTTTAAATCTGCAATAGTTACAGGAGTAGCACCTGTTAATGGAGTTGCAGAAATAGTATCAGTTGTATAAACTTGTACGCTGGTAATTTTGGCATTACGCAAATTTGGCAAATCATTAAAATAAAAGCGAGTTAAAGTACTACCTGATGGTACAGGTATTTCAACTGCTTCAAATCTTTCTAGAGTCATTATTTACGTTTTAATATAATAAAATAATGGCGGTTTGACCTGCAACCGCCAAAGGGGTATTCATAAGCGTACCATGCATATTTTTTACTTAACGCTAGTGCAGTTCTGAGCTAAGATACCTGACCATCTTACCGCTACATATGTATTAGAATCAAGAGCAGAAGGAGCTGCAGGTAAAATTAAACTTGCATTAATATTAGATGCACCATTTAGTACAAAGTTTGGTTCGCAAACAATATTACCATCTGATTCTACGCTATACTCATCAATAGTATATTGTGCTGGAGCAGTAGCAGTAGCAGAGTTAAAGTTTGTATTTTGTTGTGTTTGGTTTACAACATAATGTTGTCCAACACTCCATTTAGGTAGTACGTTTTGGTTATTAACTTGTACATTAAAGTAACCATTATACAAGTTGTATAATTGTGCTGCACCTGTAGGGAAAGCAGTTAAGTTAGGGTAGCTATAAAATTTAGCTGCACCATTTGTTGCTGCACCGCTAACCAAAAAGATTTGAATTTGGCTAACAATAAACAGGTCTTGGAGTGCCAGACGTTGTTCACGAACGGTTGGGTTACCATTTTGGTTATCATTAACCAAAACAGGTACACGATAAGATGCAGCACTTGTTGTTAAAAGTACTTCACTGCGTAAAAAAGAAGGGGTTAATACTGCGTGACTTGCATCATAACCTAATTGCTCAATAAGTGTTCTTGAATTTTCAAACACTAATCTTGAGCCGATTTGAGAACTAAAACTCATATTCTTTATGTTTTTAATTATTATTAAATGTGAAAAAAGTTAAATTAACACTGCTCTAATGTAGCTGCATTTTTGATACCAGCAATATAAGTACCTGCAGATGCACCCTGATAACCAGCAATAGTTGATACAGGCTTATTGCTATAATAATTCATAGCACCAATACCTGAAAGAACTCCTGCAGATTGAACTAACTTCAATCCACCTACTGCAATCATACCTGCACCTAATTTCATACCTACATCACCCTTAATAAACTTAGGGGTAAAATAACCTGCAATAATTGGAGCTGCACCTGAAATTGCTTTTTTAGTCATGTCAGACATTGAACTACTAGCCATTGCCTTATCTACTAATTTAGTAACACCCTGTGCAATCGCTGCACCGCCCACTAAATATAAAGCAGACATTAAACCGCCTTTAGTAGCACCCATGCGTCTGCGTGTACTTCTGCGTTTTGTTTGTTTTTTTCTTCTTGCCATTTTGTTTTTTTTTTATTAGTGTAAAATTAAGATTTTTTATTTATATTTTTTTAGCTATTTCAGCTATAAATGCATCTATTTCTTTAGAAACTTTAGCTATTTCACCAAAAGATGGATAAATAGCTTTATACCCTGCAGAACCTACTTCATCCCTGTACTTTCCTTTGCCTTCTTTTACTAAAAATTTGTTGGTAATACCTTGCTTTTGTAGTTTATAAGCTACATAAACTTCAAATGTCCTAGCCCATATTTCATTTAATTGACTATAGTAAGTACCATTTAATAAAGTATAGACATACAATCTTTTATAAAATCCTGTAGGCTTATCTTTTGTAAATAGTAAAGGCTCAAAACAATTTAAAAATAACATTTCTATTTTGCTATTACCTGTATTTATTCCTTTTACAAAATTAGAGTATGCAGTTTTATATTTAGGATTTGTCAAAACTACCTTTCCACCTGTCAATGGTCGGTTTCTAGTTGTATATTTTTCAGCTACTATATAATCTATAGCGTGTCCATATTCATGTGCAAAACTGCCATAACCTGATTTATGCTCCCGAAATTTACTTTGAGTGCTTAAATATTCAGATGGCTTTTGTGCAAATGGTGAACGCTGAACCCCTGTAAAAAAATCTACATCATCTTTATCTAATCTTCTATCCCTACTTAAATTAATAACTTTATTTAATGGCTCATAGTGTGCAAGTGCTTTTTGTACACCTCTAGCACCATAAGCAACATAAATAGATTTATTAAATCCTATATTATTATTAAACTTTAATACTTTGTTTAAATCAAACAATGCAGTATAAAGGTTAAAACAAAAATCAATTCTCCTATATTGATTCACCCAATTTCCAAATTCAATACCAGCAAATTTATATTGCTTTAATATTAACTCACTAGCTTTGCTAACCTCAAAACTTTTAAATACATTAGGCACTAATTTTAATACAGGACTTCTTAATGGCTTATATTTTTTTAAATACTCTTTAGCATCATCCATCAATAATAATTGATTTGATTTTGATGCTTTACCGCCACCCTTAGGGTTAATATCTATTATTTTGTTAGGCATTATCTAGCTAAAAAATTAATTGCAGCTTTTGCTTCAGCTAAAGTTTTATATGTATCACCAAATTCATGTACTATAAATATAGGTTTTTTCTTTTTTTGACCTTGAATAGTTAATAACATTCTTTCTATAGAAAATCCTTTATAGTAAATAAATACACTACCCATTTTGATTTTACCTATTTGTTCTGCTAATCCTAGTTTTTTAGGTTCTTTTTTAATTAGACCAAGTTTAGATTCTCCTTTAGATAATCTTAAAGTACTACCTACTTTTTTCTTTGCTGCTTTTTTCTTTACTCCTGATACTACTCTAATATTAACATTGTGGCTTTTTGTATCTTTATGGTAACTATCTTTTTTAACTGCTTTCTTTTTAGGAGCAGATTTTTTAGGAGCTTTCTTTTTTACTGCACCTACTTTTTTACCATAAACTTGTGCAAAAGCCTCTTTTAAAGTACATCCTGTTTTTTTTCTAATAGCTATAGCTTTATTAAATTTTACTCTAGCTGCTTTTTGTGCTGCAGTCATGTTATTTCTTTTTTTGTTTTATTAATAAAAATATACCTGCACCTACTAAAGCAATAGTTAAAAACATATTTAATCCAGCTTTTTTTGTAGTAGATAAAGGTGAAGAAAGTTGTTTACTATAATTAATTTGTTCGTTAGTAAAATAAGATGCATCTAAAAACTTTTGCAAATCAGGTCTTTGTAATAAAAACCTATTTCTATAATTATCTAAATATTGATTCCAAAAAATCATATCATCAGGAGTTAATTGTTGATAATCATTTGGATAATTTTTTCTATACCATAATAACAATTCTTGCACATCTACATCTGCAGCTTTATAATTTTTCTGACTACCAGCAATAACTGATGCTAATCTCATTCTAGCATCTTGTATTTGTATTTGATTTTTTACAACTGCAATAACATCTCTAGCTTCACCTGCAGGTCTTTTTAAAGATGCAAATATTGAACTAATAGTAGTAGCAACTGCAGTAGCAATTAATGAACTAATAGGTTCACTAGTTACTACAGGAACGAATTTAATATCCCCAATTTGTTTATTATTATTATAATAATTATACATTATTTCCTTTTAAATAATAAATATGCTACTACTGCAGCACCGCCAATTAATAAAATAGTATTTGTACTAATTCCTTGTTGTGGTGTTGGTTGTGGTGTATATGGTGTACCTGTAGTCATTGGAAAACCTGATGGAGTATATCCACCACCTGTATTACGTCTAGATGCAGAAATAATATCAGGAGCTGATTTTACAATATCTTTAAATAAATCACCAAAATTAATGTTACCTACTTGTTTTCTTTGATTAATACCTGCTAATGCAATTAGTGCCATGTTATCTTTTTTTAATTTTTTATTTATATATGAATATGGTTCTTTCCTTTGATTAAATTTATTTAATACAGGGTCAATCCAATACTCTTTATTACCTTCTTTTACTACACAAAAAGTATGTTCGGGTGTATTATCAAATGGGTCATATGATGCATATCTAAAAGTTACATCAATATCTGCACCTGTATTACGCTGAAGTGCCGACATGCAACCTGCACTGAATAATGCATAACTTTTACAATCAGAATTTTTTGTATTTAAAATACTTGATGGTGATTTTAAATATTGGTAGTTTTCAGATTCGATGCCGTAGGGTACATTTTGTTTTAAAAAGTTCCAAATATTTCTGCAGGTTTGTTCTATAGTTGTTCCTTCAAAATATTTATAAATCTTATCATATTCTGATTTATATCTATCATGTGTATTCAACATTCCTGATATAATATCATTTACTCCCTGATTATCTATAATAACTCTTTGCTCATTAATAAATGGGCTTAATTTTCCAGCTAAAGTTCTTTTATCTATTAACATCATTTTTGATAAGTAAATTGTAAAGGAAAATCAATATAATCAATAGTTATTTTACCATCAAAATATATTTGAAATTTATTAGCCATATTCAAAACTAATTTTGATAATCCAATATAATCAATTTTAGCAGTAATTTTAAATTCAGTTGTACCCTGATTTATAGTAAATTGTTTAAAATCAACAATATTACCTATAAAAATTCCATTATAAAATAAGGCTCCAGTAACATTTTGAACATTAGCCGTTGTCTGAGTTGGATTTATTATTTCATATACAATATTTACTACAGGATTAGAAAATGATATATCTGAAAGATTTATACGCTTAAAATTTAAGGTATAAGATTTTGATAGATTATATTTTTTGATACCTATCCATACTAAAATGGCTGCAGGTATAATCCAAAAAGCATTTTTCATATACTCAAAAATACTAAAAAAAACAATAAAATGGCTGAATTTTACCCATTTTTCAACTTTTTTTCATTTTGTGCAAAAAAATTATTCATTATGTGTCTTATTATCGTAGATAAAATGTATTTTAGCACCGCTGTAGGCGGTCTAAAATACATTCAAAGTAATGATTAAAACATACTTTTTTCACCTTTATTTTAAAATAAAATATAGGATATTTTAAAAAATATTTGGCAGATTAAAATGTTTTTTTAATTTGCAGTCATTAACTGACAATTAAAATATTTTTTATGCCACACAATCCCACCGAAAAGGTATTGCTGGAAATTAAAGCAATACAAGAAAAAATCAATTTTTTAGAGAGTGTTTTGAATTACCCTGAAATAATTGGGGTACGAATTTATTTTGATGCTAAAGACAAAGCAGGTAAAAATCATTTTGTCTGCATGGAGCAGTCAAATGTACCATTCAACCTGCAGCAAGAAATTAGGCAGTTGCTGGAAGATTCTGCAAATCATTATTTAAACGACATTCAAACACTTAATTTTAAATTGGAATTAATATGAAAACTACATTTATGCTCGGCATATGCGATATGCAAGGTAATTGGTTAAGAAATATAGAAATAAGTTATAATGATGCATACTTATTACAAGATATATTTTCCCATGTTTTTTTTGAAGAAGATGAAATCACTATATTTTTTAATTTAAAAACAAATTACGCTATATGAAAATAGAAAAAAATGCACCTGCTTTGCCATGTATGCCAATGCAGGATTCTTTAGGTAGATTTTTTAGCCCTATTTCAGGATTTACAAAATATGAATATGCAGTATTAATGTTAATAACACCCATGATGCAGAGAACAGGTGAATGTGATAATTTTTTTCCTGATGATTTCATGATACAAAGGGCTAGAGAAATAGCAGATGAATTTTTTAAACAATTAAATGATTTACAAGATGAAAAAGAAAATATTTCAACTATTATACAATAAAAATTTACAGGCTTTAATAGTTTTATTAATAGCCTTTTTACTTTGTGCCTTACTTCAAAATATCTAAATGGAACAACTTACTGACAAAAAACCACTTTCCATAGATGAATTACTTGAAGCTAGAAAATATAATCCTAATTATGAACCGAACAAAGAAGATAAAATTTTGTCCATAGGGGGTAGGTTGGTTGGTTCATTGTCTAACTTTTGCATCTTCTCGGGGTTGCCCAAAGCAGGTAAAAGCAGCTACCTGATGGGGGCTATTGCATCAAGTTTTATTCATCATGAAATATTTAGTATGAAAATTAATTTTCCTACTGATAGAAGAAAGATATGTTTATTTGATACTGAAAGTTCTGATTATGATTTTTATATGAATCTTAAAAAAATAAAATCATTTTCAGGTCTTATTACTTTACCTGATTATTTTAATGCTTATCAAGTTAGAGAAGATGGTAGTGGCATAATTAGAAAAATGATAGAAAGGTATTTAGAATTGAATACTGACTGCAGCGTTATTATTGTGGATGGTTTGCTGGATTTATTAGTAAATTATAATGATGAACGCGAATCCTCACTACTTACTAAATGGTTAAAAAAAATAACAAAGCAGTATAATATTCTCCTTATTAGCGTTTTGCATCAATCCAAATCTAATTTAAGTACTACAGGGCATATTGGTGCAAATTCTGATAGGTTTGCTCAATCCACGCTGGATATAGTAAAAGACAAAGAAAAAAATACTTATATACTTACTAGCAGATTTATGCGGTCTGATATAGATTTTGAGCCTGTAACATTGATGAATTTTAACGGAGTATTTCAACAAGTAGATAATGATGGTGTAAAGCCTACAAGTAAAAAGGCATCTGATTTAGATAAAATGGAAAGTAAAAGAATCTGCAGTCAAATCGTTACTATCCCGATGCTTTATTCTGATATACTTGATGAGATTAAGGAAAGGACTGCAGAAAGTACTACTTATGCAAAGCAGCTATTAAAGATATGGATTAATGAGAAGATGATAGTAAAAAATCATGAAAATAAATACCAACTTTTTTAACCTTTAGTATATGAAAATTATTAAAATCTTATATTTTTTCCTTATAGCAGTACCCATTTGTTTGCTATTGTTGCTAGTTATTAAATTAGCTCCAAATAAAAAACCCCCTACTTTTAAATAGGGGGCTTCATTTACTGACAATTAAACCACTTGGGGGGTATAATCAACTTTTTTCATCACAAATATAAACAAATATGACAAATCACCAAAAAATTTTTATTTTAATTCAGAAACAAAGAATAGCATCTTTAGATACTATTCAATTTGAAAGTAATTTAGAACCTTATGTAGTTATGAAGGCACTAGCAAAGCTGGTAATAGCCCGAAAATTAAAAGCAATTACTAAAGATGGTATTAGATACTTTTGTATAAAAGATAAAAAGCTATAACCTATGAAACAAGAAGTAACAATGTACACGCTTATATGCGATGGGTGTGGAAAAAACGTATGCGAAGGAAGCGATTTTGCTGCTTGGAGTGATATAGATGGGGCAAGAAATGAAGCAGATTGTAATGAATGGATTGAATTAAATAACGAAGATTTATGCCCTAATTGTTGGGAATGGAATGAAGATGAAACAGACCATATAAAGAAAAATCAAAACAAATAATGGGTAAAACACTATATACTGCTATAGTTTTTTTTGAAGATAAAACTATAGTTAGAAAATATCGAAATATTGGCAATATTAATAGTTTTATTAATTTTTGCAAAATCATAAATGCATCTTATTTTAACCTGTACTATAAAGAAACAAAGCAGTTTGCAGAACGAATATACCTAAATGAAAAAGCCCCCATTTAGGGGGCTTTCTTCATCAATAAACAACTATCAATCAAACCTTACTTAACTTAAGAATAAATCAGCCTCTAATTTTCGCCTTCTAACTAATCCATTAGATACAACTTTTTCACCATTAATGGTTACTTTATTCCATTTAGCAAATTCTAAAGCTACTTCCTGTTTAGATGCTCCCTGATTTAATTTTCTTAATAATGTAGAATTTGCAAAAGCATTATTACCTACATTATAACTAAATGATGTTAATGAATCTAACTGATTTTGATTTATAGGTACTTTAACTAATCTTTTTACATTATCTGCAAATGCTGCAGCATCTAATCTTAGCCATCTTAGAGCAGTTTCTTTATCTATTATATCACCTTTTTGTACCTTTCTTTTAAGGTCATGGTGATAAGTAGAACCCCATCCTATTGTCCATATACCTGCTTGGTCTTGGTAACTGCTTAATTTTTCGCCTTCAAATCTTTTAATTAATGCTAAAGCCTTTCCTGACACTTCTTTAATATTTGCAGTTAGTAATAATAATACAATAGCTGATATAACTACTACTTTTGTAGTTGTATTCATATTATTTAATTGTTTCTGAATCCTTAGCAACTACTAGACCAAGTCCTGTAATGATTGCAGTTACTCCAGCAACTGCATCACCCTTAAATATGGTTGCTACTCCTGTTAATATGCTACCTAATCCGAATAAACTTGTTTTCCAATTTTTAAACATAAAATTAATTTTAATTACCATAATAATTGGTCTGCATAATATCCAGCACTTCCTTTAATATGTCTATCTTTTTCGTGCCTTATCTTATATGCTTTCCGTCTTTCTTCTGCTATCTTTTTACCGCAATATCTTAAATAACTAGGATAATCTAAATAGTTAATGTCACCTACACTAGCTAATAAATTGCCGTAAATATCATACACATCAATCTTCTTATTTCTTTTTTCACTAGGTAATACAATTACATTTAGCTTTTTTGCTTTTTTTCTAGTATATAAAGAAATCTTGTACATTTTATTTCTTAGTTACAAAATCTAATTTTGTTTCTATTCGTGCTAATCTATCTACTATTTCAGTAGATGAATTTTTATAGCTAGATAAATCTATTTCTATTTTATCTAATCTAGTTTTGGTATTATAATAAAATCCACCAGCAACTGCTACAAAAGCAAATGCACTAATTATTATTTCAATGCCCATGCTCAACTTTTTCACTATTTAATACTGCTTTAGAAATTACATTAAAAGCATTAGCTGCTAAAAATGTTGCATCCATGTTTGGAAATAATCCACCCTTTGTTGCAGCATCCATTACTTCTTTAATAATTTGTAATGCTTTTTCATTTGTTAGTTGTTCCATTTTTTGTAAGGTTTGAAGGTTAAAAAAGTTATACTAAGGTAATATTTAATTTTGATGCAGCCCATTGATAAGCAGCTAGATTAATATCTTGTGTAGAACTCCATACTGCATAATCTGCAGCATCCATTGTTAAATTACCATCTTGTAGCTTAACACTATCAGCGTCTAATAACTGCCAATAAAAATTAGCACTATTTAATAAGTTATCATTAATGATAATTAAGTTAAAAAGGGTTGCGGTTTGTTGTTGTCCGTTTACCCAAAGAGTGAATGGTTGTATTTGTTTCATATTATTTTATTTAAGGTACTATTGTTAAAATTCCTGCATTACTATAAACATCTCCGCTGACTAAACCAACTGAAGTTGTTGGTACATTTTGTAAGTTAATAACACCACTAGTTTTAATTATGAATGAAGTAGTAGCTGCCGTTGCGTTAAAAATGCTAAAATGATTATCAGTTCTTACATTTACATACCAATTTTGTGTAAGTGTTTGCATTGATAATTGTGAAGCATTAGCACCGCTGCTATTATTTTTAATAGTCAAACCTACAAAACCGCCACTTACATCACCATTAGATGTAATTGCGCCAGCAACTTGTAATTTTTGCCCAGCATCTGTTGTTGTGCCTATTAATAAATTTCCAGTAGTAGCTAATGTCATTGCTTGATTAAATGAAGCAATATTACCAGCAGTTCCTGAAATAGTACTTATAAACCAACCATGATTACCGGATGTTTGTTGATATCTTGTTGCATATCCTGAAACTTTATAAATATAATTACTACCATCAAAATAATTATTTGCTCCAAGATACATAGTTTGTCCACCACCTAAAAATGTTCCAAGATAAATACCATTTGCAAATTCTATTACTTTAAAATTACTCCAAGAACTAGGGGTTACTCCAATACCTAAATTTCCAGAAGAATTTAATAGCATTGCATCAACATTATTTGCTATTTCAAATTGTATTGAACCACCAGCAATATATGTACCAATAGACAAACTATTCGATAATTCTTCCCAATAAATATGCGCTCTATCTACACCGCTATTATAAAATTGTATATATTGACCTCCACTTGTTCCGTCAATAGTTAATCTATCGTTTATATATCCCGTTCCGTTAATAGAAAGTTTATATCCACCATCAACGCTTGTTCCCACAAGTAAATTTCGTGCTGCGCTTATTCTAGCTGCTTCTACTACGTTTGTAGTCCCGTAAATACCAAATAAAATAGGACTTGCTGTTGTGGATCCGTTAAACATACAAAAGTCGCGATCTGCACTACCCTGGATAAAATTGTTTGTAGCAGTTGAAATACCAAAACCAGCGCGCTTTGTTGGGCCGCTTTCGGCGTTATCAATACGCAAACTAGGTGCACTTGCGCCAACTATTTGCACGCCATTGTCGCCAGTTGCGCTTGCTACTACTAATTTGCCCGATCCAACAGTTGACGTTCCAATTAATACTTGACCCGTTGTCTTTTTAACTGTTACTGGCTGAATTGCACCAACTACATCATAAATTCCAAAATCATTTGCACCAGCGTTGTATGAATTACCAATTCGCCACAATGCAACACCGCTGTTTTGAAATGCAATTTTAGTATCGTTTGTGGCTGTTGTTTGGTTTAATCGTATAAATTGATTTTGATCGTGATCAATTTGTAAAGCCGTTCCAGGTACATTTGTACCGATACCCAAATGGCCATTAACATTGTCCCAAAATAAATCATTGTTACCAGTAATTGTGCTGGCTCCGTTCCAAAAAGAAACTTGTCCCGCTGCACCAGATCCAGTAATTGTACCAGTACCTGGGCCACCTATTAGATCCCAGGTTGTACCGTTATCGCGATAAAATGCAAAAGTGTCTGTTGATACAAAGATCCTACCAATAAAACCAGCTGAGGGCCTATTGGCTAACGTATCCGCGTAAAACGCTGGCGTTTGTCTTTGGTTTAATATGGATAAATCTATTGCTGGCATTATGCTATATAATTTTTCTTAACGGTTACCAGGTTGTTAAAGCCCCCTGAATTAATAAAGTTAGCAAAAAAGCGGCGTGTTGTAAATTCGCCCTGGTTGCCTTCTATTTGTAAACTTTGATTTTGTTGCAGCGTTACACTTTCAATCTGTACGGCATTAGATCCGTAATTGATAAAAAGAATACTATTACAGTCGCTTGTAACGTATCCGCTTACGTCGTATGTTGTAAAGTTTACGTCGTATCTTATAAGTTCCGCTGTTACTTTATAATCGGCCATTGTTTTTTTATTAAAGGTGAAATGAAAATTAAATTGTGAACGGTACGCCCATTTTTTTAACTCCACTTATTTGCTGTACATAATAATTTTGGTAAGCATTATCCTCTTTGTAAGGTAATACCCTAGCTGGCTCGCTAAATTCAATTATTTGATCAGTAATTGATAAACTTTCCGTTTGTATTGCTGGTTGCAACATTGCTGCTGGTGCGCTTGTACCTGGTTGATCGGTAAAGCCTGGCTGCTCAATTTTTAGTACTTCTTTTTTCTTATACATAAAAAAATACCAATATGCTGCGCCCGCTGCAAGCAATAAAATTAAATTTTTGTTTTTCATATTTCAAACATTGATTTTTCTTCGTCGGTTAATAAATCTGCTGGATCCGTAATAAATTCCCCTGGATCCAGTGGGCCAATTTCAATAGATCCCCTTCTAGTTTTCTTTTTAGTAGCCGCGTAAACAATTACGCCACCTAATAAAAGTAATATTAATAAACTGCCCTTATCTTTCATTTTAATAGTTTTTTAAACCGTTAACATATTTAATTAACTGGTTAACTTGCTCCGCACTAAAACGATCTGCGGGCCA
>Ga0315902_10007029_pt1 | contig 15450 bp, 12 predicted proteins | sample LakEriMetagenome_9_FD_203523 | JGI IMG/M metagenome (GOLD analysis project Ga0315902, IMG submission 203523) | Freshwater fungal communities from buoy surface, Lake Erie, Ohio, United States - Buoy 12 MA117 | ecosystem: Environmental > Aquatic > Freshwater > Lake > Lake biofilm | place: USA... | reverse complement strand
ACACTTGCGCACTACACGTTTCTTTCAATATAATCAATCAACGCATGTACGCATTTGATATGAATTTCCTGTGCGCGGTCGGCATAGGGGCTGTGCGGAGCACGTATTTCCACATCGCACAGTGCAGCCATTTTTCCTCCGTCTTTTCCGGTTAGCCCTATCACTTTCATTCCTTTGGCTTTAGCTGCGTCAATGGCTTTAATCACATTTTTTGAATTACCGCTGGTAGAAATAGCCAGCAACACATCGCCTGCATTTCCCAAGGCCTCAATATAGCGACTGAATACAAAATCGTAGCCGTAGTCGTTGCCTACACAAGCCAGGTGCGAAGGGTCGCTGATAGCTATAGCGGGCAGGGCTTTTCTATCATCGCGGTAGCGCCCGGTCAGTTCTTCGGCAAAGTGCATGGCATCGCACATGCTTCCGCCATTGCCGCAACTCATTATTTTTTTGCCTTGGCTTATAGCATCGGCCATCAGCTTACCGGCCTGTTCAATGCGGGTCATGTTTTGCTCATCGGCTAAAAAAGCTTGCAGCGTATTGAGCGCTTCTTCAAAGTGGTTACGAATGGTACTCATGTTATTTCTTTTCATAAAAAGCCTTTTTACCTGCATCCAGAAAATCGATGAAATGCTGTATGTTCCTGTCGTAGGCGTGTGGTTGTGTTAACACGTTTTCATGGCCATCAATGATTACATAATAGGGCTGTGCATTTGCATTGTATTTCGTAATCTGCAAATCGGCATTTTGCTTGCCTATGGTTTTTTTCACCTTATTGTCGTAGGCTGAAATATACCATTCGTTTTCGGGCAATTCTGTTTTATCATCTACATAAATGGCCAGCATGACAAAATCTTCATTCATGCGCTTAAGCACCTGCGGGTCGCTCCACACATTGGCTTCCATCTCGCGGCAGTTAACGCAACCGTGTCCGGTAAAATCAATAAAAATGGGCTTATTCACTTTCTTCGAATACTCCAACGCCTGTTTGTAATCAAAGAATCCTTCAATGCCATGCGGGAAGTGAAAGAGATTTTTGTATTTTACATCGCCCAGGTCGTTGCCGGCAACGTTTTCAGTATGTGTTGAAGTTTTGGTGGAGTATAAATCGAAATCGAGTGTGGCCTGAGGTGGAAGGTAACCGCTAAGTGCTTTCAATGGTGCGCCAAACATACCGGGTATTAGGTACACTACAAATGAAAAGGTAACAATGGCAAGACTTAGTCGTGGTACACTCAGATAAGGTAAATCACTATCGTGCGAAAATTTGAGTTTACCCAGCAGATAGAGGCCAAGCAAAAAGAAAATCACAATCCAGATGGCGATATAAACCTCGCGGTCCAGCAATCCCCAGTGATAGGTTTGATCGGGTATAGAAAGAAATTTAAACGCAAGCGCCAATTCTAAAAATCCCAACACTACTTTAACGGAATTGAGCCAGCCACCGCTTTTGGGCAGGTTTTGCATCCAGTTAGGAAAAATGGCGAATAAGGTAAACGGCAATGCCAGCCCGAAACCAAATGCAGCCATACCTAAAATGGGTTTCAGTATTTGGCCGCCTACAGCCTGTATGAGTAAACTGCCTACAATAGGCCCGGTGCAGCTAAAGCTAACCAGCACCAGCGTGAAACCCATAAAAAATACTCCCAAAAAACTACTCATGCTGCTTTTGCTATCAATTTTATTGACCAGTCCATGTGGCAGGGTAATTTCAAACATGCCCAGAAACGATGCAGCAAAAACGATGAATATGATAAAAAACAATACGTTGGGCACCCAGTGCGTGCTTAGCCAGTTGCCGAAATCGGGACCCAGCCCAAAAATACTGAACACTACTCCCAAACTGGAGTAGATGGCTATGATACTCAATCCAAAACCGAATGCCCTGCGCAGTGCCAGCCCTTTGGTTTCGCTGCGTTTGGTAAAAAAGGTAACCGTCATAGGCAGCATGGGAAATACACAGGGAGTAACTACAGCTACCAATCCAAATGACATAGCAAACAGTAAAAATGCCCATATGGATTCCTGACTTCCACCGCTTATATCGTTAGCAATGGGTGTTGATGCGGTATCTGTTTTGGCCGTTTCGGTTTGGGTTGTAAGCGATGTGTCAACTGTGGTGGTGGTAGTAGTAGCCGCTTCATTATTTGGCTCCACCCAATCAGTGCTCACTTTTTCAGGAGCTGCTGCTGTTAATTTTAGTTCTTTCCCCAGTTCAAAATCATGTTCGAACAGCACACACACTCCGGTTACGTTTGAGCATTCCTGAAACTCAATCAACCCTTTAATTTTTGGGTTAGCTGAAAGTATTTTTACTTTTTGCCTAAACTCGGCTTTGCCGGTAAAGTAGGCCACTTCACCATTCCACACCTCTTCAAACTTACGCTTGGGTTTTATGGGTTTAACTTTTCCTACAAGTTCGTACGATGGATGTTTTTCGTAAGTAAACGAAGTAACAATAGGCCCCAGGTTTTCATCAAAATCGCTGGAGTACATATACCAGTCCTTTTCAATTTCGCTGGTAAAAACAATTTCGGTTTCATCGCCCGGCTTTAAATCTGTTTTTGTAAACGTGATATTCCAATCGGGTTTTTTCTTCATTTGCTGCTGGGCTAGCAGCGATGGTGCAAAACCAAGAAGAATGAACATATATGTCCAGGAGAAAGATGCTCGCTTTATAAGTTGCATAGTGGGTTAGTTGTAGTAACGGACAAATTTATAATTAATTATCACATCTGACAGGTTACGTGTATTGTACGTGCTTTTTGCAAATAAGTATCAAATGTGTAGGTTTGATACACAAACAGCTATGAAACAAAACAGACGTCATTTTTTAAAAAGTGCATCGGTGGCTTCGCTGGCCATGCCTGAACTACTTAGCTCAGTACAGGCTATGCCTATGCATAACGGTGCCCCTGATGAAGCTTACTGGAAATTAGTGCGCAGGCAATTTCCGCTTACGCAAAAAAAAATATACCTGAACAATGGCACGATGGGGCCATCGCCCTTTCCGGTAATTGAAACTATGCACAAAAGTATGGCCGACATGGATGAGCATGGAAGCTATGGCGGTTGGGAAGATGCAGTTAAAAAAATTGCCGCCTTCACCGGTGCTGATGAGTCGGAAATTGCGCTTACCAGTAATGTAACGCAAGGGGTAAACATTGCCTGTTGGGGTTTTCCGCTCAAAAAAGGCGATGAAGTTATTATCTCTACACACGAACATGTGGGGGGGTGCCTGGCCTGGTTGAACCGTGCAAAGCTGCACGGCATCGTGATTAAAACATTTTCGCCCGGTGCCACAGCCGATGAAACGCTGGCAAACATTCAGAAGCAATATACTTCCAAAACGCGAATGCTGGCTATTCCGCATATACCGTGTACACAGGGGCAGGTAATGCCGGTTAAAGAATTTACGGCTTGGGGCAAAAGCAAAGGCCTGTTTGTGTTTATTGATGGTGCACACGGTCCGGGTATGATGCCGCTAAACCTGCACGAAATTGGTTGCGATGCGTATGCCAGTTGCTGCCATAAATGGATGCTGGGACCTAAAGGCACCGGATTTTTGTATGTAAAAAAAGAAATGCTATCCACCGTGCAAAGCTACTTTATAGGAGCCGGTGGCGATGATAACACATGGAATATGTCAAAGCCCAATCCGCAGTTTGGACAATACAGCAACTCGGCTCACCGCTATTTTTACGGCACGCAAAATACAGGCCTGTTTAAAGGAGTGATTGCAGCAATTGATTTTATGGAGCAGATAGGTATGCCAACTGTTTTTGCCCGTGTGCAGGAGCTCAGTGCCTACACACAGGCATCGTTGCAGAACACATTAGGAGAAAAATTGGAGTTGCTTACACCTAATGAAGGCCGATCGCGTGGCGCAGTTACCGGTTTCAGAATAAAAGGAGAAGATTACAAGAAAGTGTACGAAGCGGTGATGAAAGAAAACATAGTTATACGTCAGGTGCCTGAAAACGATATTAACTGCCTGCGTGTATCTACTCATATTTACAACAACAAACAGGAAATAGATTCCTTGATGGATGTACTTAAAAAGTTTGCCTGAGCCCTTTAATCGGGCAACTGAACGGCATCAAGTATATCATTCAGCGTGTCAAAATCTTTAACACCTGGCCTCTCTTCATCGCCCCCTTGCAGGTTGATGGCATAGGGTTGATAGTGTTGAACGATGTGTTTTATATCGGCAGCGTTTACATCAAATCCCCATATAATTTTGTAGTTGCTGCATACGTGTTTTAACACCGATTCATCAGGCAATAGATTGCTTGAGGTGTATACTAAAAATCCATCAGCTACTGCAGCGTAGGCATTTAGTTCAGCTAACAACGACTCGGTATTGAAATGTGCCGTATCAATATGTTTGATAATGGCTTTGTCTATTTGCTGCAGTTCATCAGGCAGCAAAGAGTTGTTCAATTCTACCACATCCAGATTCAATAATGTACTGATATCGGCAATCTCTTGCACAGGCTGATGACCGAACTCGCCTGAAATGGCACAACCTGTAGTCCAGTCAATGATTTCTTTAGCTTTTACTGGAGCGAGGTAGTGTGCAGACTCCGGGTTGAAACAAAAACCGATGTACTCAAAGCCAGCAGCAGCAGCAAAACGGGCATCAGACAGATTATTGATACCGCTTAACTTGAGTCGGGTAAACAATGCCATAATGGTTATTTTACTAAGGTAACCAAGCTCATCTCCAACGCTTTTTTGAGCAAACCCGTATGTTTCGGATTAAACTGATTGAGGCGAAGCATTGCCTGACGTATGGTTTTGGAAGCGTCCTTGAAAATTTCCTCATCGTTTAATTTAAACTCCTCACTCATGCAGTAGGCGAAAACACGCGCCATGCCGCAGTTGGCTATAAAATCAGGAATTACTGCAACGCGGTCATCGGCATCGTTGCCTATAGGACCGAGGAAAATTTCTTTATCGGCAAACGGCACATTGGCACCGCTTGATATCACTTCAAGGTCATTATCTATCAATTGATTTAACTGCTCCTGTGTGAGCATGCGCGATGCAGCAGCCGGAACAAATACTTCAGCACCGGCACTCCATATTTTTGTATTCAGCTCATCGTATGGAATAAATTCAAGTCCCATTTTTTGGCAGGTGGCCTGCGACAGTTTATTGCCATCGCGTTCGATGAACAGTTGTTTGATCTCCTCTTTCGAAAATCCTTTGGGATTCAGCAATCCACCTTCGCGGTCAATAATACCTACAATCATCACATTCATTTGCGACAGGTAGTATGCCGCAGCTGCAGCCACATTTCCCCAGCCCTGAATAAGGGCACGTTTATAGGCGAAATTCGGTCCCCACAAATCGTAATAATGACGAACTGCTTCGGCTACGCCCCAACCTGTAATCATATCTGCCACCACGTAATGTTTGGTGGTATCAGGTGAAAAACGGGCATCATCCAGTTTTTTCGAAACGCCCTCACGCAAGTTCTTAATCATTCGGGTTTTGTGGGCTTCGTCAGGTTGATAGTGGCCTACTGCTGTTCCTTCTTGCGGGTGTTGTAAGCCGTATTTCTCAGTAATGGGAATTACTTCGTGTATTTCATCTACATTCAAGTCGCCCCCCGTACCGTAGTATGTTTTTAGCAACGGCATTACAGCTTTGTACCAACGCTCCAATACGCCTTTTTTGCGCGGATCGGCCGGGTCGAAATTGATACCTGATTTAGCACCGCCAATAGCCGGTCCCGAAACAGTAAATTTAATTTCCATGGTTTTAGCCAGCGAAACCACTTCATCTTTATTGAGTCCTTTGCGCATGCGTGTACCACCACCGGCACTTCCGCCACGCAATGAGTTAATGACAACCCAACCTTCGGCTTCGGTTTCACTGTCTTTCCATTCAAAAACTATTTCAGGTTGTTTGCTTTCGTAGCGTTTAATCAGGTTTTGTATTTGAGTTGACATTTACGTGTATGATTTAAAACGGGGCGCAAGTTAATATTATTGATGGGATGTGAAATGATAATGTTAGGTGTTATAAAGGTGTCTTCGACTCCGCTCAGACACCAGAGTGATTTTTACAGGTGGCTGAGCGCAGTCGAAAAAGATAGTTCAGATCGGTGGCTGAGCGCAGTCGAAAAAGATAGTTCAGATCGGTGGCTGAGCGCAGTCGAAGCCACCGTTACTTCTTTTTATTTTTATAATGTGTTTCATTCTTACATTCAGACAACAAATGTAAGTCTGCGGGTCGGTTTAGGATTAATGCTTCTTTTTTAGCCCTGCTCCATCCCTGTACTTGCTTTTCCCGATAAAATGCGTGATCAATTCGGTCGAATTCTTCATAGTACACCCATTCAACGGGTAATCGACTCTTTGTGTGATTTGCGCCAATACCGCTTTGATGCTGCTGTATTCGCAGGAGTAAATTGTATGTGCTACCTGTATAGTATGAGTCGTCAGCACATCGAAGTATGTACATCCAACCTTTCATACGTTTACGCAAGCAAATGCCACAACTGTTCCATGTATGCCGCGTCTTTAATTTTTTCTTCGGCTTTATCGGCAATGATTCTTTCGAGTAGGGCATCATTCTTTTTACCCATATCCCATGCGTACTTATACCCACTCAAGCTAAAGGTGGTGAGTTCGTATTGCGATTTGAACTTATCAGGATACAACTCCGACAATTCGTGCTCGATATGTTTTTTATGCAAGAAATGTTTGTCGCCCACCTTATCGGCCATTTCGTAGTAATTCTGAATGGCTAAATCGGCAATGGCATCGGCATTGGGTTTACGCTCTTTCTGGTATTCGTCAAAAATGGTGTTCCAGTCGTCACCGTATTTTTCAATCATATTATCCAGCACCACTATATCTTCAAAACTGCAATTCATACCTTGACCGTAAAATGGAACAACAGCATGGGCAGCATCACCAGCGAGTGCTAATTTATCGCTCTTCACCCACGGATAGCAACGCACGGTTACTAAATTGGATGTTGGATTTTTCATGTAGTCATCAACCAGAGTTGGCATCATAGGTACTGCATCCGGAAATTCATCGTGAAAGAATTTTGCTACATCCTCCTTGCTTTTTATGTTATCAAATAGCTCAAAAGGCATGAATAGCGTGCACGTGAAATCGCCTTTTGGGTTTGGTAAAGCAATCATCATAAAACTGCCGCGGGGCCAAATATGAAGTGCATTTTTCTCCATCATAAATTGTCCATTTTCGCCCTCCGGAATTTCCAGCTCTTTGTAGCCTACATGCAAATAACTTTGCGAGTAGTTGAAACGTTCACTCGTTTGAAGTTTGCTTCGGGTAGCAGCAAAAGCTCCATCTGTTCCAAGTATACGGTCGCTGGTTATGGTTTTAAGTGAATCATCTTCCAGTTCAAACGTAGCTGTAGTTTTATTTACATCTACATCTACACACTTGCTGTTGAAATAAATTGTGATGTTCGGAAATGCATCTGCCAGTTCAATCAGTTTTTGATTTAAGCGACCGCGCGACACCGAGTTAATGGCCTGCCCTTGCTTGCCGTATGGATGATAGGAAAGTTCACCTGTTTTGCTGTGCATCATTCTGCCGTACATCGGTATGGCATCGGCTAAAATTTCTTTGTCCAATCCAATTTTTTCCAACGCATGCAATCCGCGGGTGCTTAAGGCAAGGTTGATGGATTTGCCCTGATAGATATTTGTTTTGCGCATATCGGGCCTGCGCTCAAACAGGTTTACTTCAAACCCGCGTTTAGCCATGTAAATAGCGGCTAAGCTACCGGCTAATCCTCCGCCTATGATGGTAATTTTTTGTGACATTATTCTTAGTTTTTAAAGTATGACTTTAGTATTTCACCGATACTGTACACTTCTTCAAATGTATTGTACATAGGTACGGGGCTCATGCGAATTACATCAGGCTCTCGCCAATCGGGAAGTATATTGTTGTCAACCAAATAATCGAACAAGTGTTTGCCGTTTTGTTTTACTATTACAGATAACTGGCAGCCTCTTTCAGCCGGGTTAGAAGGTGTGATGATAGTTAAGTGTTCGCTGAATGGTTTTAGAATGAACTCCAGGTAACCGGTTAGCTTTTCGCTTTTAGCACGCAGGTTTTCCATGCCGGCCCGGTCAAAAAGTTCGAGCGAGGCTTTGTGTATAGCCATCGGGAAAATTTGAGCATTGCTTAGCTGCCAGCCTGCAGCGCCTTCCATAGGTTTAAATCCTTTTTTCATCAGAAAGCGTTCCTTTTCATCGTGGCCCCACCATCCGGCAAAGCGTGGCAGATCAGCATTTTTGGCGTGACGCTCGTGTACAAATACACCGCTTGTTCCACCCGGTCCTGAGTTCAGGTATTTATAGGTGCACCATACGGCAAAATCTACATTCCAGTCGTGCAGTTTTAAGTTCAGATTTCCGGCTGCATGTGCGCAATCGAAACCTGCGGTTGCACCCACTGCATGAGCTGCTTTTGTAATGGCTTCCATATCAAATGCCTGTCCGGTATAGTAATTTACTCCACCCATCATCACAATGGCAAGATCATTTTTGTGTTCATGTATTTTCGCTACCACATCTTCGGTGCGTAAGGTGTATTCTCCTTCGCGCGGTTTCAGTTCAATGATGGCATCATCGGGATTAAATCCGTGGAACTTAGCTTGTGTTTCCATAGCATACTGGTCGCTGGGGAATGCCGATACTTCCATCATGATTTTGTAGCGCGTTTGGGTGGGTCGGTAAAAACTCACCATCATCAGGTGCAGGTTGGCGGTCAGGTTGTTCATCACCACTACTTCCACAGGTATTGCTCCTACCACACGGGCTGCGTGTTCGGTTAGAAAGTGGTGGTAATACATCCATGGATTTTTGCCGTGAAAATGGCCCTCTACGCCTAACGTGGCCCAGTCGTGCAGTTCCTGCTCCACGTACGCTTTCGCACTTTTGGGTTGAAGGCCAAGTGAGTTTCCGCATAAATACGTAATCGGTTGACCGTTTTTATGCAACAGATGAAACTCGTTGCGAAAAGCAGAAAGCTTATCGGTGGAGTCGAGGGTTCGGGCAAAGTCAATGGAATTTTCGTACATGGTATATGCTATACAAATTAGTCTGCAAGGTTACGTATATGGCTATTATTTTCAAGCATGCTTCAGGTTTCGTTTTCATTTGCGATGAATTTTTAGCAGCTTAACGGGGGAATACGTTATTTGCATGCCACAGAAATGCCACAAAACGATTTTTTTGAAAGTGTATACGATGTAGTTCGCCTAATACCTAAGGGCCGAGTTACTAGTTATGGTGCCATTGCCAGGTGTTTGGGCACAGCAAAAAGCAGCCGAATGGTTGGTTATGCCATGAATGCCTCTCACAGTTTACCGGATGTACCTGCTCACCGTGTGGTAAACAGAGCCGGTGTTCTTACCGGCAAGCATCATTTTGCTACTCCCTTGCGTATGCAGGAATTGCTGGAGCAGGAAGGGATACAGGTAATCCAAGACACGGTTCAGGATTTCGATAAGATATTCTGGGATCCGATGAAAGAACTTTTGCCTTAAGCCGAGCCCCACGTTTCTCTGTCGAGGCTGCGGTACTGAATGGCTTCTGCCAGATGTTCTATTTTTATTTCTTCGCTGGCGGCTAAATCGGCAATGGTACGGGCTACCTTTAAAATACGGTCGTAAGCGCGGGCCGATAATTGCAGCTTATTCATGGCTGTTTTCAGCAAATTTTGACCTGCTGCACTAATTTGACACACCTCACGCACCATCGTGCTGCTCATTTGAGCATTGCTGTATAGACCTTCCCGGCCATTAAAACGCTCGCTTTGTATAAAACGGGCATTCACCACACGTTCGCGGATGCGTTCACTTTTTTCAGCCTTTCGTGTATCGGCCAGCTGTTCAAAATTCACCGGTGTCACTTCGATGTGTATGTCAATACGATCGAGCAACGGACCTGATACTTTGCTCAGGTATTTTTGAACCGTACCCGGCACACACACACATTCTTTTTCAGGATGATTGAAGTACCCGCAAGGGCATGGATTCATAGATGCGATAAGCATAAAACTGGACGGGTACTCGACTGAAAACTTAGCACGTGAAATCGTGATCCTTCTTTCTTCAAGTGGCTGACGCATCACCTCCAGCACCGTGCGTTTAAACTCCGGCAATTCATCCAAAAACAACACACCGTTATGGGCCAGAGAAATTTCGCCCGGCTGCGGATTGTTTCCTCCTCCTACCAGCGCAATATCGCTGATGGTGTGATGCGGTGCGCGAAACGGTCGTTGGTACAGCAATGCAGTTTCTTTGGCTAAGCGTCCGGCTACGGAATGTATTTTAGTTGTTTCAAGTGCTTCATGCAGTGTAAGCGGAGGCAAAATGGAAGGAAGTCGTTTAGCCAGCATCGTTTTTCCTGCGCCTGGCGGACCTATGAGGATGACATTATGACCACCGGCTGCAGCTATTTCCATAGCACGTTTAATGTTTTCCTGTCCGCGCACATCGGCAAAATCAGCATCCGTGTTGTTCAGGTTTTGTTCAAACTCTTTGCGGGTATCCATCTCCACCTGAATCATCGAATTATTGCCATCAAAAAAATCAATCACGTCTTTCAGGGTTTCGGCACCGTATACTTTCAGGTTATTTACAATAGCCGCTTCACGTGCATTTTGTTTTGGCAAAATAAAGCCTTCAAATCCTTCTTTTCGGGCCTGAATAGCAATAGGCAGTGCACCTTTGATGGGCTTTAGGCTTCCATCAAGCGCCAGTTCGCCCATGATGATGTATTTATCGAGCAATTCACTTTTCACCTGTTCGGATGCACACAGTATGCCCAAGGCAATGGGAAGGTCGTAAGCCGAACCTTCTTTACGGATATCTGCCGGAGCCATATTTATAACCGTGCGCAGGCGAGGCATTTTATATTCGTTGTTTCTAACGGCTGTTTCTATTCGGTGATGACTTTCTTTTACGGCATTGTCAGGCAAACCCACCAGGCTATATCCCACTCCCTGATTGGAAACATTCACTTCAATGGTTATGGTTACCGCATCTACTCCATGCACTGCACTGCCGTAAGTTCTGATTAACATAAATTGCGCTCGTTATAATGCGAAATAAACTTTTTTATCCGAACTATTTTAAATCAGTAGTTTTGTGTTCCTGTTTTTACATACATGCCACAACATACCCACACAAACCGACTTATTCATGCCTCCAGTCCGTACTTGCTTCAGCACGCACACAATCCGGTCGACTGGTGGGAATGGTGCGATGAGGCCTTTGAAAAAGCCCGAACGGAAGATAAACCCGTGCTGGTAAGCATAGGCTACTCAGCATGTCACTGGTGCCACGTGATGGAACGCGAAAGTTTTGAAGATGCAGAAACAGCAGCGATGATGAACGAACTGTTTGTATGCATCAAAGTTGATCGAGAAGAACGTCCGGATGTAGATCAGCTATATATGGACGCAGTGCAATTGCTAACCGGAAGAGGAGGCTGGCCGTTGAATTGTTTTACACTGCCTGATGGCAGACCGGTGCACGGGGGGACCTATTTTCCTAAAAACGAATGGCAGCGTGTGCTGAAATCTATTTCTGAATTTTACCGCACACGCAAAGAAGAGGCCATGCAGTATGCCACAGAATTAACCAACGGAATAAAAAAGCTGGATGTTTTTTTGCCCCAGTCATCAGCACCATTGATAACAGATTCGGATGTGGTGCGTATTGTTCAGCAGGTCAAACAGAATATGGATACCGAACTGGGCGGATACACATGGGCACCCAAATTTCCTATGCCGAATAATTGGGAATTGTATTTGTCGCTGTATCGGTTTACACACGACACCGAATTACTAGAAGCAGTTAATAAAACACTGGTGATGATGGCTGAAGGCGGCATATACGATCAGGCGGGCGGTGGATTTGCCCGCTACAGTACAGACGTATTCTGGAAGGTACCGCACTTCGAAAAAATGCTGTACGACAATGCACAACTGGTTAGCTTGTACTGCCATGCATTTAAGGTGACTGGCAACCCGCTGTACGAAAAAACTGTGAAGCAAACACTCGGTTTCATAAAGCGTGAACTAACGAATGAGCAGGGATTGTTTTACAGTGCACTAGACGCTGACAGCGAAGGCGTGGAAGGGAAATATTATACATGGACTCAGCAGGAATTGAAAAATTTGCTCGGCCCTGATGAGCCTTTGTACAGCCTGTATTATTCGGTACAAGCCTACGGAAACTGGGAACACGGCAGTAATATTCTTCATAAAACACGCACTACGCAGGAAATAGGTGAACTAACCGGCAGAAGCGCAGAGCAAATTGAACAAACCATTGAACACTGCAATGCCATTGTGTGCGCTGTTCGCGAAATGCGCATCAAGCCCGGGCTTGACGATAAAATTATTACCTCGTGGAATGCCATGATGATAAAAGCGTATGCCGATGCCTACCATACATTTCATACACCCGATTATCTTTCATGTGCTAAACAGGCGGCCGATGCTCTGCTTCAACAGGTGTGGAACGGCAACGAACTGAAACGGATACTTAAAAACGGTAAGGCAAGCATACCGGCATTTGCCGAAGATTATGCCTTGCTGTGTGAAGCCCTGCTTAGGCTGGCAGAAGTAGCAGAAGACGAAACCTATTTCATGCATGCTCACCAAATCATGCAGGCTGCTATATCACACTTTTACGATTCAGAAAAAAAACTGTTTTACTTCAAATCGAGATTTGACACACAGCTGGCTACTCGTAAAATAGACATCAATGACGATGTTATACCCTCGGCCAATTCTACATTTGCCAAGTGTCTATGGATGCTCAGTTATCTTTTCGATAAGCCTGAATATGAACACATGGCCGACCAAATGGTGATGCATGTTCAGTATAAATTTGAGAAATTTCCGACAGGTTTCAGCAACTGGATGCAGTTTGTATTTCTGCGCAATCAAGGTTTCAGGCAGCTGGTGGTTAGTGGTAAACAGGCTACAAGGCCCCGCATTTCATCCTACGAGCCTAATTTGATTGTACTTGTGCAAAATGGCGAATCGCACCTTCCGCTATTAGCCGATAAGCCTGTAACGGAAGACAATACATATTACCTGTGTACCGATAAAACCTGCGGATTACCACACAAGAGGTGGCAAGAGTTGATTGCATAACAAAACATACACCTGTGGGTAAACCAACGATACACTGATGTAAGCAAAAAACTGCTTGGGTTAACTTTGCTGTATGAAGACAATAGCCTCTTGCACCGTATACATCATTTCATTGCTCCTCACATTCAGCACTTCACTTATTGCGCAGCCGGTTCCTACGGTTGATTTTCCTTTCAAAATGTCGGTAGAAGAATACGTTGAAAAGTATGCACCGATTGCTGTAGAGGAAATGCAGCGAAGCCGCATACCGGCCAGCATCACACTTGCACAGGGGTTAATTGAATCAGGCAATGGCAATAGCCGATTGGCTTTGATAGCTAACAACCACTTTGGCATAAAATGCCGCAAAGACTGGACAGGCGAAAGTATCACCCACGATGATGATGCCCCACAAGAGTGCTTCAGAAAATACCCCACACCCCTAGACTCGTATAGAGACCATTCAGAGTTTCTTAAGAGTGGAACACGTTACGCATTTTTGTTTGACTTGGAAATAACCGATTATAAAGCGTGGGCAAACGGACTAAAACGAGCAGGTTATGCAACCAATCCGAAATATGCCGAGATTCTCATAAATACCATCGAGCGAAACAACCTGTACCGTTTTGATGGCATGAAACCAGCCGAGCCGGTCGCAAGGAAAATAGCAGAAGAGAAACGCGAAGAACTGAAGCAGGAAAAAAATATTACTGTAAACGGTGTGCCGGCTATTGTTGTGGCAACGGGCGAAAGTTTTACTTCTATTGCTTTGGCAAATGACATGCGCGTATGGCAATTGTACAAGTACAACGATTTGAATAAAGATGCTGTTCTGAAGCCTGGCGATACCCTTTATACAAAACCCAAAAACTACAAGGCATTAGCCGATTCGTGCATGGTTGGATCTAACGACAATATGTTTGTCATTTCGCAGCGGTATGCCATCAAACTAAGCCGCTTGCTGGCGCTAAACCGCATGAAAAACGGAGAAGAACCTCAGACCGGAGAGTCGGTTTACCTGCGCACAAAACGTATGTCGCCACCCGCTTTACGAAAACTAGCATTGGCTGTAAAAGATAGCCTGTACGATAATGAGGTGTATGCCGATCCGGTGAAGAATATGGAAACAGCCAGACCTGTTATTCCTGATGATCCGTTTGACGTAAGTGCGCATGGCGTGAAAGAGCCTATGGCGTTTTTTCACATCGTGCAGCAGGGCGAAACATTGTTCTCCATCGCTAAACGGTATAACGTGCAGATTGAAGGCATCAGGCAACTGAATAAGTTAGTATCAGATGACATAAAGCCGGGCAATAAGTTGATAATAAACCCCAATCAGCCGGTGCAGAATGCAAATGAAGAATCGGTAATTCCCGGTTACCATACCGTTATGCAAGGCGAAACACTTTATAGCATCGCTAAGCTTTACCATACTACAGTTGAATTGCTGAAGTCAGTGAATGATTTGGCTAATGATACCATACACATAGACGATGAACTTATTATTTTACCCAGACACGGAGAAAAACCAGGTGAACAAAAAGTAACTGACGATGGGGAAGGGGCCGTTTATTATGAAGTACGTCAAGGCGAAACACTTTTTTCCATAAGCAGAAAATTTTCTACGGATGCAGCAACGCTTCGTAAACTCAACAACTTGATAGATAATACTGTACTTGCCGGACAAATGCTTCGTGTTCGCTGATGCCGATAAAAAATCGCATACTGCCGGTTGTTATAGGGGTGCATGTAGCCGCATTCATCTGGGCTTTTAGTTCAGGGAATATTTACCTGGCCGATTCATCCGGTTATTTGCATCAGGCATTTAACTTGAAAACCTACGGCAGCTGGTATTCCGAAGACTGGAATGCCCCTCTGCTGTTGGATTATTTTTCGTACCGCACACCCGGATATGCCATTTTTATTTTGTGTTGTAAATTTATTTGGGATTCGGTGTGGTCTGTTCTGTTATTCCAGAATATACTTAGCATATACACGTGTTATGTAATTCTTCGTCAGTTAGAAAAATCATCGGTTACTGCTGCTCACATTAGGTATATAATGTATACCTTTTTGCTGTTGTATCCCGCACAGGTTATGCTGGCAAATATGGTAATGAGCGAGATGTTGTTTCAGTTTCTACTTATTCAGTTTTTCTTAGCGCTGGTTCGCTACAGCGAAACACCTCATTACAAAACACTCGTTGCACCATCACTATGGTTGGTATGCTTGATTGCAACCAAGCCAGTAGCCTTATTTTTACCGGCAGTAGCAGTGGTGTGTATAGCTACCATTA
>Ga0315902_10007028_pt1 | contig 15450 bp, 25 predicted proteins | sample LakEriMetagenome_9_FD_203523 | JGI IMG/M metagenome (GOLD analysis project Ga0315902, IMG submission 203523) | Freshwater fungal communities from buoy surface, Lake Erie, Ohio, United States - Buoy 12 MA117 | ecosystem: Environmental > Aquatic > Freshwater > Lake > Lake biofilm | place: USA... | reverse complement strand
GGCTGTTCCTGCCAACACGACAGCAATCATCAATGCCGCAGGGTACACAGGTTTCCCAAATGTTGATGCTTGTGAAAAATACAAACAAGAAACCATCGATGGGAATGTATTGTTTCCACTGCAACTAGAGCAAACAAACCTTGCAACTCCTATTGTTCACATCACAAGTGGATGCGTATACACAGGCTACAAAGACAATGGATGGACTGAAGAAGATACCCCTAATTTTGATTTTAGCAACGGGTCTTTTTACAGCGGGTCAAAAGCTTTGTTCCAAAAATTGATGACTCCTTACCTTGATAAATCGTATTTGTTAAGAATCCGTATGCCGTTTAGCTACATGCCAGAACAAAAAAACATCCTCACAAAATTGTCAAGCTATCAAAAATTGATTGACTATGAAAATTCATTCAGTGATGTGACTGATGTGGCTAGGGTTGCTGTCCATTTTGCATTGAACAAACCGACTGGTGGAATTTACAACGTCTGCAACCCAGGTTCAGTTACCACAAAACAAGTTGCTAATAAACTCAAATTAGACAAAGAGTGGTTTACAGAAAATGAATTTAAGGAGGCAACTATTGCGCCAAGGTCAAATTGCGTTATGAATGTTGAAAAGCTATCTGCAATTTTCCCGATAAAACACATCGATGATGCGCTAGATGCAGCTATCGGCAAATATGTGATGTCAAGCCACACTTAAGGAGAACCCATGACACAAGATGAAATCATTGAGATGGCAATAGAAAACACCATCAATGGGTTAAATTTCAATCAAGAAGGGCTTGTACGCTTTGCCCACCTTGTAGCTGACAAAGCAACAGAAGAAGCAAATGCAAAAGCCAACGCAGCATGGGGACTGATGTGCAAGAAGATGGTTGCCATTGAAAGAGAAGCCTGTGCAAAGGTGGTTGATGACATTGAATTACGGTGCATTGCAAAAGATGTTGATGACCCGCCATTGAAGCACGTTGCCGCCGCTATCAGAGCCAGAGGAGAACAAGCATGACAAAATAAACACTTGACATCATCTAACTAACTGTGCTTATAATCTAATCCCAATCATTTGAAAGGTTCGTGACCATGACAAAGTTATGCATAAACTGTATCCACATCCTCAACTCTGAGGTTTTACCTGATGACCAAGAGTACGCTAGATGCGGCTTTGACAGGCCTATAAGCCTCGTTACAGGCCTTCTACGCACCATCCCTGAACTACCCTACTGCTCCACCGAAAGACTACCCTCTAGCCGCTGCAAACCCGCAGGGGAAAAGTGGGTTGCCGCTGACGATGTGATGACAGCAGAAGAAGAAGAACTTATGAAGGGGATGCCAAATGTCTGACTTCTCCCCAGAAACAAGAAACTCTGCGATATGGAGCGGAGACTCCCGCAAGGTAGCCAACGGCAAAGCTAACGAAGTCATCCTGACCAAGCTTGGCAAGATGGAAATCCCTGACCTGTCTGCCGTAGAAGCTGTCCAGATGGGACATGTGATGGAGCCAGTTATAGGCAGACTCGCCCAAGCCCAACTGGGTACAGAGTTAACCAAGATTGATGATGCTCTGACTCACCCTAAACATAGCTGGCTACGTAGCCATTTTGACTTTGCAGGGAAACTAGGTGGAAAAACAATACTTGTCGAAGCTAAAAACTACAACGCTGGTGTGCGTAATAAGTTTGATGTGTCTGGTATCGCACCCTCTGCGGATGTTGCACAACTGGTACACGAAGCTGCTGTATTCGGTGTCGATATGGTTTATCTCGCCGTTCTATTCGGAGGTCAAGAGTTCGTCCTCATTCCGTTTCACATTACAGAGACACAAAAGGAAGACCTTATACGCCAGATGGCTTCAATCTGGGGTCATGTCCAAGCAGGAACCACGCTACCACCAGAAGACCTAGAACAGGTCAAACTCCTGTACCCACAGGAAGCTACAGGAAGCCTTAAAACAGCCTCTGCAAGCGTTGAACAAGCCTGTCTAGCCCTGAGTCAGGTCAAAGCAAATATCAAGGCTCTAGAGGCTCAGGAAGAGCAGCTACAAACCTTGGTAGCTGGCTATATGGGGGACTCCTCCACCCTGTCCAGCATAGATGGTCAAGTACTGGCTACGTGGAAGAACGCTAAATCATCCGCAAGGTTTGATTCCAAGCTATTCCAGTCTGCCATGCCAGACATCTATAACCAGTTTGTCAGGGATATCCCTGGTAGCAGACGCTTTTTACTTAAGTGAGGTTCACATGTTATTCACAGAGAAACAACAGCAACGAGTTACTTTGCTAGAAGCAGAGATTAAACAATTGTCTAATAAATACAACACTTTACAGACACAAGTAGATGCTCTTCTAAAGCTCTCCTACGCAAAATATGGAATCAAGCGAGATGGCACACCTAAAGCCAAGCCAGGCAGAAGGAACAAGGTGGTTGCATGAAAGCCTATCCCTACATGCACAAACACCCTACAAGTGGTCAAACAACCATCTCTGAGGGTATGGATTTACGGGATTACTTTGCTGGTATTGCCATGCAAACACTCATCGCTAGACAACGCACCATCCTCGCTGATGATGTCAAAGAGTCTTATGTGATTGCAGATTTAATGATTCAACAACGTAACTACAAGGAGGTTCCAGATGAACATAATCCCGCTGAATGACATCCAAGCTATGGCAGAGGTTGCTGCCACCAGCAAGATGTTCGGGTTTAAAAACCCACAAGAAGCTATGGCAATCATGTTGCTATGCCAAGCAGAAGGTCTACACCCTGCTATCGCTATGCGTGATTACCACGTAATTCAGAATCGTCCTGCATTAAAAGCTGACGCTATGCTTGCTCGCTTTCAACAAGCGGGTGGAACTGTTGTTTGGAAGGAATACACAGATGAAAAGGTTACAGGGCTATTCACGCACCCGCAGGGCGGCTCTCTCGAACTTAGCTGGACTCTGGCACAAGCGAAGTCCATTGGAATCGCTAACAAGGATAACTGGAAGAACTACCCAAGAGCGATGCTCCGTGCGAGGGTCATTAGCGAAGGAATACGAAGTGTTTTCCCAGGTTGCGTGGTGGGTGTCTACACCCCAGAAGAAGTACAGGATTTCAACCCTCCTCCAGAACAGAAGGTCAAGCATATGGGCACTGTGGAGCGGGTGGAGGATGTACCAGAGGATGTTCTACAAGAGGACGATGGGGCGTTTGCGCTTCACGTACCGAATTCAGACAAACCTTACAAACGATACGAAACGCCTGAAGATTGGATAGATGGCTATGCCAGCATGGTTAACAGAATTGTCTCCAGCCAAAAGTTCTCTCTGGAGGAAAAGACAAGCAAGCTTGAAGCCCTCTCAACATGCAATACAGGTGTTACAGAAAACTTCAGCAGCTTCAACAAAATCAAACTCAAAGCAGCCATCGTCACCGCTGGAGGACAAAGCTCCCCAAAGCCAGACATGTCCCAACAACCTCCAGATACGGGACTCAGCGAATGAACGTCTTGAATCACTTGAGGGACATAGGGAGCCTGACACCACTGGAGGCATTAAATGAATATGGTTGTTTCAGGCTTGCAGCACATATCGAATCTCTGCGGAAAGACGGACACAGAATCTTTACGGAGATGGTTAACCAAGGCGGGAAGAAGTTTGCCAAGTACACACTTACACGAAAGGATTGAAATGGCAACAGGAAATGCACACAAGGAGATGCCTGGTTCAGGTGTCATGTACTGGGAAGAAGAAGAGATGCGTAAGTCTCCTAAAGGCCCAGACTACAAAGGGTTTGTTGTTCTAGAGATGGACTACAAAGCAGGTGAGAAGTTGAAGATTGCAGCGTGGCAAAAGCCAACCAGCCGAGGGCACAACTTGCTTGCTTTGAAAGAAGATAACTGGAGCAAAAAGAAACGTGAGGAAGAGATGAAGGACAAAGAAATTCCTTCTAACTACGCACGTAAACCAGCAAGTCGGTTTGGTGAAGATGACTCTGACGTACCTTTTTAAGGAGATAAACATGAAGAAACTTTTAATTGGCATTTGGGTTGCACTTAGCACAACAGTGGTCTGGGCGGCTTGTTCAACACATACTTACTATGCAAATGGCAGGTATGTAACTTGCACAACCTGTTGCTACGGGAACAACTGCAACACTAACTGTTACTGATGGCAACAAAGACCTCACCCACACAGCGTAGTCTGGCTCACCTGCGTGAGCTTGGCTACCACGTTGAAGTAGTTGAGAAGTGGAACAGCTTCACTAAACAACGAAAAGACCTGTGGGGGTGGGCTGACCTTCTCGCTATCCGCAAAGGTGAGGTGCTGGCAGTGCAGGTAACAGCCTCTGCTGTCAGTGACCGCATAAAAAAGATTATGGCCTCCGACACGTTAGCTCTTGTTAGAGATGCTGGAATCAGAATTGAAGTTCATGGCTGGCGCAAGTCAGCAAAGACAAACAGATACGTATTAAGAATTGAGGACATATCATGAGTGACGTTAAACCAACACCACAACAAATCCAGATGAGCCAAGACTCTGTGAACAAGGCCAACAACAGCATGAACTACACCATGAACTTGGTGAACATGTCCCTGCAACAACTGTGGAACATTGCCTACGCTGCTGGCTTTGAAGATGCACAGGAAATCATGAAGACAGACAAAGGTCAAAAATGAGTAAGGCTCACATCTTCATCGCTACCCCTATGTATGGTGGTATGACCACAGGCTACTACTGTCAGTCACTGGTCAACACAACCGCTGTCATGAGGGCTAACGACATCGACATGTCTTTCTCCTGCATGTTCAACGAATCCCTCATCCAGCGTGGGCGTAACGCTCTTGCACACGGCTTTCTGAACAAGAAGGAAGCTACCCACCTGATGTTTATTGACGCAGACATCCGCTGGAATCCTGCCGACATCGTTCCTATGATTGACGCTGACAAAGATATTATTTGTGGCATCTACCCCAAGAAGGAAATCAACTGGCATGGTGTCGAGCAAGCTGTCAAAGATGGTGTGCCTGTTGACCAACTGAAAACCCGTACAGGTTCGCTGGTGGTTAACCTTGTTGACTATGCTGGCACAGTCACAGTACCAGCACATGAGCCTGTGGAAATCTGGAATGGCGGTACAGGGTTCATGCTTATCAAGCGTGAGGTACTGGAAGACCTGGCTACAAAGATGCCAAGCTATATCAACGATGTCACCTTCCTGTCTGGCGAAATCAAGCAGGACAAGATTGTGGAGTTCTTTGCCTGTGCTATCGAAGAAGGCGTAGGACGCTTGCTGTCAGAAGACTACTACTTCTGCCAAGAAGCACGTAGACATGGCTACAAGATTCATGCCGCTCCGTGGGTGGTTCTAGGCCATTTCGGTAGCTACCTGTTTGAAGGTGGCTTGCTTCCAGCAGCATGACCATCTCTCTTGACCTTGGGTGCGGAGAAACCATCCGCAACCCCTACCAAGCAAAGTCAGTTGTGGGACTGGATTTAGAGCAAGCAGACCTTGCTGTAGAGCCTATCCCCTTCAAAGACAACTTGTTTGACTTTGTAACTGCCTACGACTTTCTGGAACACATCCCCAGACTGCTGTACATCCCACACCGCAGATACCCGTTTGTAGAACTCATGTCAGAGATTTACAGGGTTATGCGGATGGGTGGCAAGTTCTTGTCCTCTACTCCTGCCTTCCCACACAGTGCGGCCTTCCAAGACCCAACACATGTGAACATCATTACTCCAGATACGTTCTACGAGTATTTTGATGACAAGAAGACTTGGGCTAAACAGTACGGATTTAAGGGCGCATTCCAGATAAATGAGATGCGCTACCACGGCCCTCACCTGCTGGTGGAGCTACAGAAGGTCAGCGTTTCGCAGTCCGTGCAGACTTGATAAATGCTGCTTTGGTGGGGTAACCAGACATGCCTGGACGCTTGGGAGGCAACCCTGCCGCCCTGCGTTGGTTAATGTTGAAGTACAAGCCACGTTGGGCTTTTGGTGTATATGCCATTATCTGCACCCCCATCTCTTTCTTGCTGCCTTGCCACGTTCCCCACTCCAGCTTTTTGACCTACTACAAAAAGACTTGTGACGAGGGTTGGATGTATCTTTGGTGGGAGCTTTAAGATTGCTCCCTGTTGCTCTGTTTGCCTTTGCACGACCCTTGGCGGTCAGTCCCGCACCCTTCTTCACAGAGAGCTTCTCGCCTCTGCCTACAGATAGATTTGGGAACTTCTTTTTCATTTTATTCCACCACTGCTTTTTAACATATCAAGCATTAATTGCTGTCTTTGTTTTTCCACAGCTTCTTTTAACATCTCCGCTTTTACCTTGTTAAAGTATTCGCTCCTTGCTTTAGCCGCTGTTTCTGCGGCTTCTATAGACGGAAAGTTTGGGAATCTAAACCCTGATTGGGCTTGTTTTTGAGCGTACTGCCTTATAACTCCAAAATCTTTTTCAGGGTCATAAATCTTACCTTCGTAGATACTTGGTACGTTGTAAAAACCTTCTCCCTGTAGACCTAATTCTTTTGCTGGAACAGTGATAGACAATTCAGTATGAGGGTCTAATTTACCTGATTCAAAAACAACTGGTCTATCCATTTCAATAGGAAAGCCACTAGGGTCAAGAGTTTCTTTTTCAGCCATGATTAACCTACATTCCTTTCAAAATGTGGACAGTCAACAAGCGACTTGAAATTACCACCCCACCTGTTCTTGATATGCAATGACTCCCAATACTCCCCCAATGGGGCTATGGTGGTCTTGTCCCAGATTATCTTCCCATCTTTAAAGAAGTTCAAGTCAATAGCACAGCGTTTGAGGTGGATGCTATTCATGGTCTTGGAACGACCTGTCTTGAAGTAAATAGCCTGTTGTTCAGGGGTTCTGGCAAGTTCCCCGCCTGTGACCACAAACCCTTGTTCTGTGGCGTGGGTGACCAGTTTGCAGACATCCAGCAGGAAAGCAGCTTGTTCTTGATTCAAACTCATTTCTTGCCCCTCATGTCTGCCAATTTCTCTATTGTCCGACCACCAAAATACGCACCCATAATGAGCATTCCCCAGTTGCCAAGCAAGGTTACATAGGACTCATTGGCGTTGTAGCCGTAAGCAGACATCATGGCAAACAGGAAATAGGCTAGAAAGATGGCTATAAGGGACATAGGACGGATATTCTTGGACAGCCAAGAGTCAGATGACATATCTGCTTCCCACCTGTCTGTGATGTTGTCAGCATCGTTCTGGGCGGCTTTTGCAAGCAATTCCATCTCAGCCAGTTCCATCTTGGCCTTCTCTATGCCAAGCTCTAACAAGCGTTCTTCATGCTCATACTGTAGCTGGCGTAGCTTAGAAACGTCTTCAGGAGTTGGATTGTCAGGAATAGACACACCCAATGTCTTTTCCACTACTTCCTTGCCTTTTGCTTGGATGGCAGATGACAGCAGTCCTAAACCATTCTGAGCCAGGCTACCCAACAGGGAGGCAACTATGGGAATCATTCTTCTTCCTTTTTAAGCAAACGTCTGATGACAGCTTGTTGAGCCTTCACTTCTTTTTCAAGCACCAACATATTGAAGTACATAGATGCCATTAAATACAAAAACAGGGGAAGAATCAACATCACCACAATCAGGACGATGAGTAGCTTTAGATTGCCTTCCTCATCATGCTGATTGACCACATTAGGAGGAGGAGGTACATAGAAACCAGACCCACTGCTCCGATTAATAGAGCTTTGTCCTGGAGATTGTTTAGCATTTGCTTTCGTTGCCATGCCGCTCTCCGAGCCTTCTCTTCTTGTATGACCCTCTCTTGCTCTTCATCTTCCCGCAGACGGGCGTATTCTTCCTCAAACCTTGACCACACTGCACCCAGTGTAGGGTCTACATGATAGATAAGAAACTCACGCAGTTCAACAGCTTGTCTCTCTAACTCTATTTGGTTAAAGACATTTTCTAATGCTTGGGCTTTTAGGGATTTGGCCTTGGGAGGATTGCGCTTTTGTTCCTCCGCTTGCTTCTTGACCTCTTCATGGGCTTCAAAGAATTGGCCTATGTAACCAGAGATTTCCTTGGTTATCTTGTGAAGTTCACCACCTGTTTGCTTGATGTCCTTGTATAGCGCAACCCCTTGCTTTATTGCCGCAATAGCGCCTAGAGCAAGGGTGAACGGGTCAATTTACAGACCCTCTCCTGGGGTCACGTAAACTTCTGGAGTGCCAGTCTCTGACACAAAGGTAACGTAAACAGGAGCAGTATTTGTCGATTGTGGGCCAGTAACAACCATAACGGTATCTGGCGGGACAATCACAGAATATGACGGAGAGCCATTACCAGGCAATGCCACGTTTGCAGTAGCACTGTTGCTAATACGCACATAAACAGGCAAGCCAGCACCACCAGTAGGCTCATGGCTGACCAACATGTACTGCTGTACAGGGCTGTCTGAATACAAGGTAATCTGCTGAATTGTTGTGGCAGCATTTAACTTGTACGTCTTGCCCATAGGCTGAAAGGCAATGTTATTAGCCATCAGTACACCTTTCCACCACCACCAGAGGTAGGCGATTCCTTACGGGTAAAGTAATCGTTAGGCACGTTGTTTTTGAAGTTCCAGACGGACTGGAAACCACCTGCGGGGAGTTTGCCAGGGGTGAAGTCACCAGGCACACACATCTTGTTCTGTGTGATACCAGTGCCAACTTGAGCCTGTACCTTAGTTGTCTTGACTTTCGGAATCATGTCCATGTTTTTTCTCCTTTATCCTCACCAGCAGATAGCTGAATATTACATAAATTGCAAGAGTTGTCACCCTCTCCCACTTTGGTTCCCACATAACCCAACAGCCCAGACCAAAGGAGGTGAGCAGAGCAAGAATGGTAATTAAGCGGTCTGAGATGACCCCTAACGCTAGGCGAATGATTGCGGTTGCTTCCATGATTTTCCCTCTCTAATAATGGAATAACCATATTATCATGTCTCCTCGTCATCGTCACCAAATAACCCTGCACCGTACCCCTCGTCAGCATCCTTCATCTTCAAGGCTTCTAGCTTTAAGGCACGGTCTATAACCTTCATCTTGTCGGTTATGGAAGCGGTAGGGTCAAGCATGACAGCAGCCATCAACTCGTTGATAGCTTTCTCTAGCGCAGGGTTTATGCCCTTCTCAGGCTTTTTTCTGCTCATCGCTTCATCTTGCGGGGAGTGGTGCGAGTCATGGGTTTGGCTTGCATCTTCATCATTTGACGGTTGTAGTCCTCAGAAGCACGAACCTCATTCTCACCACCTTGGCGAGCCATGCGGTCAATAGCCATCTGGGTGGATTTACCCATCTCTTGTTTGCCGTAGTTGTCTTTCATGATTTTCTGTCCTTCCTTTTGACTTTTCGTGCTGTCGTGAGTGCAATAGCAATTGCTTGCTTTTGCGGTTTACCCGCCTTCATCTCTCTGCGAATGTTGGCAGAAATGGTTTTCTGACTACTACCTTGTTTAAGTGGCATTTCATTCTCCTGAACTTGGTGAACCAAAAAATCTTAGACCTATGGAAGGTACGCCCACAGCCACAGCTACGCCAGCCAAGATTCTTCTTGCCTTGGTTTGTGCATCTGCTTGTGTTTTCAACAACTCAGCATCCCTCATAAACTCATCAAATTGCTTGCCAGAAATTAGATTTTTACTACGCAAAGTTTTGAGAGAGGCAGAAACAGCAGAGGAAACTTCTGCGGGGTCTGTCGTTCTGCTTATCTGTGCCGCAGAATCATCCAAGGTGTTAAGCAACGCTTGTTGTTGCTGTTGACGAGCAGCAAAAGATGCTTGTTGTGGAGGTGCTTTACCAGCAGCAGTCATGCGTTTGGCAAGAGATTCTGACGTTTCTGTTGTCTTTAAAACATCTTCAAGTCTCTTTGTGGCTTTGCCAGCTAGTTTTTGCTCTGCTCCTAATTTTTGTTCCGCAGTCTTTGCTGTCTGTGCAAACGTTTCAGCAACTCCCTTTGCATCATCAACTGATTGTTGAGCAGAGCGTTGAGCATTACGTAAGGTATTGAACTCGTCATACAAGCCTGTTTGACGCAAAGGACGCTCATTTGACATCAACCATGTCTCAAAAGACTTTGCAGTTGGTGCAACATCTTTGCCAAACAAATCTTTGGTGAAATACAAACGAGCAGAGTCTTGCAGGTCAGGTCTGACTTGAAGCAGTCTGGTAAACACGGGGTTGCCAGCGTTTGCCTTACGGATGATGTATCCAGTCACCTCTGCTTCTGTCATGCGATAGGCAGTGCTTACTGGGTCTTCATCTATGACCTTTTTAAGCGCACCATTACGCTCGACAATATCAAGAGGACGAGACATTCTGCGGAACTCATCTACTGATTTTGCATAGTCAGGATGAGTTTTCTTGGCTTTCATCATCAACTGGTTTTTGATGTTTTGTACTGTCCTGACAATTTCCTTGTCCAGCTTGCCATACTTCATCTCTTTGCCAGCAATGACTGAATCCAAGTATCCCTTCAAGGAATCTGTAGAACGCAAAGACAATGCTTGTGTTTTGTCTGTCACCAATTGGGATTTGATTTCAGCCAGCACATTTTGCAAAGTTGGATTTCTTGTTTGCTTCTCAAGTTTCTCAACACTTTCCTTTATGCCAGCAGTTTGTACGGTCGGCTTATCTCCAGCGGCTTGGAACACTGCGTCATACCCTGCGGCATTTTTTCTAGCTGCAACGCCATCTTTTTGCAGAGTTTTTGTAGTGTTTTGCAAAAGCCTACCAAGGTCATCAGCAGTCATACCTGGCTGAGAAGCCATTTGCTGTTCAATAGTGCTAAGTGCAGACTGTGTTCTTTGCACATCTTGTTGTGCAAGATTAGACATTTGTGCAGCACGTTGGCTTTCAGCTTCTGCTTTTGAAACTCTTGCACCTAATTTCTCACGCACTGCAAGTTTCTCTGGAGCCATCTGCTGTGCGGCTTTTGTCGTGCTTTCAGGAACGGCATAACGCTCACTTACCCTTTGTTGGGCAACAGCGGGACGTTTACCCATTTGCTCAAGCACACGGTCAGTTATGTCTAACTGTTGTTTTGTAAGATTTCTTTGTTGCTCAATCAAGCCTGATGAACGAGCCTTCAAAGCATCAGCAAAGTTCTTTGTAGAACCACCAAAAGCTGTTTTGATTAAGTCTGCACTTGTTGTGCCTAATTTTGTAGCAATGAGTCCAAGCGCACCCACAGAACTGGCAACACCAAGTTCTGTTAACTGTTGAGCCATATCAGAGCCACCAGCTTTCTCTACTTGATAACGAGAGAATTCAGCGGGTATGGCAGTAAGACCTGCTGCACCCATTGTGGTAGCTAATGCTTTACCTGTTTTTGGCATCAATGCTTCTGACAACAAAGATGTGTATGGTGCTACTTTTGTTCCAGCAGTAGCCATTTGCAAACCTTTACCAACAAAAGCAGTGGCAGGAACAGCAGCGGCATACATAGATGCTTTTTCAAGATATGAAGGCTCACCTGCCATCACGGTTGGTTTGGGTGCTTTTGGATAACCATCAGTAGGAATCATTTCAGCTACTGACGCACCCATGACTGGGCCTACTTCTGGTTTTTCAACAACAGAAACATCAGACAGTTTTAATTTAACTGGCTTGTCTTGGGTTGCTTCAGAAAGTTTCATTTCACTTCCTCTACATCAGGGTCATTAGGGTCATCAAGGCCAATAATTCGGTAACGTTTATTACCTTGTGTAATTATTTGGTTAATTTGATATTTGCTACCTGTTGGCTGAGAAGGTCTAGAAGCGGCTGTCATTTCATAGTCAGCCAACTTGTTTGTCAAAACACGTTCTTTGTCACCTATCCAGCTAAGAATCTCTGCTGTAGAGCTACCCGCTCCTATGCTTGCTTTCCTCCAAGACTTTGCTTCGTTGCCTGTCAAGGTTGCACCAAACATAGAGTGACGTTCTGGCAAGGCAACGTTCTCATACCTTCTCCACCAATTTGCCATATCTGGATTGCTGGCAAAACGTGCTTGGAATTTTGCGGCAGTATCACCTACAACATCTGCTCCAAAATTAGCAAATTCAGGTTTGAAAGTATCTTTCAGCCTTTGTATTTCATCAGACAGATTATTGATGCCTCGCACTTCTCCTCGTTCTTTAGGAGACAGTTTTCCTTCTTTGTCCAGTCGAGCTAATTTTGCTCGTTCATCTGCGGCAATACGATTTTCTCTTGCAATACGGTCTTGCTGTTCTCTAGCCAATTTAGCATCTGCTCTAGCATTAGCATCTTTTACAAGAGTATTGTTAAGTCCAACGAGGGTATCTACGTCTTTTCTTGCTTTACGGACATTATCAAGAACAGCAGCATCACCCTGACGGTCACGCATAGCTTTGAGTACTGGAGACTCAGCCTCTGCCAAGGCCATAGTGACCATCAAGTCACCTTTTTCCTTGTCGTACTTCTTGACTTCCATAGCCTCTGTCAACGCTTTCTCAAGCGTGGCTACCTTTGCTTGCATGGCTTTAAAGTTCTTATCGAACTCTATTTGTTCTCTCTTATACAGGTCTGCTCTACCCTTTTGGTAGCCTTCCAACATGCCGTTCATGGCAAACATAGACCGCTGTGCATCACTCTTACCAACAAGCATTCCAACAATGTTGATAAGCGAGAACATGGCAGCTAAGTCAGTAGCAGTATCTCTGGTAGGCACAAAAGCCATAGAAGACATCTCTTGACGAGCTTGTTCCAGAGTCTTTCTCTCTGGCATAGCCTTCACTTCTTCTGAAAAAGTGGCAAGGTTCTCTGCCTTCATTCTTGCTTCTGTGGCTTTTTCTTCTCTCTTTGCTTGCTCAATATCAATATCACGCTGTCCAACAGCAAGAGCGGCTTCTGATTCTGCACTTCCTAATTCACTCAGCACAGGGCCAACTTCAGCAGGGCCAATCATCCCTTCTGGTGTAGGTTTGGGTTGTACCAACGCCGCCGTTTTAGGCAACTTTGGCATAACTGGCATCTTTGTGATGTCATTAAGAGCAGAAGTAGCCATCATTAGCCTCCAGTTGTTGTTGTCTGTGTTGTTTGAGTAACTGTAGGCGTACCTGACAACGTACGCATGATGTTGTTGAAGTAGCTAGAGGTCAGTTGATTTGCATACTGGTCAGCTTGCAAACCAGTTTTGATAGCACCAAGAGCAATCTGGTCACCAATACTGGTCAGCTTCATGCCGTAATCGCTTTGCTGTTGCAGTAATTGATTACGAATAGCCTCTACCCTGGCAGCACTCTGTTGTGCGCCTACGCCACCACGGGCAGAAGCAGCTTGTGCGGCTTGTGCTTGTGCGGTCTGTAACTGCTGTCTGGCAACGGGTGTGAGTTCACCAGCCTGTGCCTGACGCTGTAACTCTGCACCCTTTTGCAAGTAAGGGGCGGCAAGAGCTTCCATTTCTTGTCTGCCACGCTGACCTTGTTGTGCTGCTTTTCTGGATGCTCTTTCACCAAGTAATGCTGAAACACCTGCTGTTCCTAAACGTGTCAAATCACTTTTTTCAATTCCCAAACTCTTTGCTAAATCAGCATACCGCTGACCTAGCGTCTTACTTTCAGGCTGGAAAGGCTGGGCAATGGTGCTTCTGTCTTCCACAGGAGGCAAGCCAGCACCGTAACCTTGTGCACCGTACAAAGCGGCTCTGTCTGGTGAACCTATGTTTATTTCTGGCAGAGGTTGAGGTGCTACTTGTGGAGCAGCCATGAAAGATGTTGTATCAAAAACAGGTGCAGCTTGGGGTGCTTGTACTTGTGCAGGTTGTCCTGACGTAAACAAAGCGGTAGGGTTGTAATCAAAAACAGGGGTGTTTGTTTCGTACTGCGGAACATATGGCTGTGCTGTTGCTTTCTCACCATACATGTCATACGTGAATTCTTCTTGGAAAGAAGGAATACCTGTCTCTGGGTCAGGCATACCGCTACCGCCTCTGTCTTTCAGCAGTTGTGCTTCTTCAGGGGTGATATACGCAAGCATGTGGTTTTCAGGTGCTTTTGCTTGCAGCAAACGAGCAATCTGGCGCACATCTGCACCGACACGGGTCATGTTTTTAAGTGTTGCCATTTACAGTCCTAACGCATCTTTAAGACGCAAAGATTCTTCATTCCACACAGTTTTACGTTTCTTCCCAGATTCTTTACTCTCTATCTCACCCCTACCCCCTAATCCTACAGAAGTGCCTGTAGTTGTGCCAGCAGTAGGCACATTCTCTACAGATGTCCCTAGTGTTTGCGGCAAGGCAGTTGGTCTTGTACCGCCATACACAAATAGATTAGGTCTGTATGGTTTACCCTTTTCTTCTGTTGGTTCTTCTTCTGTTTCTGCCTCTGCCTGTGGCTCTTCTTCTTTTGCACCCTTAACAGTAACTTCTGGAAGGGTGTCATCTACCTCTCGTTTACCTTTAACAGTAACTTCTGGCAAGCTGTCTGGGGAAATGATAGATGTTTCTGTAATGTCTGGTGTTTCTCTACGTCCAGTAACTTTTACTTCTCTTAAGGTTCCAGCAATTGGTGTAGGCCTCATAGCACCCATAACTTCTCTGTCAGAAATAGGGCCCGTAGGCGTGATGATAGAAGTATCAGTAATGCCTGGTGCTTCTTTAGCACCAGTAACAACAACATCTCCCAAAGATTGTCCAGAATCAGATACAGTGCCTGTGTCAGCAGAAGCTATCATTTTGCTTCTGGCATCTTTCAATCTCTTTTCTTCCGCCGTTTTTGCTGCTTCTTTTGCCGCTTGTTGACCTGCATACTCTCCTGCAAATCCTGCCGCCGCACCTGCAACGCCACCAGTCACGCCTCCACCAACAGCGGCTCCAGCAAGCCTACCAGCAGATATATTTCCTTCTGTACTATAGTCAACCGCAGAAGCAGTAGCAGAACCTGCAAGCGCACCTAAAATATTTCTTTCTACATCTGCCGCACTGCCACCAGCAACAACTGTCTTCAAAGCAGATGCACCAGCAGATGTGATGGCATCAGATACCTGCGGAATATTGACAATCTTGTTAATCTCAGTAGCGACAGAAGGCGCACCTGTTTGAATAATCGCATTAACAGTAGCGTTCTTAAGAGCCTCATCAAAATCAGCACCCTGCGCCATTTGCACAGCAATAGAAGCAGTAGCAGTACCTACAGCATTTGCTATAGCTGCGTTTGTTATTACGTTTGCCGCCACCAGTTGCGAACCAATCAGATTACCCATACCTGGCAAGGCAAAAGACAATCCAACTGCCAAAAGTTGTTTTGCTAAAATTTTATTTTTTTGTTCTATTTCTGCATCTCTTCTTATTTTTTCTTGCAGTTCTGCCTCAGTCATAATCTTAGAGCCACCTAAAGGCCCAGACACATTATGAATTTCGGCTGCTTTCAAAGCTGCTTCTTTGCTTCCTGAGGTTGCTGGGTTATATGTAATTACTCTAACTACC
>Ga0315902_10007025_pt1 | contig 15455 bp, 19 predicted proteins | sample LakEriMetagenome_9_FD_203523 | JGI IMG/M metagenome (GOLD analysis project Ga0315902, IMG submission 203523) | Freshwater fungal communities from buoy surface, Lake Erie, Ohio, United States - Buoy 12 MA117 | ecosystem: Environmental > Aquatic > Freshwater > Lake > Lake biofilm | place: USA... | reverse complement strand
CTTTCGTCTTCAACGATCAATATATTTGCTTTCATAGTTTCTTAATATTAATAGATTGGTTATGATCGTATGACATTAATATGACATTTTAATGACATTATCTTATCCATAAAGAATTAGATAATATTTTTTATGATTAATTTAATATTGATTGATTTTCGGAGAATGTGTATGCCCAACTTTTTTTCAAAAGAATATATCACTGCTAAAGCTTCCTATAATCGTTGGTTGGTTCCACCTGCTGCATTAGCCATTCACCTTTCAATTGGTATGGCATATGGATTCAGTGTTTTTTGGAAACCTCTGGGAAATTTATTAACAGGCAGCAATGGAAAACCTTTGGCTGCTTGCTCTGCTGGGGCAACAACTTTTGCAGATAAGCTCCATGGAACAGTTCGAGCTTTAACTGCTACCGACTGTAACTGGACTCAATTTGATTTAGGATGGATGTACACCTTATTTTTTGTTCTTTTAGGGTGTTCCGCAGCACTCTGGGGAAGCTGGTTAGAACGAGCTGGCCCTAGGAAAGCAGGCCTTGTATCTACTTTTTGCTGGTGTGGCGGGTTATTACTTTCTGCATTTGGTATCTATACACATCAACTTTGGATGATGTGGCTTGGAAGTGGCGTCATTGGAGGAATAGGTTTAGGCTTAGGATATATTTCCCCTGTTTCTACGCTCATTAAATGGTTCCCAGATAAAAGAGGTATGGCAACTGGCATGGCTATTATGGGTTTTGGGGGAGGCGCTATGATAGGCTCTCCGCTCGCCACAGCCTTAATGACAAAATTTTCCGTAGAAGCTAATGGCATTGTTCAACCAGGCATTTGGCAAACATTTGTAGTATTAGCCATTATTTATAGCTTTTTTATGATTTCAGGTTCTTTAGGTTATCGCGTACCACCATCAGGATGGAAGCCAGCAGGATGGCAACCACCTATAAACAAAAGTAACAATATGATCGCGATTAATCATATACATTTAAATAAGGCACATAAAACCCCACAGTTTTGGTTTTTATGGATAGTGCTTTGTATGAATGTATCAGCAGGCATTGGCATCATTGGGGCAGCAGCGCCTATGCTTCAAGAGACGTTTGGTGGCGCTTTAATTGGCCATGCAGATCTGGGTTTCGTAGATCTTAAAAAAGATGAATCTTTATTAGCGCTTTCAGCTGCTGTAGGTGCTGGATTTGTCGGATTAATTTCCTTATTTAATATTTTTGGTCGTTTTTTCTGGGCCAGTATTTCAGATAAGTTAGGAAGAAAGCTCACTTATATTCTATTTTTTACGCTTGGTATTTTGATGTATGTCACCGCATCATATTTGGCTGGATCAAAATCATTAGCGCTTTTTGCGGCATGTTTTTGTATTATTGCCTCTATGTATGGTGGAGGATTTGCAACAATACCTGCCTATTTGGCCGATATGTTTGGTACTCAATTTGTAGGTGCAATTCATGGAAGAATTTTAACGGCTTGGTCAACCGCCGGGATCTTGGGACCTGTAATTGTAAATTATATGCATGATATGAGGGTCGAAGCACAGGTCCCTTTTGCAGAAATTTACGTACCTATCTTTTATATATTGGCAATGATGCTTGCTGTCGGATTTATCGCGAATCTTATGGTGAGGCCTGTCGCTAAAAAATTCTTTATGACTGACAAAGAGTTATTAATTGAAAAAAAATTAGCACATGAGAAATTTATTTCAGCAAAAGAAGTGATTGGAAAGGCCGAAAAAACACCATTGATTACTTTACTTGCCTGGTCAGCCGTTGGTATACCTATCTCTTATGGGATATGGAGCACTATACAAAAGGCCTGGATATTGTTTCATTAATTCATATAAAAATTAAAGATAGCTTTCATATAAGTTAAAATTAATTTTTTATTTAAAAAGTAATTCTATAGGACTTATAAATTGATAGAAATTGTAAAAAATTCAAATGGTGAATCATTCTCTATTGGTATTGTAATGTCTGAATTCAACCCGCATGTAGGCGAAGCTTTACTTAAGGCCTGTCATGATGAGCTCCTTAATCTTGGCGTAAAAGATGATCATATTATATTGGCAAAAGTCCCTGGCGCCCTGGAAAGTCCTTTAGCTCTAAAAAAGATGGCGCAATCAAAAAAATTTGATGCGCTCATTGCAATAGGCGCTGTAATAAGAGGAGAGACTTTTCATTTTGAAGTTGTGGCATATCACTCAGCAAAATCAATTATGGATGTTCAATTAGAATTCAGCTTGCCAATTGTTAATGCAATACTAACTACGGAAAACGATGAGCAAGCTATGGAGCGGACTTCAGTCAAAGGTAAAGAGGCTGCTCAAGTCGCTTTACAAATGATACATTTATTAAAGTCAGTCTAATGTTAGAAACGCAACCAATCAAAAAGAAAAAAAAGCTCGTAAATAATAGACGTAAATCTAGAGAGCTTGTGATGAAGAGTATTTATCGAGGCATATTAAATCAGTTTGATATTAATCAAATTAAAAAAGATATTAAAGATGACCCAGACTACTTAAAAGCAGATGAGGTCTTTTATCAGAATCTTTTTGATGGCGTCATGAGTAATATGGATCAATTAAATACTGAAATTTCAAGCTTCATTGATCGACCTATAGAAAAATTAAGCCCTATAGAGCGTTCAATTTTATGCATTTCAATTTATGAACTCATTTATGACGCAGCCATTCCATATAAAGTTGCTATTAACGAAGGTGTTGAATTAGCTAGGACTTTTGGTGGAATTGAAGGGTATAAATATATTAATGGCGTATTAGATAAAGTAGCAAAAAAAAGAAGACCTTTAGAGTTTTCTAAAAATTAAACTTGATGTATTTCAATACCTTGTGCATTGAGAATTAAATAACTTCCTTGCTCATACCAATCACCAAGAACTATCCGCTGCATTTGACGGCCATCAAGCGTAATTGAATGACAGTAAGGCCTATGCGTATGTCCGTGAATAAAAAAATCTGGATAATTAAACCGAATGAGAGTTCGATTTACTTCGTCATTATTTACATCCATGATTTCTTGGGATTTATTTTTTTTATTTAATTCACTTTCTTTTCTAAATTCATTAGCAACTGCAATTCTTTCAAATAGAGATTTCTTTAGAAATTCATTTTTCCATGATTCACTTCTAATTTTTTTTCTGAAAGATTGATATTCAATATCATCAGTACAGAGGATATCTCCATGACATAAGAGCACTTTCTTTCCGTAAATTTCGATGAGCGTCAGATCATTTAATAAAACAGCACCTGTTTTTTTTTCAAAGCCTGATCCTATGAGAAAGTCTCTGTTACCATGCATTAAAAAAACTTGAATATGTCGATCCGTTAATTCTTTCAGGGCTTCGATTACATTTTTGTGTTGCTTTGAATCATCACCTATCCAATACTCGAAAAGATCGCCAAGTATATAAAGTGCGTCGACCTGATTATTTATTTTATTTAAAAAACTTGTAAAAGCATCAGTAATACTTGGACGACTTTCGCACAAGTGAATGTCTGATATAAATATGGTTTGTTTAGACAATATTATTCAATAGTTACATTAAGAATCGTTACAGCCTCACGAGGCACATCTTGATGGCCTCCTGAGTTGCCTGTTGCAACTTTTTGAATTTTATCGACTACATCAGTCCCTTCAGTAACCTTTCCAAAAACACAGTAGCCCCAACCATCCTGGCCTGGATAATTTAAAAAATCATTATTATTTACATTAATGAAGAATTGGCTTGTGGCGGAGTCAGGAATAGAAGTTCTTGCCATCGCAATAGTGTATTTATTATTCTTAAGACCATTATTGGCTTCATTTTTAATAGGCTTTTCAGTGGGCTTTTCTTTCATTGAAGAATCAAATCCACCTCCTTGAATCATAAATCCATCAATGACTCTATGAAAAATTGTACCATTGTAATAACCACTCTTTGCGTAACTTAAGAAGTTTTCGACGGTAACTGGAGCTTTTTCAGTGTTAAGTTCTAAAACAATATTGCCTAAATTAGTTGAGAGTGTAATCACCTAGATTCCTTTATTAAAATATTAATTGATATGTTTTGCATTAATGATTATGACAGGCCTAATAGGTACATCCGAAAATCCTCTTGAGTTGCCTGTGGGTAATTGACCAATTTTATGAATTACATTCATACCTTCAATGATTTTGCCAAAAACACAATAACCAACGGAGCTTGGCTCAGGGCTTGTATAGTTTAAAAAATTATTGTCGATAAGGTTAATAAAAAATTGAGATGTTGCAGAGTTGGGGTCATTTGTTCTAGCCATTGCAACTGTACCTGTGCTATTCACCAACCCATTATTTGATTCATTAGTTATTGGAGGTTGTGTCTTCTTTTCTAACAACTCTCTAGTGAATCCACCGCCTTGAATCATAAAGTTACTAATGACTCTATGAAAAATAGTTTCTTTATAAAAACCGTTATCGACATAGTATAAAAAATTGCTGACAGTTTTTGGTGCCTTCTCAGGATATAGCTCAATTTTAAAATTCCCTTGATTGGTTTCAAATTCAACAATTGGATTAGCTGCATGCACTAATGGCGAAAACAATAAAAAAACAAAAAATAATTTGATTAAATTAAGCGCCGCCTTCATACATAATTCTCCATTCGTTATTTTCATTAATCCAATACTGTCTCTTATTCATTTTATTGTTAATTGTGGGGCTTTTATAGTCTTGTATAAAATCTACTAAAACTATCTCATTTTCTGTATTTGGATAATCAAAAAAAGAAATTTCAGATAAGCCAACTGAAACTTTAAGTTTTTGAGCTTGGATCATTCTTTTTCTATCAGCCCATGTGTTGTAATTATATTTTTCGCTGAAGAAGTTTTTTGAGTAAAATTTTAAATAATTATCTGTATCTTGATCTTCCCAATTTTTTCTCCAAGTCTCTATAGCGTTAGCTAGGGAAAGTTTTTTTTCAGTTAAATTATTATTACTAGACTCCAAATCTTTTAGTGAGCGAAAAGAAATGACGATAGGAATTCTATTGTCATCTAAAATGGGGGCAAGCTTCATTAAATCAGGGTTACTTAATACAATACATCCATCGCTTGCAAAAGGCGCTCTGTTGTATGTTGTTTTTGGCGTTCCATGAAGCCATATACCGGAGCCATTTCGTTTATTTTTTCTATCAATTTCATTTGGATAGCTTAAAGGGTAGGCAGCATCCCCATAAAAATCAGATAAGGATTCTTTGATTTTTTTTCCTGTAAAATATACACCTATGGGGGTCTTCTTGTCACCTTCGTATTGTTTACCAAATCCATTCTTACCTATTGATACATAATAATCATCTTTATAAGAAAGCTTTCCATTTATATTTTCATAAAGATAAAGCCGAGAGTTGGCTGCATCGACATAAAAAAGATATTTTTCTTTATCGTTTAGCTGAGCAAAAATTTTAGGTTCATTTTGAAGGTTAAGGCTATTAAGATATCTCTCAATTCTGACTTTTGCTTCATTTTTAAAATCTTCAATTTCTTCTTTTTTTTCACCCTTGGACTCCTCACCAATACCATGAATTTGTTTAGCATGAGCCAAAAGTAAATCACCTTGAATAAGATAGGCTAATTTAAAGTTTGGTGTTTGTTTGATAAGAATGTCGATAGTTTTAAGTGCTGCATCGACTTTACCTTCAGAAATTTCCACTAAAGATTTTACAAGCATCTTCTCTGGTGTTTCGTGTGTTAATTCAGCAGTATTGAAATTTTTATTTGAAATGAATACTTCTTCACTAGAAGCTTGTGAAATATTAAAAAGGATCGCTAAAATTAAAAAAAAGCGAAATTTTTTTCTTAGAAAATTGTTGATGAAAGTTTTCATCAATTATTGCTTGCCAGAATACTCTTGCTCAATAAACCACATGGCGCCATCTTTTCTTAAAATGAGCGTTTTGCTTGATATCTGAACTAATTTATTAGATGTATATTTCTGTTTAAAAGTTACTTGAGCAAAACTATCGCCCTTTCTTGTTATTTTTGGTTCTGATATTTCTACGGTTATTATATCTTTACCTAAAATTCTATTTTTTCTTGAATCTTGCCAGTCAGAGAAGCTTTCCCCGTTAGGCGTTTTGAAGTTAGGAGAATATTTTGCTAAATAGCCATTAATATTTTTTGATGACCAAGCTTCAGCCCAGTCAGTAATGAAGTTATTAATTTCTGATTCGCCAATATTAGAAACATTATTTTTAACTGCGGGTGTTTCCTGAGGTAAATTTTTAGATGGCGTTGTATTTGAAGCTGAGGCGGGAGCTGGAGGTACCGAGTTTGTAGCGGTTGCTTGAGCTATTACAGGCTTTTTATTGACATCATTATTTGCCGCTACTTGAGCTGGTGTTGAAATCGGAGTGACTGGCGGTTTAATATCGTTCGCATTGAAGAGTTTTTTAATAAGAGAGAGTTTTGTTTTTGCTTGCACATTTGTTTTATCAATTTCCAAAGCTTTGTTATAAGCGACTGTCGCGCGTTTAGTATAGAGATCACCTAAGTTAACATGCGCAGTAGCATAACTAGGATGAGTTTTTATGGCTGACTCAAGTGCTTTTTGCGCCTTATCGTAGTCACCTAATTCAGCATAAAGAACTGCTAAGTTATTAAATGGTTCAGGCAAGTTTGGATGTTTCTCGGTGAGATAAGTAAATGCTTGTATAGATTCGTTATATTTTCCGAGTTCAGCATTTACAACCCCTTTAATAAATATAACCTGAGGATCATTCGGGTTTGTTTTGAGATATTGATCGATTTGTTGAGCCGCTTTTTCCTTTTCGCCTTTTTCAATCAATTGCATGATTGATTTAAAGTCGTCAGCTGAATAAATTTCATTTGCGAAAAAAAATGTAGTTAGAGATAAAAGGATAAACAGTAAAAAACCTTTTAAATTCTTAATATTAGAACATTCGTTTTTTTGAGGCATGGTATGATTTATCTTAATAAATTTAGCATAATTCTACCAAATAGCACCTTTATCATCTATATGTTATTTATGAGTAAGCCCTTCACTATCTCTTTGTTTTTCTTAAACTTAAGGCTTATTTGCAATGATTAAAATCTATAACAGCCTTTCAAAAAATAAAGAGACTTTTAAGCCTATCCAAAAAGGGCAAGTAAATATGTACGTCTGCGGCATGACGGTCTACGACTTATGCCATATTGGTCATGCACGTGTGATGGTTATTTTTGACATAGTAAGACGTTGGTTTGGTATTTCAGGATACAGCGTCAATTACGTCAGAAATATTACTGATATAGATGACAAGATTATCAATCGGTCGATTCAAAACAATGAATCTATTCAAAGTCTGACGCAAAGGTATATAAATGAGATGAATGCTGATGCTAAAGCCCTTGGTGTTCTGAGCCCCACGAGAGAGCCTAAAGCAACTGAACATATTGAAGACATGCTTTCTATAATCAAAACATTAATTGAAAAGAAACATGCTTACCTTGCTAAAAATGGAGATATTTTTTATTCAGTAAGATCTTTTAATGAATATGGAAAATTATCAGGCAAATCAATCGAAGATTTGCGAGCAGGTCAGAGGGTTGATATTGACCAAAATAAGCATGATGAATTGGACTTCGTTTTATGGAAATCTGCAAAGCCTAATGAACCCAGTTGGGACTCGCCCTGGGGTAAAGGAAGGCCTGGCTGGCATATCGAATGCTCAGCTATGAGCTCTTATTATCTTGGCCATCATTTCGATATTCATGGGGGTGGACAAGACCTTCAATTTCCTCATCATGAAAATGAAATAGCTCAATCTGAAGCTGCACACGATTGTAAGATGGCTAATTACTGGATGCATAACGGTTTTGTTCGCGTTGATGATGAAAAAATGTCTAAGTCATTAGGGAATTTTTTCACGATACGGACAGTGCTTGAAAAATTTGATCCAGAAGTAGTTAGATTTTTTATTTTAAGAGCTCATTATCGAAGCCCTTTAAATTATTCAGATGCTCATCTTGATGATGCAAAATTAGCATTACAAAGATTATATGTAAGTATAAGAGGAGTTAACATCAAGCATTCTGACGTGGATTGGAGTCATCCATTAGCAAATAAATTCAAAGAAGCTATGGATGATGATTTTAATACCCCAGAAGCCATTTCCGTTTTGTTTGAATTAGCAAATGAAATTAATAAAAATAAATCTGTACTACTTGCTAACTTACTTAAAAGTCTTGCAAAGACAATTGGCATTCTGGAAAGAGATCCAGAAATTTTTCTAAAGGGGGATACAAAAATCTCCCTTGATATTGATGCGTTAATCTTCCAAAGACATGAAGCAAAAGCCAATAAAGATTTTAAAGAAGCAGATCGTATAAGATCTTTATTACTTGAAAATGGCATTGTGTTAGAAGATACATCCCACGGGACTATTTGGAGAAAAGAATAAGTTATGCCAGTTAATCTTAAACCACTTACCATCGATTCTATTTTTCCGATCAAAGGCATATCACTTGGTATTGCTAAAGCGCATATTAAAAAACCTAATCGCAAAGATTTGCTGTTAGTGACTATTTCCGAAGGTTCAAAAGTTTCTGGAGTATTTACGCAAAATGCATTTTGTGCAGCACCCGTACTTCTCTGCAAGGAACATTTAAAAAATACACCTGGTATTCGAGCGCTCATTGTAAATACAGGCTGTGCGAATGCTGGCACAGGTGAAGACGGCTTATTAAAGGCTAAAGAAACATGTGAGACTGTCAGTGAACTTCTGTCGATTAAACCAGAACAAGTTTTACCATTTTCTACAGGTGTTATTTTAGAAAGTCTACCCATTGATAAAATCAAAAATGGACTGCCTGACACAATAAAAAATTTAGATCCAACTCATTGGATAGATGCTGCAGAAGCGATAATGACTACAGATATTGCACCAAAGGCTGCGTCAAGAAAAATAAAGATTCAAGATAAAGAAGTTGTTATTTCAGGAGTAAGTAAAGGCTCTGGCATGATTCATCCTAATATGGCTACTATGCTTTCATTTATTGCAACTGATGCTTCTATCAATCAAATCTTGCTCGATAAACTTCTTAAAGAAGTGACAGAGGAATCATTTAATTGCATTACTGTTGATGGGGATACATCCACTAATGATTCGTTTATTCTGATTGCTACAGGAAAAGCAGAACATATTGAAATCAATCAAGAAGATAAAAGTTATAAAGTTCTTAAAGGCGCTATTCGTGAAGTTGCTATTGAGTTAGCTCAAGCTATCGTTAGAGATGGCGAGGGTGCTACGAAATTCATCACCATTCAGGTTGAATCTGGTCGTGATGATACTGAATGCAGAAAAGTAGGCTTTGCAATAGCACACTCACCTTTAATTAAGACAGCTTTTTTTGCATCCGATCCAAACCTTGGAAGAATATTGGCCGCCATTGGTTATGCGGGCATAGACTCGCTTGATATTACAAAAATACAATTATTTTTAGGAAATGTCTTGGTAGCAGAAAATGGCGGCCGTGCATCATCTTATAGTGAGGCGCAAGGCCAGGAAGTCATGAAGCATCCTGAAATTAGTATGCGAGTTCTTCTTAATCGAGGGTATGCAAAGGCAACGATATGGACATGTGATTTTTCATATGAATATGTAAAAATCAATGCTGACTATCGTACTTAAATTTTGAATATTGTTCGCGTAGCTGCAGCCGTTATTCAAAGACAAGATGGATTTCTTCTTATGGCTCGAAGACCTCCTGGGCGAGGGTGGAGTGGTTGGTGGGAATTTCCAGGGGGCAAGATTGAAGAAAATGAATCGCCTTTTGAAGCGCTTCAAAGAGAGCTTCAAGAAGAAATTAATATTTCTGCAAATGATGCGATATTATGGTTTGAACGTACTTACAGCTATCCAGAAAAAAAGGTTTACATTTATTTTTTTAAAGTCATGGATTGGAATGGTGAAATTAAATCATGTGAAAATCAATCATTAGAATGGCAAAATCCATCTCATGTATCGGTTGCGCCAATTCTCCCTACTAATTTATTTGTTCTAAAATCTATTTTACTACCCCCAGTTTATGCAATTACCAATATTGAAGAGTTGGGCGAAAAATTATTTTTTGACCGATTAAAAATTAAATTAGAAGAAGGCTTAAAAATGATACAGGTAAGAGAAAAAAATTTACCTTATCAAAATATAAAAAAAATAGCTCAAAAAATATTAAATTTAGCAAAGCCTTATCAGGCAAAAGTTTTAATTAATGAAAATGAAAAGCTTGCACTAGATATCGGAGCTGACGGTGTTCATTACCCTTCACATAGTCTGATTCAATTAAAACATCGACCAGATTTTTCAATATGTGGCACCTCTTGTCACAACCTAGAGGAGCTTATAATTACACAAGATTTAAAAATGTCATTTGCAGTTTTCTCTCCTGTTCAAAAAACTAAATCGCACCCACGTGCTGATCCGATAGGTTGGGAATTTTTTAGTGAATGTGCAAATAAATTAGATATACCAGTTTATGCTTTAGGTGGATTGAATCAACATAGTCTTGCAACATCTTGGCACTATGGCGGACATGGTATCGCAATGCAAAGAGCTATTTGGGAATAATGCTATTTAATAATAGCGATAATTGATTTATTAAAAGACTGATTTTTTTTGTCTTTAAAATGCAGAGTCAGTTTAACCTTTTCACCCGCTTTAAGAGGCCCTTTAAAATCCATAAGCATTAAATGACTGCCACCAGATTTAAATTCAAAAGTTTTGTCGTGATCAATTTTAATTTCATGAGCCATGCGCATTTTCATAATACCTTTTTCTAGAATAGTATTATGCATCTCGATTGTTTTGATGGTCGGCGAAGTAATTGTAGTTAATATTAAATCCTCATCACTAAAAAGTGACATATAAGCGACACTCATATCATCACTTTCTTGAGTAGAGGCAATCCAAACATTTTTAATTTTAATATCTGGCGCCGCATAAATTTCTGTTGTTATTAGAAATACAATAAAAAAAAGAAAGCATTTTAAAATTTTCTTAGATAGAGTCTTCATTTATATCCTCAAGATTAATTTCAACTGGAATTTTATAGCCTTCATTAGCCCATTGACCCAAATCAATCATACGGCAGCGTTCGGAGCAAAAAGGTCTAAAAACATTAGATAAACTATACTCAATACTCTCATTGCATTGGGGGCAATTTACAAAAATAATCTTTGCACTCATAACCAACAAATATTAAATTTAAATTCGAGATTCGATTTAACAGGCTCTTTTTTTAATTCCTCATTAAGCTGGTTAAAGAAAACATTGACCGTGTATTTATTTGCACTGATTTCAGGGTAAGTATTTAAGGTTTCTTCAAGTTCAAGTCTTATGAGATCAAATGTTTTGAGAGGATCGATGGTTTGTTGATGCTTACCTTCTTTTGTTTTAATCGATTCTACATGGCATTGATTTCTCAATATTAATAGAATGACAGAAGCCGCATCTTTGAAGACTATGAGTGGTTGCGCCCAGGATTTAAAGTCTTCCAGTTTAGATTTTCTTGTTTTCTGAGTTGTCCAGGTACGAAAATTTGGAAAATCAACATCTAATAGGCCTCCTGGTGAGCTAATTCTTTTTTTCACTTCTTCTAAAAATAAGTTATTGTTGAAATTAAAGCCAGGTTTTACATCTATATTTTCTAATTTTTTACGAGCGACTTGTATCAATGGAATGATTTCTTTTGGATCAAGTTGGTCTTTTTTTGATCCTTGATGATCCAAGAGAGCTGATTGCTTCTTTTCTTGTCTTTCAAGCTCTTGAAGAAAGTCAATTTTTAAATCGGACCTAGATACAAGCTGCACTATTTCAAAGAGTGTATTGAAACAACCAAACTCAAAATAGTCATGCGAATTTTTTAATTGGTGTTCAAATTTTTGATAGATTTCTTCAATACGAAGTAATCTTCGAATGCGTTCGTTAAGCGGAAATTCAAATGTGATCATATCGGCATTATCGGATTGATTTTATTTAACAGCAACTATATTTAAATATTTTTTATGCAATGCGCTAATCGATTCTTTAAGCTTTTCTATTGAGCCATCATTGAGGACGATATCATCTCCTTTTTCGATACGAGACCTACGATCAATTTGTTGATCTATGATCGATTGAATAATTGATGTATCAATGCTATCTCTTTTTTTAACACGTTCAATCTGATCGCTTACTTCGCAATCAATCACAAGGGATCTTGAAATGAGACTGGTGTATTGGTTTGTCTCAAATAACAGAGGAATATCTATCACTACATAAGATTCATCAGATAAGGTATTTAATTTTTTTTCTACTTCTTCAAGAATTTTTGGATGGAGGATTTTCTCAAGATTTATTTTTTGATTGTTATCTGAAAAAATAAGTTCTCTTAATTTTTTTCGATTTAATCGATTGTCTTTATCGAATATATTTCCAAAAGCTGATTTAATCTCTTCTATAGCCTGGTGGTTTGTTTCTGTAATTTCTTTTGAAATTTTATCGAGATCAATGACTTTAATATTTAAAGATTCGAATATTTTTAGCGCTTCACTTTTACCTGATCCAATACCGCCAGTCATCCCGATAATAAGCATTATTTACCTTAAACTTTTTTAAATATTATGAATTAATTTACTTGAAATTAAAGAATTAATCACCATTAATAGATCATGAATGATTTAAACTATTACCTATGAGTGAATTAAAAAATATATCAAATAATTTAACTTCTGCAGAAGATCAGTCTGCTTGGGGTGATTTAGTCATTTGTCGAGTAGAGGTTGATCTACCTAATTGGCTCTCACAGCTTGCGGGTGGAAATAATTGGCAAGTTTACTCTGAATCCGAATATGACCACTCTATTAGTTTCTTATTGCGACAAGGTGAAAAAGAAGCGGAAGTGACTTTATTTAACAATGGTTATGCGCAAGTAGATCTTAATGGTAAATCAATTTTTGATGGGTCTATCACTTCAGGGGCAAATAAGTGTGCGCATCTAAGTTATTACCGTGCCGATAATGGCGACCCTATTACTTTAAATTAATAGTCTCTCGATGTTACAAATTGAGTGAGTGTTAAGAGTGTATTTTTATAAACTGAAGATGTAATGTGTTGAATTAGTTTTTCGCCTTTTTCTATTTCTTCCTTTGCAAGCTGCTTCACATATTCCAAAGCTTTGGTATCTTTAACAGCTTTTAAAACGCTTTCTAGTTCTGTTAAGCCACCATTTTCAATGGCCGCCCTGATAATATTTTTTTGATCATCACTACCTTTCTTCATGGCATATAAAAGGGGCAGTGTAGGTTTGCCTTCGGCTAAATCATCGCCTAGATTTTTTCCTATTTCTTCAGGATTGCCTGATAGATCAAGAACATCATCAATCAATTGAAAAGCAATACCCATATGCTTTCCAAACTGAGCAAGAGCTTTAATGTCATTATCATGAGCCCCACCTATAATGGCACCGAGTTCGGCAGCAGATTCAAATAATTTGGCAGTTTTGTAGTAAACAACTTTTAAATAATCCTCATCTTTAATAGAAGCATTATGAATATTTAAAAGCTGCAAGACTTCCCCTTCAGCAATTGTGTTTGTTGTATTTGCTAAAACTTCCATAACCTTCATATGATTTATTTTCACCATCATTTGAAATGCTCTAGAGTAGATAAAATCACCCACTAAAACGCTCGCAGCATTTCCAAAAATTGTATTCGCTGTCTTGTGATTTCTACGTTTTGTGGATTGATCTACTACATCATCATGAAGAAGAGTTGCGGTATGAATAAATTCTATGACAGCAGCTAATTCATGGTGCTCTTTTCGAATAGGGCCAAATAGACCGCCCACCAAGAGAAGGGTGCTAGGCCTTAAGCGTTTGCCACCACCTTGGATAATATGGCCTGCCACTTGGTTTACGAGAGGCACTTCAGAGTAAAGAGAAGCACGAATAACCTCGTTTACGGCAAGTAAATCGCTTTTAATTGGGGATAAAATGGTGCTAAGGATCACAAAAACAAGGCTTAAGGGTTGTTAAATACGTATTTTAACATAGCGCTCCGTATGGGCTTTATAGACAAAAAACCTTCATTTTTAGTCTTGGAGAATTTGCTTAAAAGGCCTAATTTAAGTATAATTCGCGATTCTTTTAAAGTTGTTAAAGTTTGAGGTTTTATCATGTACGCAGTAATCAAAACAGGTGGCAAACAATATCGCGTAAACCAAGGCGATAAGCTTAAGATTGAAAAAATAGCAGGTGATGTAGGCGCGAATGTCGTTCTAGATCAAATTTTGACAGTCGTTGACGGTGATAATGTGACTATAGGGTCGCCAATAGTAAGAGGCGCTAGCGTTACAGCAACCGTAGTAAGCCACGGACGCCATGATAAAGTGCGAATTTTTAAAATGCGTCGTAGAAAGCACTACCGAAAATCTCAAGGTCACAGACAAAGCTTTACAGAGATTCAAATCGATAAAATATCAGCTAAATAACTTAAGGATTAATTATGGCACATAAAAAAGCAGGCGGAAGTTCAAGAAATGGTCGTGACTCCCAAGCCAAACGTTTAGGCGTAAAAGCTTTTGGTGAGCAAGTAGTTTCAGCTGGTAGCATTATTGTTCGTCAACGCGGCACTAAAATGCACCCGGGTGTGAATGTGGGTATGGGCAAAGACCATACTCTTTTTGCAAAGACTGACGGTAAGGTAACCTTTGCCATCAAAGGTGCATTAAAACGTAAAACCGTTAATATTGTTCCAGTCTAAGCAATTCTGAGATTCTTCAAAGCCCTGTCAGTTGATAGGGCTTTTTTATTTGGTAAATTGATATTATGAAATTTATAGACGAAGCAACTATTAAGATTTACGCAGGCGATGGCGGTAATGGCGTTGCAACATTTCGTCGAGAAAAATATGAGCCTATGGGAGGTCCAAGCGGAGGAGATGGCGGCCGGGGAGGCTCTGTATTTTTTGAAGCCGATCAAAATTTAAATACACTCGTTGATTATCGTTATACGCGCACTTTAAAAGCGCAAAGAGGTGAAAATGGAAGAAGTGCAGAATGTTACGGCGCTAAAGGCGATGATTTAATATTGAAAGTACCCGTAGGGACTGTCATTTCAGATAAAGCGACCGGAGAATCTTATGCTGATTTAAGCCATCATGGGGATAGAGCGCTTCTAGCCAAAGGCGGTAAAGGTGGATTGGGTAATATTCATTTTAAGTCGAGTATTAATCGAGCGCCACGACAATGCACTAAAGGCGAGCCCGGGGAAGAATTTGAACTTTACCTAGAGCTTAAAGTATTAGCTGATGTCGGCCTTTTAGGTATGCCAAATGCAGGCAAATCTACTTTTATAAGATCTGTGTCGGCTGCAAAACCAAAAGTAGCCGATTACCCCTTTACAACATTGCACCCTAATTTAGGTGTGGTAAGAGTAGG
>Ga0315902_10007023_pt1 | contig 15456 bp, 14 predicted proteins | sample LakEriMetagenome_9_FD_203523 | JGI IMG/M metagenome (GOLD analysis project Ga0315902, IMG submission 203523) | Freshwater fungal communities from buoy surface, Lake Erie, Ohio, United States - Buoy 12 MA117 | ecosystem: Environmental > Aquatic > Freshwater > Lake > Lake biofilm | place: USA... | reverse complement strand
CATACCGTTCTTTACTATTTGCGTTGACTTACACTGCTTGCACTCTTTCCATTGTTCCATATGATGTTCCTCTAAATTGATTGGACATCATACTGTAACAACCTTTATACTATTACGTCAACTGCTTGTAGGCAATGCCATATTGCGCCGGGTAATATCTTTTAGAGCTTGTTGAAACGATTCTTTGGTATCTTCTGACTGAATAGAAACTAGCAAATCAGCTGGCGATTTAGAAAATGCCTCTTGTAATTCTGCGCACCATTTATTTAAAAGCTCTACAGAATTTTCGGTGAGGCTAAATGCCGCAGTGGTCGTTGTGGTCTTTTTATACCAGTAAGAAGAAGATAGGAATTTAAGCATAATTTTAGAGTTATTTAATTTATTGATTATTTATACCTGAAATATTGCAATTAGTAAATATAAAACAATAATTTGCGCATTATTTCTCTTTGCCGAGTATCGCCTTCCTAACTTCTTCTATGCCAGATTTTGCATGAGAACTTACCGCCAAAACTTCGGGATAGCAAGAGGGCAAGGTTTTGATTTTAGTTACAAGCTCTTCTGTGGCTTTTGTTAATTGAGTTTTATTTAATTTATCTATTTTGGTTAAAATAATACGAAAATGAATACCGTACTCGGTGAATAAATTAGCAACCTTTATGTCAGATTCCATAAGGCCACGCCGTGCATCTATAAGCATAAATATTATATTTAGTTGTTTTCTATGCACCAAGTAATTAACTATTAACCGCTGCCAGTTTGCTGCTTCGCTTTTGCTAACACGGCTATAGCCATAGCCAGGTAGATCAACAACAACAATTGGCTCACCAGTTAGCTGAAAGAAGTTTAACTGCCGAGTGCGACCTGGGGTGTGGGAAACCCTTGCCAATGCTTTGCGATCGAACAAGGCATTAATAAGGCTAGATTTACCAACATTTGATCTACCGATCAACGCAACTTCTTGCCCTGAATGCGAAGGAAAGCCAGCCTCATCAGCAGCTCCGCTGAGGAATTTCACTTCCGCGCGGAAAGCTTTATTTATTTTATCCATATGCTAATTATACTTTGCAATAAATGTTTTTCCATATGAAGAGGATTCGGCTAAGCCGCTTATGCAATTAAAGGCATTATAGATGCTTGAAACTATTTTTTCCCAGCGGCTTGGCTCTTCCACCAAATCATAGTCATAAACTTTTAAGTAAGGAGCAAGATTTTTATTTTTCTGCAGCCATTCTAGGGCGGTAGCTTCTGTTCCTAATTGGTCTACAATCCCTAAATCTAATGCTTGCGCCCCTGTAAAGATTCTACCACTTGTTACAACTGGCATATTTTCACTAGTAATCAGTGGCCGCCTTTCTTTAACCATGCTCACAAAAGTTGAATATATATCATCAATAGTTTCCTGAATTGCATCCCTTACTTCAGGGGTAGTTTTTTCTACAGGTGATGGGGCAGCCTTGAAAGATGATGATTTAAAAGACTCCAATTTAACACCTAGCTTCTCCGCCAACTCAGTAACTTCTTGGCTTTGCAACAAAACACCAATTGAGCCAGTTAACGTGCCGCGATGCGCAACTATATGATCACTAGCAAGGGCAATCATATATGCTGCAGATGCTGCAACTTCATTCATAAATGCGATTACAGGCTTTTTAGAATTGAGATCACTTAAAGCATAAAAGAAAGACTCCCCGCCTACAACAGTTCCACCAGGGCTATTTATATGCAAGATGACCGCTTTTATATGAGTGTTGTCTTTTATTTCATTTATTTTATCTAGCATGTCTTGATTATAATTTATAAAGCCTTCCACTTTGATGCGGGCAATATGAGCGCTGTTAAACTGCAAGGTTTTTTCTATAGAAGGGCGCTTCATATAATAAGAAACCAAGCTAAACATAATAATTAAAAAAGTAATAGCACGCCACATTGTTAACTTGCGCCTTAATGAATGGCGGTCAATCATTTCATCAATTTTTTTCATAAGTAAGTTATATTTTATTCATAATTATAGTTTTACCATCTTCCAACCAAAATTGCTACCATAACCAACGCGCCAAAAACAACGTTTGAATTAAAAATTTTCTGGCATTGCTGTGGATTGTTGAAATTAGTATATTCAGTTTGCCAATATAAGTGATATGCAGCAACTGCCATTACCATAAAAAACCCCAAATTTAAATTAGCTAAGAAGCCATTAATGGCGAGCAGCAATGCCGAAATTTGATATACCAACCAAACGTATTCATGAGGTTTATCAGCAAATTTTATGGCAATTGATTTAATACATATCTTTTTATCATCTTGCAAATCTTGAAAAGCATATATTGCATCGTAACCTATTGTCCAAAATACGCAGGCAATATACAAAGTTATTATTTGATAGCCGAAACCACCCCCCAAACTAAGCCACGCAATTATAATCCCTAAATTATAAGTCAAGCCTAAGAAGATCTGGGGAGAGCTGATATACCGCTTGCATAAAGGATAAATACTTAACATTACAGCGCCTAGGCACGCAACAATTCTTGCATTATAAGGTAAAAATATTAATAAAATTGCGCTGGCAACCATCAGTATAAAAAAGAGTTGAATCGCCCTCAATTTACTAATTTCATTAGTGACAAGCGGGCGATTAGATGTTCTAGCCACCTTTGAGTCCAATTCTTTGTCTAATATATCATTTATCACACAGCCAGCACTGCGTGTTATTATAGAGCCAATGGTAAATATGATTCCCCAGAAAAAAGCTTCTTGCCAATGCGTTGCCTTAAAAGCAATTGCCCACAAACATGGAAACAACAACAATAATATAGGCAATGGCTTATGCAAACGCATCAACCGAATGATTGGGTGGCTGAGCAAAGATTGTACCATACTAGCCTTTAGTAGCTTTTTCATCGCCTGGCAGTATATATTGCGCCGCCTCCCATGGGCTAGTAAAATCAAAATTACGGAATTCCTGGCTTAGTTGTACAGGCTCATAAACCACAGCTTGCTTAGCACTATCATATCGCACTTCTTGGTAACCAGTTAAAGGAAAATCTTTACGCAATGGGTGCCCTTCAAAGCCATAATCAGTTAAAATCCTGCGCAAATCAGGATGATATGCGAAGTATATGCCAAATAAATCCCACGTTTCGCGCTCATACCAATTTGCCGCGCTAAAAATACTAGTAATTGTTGGAACTGGGGTTTTTTCATTGGTCAAAACCTTAACCCTAATGCGGTGGTTAAGTGTCAAACTCAGTAATTGGTAAATAACTTCAAATCTATTATCCCGCTCAGGATAATCTGCGCCGCAGATAGAAATAAGCTGCTGAAATTGGCATTTTTTATCGTTTTTCAAAAATTTAATGACATCTACCAAATTTGTTAGCTCGGTAGTTAGCACTAGCTCTTGATTGATGATTTCGGCTTGTACAACATCACCATATTTAGAATTTTTAATATGCTCCTTAAGGGCGGCAAGATTACTCATGAGATTATTTTAAAGCATTATCATTATCTGAACTATAAACAATTTTATTGCTGAAGCCAATAATTTTCATAAAGCAATATATTTTCATGGATGATCTTTCTTTATCACATTGCTTATATCTTGAATTTTAATTTCTATGCCGTTACCAATTTCAACTGCTAAATAAACAGCTTCTAAAGGTATGTCGTTTAAATGCGAAGTTATGCTTTCAAAACTTTCCGCGTTTATCGATTGATGCAAAGGAACAGTTAGCTCTTTTAATCTGCGCCAGTTTTTATCGAATACTGAAAAACGTACTGTATCTAGCTCTTTGTTTACTTTAGTAGTATTATTTATGCCTATTATAACCGTCATATCCTTATATTTACCAGCATCTTTTACGCTAGTATTCTCACGTAATTTTATTGCCATATCAGCCAGCTCTAACCCCTGAGTGTTGTGAAGCCCTACAAGTTCAAATATGTTACGGCTGATAGGAAGAGCTTTCTCGATCTCCATATGAAAGCGTAGGCCGAAGACCGCCAGAGTAAAAAGCAAGGAAAAAACAAAAAAGGTAAGGCTAATATATAATAACCAGCGGTTAGTAATAAAAGATGAAGGCTGTTCGGGAATAAGTTTAGTATTAGGCTTTACCACGGGAGATATCCCCAAATCTTCAGCTACGTCAACGGCAGCGTTAGCACTATCATTCGAGCCAACATTCTGAATATTATCATCTTCAGGTTTTTGCAGCCATTCATATTCGCATTGAGAGCAGCGCACAAAGCGGCCATCTTTACCAATAGAGCCGTCTGGGATATTAAATTTAGTTTGGCAATTTTCGCATTGGATGATCATCTTAACTTAAACTTTGACATATTTTCTTTGATATTTTATAAGTGCAAAAAGATAGGAAGTCAAACGGATAGAAATGAGCATTGAGTTACAAACTGCTATCGAAAATATTTGGGCAGCAACAAACGCTGATGCTGATCAAGCAAAGCAAATTGTTAATAAAGTATTGTCATTAATTGAGCAAGGCAAATTGCGGGTTTGCGAGAGGCTGGACGATTCTTGGCAGCTTAATGAATGGGTCAAGAAAGCGATTTTACTGTCATTCAAGTTCAACCCCAGTCAAGTTATGATGGGCGCTGGCTGCGCTTATTTTGATAAGGTTTTTTTAAAAACCCATAGCTGGCAAGAGCATGATTTTATCAAGGCAGGTTTTCGGTTGGTGCCTGGTGCATGGGTGCGCCATGCTACATATGTTGGAAAAGGTGTGATAGTAATGCCTTCATTTATTAATATCGGTGCATATGTTGGCGATGGCACAATGATTGACAGTGGCGTAACCGTTGGTAGTTGTGCGCAAATAGGCGAAAATTGCCATATATCTAGCAATGTCATCATTGGCGGCGTGCTGGAGCCCTTACAATCAAACCCTGTAATTATTGAAGACAATGTTTTTATCGGCGCGGGTAGTAATATTGTGGAAGGCGTGCGCGTTGGCCGCGGCGCAGTTTTAAGCATGGGCGTTAATTTGAGCACCTCAACTAGGATATATGACCGTGAAACTAAACAAATAACTTATGGCTACGTGCCTGAATATTCAGTAGTTGTGCCAGGGGTTTTGCCCAGCAGTGATGACCAAACCCAGCTTTATGCAGCCATCATCGTTAAAAAAGTTGATGCCCAAACCCGTAGCAAAACCAGTTTAAATGAATTATTAAGATATTAAACATGCAAAAAACTGACCCTATCGCCATTACGCAGAAACTCATACAATTTGCTAGCATCACCCCAGAAGACAAGGGGGTAATACCATGGCTAGCTGATTTTTTAAAAGAACTAGGCTTTGAAACAGAAGTCATTGAGTTTAGCGAAGATGGCCATGCCAGTATATTGAATTTACGTGCCAAATATGGAGATGCTGGCAAAAACTTTTGCTTTGCAGGGCATACAGATGTTGTGCCAATAGGGAATATTAAAGAATGGCAGCATGCTCCCTTCGCAGGGGAGATTGTGGATGGCAACCTATTTGGCCGCGGCGTCGTTGATATGAAAGGTGCAATTGCCGCTTTCGCTGCTGCTGCTGCGAAATTTGTCCAACAATACCCTAATTTCGGCGGGCGGATAAGCTTCCTTATTACTGGCGATGAAGAAGCAATTGGCATTAACGGAACAAAAAAGCTGCTAAAACACTTAGCCGAAAAAGGTGAAAAATTTGATGTCTGTCTAATTGGTGAGCCTACTTGTATAAATGAATTAGGCGATATTATTAAAATTGGCGCCCGCGGTAGCGCTAATTTTAAATTGGTAGCACATGGCATTCAAGGGCATGTTGCTTATCAAAAAGTTGCCAGCAATGCCGCTACAAAATTAATCAAAATGTTAGATTTGATAAAAGCAATGCCATTAGATAATGGTAGCGAGCATTTCGAACCATCTAATCTCGAGATAACTTATTTAAACTCTGGAACTGGTGCTTTTAATATCATCCCTGGGTCGGCTACTGCTTTATTTAATATCCGTTATAACGATTTGCATACCAAAGAAAATTTATATGAGGAAATAACCAAAATTTGTAGCTCAATTAGTCATGATTTCGAACTAGTATTAAGCCAAGATGGCAGCGATATGTTTTTCACGCAACCAGGGCACTTTTCCGAAATTATACGCCGCTCAATTAAAAAAATTACAGGGCGTGATGCTAGCTATAGCACAGCTGGAGCAACTTCCGACGGTAGATTTATTAAGGATTATGCGCCTGTTCTTGAATTTGGTTTATTGTATAAAACCGCGCATAAAGTTGATGAATATGCTTCATTGATTGAAATCCAACAATTGAGCAATATATATTTCAACTCTTTAAGCGAGTATTTTGAAATTTAATTAACATAAAAAAAAACTTGCATAGTTTATTTTTTATATGCTACGTTTTTAATATGTATGAATAGCGCATGCGTTTCTGCAACATGCTTGCTGGAAAGAGTGCGGTTAATTAAATACTGTTATATAATTAGGAGAATAAATAATGAAATTTAATCTAATCAGCTCTTCGCTGCGTAAATCTTTTTTAGTGTGCTTAGTGGCATGCTTGTTTGGTTTTTCTATTTTGCCTGGCACTGCATCTGCTGGAACTACCACCCCAACACAGATTGAGCAGGTTTTATGCCGTGCTTTGAACGTTATACAAGGTGGTGTTGGTAGAGCTATTGCAGCTTTAGTTATCATTTCATTAGCAGTTGCTCTGTTTTTAGGTAAAGTTACTTGGGGTGTAGCTATTGCAGTTGCCGCGGGTATAGGTTTGTTATTTGGTGCAGGCGGTATTGTTGGCTCTTTAACTGGATCAACAGGCGGTATTTGCATTGGCGTACAGAACGTTACTGTCAATTAATCATTGATTAAACAACATAGGGAGGATGCATTAACGCCATCCTCCTTATTTTATTTTTGGGGCGAGGCATTATGGATAAGCATAAAGTTCAAGATATTACGAATAACTTTCTTAATATGTTCAATGTATTGCAAGATAATGCTTTTGCAGCACTGAAGGAAATGCAAACAGAGTATAGCGCTAAGACTGACCCAGTTAACCTAAATAACACCCTATTACACAGCTACAAAGAGCTTTTCTTAAATCACCCTGATAAACTTTTGGCAGCATCTTTTGAGTTGGCAAAAAATTACATACAAATATATAATAACGTGCAGCAGCGCCAAACAAGCGGTAATAAAGAAATCCCCATTTATCAAAGCGCTACTAAAGATAGCCGTTTTAAAGACCCAATGTGGGATGAGCAACCCATGTTTAGCTTCATTAAACAATCTTATTTAATGCAGTCAGCCTGGATACAAGACTTGCTCCAAACCATCCACGGCCTAGATAAGAAAGAACAGGAAAAACTCACTTTCTATACTAAGCAGCTAATTGATGCATTAGCACCAACTAATTTTGCATTTATGAACCCTGAAGCTATTAAAGAAGCCATCGCGACCGAAGGGCAAAGTCTAGTTAAGGGGCTGGAAAACTTTACCAAAGATTTGCAAAATTCCCCCAATGGAACTTTTTCCATAAAAAGTACGGACTACGAAGCTTTTACGGTTGGTGAAAACTTAGCAGTTACCAAAGGCAAAGTAGTGTTTGAAAATGAGCTTTTCCAACTGATTCAATATGAAGCAACTACCGATAAAGTGTTTAGCATACCGTTGCTTATCATGCCTGCCTGGATAAACAAATACTATATTTTAGATCTACAGCAAAAAAATTCTTTTGTGAAATGGATTGTCGATCAAGGCTTCACCGTATTCATGATATCTTGGGTTAATCCAGGTGCAGAACTTGCTGATCAATCATATGTTAACTATATGATTGATGGGGCAATAGCCGCGGTTCAACAAGTGCAAAAAATCACTAATAGCTCTAAAATTAATATGGTTGGCTATTGCTTGGGCGGCACGTTGTTAGCCACTGCACTTGCCTATTTAATAAAAAAAGAAAAAACTTGCTCAATTAATAGCGCTACCTTTCTAACTACGTTAATTGATTTTGAAGAATGCGGTGATGTAGCAGTGTTTATAGATGATGAGCAAATAGCCAATTTGGAAAAACGTATGAATGGGGTTGGCTACCTAGATGCAGCAGCCATGCGGCAAACATTCAGCATGCTGCGTGCAAATGATATGATATGGTCTTTCTACGTAAATAATTATCTCCTTGGTAAAGAGCCAATGGCTTTTGATATCTTATACTGGAATGCTGACTCAACCAATTTGCCAGCGGCAATGCATTCGTATTACTTGCGCAACATGTATAATCAGAATTTGCTTTCTAAACCTAATGGCTTAACGATTAACGATATTGGCATTGATCTAAGAGATATAGACATTCCAACTTATTCATTAGCTACAAAAGAAGATCATATTGCCCCTTGGCACTCAGTTTTCAAAGCTATGAGCTTGTATAAAGGCAGCAACCGTTTTGTTCTTAGTGCATCTGGGCATGTTGCAGGGGTGGTAAACCATCCTGATAAGCAAAAGTATTGCTATTGGACTAATGAAGAATTGAGCGATACAGCTGATAGCTGGTTACAAAAAGCTCAAGAGCATCCAGGTTCCTGGTGGAAAGATTGGTTTGATTGGCTGGCTAAATATTCTGGCGATAAAGTGGCTAAAAAAGAGATTGATAACAAGACTATTATCGAAGATGCACCAGGGCGCTATGTAAAAAAAAGAGTGGTTTGATCTATAGCTCTTGTTGAGTATCTATGCACTGCTTAAAACCTTGTTTGCAGTAAAGGTAGCCTGTAAAAATAGTTAAAACTGCTGCAAGCCAAATTAGTATAGTGCCTAATATGGGAATAAATTTTAATCCAGTTCCTTCATCACCTAACAATAGCAAACTAATTGCAACCATTTGCGTTGAAGTTTTCAGCTTAGCCAAATTACTCACTGGTATGCTAACTTTTAGCTCAGCCATATATTCGCGCATTCCCGAAACTAAAATCTCTCGGCATAAAATAGCAATTGCTGGTAAAACATGAACCCTATCAAACTCAATCAACATCACCAACGCAGACGCAACCAACATCTTATCAGCTATAGGATCAAGCATACGTCCAAATGCCGATTGCGCTTTATATAATTTGGCTATAAAACCATCAAAATAATCTGTAATACTTGCAAATATGAAGATAGCTGTTGCGACGTAATAGGAAGTTCTGCCCTCTAAATAAAAAGAAGCTATCAATATGGGAATAAGAAAAACCCGACCTACAGTCAAAATATTCGGCACACTTTTCATCATAATCGCTACGCTAACTTTCCTATACATTCCGAAAGTCTAGCTCAGCGAGCAGCATTTGACAATAGGCATACGATGCCAATATTGCAATTACCCCTCATTATCTTCACTCACCTCATCAATATTGTACTCTTGCAGCTTTGCTTGGAATTTAGATTTCGCATATTCATGCGCGCGATCTAAATTTACTTGCGTGCATATGCCTAACAATACTGGATCTTTTGGCTTAATATTAGCTATATTCCAATGGGTACGATCACGCACAGCATTAATAGTTGCCTTAGTAGTTCCAATTAATTTCACTATTTGAGCATCAGTCATTTCAGGACAATGTTTAAGCAGCCATGCTACCGCATCAGGCTTATCCTGTCTTCGAGCTATTGGAGTATATTTGCTGGAGCGTTTACTTCTTTGTTGATTACGCAACAACTCAACCACCTCCTGTGCAAGCTGCAAGCGGCCTGTTGGATCTTTTTCACAGCGGCTTATCTCTTCAGCACTGATCTGGCCAGTTGCTATAGGGCTAGTTCCCGCTATACCTTTTGCCACCTCACCATCAGCTATACCTTGCACTTCTAGACGGTGCAGGCCGCAAAAATCGGCAATTTGATCAAACGTTAGCGAAGTGTTTTCAATTAGCCAAACAGCAGTAGCTTTGGGCATTAGTGGTCTATTTTTATTCATCTCTATACATTAATAAGTTAAGCGATTAAAATGATTTAAGGGCTAGCACGCCTTCGAATTACAGCGTTTATTATACTTTGATATTAGCATCAGTGTCAATTTCTTATTACCGTCCACGAGGATAATTTACTGCTGAGTCAGCGTAATGCAGGCCGCCACCCGTTGCTCGCGCTGCTGCATTAGGGATTTTTTTAGCCGTACTAGTGATAGGGCTAGCTAAATTGATCGAAGTACCATAAGAACTAAGCTCTGATATATTACCTGGAATGGATAAAATATATGATAAAAACCTCATTATTGTATCGAGCATTAAGTAGAATATAAATGCAAATAGGGCTAATTTCAAAAATGAATCAAATATTTGGTTGGTTAATTCTTTATTACTGGTTACACTTCTAAACACTCCATTTACAGCGCATGGATCTTGTTTAGCTTCGCGTGCAACTACACAATATAATGAATTATTACTATCTGGGCATACCTTGCTCAGATCAACGTTACCATTAGTGATATTATAATTATTGGTAGCGTTGAAGTATTCTTGCCCATATAATATCCCATCAAAAACAGTAAACATGAATGCTAAATAACCAAATAATACAGCAGGGAATAACATAAAGCTTAATAAATTCCTAAGCCAAGTATTGAAAGTTTCTTTTGTATAATTAAACAAGCCAAAACAAAATATTATTGGCGAAATAAACACAAGTAAAGATAAAATAGCAATCATTAATACAGCTATGCATACTAACCTTAATACTGTTAATAAAATAATAAACAGGTAGAAAAAACCAAAAAATGCAATAAAAAATCCATGAGTTGAGAATAGTGAAGGCAATAGTTTAAAAGGGCTGAAAATATTAAATTCACAAGTGCCAAAATTCATATAGCTCATAACTTTACAATCAACCATATCCCAAACACTAAGATGTATGTTATTTCCCCAGCCATAAGTAAAATTATTTGCATTAGGAATGTTTCTTTCCCCTAGTAATTCCGTGGCATCAGTATATCTATAACCACATCGATCGGCAGGATTATTCATAGCATGCGATTGCATAAATAAATTTGCTAATTCATTTGGAGCATGCAGTAAAGTTTTATATAACCCTGGTGTACTTTCACCGCCCGCCACTTCTTGATACCAGCCATCACCAAAAGTAAAAAACACCACCAATGATATCTTGATTAGATGCATTATTAATTCAGCGGCCTTTGGTTCCTGCGGATTAGACATTATATTTATGGCCACTAATGAAATATATAAAGTTAGCACAACTAATACTATATCGCGCATTCTTTCTTGCGCAGTTTGATATAACCCTGGTCTATCATTGCCAATTTGTTTAACTGGGTTTACCAAATTCTGGTAAAATAAATCCTGAACACAGCCAACTATGGTACTGGCCAAATGAAAATCCCCTGTAAGGAATTTTTTAATTGGCTCACTAGAGCGCCCTAAGGGATCTGTGCTTGATAAAGTATTAGCTAATGCAGCCAAGTCTGGCCTACCGTTTTCGGTTAAATAAGCGCATCTGTTTACTTTAGGTAACAAAGAAGGGTTGTAATAGCTGGGCTCTAGGGGTGGGGCTGCTGGAATGCACCCTATGCGAATAGGGAATAAAGTGTATGGGGTCATAGCACATAATTGCACCCCTCCATTTGATGAATTGCTATAATATGAGTATATCCCAAATATACCAAGTCTATCTAATTCACCTGGAGGAATAGTTATAGAATCTCGCTCTCCTAAATCATAGCACATAGGCGGAAGTCCTTCATCATCATGAGAGCTAAAGTATTCCACAATAATCTTACCTACCATATCTGGTCCTGCATTGGCTGCATAGCTTCCTGTGCAAGCGAAATCTCCCGCAAAATTTCTGCATCCCCAATGCGCGGGGTTAGGCTCTGTTTCTTTTTGAATTGGGCAGCCCGCACATTTGTAAAAGTACGGTATATCAGCGGCATAAACCACTCCTTTATCATTAGCAGGGGCCCATCTAACAATGCCATCTTTCATTTCGCATTTAGCACCATTTCTTCTGTTAATCTCATCATGTGGTGCTATTAAATAGAGCCTGCTGCAAGCTTCAGACATTACAGCATACTCAATTGCCAGAGCTGCTATAGCAAAAATTGTTCCGACCCCGCTTCCTAATGCCGCTTTGTAGGCAATAATTCTAGTAAGATTAGCCGCTAGCACTGTACCAAAAACTAAGCCTGAACTCTCATTTATTTGCATTAATGCAGGGTTTTGCGAGATTACTTTTGCTGTATCGATTTGAAGAAACTCTCCATATTGATGAGGAAAGATTATTTTATCAAGGTCCATACAGCTTTTGAAATAATTACCGACGCCCTTTGCTCTAGCGGTCTCGAATTTAGTTAAATTAAAGAACCTATCTCTGGGTATATTGACAAGATCTATTATAATAAAAATAAGCAAAGAAAAAAGACATAGAACAGCCAATACATTAAATGCAAAACGTAGCTCGGCAAATATTCTTAACATCTTTTAATATCTCGCTCTCATTAGATGCTAATTATTAACTAGCTAGTTTTTTTAGCACAAAAGGTAAGATTCCGCCATTTTGCATATACTCCATTTCAACTTCAGTAGCAATAGCACAGGTTAACTTAATTTCAGTAATAATACTACCATTTTTACTAACAACACAGGTTACTTCGCTTTTAGGCTTCAAGTTATCAATGCCTAGCAAAGTTATTTCCTCTTCTCCAGTTAGTTTATAGTCTTTCCATGTTGTATTAGGCTTAAACAATAATGGCAATACACCCATGCCTACCAGATTAGAGCGGTGGATTCTCTCAAAGCTCTCAGCGATAACTGCCTTTACTCCCAGCAACCTAGTTCCTTTAGCGGCCCAATCACGAGAAGAGCCCGTACCATATTCCTTGCCAGCAAAGATTACCAGTGGGATGTTTTCTTGCATATAGCGTTGTGCTGCATCATAAATAGAGATTATATCGCCTTGCCCACAATACTTAGTATATCCTCCTTCAATACCATCAAGCATTTCATTTTTAATACGCACGTTAGCAAATGTGCCACGCACCATTAATTCATGGTTGCCACGGCGCGCGCCATATGAATTAAAATCTTTCTTTTCAACGCCATGATTCAGTAAGTATGCGGCAGCAGGGCTATTATCAGCTATTGACCCTGCAGGGCTAATATGGTCAGTTGTGATAGAATCACCGAACAATGCTAAGATACGAGCATTTTTTATATTTGCAACATTGTTTGCTGCGCGCATATCATCAAAATATGGCGCTTTTTTAATGTAAGTACTGCTACTACTCCAACTGAAATGAGGGCTTGAATCAACACTGACGTTTTTCCACTCTGGCGTACCATCGAATACTTTGGCATATTTTTTCCTAAATAGCTCTTGGTTTAAGCATTCGTTCATAATGTTTTGCACTTCTTGAGTGCTTGGCCAAATATCACGTAAAAACACAGGGTTACCATTTTTATCTTTTCCTATTGGGTCAGTCGCAAAATTTACATTAATGTTTCCAGCTAAAGCATAGGCCACACAAAGAGGAGGTGATGCTAAATAATTAGCTCGCACAGATGAGTGTATACGCCCTTCAAAATTACGGTTGCCCGATAATACAGCTGATACAACTAATTTTTCATTTTTAATCACTTCATCAATTTCAGCTAGTAATGGACCTGAATTACCAATACAAGTTGTGCACCCATAACCAACAACATGGAATCCCAGATATTCTAAAGAGCTTTGTAAACCTGCTTTTTCTAAGTAAGCAGAAACAACCTGCGAACCAGGAGCCAAAGAAGTTTTCACCCAAGGCTTAACTTGCATTCCTTTTTCTTGCGCTTTTTTAGCTAGCAAACCAGCCGCTATCATAACGCTAGGGTTTGAGGTGTTAGTACAGCTTGTGATTGCCGCAATCACTACGTCGCCATTACCTAAATCAAAATTACGCCCTTTAACCGCAAAGCGCTTGCCATTATTAGCAGGATTTTTATTCATGCTTGGCAATTCTTGTGTGAAATTTTGGGGAACATTCTTTAGCACAACGCGATCTTGCGGCCGTTTTGGCCCTGCAAGGCTACTTTCAACTGTTGACATATCCAGCTCTAACGTATCACTGAATTCAACTTCTTCGCTTTGCCATAAGCCTTGTTGTTGAGCATAAACCGCAGTTAAGACGATTTCTTCATCAGCACGGCCAGTATTTAGTAAATATTTCTGCACTTCTTCATCTAATGGGAATATCCCACAAGTTGCACCATATTCGGGCGCCATGTTAGCGATAGTAGCACGATCCGCAACAGGTAAATTTTGCAAGCCAGCACCATAAAATTCCACAAACTTACCTACCACGCCTTTTTTCCGCAACATTTGGGTAACCGTAAGCACTAAGTCTGTCGCGGTGACGCCTTCACGCAATGCACCAGTTAATTTAAAACCAACCACTTCAGGAATTAACATAGACATAGGCTGCCCCAATAACGCCGCCTCCGCTTCGATACCGCCAACGCCCCAACCAAGAACTGAAAGCCCGTTTATCATTGTGGTATGGCTGTCGGTGCCAATAACAGTATCTGGGTAAGCATAACACTCGCCATTTACTGTATTTGTCCAAATGCATTTTGCTAAATATTCTAGGTTAACTTGATGGCAAATCCCTGTTCCTGGGGGCACAACACGGAAGTTATTCAGGCTTTTTTGCGCCCATTTTAAGAGCTGGTAACGCTCCCAATTATCATTCATTTCAAGAGCAACGTTACTGCTCAAGGCATCAGGAGAAGCATATTTGTATACTTGCACAGAATGGTCGATGACTAAATCAACAGGAATAAGAGGGTTAATCTTATTAGAATCGCCTTTATTCTCACGCATAGCGTTACGCATCGCGGCAAGATCAACAATTGCAGGGACACCTGTAAAATCCTGCATTAATACCCTAGCTGGGTAGAAAGAAATCTCGTTATCTGATTTGCGTGTTTTCTGCCAGGATGCTAGAGATTCGATATCTGCTTTCGTAACAGTAACACCATCTTCATGGCGCAGCATATTCTCAAGAAGTATCTTCAATGAAAAAGGTAATCTCTTCAAATCAATGCCTAGCTTTTCTGCGGCAATACGAATATCGAAAATAGTGTATTCTTTATTGGTTGTTTTGATTTTTCGTTTGCATTTGAAACTGTCAACAATACCAAATTTCATTTTCATGCCTCCTTATTTTTTACCCGCCAATGCAGATGGCCGCCAAAACCCAGCACCTTCATGTTTGTTGGATATATATGTGACCAATTATACCAATAGCTATTAATACTTTCTTAGTAAAGATGAAAAATTAATTAATTTCAAGGTTTTTTAATGTTAGATTTCTGGCATTGCCTACAAGCAGTTGACGTAATAGTATAAAGGTTGTTACAGTATGATGTCCAATCAATTTAGAGGAACATCATATGGAACAATGGAAAGAGTGCAAGCAGTGTAAGTCAACGCAA
>Ga0315902_10007021_pt1 | contig 15458 bp, 8 predicted proteins | sample LakEriMetagenome_9_FD_203523 | JGI IMG/M metagenome (GOLD analysis project Ga0315902, IMG submission 203523) | Freshwater fungal communities from buoy surface, Lake Erie, Ohio, United States - Buoy 12 MA117 | ecosystem: Environmental > Aquatic > Freshwater > Lake > Lake biofilm | place: USA... | reverse complement strand
ATCTAATCTATATTCTACGTCTACTTGTCTTCCCGCCACTTTTGAAATTGGCGTAGTTAAATGAGATCTGCTTATTAACCCAAATGCTGGATCAAATGTGTCTTCATCGTTTATTCTAAGTCCATCTAATCCGACTGTTGTTGCCCCACCTGAGCTGGCAGTTACTGTGATACCAATTTGATTTATATTTGTTATGTCTGGGGCGGGGGAGGTAGCACCAGAAAACAAGGTTGACAATGAAATATTTGAAGACAATTTATAACCAGTTCCTGATGTTGGAGTAATTGTTACTTCATAATATTTTGATGCTTCGCTATATAGTCTTACTTTAATTGTCGATAAATTTGCATCTTCTCTATAATAAGCTAATCGAATAGAATCTGCTTCGCTATATCCAGATAAATCTAGTGCCTGTATGGAAGATTTATACTCAGTTGAAGAACTTGTATTAGCGGACATTCTTAACAGATTACCGCCGATTCTATAATTAGATGCAGTAGTTAATGGATTAACTCCTGCAGATGTTTCCCAATCTAACAGGTCATCAAAATCAGTTACAAATTTGCTATCAAAATTATTTATTGATGACCTATTTGTTGGATATAAACCAATTTCATATATTTGTGCAACAACGTCTTGTGGGATAGTTGTTTTATAAACAACTGAATATGTAGTAACTCCACTTGTTGTTTGTATATCAGTTGATCCAAAAAGAACAGGAAGCCTATAAAATTCAAAACCTAATCTTGTGTCTCCAACAACTGCTGTAGTAGAATCGATTCCAAAAGCCATATCTTTACTAGAATTTAAAATATTGCCAGCAATAAAATTGGTCAAAAATCTTTTACCAAATTTAGTAATTACGTTTGACTTGCGTAATATTTCTTTTCCGTTTTCATAAAATATATATGTTCCCTTTATCATTATATTCCCCTAGGCTGATATATTCTAGCGTCTACTCCAGCGACATTATTTTTATTTTTACTAGAATTTCTAATTTTAATTATTGCTTTTGCTTTTTCAATTTTTGATACTGGATCAAAATATTTTACATATTCTACACTTTCAATATCCGATAGCTGAGGTACATCTGATGGTTCTTGCTCTGGATCTTTAACTTTTGGGTCTGCTATCTTTGAGCCTGAAGTCAATGATCCGCTTAAAAGAGCGGAGAAGGAAGATACCCCTGTGCCGCTTACTTTATATTCTGAGTCTTCTCCAACAATAATAACTTCACTTGGGTCATACCAAACTAAATCTGGGTGCCCTGCTGGAAGTACTCTTTTTGTAGTAGAGACTATGCTGGATTTAGAGACTCTTTTTACCATTTTTTAATTATACCATTTAGTTGAACTAAAGAGTTCGTCCAACTATTTCGGTTTCTAGTCCTCCCTGATATCTTTGTGACACCTTAACTACAATGATTTTTTGTGTAGAAGTAAAGCCTTGATATGAATAGTCTACTGTAATAATATCTCCTACTGATATTAATGGGTTTCCAAATACTTTCATTGTTATTATTTTGGCCTTATTTACTACCCGCCCTTGTATCCATTCAGCTAAAGATTTAACGTCTTTTTGATTTTGTAGCCAAACAGATTCAAATATTACTGGCTCGGATGATGAGTATTCGTTTACTGAGGATGTGTCGTATTCTATCTCACCAGAAAATCCTATTGTATTTCCATAAATAGATAATTGATTTACTCCTCTATCTGAAAGCGGAACTGTTATTGAGGTATTATTTAAAACTAAAACATCTGCTTTAAAATTATCATAGCTTTGTCCAATTATTTTAGCCAGCTTATTTCCACCAGTTGTCCATCTAATTGGAATAGATGGTGCGCTACCAAATGTAACTGTTTTTCTAGATATTTCTCTAACTACCGTTCCGAATTCATCAAAGGCATTTTGTTTAGTTACCATATCTACATCTTCGTTTGATGCATTATATAACATATCTCCATATGATAAATCTAAAAAGTCTTTTGTAAATTGACCATTATAAAAATTTAAAGCTTGATAATCTCCATCATATAAGTCGGCATTAATTGATTCTCCGTAGACATAATCAAATTTACTTGTTCCTGATAATCCCACTAAGGCAATTTTATTTGTTGGATCTAAAATTGTTTTGTCGGATTGAGATATAGTTGTGTCTGAGGCTTCTACTCTAAATCCGTTAACATATGCAATTATCGTAATTGTTTTATTTACTATTTTTACCTTAACGTCAACATTATAAACTGTTCCTGCGAATAGTTGATCAAGAGTTGCTCTATTGCCTTTTTGAGAATCTTTTAACTTTATAATTCTTTTTTTATCTAATTTAAATATTTTTAATGGCGATGAGTTTGCCGAAGCTGCGGTAGCGCTTGTCTCTAAAGAAATAAAATATCCAGAGACATTAGACTCATCAAAGAAAAATCCTATGGCAGCGCCTTGAGGCTTATATTTAATTAATGGTTCAAATATAACAGAAGTTCCAAATGCATAATAGCTTTCTGTATAATTTTTTACAGGTCTGGCAAAAGCTCCTTCTCCAAAAGACGATGTAGTAGAAGTAGGTAGTTGTATAGCATTAAAGCTCTTGTAAGCATAAGTATATTCATTATCTCTTGTTTCGCCTCCTTTGATAGTCAAAAATGATTTAGCAGTTATTTTTTCTCCAATTTCTTTTGGAGATCCTGTTTTAGAAGGAGAAAAAATTTCAGAAGAAAGTCTGTGAAAAACTTCCATTTGATTTCCATCTCCTGAGGAGTTAGAAAGTTTTGTTGTTACTTTATACAATGCATTGGCCGTAAGTCCAGTTATAACTATTCCATTCGATGATGAAGTCTGCGTTTGCTCAGCACCGTCAGTTGTAGTTTCATTTAACATTTTTTGGTACTTTACTGAATAGGTGGTTGGAGTACCTGCAACTCCGATCATTGATATGGTTACAGTCATTGTAGTTGAAGTGGATGTAATGCCTGGACTAAAAACTTGATATAGTTCTGGAATACTGGTTCCCCCATTTATTAATCTATAATACATTATCGCCACTCATCCGTTTTCTGATACCATGCACTTAGTGATGTAGAAGCCGTAGATACATGTGATGCTGGTGTAGTTCCAAAAACACCTCTGGCCTTTATTCTATATCTTCCAGTTGGTTTAAAATATTCTGATCCTGTTTTTGAAAGTGCTCTATATTGTGCCCAGTCGCCTTCTGAGCTAATGAATACTGGTATTCCCTCATTGCTGGAGCTAGCTAAGGGCACGTATTTAAACTGTATTGCGTCATACTCAAAAACTTCTGAGTCTACTAAAAAATATCCAGAGTAATTAAAAGTAGATTCTAATTTTGTTATTGGATCTAAGTTGTCAATATCAATGTCAAAATTAACTAACTCTGCTGGTGTGTCTGCTGCAATGTCGTATCTTAATCCTCCTGATATTAAAAATGAAGGTTCAGAAGCCCACAAATCGGTTGCAGTTTGTGTGTACAAAGAGTTCATCGGAGTCTTCCATATAATTTTAACTTGATTAGCCGACGCCACTTCTTGCTTATTAAAGTCTATAATATTGGCAAGCTTGTTTCCACTTTGCTCATAATAAAATTCCCAGTGAGTTGTTGAGGATTGATACATTTTATCTCTTGTGTAAAATTGTAAAATATTATTTTCATCAAAGTATGCATTCATTTGAATGTCTCTACATAGTTCTTGTAAGCAATCCCATACTGTTTTATTATTTTCACTCCACCAAACTGTTAATGTTGGAATTGAGGTATCTATATTTAATCCCCCGCCGTCTAATAAAATATTCATATTATAGTTGGTAAAACCAATAGAATCTAATATTCCCATAATAATAGAAGTAACTGGTGCATTTTTATAAATTAAATCTGGGATAAGTGTCTCCATTAATTGCTTTGATCCGTCTAAAGCATCAACTTGAACATTTCCATATTCTGATATTGAATGCGAGTCTAAATAATATGTTCCCTGCTCTACTCTATCATATTTTAAAGAACCTTCTGTTACCGCTCCAAGAGAATGGAAAATTTTAAAATGTGGTCTAATTTCTGCATTTTTAGCAAAATAAATTACATCATTTGGTGTTGGTGAAACCGTCCAATCTTCATCTCTATTATATGTTAGGACTCTAAGGCTTGATTGATTATACTTAACTAAATCTAAAGTTAAATTATTTGCAGTAATATTACCTACTGGCAATATGTCTGTTGCGCTTGATGTAGACTCTCTATTTATCTCAAAAGACACTATATCAGATGATATATCCTTTACCCATCTAGCAGATATTTCTGTGACCCCTATTATTCTTCCCGCCCCCGCCGAAGGTGTTGTAACATTTATAGACTTTATTTCTCTTGGTGCTGGATAAGATACTGCTTGTGAGGAACTAAAGGGAGCGGTTGTAGACCAAGATGTACCATTGTAGTAAACAATAAGCCTACCGTCTGCGGTTGGTACGTTCACAGATGTGACAGATGCAGTTGTATTATCTGAATAAGTTATTAGTAATGAGCAGGTGGCTGGCAGTGTATGGTACTTTTCAAATGCTACAACTATTTTATTTGCTAGTGCTGGTTTTGTTGGCGTAGCACTTCCGCCAGAATTTACTAGAGTTGCAGTTTTAGATAAGCTAATTTCAGAAGCTTGAGCTAAATTATTAGTAACAGAAAATGTTCTAGAGTCTGGCACATCCGTAATTAATTGATTTGTTAAATTAAATGATGCGTTGCCTGAACCTGATATGGTTACTCTTTTGTTAATAGTAAATCCATGATCTGTTGTAGTTTTATATACAACCTTTGAACCAGTAGCATATGCCTGATTTATAGATGCTGTGGAAATAATATAATTAACTGTAACATTTACTCCTGTATTTTGTGGAGTAACCCAATACTTATAATAATTTTTTGATCCAGGGTAATATACTCTTGGGGCAGTTGGATAAGGAAGTGTTCTATAGTCATAAAATTTATTTGAACCCTCATGATCTGAGGTTAGATTAATATAATATTTAACACCTGGCAATGCTGGTCTAAATGGCTTTAGAATAGAATCCAATGGAAACAATTTTTTAAATGGGTTAATTCTAATTAATTGACCAGGCTGCTCATCAATTCCATCTTTATAATTTTGATCGGTTGCTGTTGTAGATATTGTTATATTATCTAGTAGGGTATTCATATTGTACTCTATTGTTGCTCCCGCCGAAATATTGACGGTGCGGGAATTATAAAATATATTTTTTAAATCATTGCTAGCAGTTATCATTATACCTGCTCCATTGACATAGATACGTTATAAAAAGGAACCTCTCCTCGTTTTAAAAGGGTGGCGCTAAACGATGTACAAGAAACTGTATATTCTTCATACCCTGAAGACTCTTGACTTGTTCCGCTTTTAGCAAAATTTAATCTAATACTAAAAGTTCCTTGGCCCTCTGTACTATTGTAAAATTCTATTAAATCTAATGCTCCCCATTGTCCATCTACTGTATACCCTCTAGTTCCTGGAAGCATTACCCAAGAGACATCGAACTGTTTTTTATCCGCCACAAAATATTTTCTTAAAGAACCATTTGCCATTCTTTGGGTTTGTTCAATTCTTTCAATAGATATACCTAATTCACTTCTATTATGTTCGCTTAATTTAATCCAAGCCTGAGTTGTATCATTTGGGTCGGCATAAAGGTCTCTGGCATATACCTGTATTGCAGATCCTCTAGGTAAATAACTAGTTCTATTACCGTTTGTCATTACTGATATCTCCTTGTTATATTTCTCTCTGTGCCGACCTTTGTTAAAGCTGTTTCCATTGCTTTTTGAACTTTTATTGCCGCTTTATTTATTAAATAATCTTCATCCATTCCTGGTGCGGCATTTACAGTAAGAGGCATATTAATGCTAATGCCACCACCAGCATTAGTTGCAAATGGATTATTTGGATTCATTCCAGATGGAACAACCATTTCGCCTTTATGTAATTTTGCTATTGTATCATCATATATATACTTTGCGCCAGTATAATATGATGGCATTGACATATTAGCAGAGTATGTAGGATTTATATATCCGCCACCTGCCATTTTAGGAACTAAGTGTTGCAGGTCTGGCAGGTTGCCTCCTACAGCTCTTGCCCAATCATCACCCTCAAGAGATCTTACTGCTGAGTGAGATATTGGTCCTAGACCTGAGGCAATTTCCCAAAATTTACTAGCAAGACCTTTTCTTCTAAATGCACTGTCAACATTGAGGCTTAATACTGTTCCACTAAAAGGATCCCATGATAATTCTCCAACTGGTTTATTTGATCCAGTAACGTATGCTCTAAGGGCATTAAGAGATCCTCCTGCTTCATACGCTGGATGCTCGGTGAGATTTGGCCATTTTGCACCAGATTTAATAGTATCAAAATAATTTTTTAATAATACGGGAGCATTATTAAAATACCCAACTACAGAGTCTGCTGATGGAACCGTTCCAGGAGTAAACTTTATATCAAAATCTTTAAATTTAGTGGCAAAACTTGCAGCGGCTTTCCCTACGGATCCAGGACCAAATGGCAATTCTCCTTTAAGCATTTTCATATTTCCGCCAACATACTTTGTTCCAAATAGTAATTTATTTATAAATGATTGATTCGGATCTGGTGTACCTAATGTTGGCCTTACCAATCCGCCATCTTTGAATGATTGAAATTCTGGAGTTACAGATCCATACAGGTCTCTTTGTATTTGTTTGAAATTTAAAGACCTTCTTCCAACGCCAGCATCAAAACCTCCACCAATTGTTTCAATGCCCGATTTATTAATTCTATTTACAATATCAACATGGTCGGCTATACCTGGAGTATATTCTTTTGCTCCTTCGCTTCCCTCTGCAAATCTTTTTGCATAATCCCACCATACTATGTCTCCAGGCTTTAGCCCACCTGTTTCATTAAATTGTCCAAGTTTTTTATATTCTTCAACTGCTTTATAACCACTAAACATATTTTTAGAAATATTTACCCCAGAATTTTTTGCAACCCAAGCTACAAACGCTCCGCACCATCGAATTAAATCGCTGCCTAATTGATATTGCTTGTTAGTATCTAGACTATATTTATTAAGGTTGTGAACTGTGGACAGATAATCAAAAACTTCCTTTGGGCTTTCGAGATCTAGAAAATCTTCTAACGAATAACTTCTGTCCATTGGAGAAAATGCTTTAAAAGCGTGAGATGTTAAATCTGCCTTAAGCCACTTGTTATAGTCTCCACCCTTAGCTTGACTATTAGCTACCGCTAAAAATCTTTGTAGGCTGCCCATTGGATATTCTTTTCCTTCAGCAGGATATGATTTTATAGGAGGAGTTACAAATGAATATATTTTATTCCATTCTTCCATTGCTTGGTTATAATCAATTGTATTTTTAAATTGTTTTTTCTTTGGCTCTGCGGCATATGCAGCTTTTATATCTGCTAATATTTGTTCTGGAGTTCCGTTATTGATTCTAAAGACTTCTCCATCTAAGTTAGCTGTATCTCCATATTTTGATTTGCTAACAAGTCCGCCATCTTTGAATCTCTTTGCATTTATTGCTTCCATTGTGTCTACGCCGTAATGTTCAACTGCGGCAGCACGAACTACATATTCTCCATCTGAAGCCATGATTGGAATTGAATCAGAGGTTCCAGTTCCTGGACCAGATATTTCTCCGCCGTCTGCTTTTTGTGCAACAGCTCCAAGACCTAAATCAAAACCAGTCCTACTTTTTACATTTTGTACTTTATACAAAACTCCATTATACATAAAGAATTCTTTTTCTACATATCCTTTATCTTTAACTAATTGTGTAGATCCAGATGTTGTTAATCTTCCTTTTTTGTCTCCTTCAGTATGAGTTTCGTATTTTCCAGGAGCAACAATATCTGGGTTGTCTCTGGTGTATCTTGGACCAGATGTATTATCTTTTAGATTTACACCATCAATTATAATGTCTCCGTTAGCAGTTATAACAATATCTTTTTCAGCTAATATTTCGCCAACATCAAATTTAGCATCTTTTAAAAATTGATTTGCAATTTCAACTGGGCTCAGATTTGTTGGCTTGCCACCCTCAACATACTTGGTTTTATCCAAAACAGCACCAGAATCTTCTAGTGCTTTAATAAATGTTGCAGCTGCACCTTTAATTCCTTCTCCAGTGGCTTTTGCAATTAAAAGACTTGTAAGAGCAATATTAACTTCGTCAATTTTTTTCTTTTGTGCATCAGCTTTTTTAGTAACAGATTCAAGACTTTCTGCAGCCATTGCTGCTTTGTCTGCTAATTTTTCTTGATTTTTCTCAAGTCTTTCCTTCTGACGCTCAAGTGGGCCGACATCCTTTAATCTGCGCTCTTCAATTTGTTGCTCTGTTAATGTAAGTTGTTGCTCATTTTGCAATCTTCTTAATTCAATTTGAGCTTCTGCAGCACCTCCAAAGTCTCCAGCAGAAACCATTTTTTCATATTCTAGTCTCTTCTGTTTAATTCTTAAGGCTATGTCTTCGGCCTGTGCTTCTTCTTGTAAAGCTTTCTTTCGTGCATCTGCTTCTTCATTAATCTTTTTGATCTTTTTATCAATAGCACGAATTGCATCTCTAGCATTAATTTGTTCTTTAACACTTTGACCTTTAGCTGCTTTTTCTAAATCTTTTTGTATGCCATATAGTCTCTTATATTCATCATATTGTTTTTTAAGTATTCCAGTTTTAGTTGATTTTTCAACTGCTTGTGATATAGCAATTTGAGCATCATAAAGTCTTTGAGTTTGCTGTACATTTAATTCGTTTAAATCTCCAGTATATCCTCTTGCTGCAATTCTCATTTTTTGCCATAGGCTAACAACAGTATCTTGTGCAGTTGCAAACTGTCTAATTAAAGGATTTTGTTTTGCTAAATTGTTTAATACCAAATCTCCTATTGCCTTTTGATTTTGAACTTTAGAATTGATTGCATCTAACTGTGTTTTTTCTGCATTGTATTGAGCTTTTGTAGAGTCAAAATCTTGCTTCTTTTTAGCTGCAGCTTTTTCTGCTTTATCATAAATTTCTTTAATTCCGCCATCTATTGCCATAAGAGCGGTATTTAATGCGGCTGCTTGATCTTTTGTATTCTCAAATTGTTTTGCAAAATCAAATGCTTTTAATGCACTGATAGCTGCGGTTTGTGCATTTACAACTTCTCCAAATGTTTTTGAAGACATTACAGACACTGTTAAATATGCTTTATCAGACATTTGTAACAATGTGTATACTCGCTTTGCTGCTTCTTCTGCAGAAAGACCCATAGATATAAACTGAGTTTTTAATTGTGTAGCAACTCTTGTAACATCTTTACTTTGAATTGCATTTATCATTTCAATCTGAGCAGACATTGTTTCTTTTATTTCTTTTCTCAGCTTGTTATATTCAGTAATTGTCATCTTGAATGGAGTCCCTGCAGAAGCCATGTTTTGATAATTTATTTTATTTTGAGCTATTAAAAGTTTTTGAGCTTCTACTGCATCTTTAATTTTTTTACTGTAATCTGTAAATTTAAGCCCAGCTTTTTCTGCTGCTTCGGATGTCATTCCAAATTCGGCAGCGCTTAACTCTTGTGTTTTTTTATAGTTTTCAAAAATTTTTATTCCTGCGCCGACTGCTAATGTTACTCCTGCTAAGACTAAATTAAGTTTAGTAAGTCCACCGACCATTGTCATTAAAACTTTTGAAAACTTTGATCCTTGGGCAGCATTATTTGCTAAAGATGTTGCAAACTTAGTATTTCCAGCTAAAGATTTATCTAACTTATTTCCATAAAAATTATAAGCTTCTTCTGTGCCTTTTCCTAGACCTCTTCCTCCCATTCCGCCCATCATCATCATAGGAAGCATAGAGCCAATTATTGATCCAGCCATTGCGCCGCCGCTGCCAAATCTTGATCCAAGAGATTGTCCAGCATACATTCCGCCAAATGATGCTGCCTGGAATCCCATCATTCCAAGCATTCCTCTGCTTGGGGATGCCTGTGAAATCTGTTGTCCGCCTACAGGCATTGGTGTAAATCCAGGTGTTGGAGTTAAGCCCATTTGACTTGCTAGCGTTGGGTGGAAATCCCCATAGAATCTTCTTCCACTTCTTACTGTTCCACCTGCTCTATTTTGATTCCTAGCTACTCTTCCGCCACGATTATATCCTGGAACTCTCCCGCCACGATTTCTTCTTAAAATTGTGTTTCTCTTTATTGCTGTAATTTGTGAAGGAGATGCACCATTATTTATCATTATTTGATCTATAATTGGAACAAAGTCTCTTTCAAAAATTATGTCTCCGATATTGTCTCCAATTAATTTGTCACCTTTTCCAGAAAGCATTGCAGAAATAGATTCATCTATTTGGTTTTCTGTAAATTGCCATTTTTCTTTAGGAAGACCTGATTGTTTAAATAAAGTATTATACTTATTTTTTCTTCCCATATTTCTTGCAATAAAATCTGCAACTTTTAAAGTTCCAGCATTAGCTTGAAGATTTGACATTGCATCAAAATCAACAACATATCTGCTAACGTATCTTCGTCCTCCACTTACTGATGCTCTTGTTAAATGAGTTTGATGAGTTCTTGCTTTTTGAATAAGGGCTGGAAGTCCGTTTGCTTGAAGAATTGCCGATAGCCCAATTCCTTCTCTAGCAATATGTGACGGCTGTATCACTCCTGGATATCTGGATCTACCTAAAGGATTGCTTGAAGAAGTTGTTACTCTTCCTGCAAAATCTTGAATTATTAAAGCAGCTTTTGCTTTATCTTGTGGACTTGAAAGTGAATTAATATATTCATCAATTTCCGATCCCACTCTAGAATTTCTTGTTTGCCAAGAATAATTTCCATATCCACCAGATACCGCAATATCTCTTGTTCTACTTGATGTAGCAGATCTAGAAGATGCTGGCCTTACAAATCTTCCAAATCTATACCCTGGTACTTGTCCGCCCATATTTGCTCCAAATGGAACAATAGCTGCTTGGCCTCTATGTAGAGCCTCTACGGCATCTGAACCTTGCTGTTGAACTACATCTCTTGTTAATACAAACTCTCCAGGGGTAAGCATTGCTGGAACAATATCTGCATTTACATTCGGACCAGGAACGGTTTCTCCATTTGTCATGTATACATATTCACCGTTTATATATCCTGGTACTGAGCCCCCTCTGTTTCTTCCGATAGGCCTTGTAGTTTCAATACTATACGGTCCGCCAAAAGTTTTAGTTCCTGTGGCTCTTCCTAGGCTTTCCATGACATCTAGGAATATGCCACCACGATATGCTCCACGAATATTTGGCTTTCCAGCAACATCAACTACAGGCTGATTTATTAAAGGTGCCTTTGTTAAATCAATTGTTCTGCCACGTCCTGCAGCATATGCAGAAATTTCTGCACCCATCAATGCTTCAAGTTGAGCATTTACAGCGATGATTTGAGCACGTGCTTGTTGTACATTTATTGTTCCCGCTCTTAATTCTGCAACAATACTAGCAGATTGCGCTGCAGCATTTGCAGTTAATCTTTGTGTAATTGGCAATATGTCATCAAATGTATCTAGAAGTTCTCTTGATACCTGTCCGCCTAAACCAATAGTTTTCTTTAATGCATCAATTTCTTGTTGACTCTGAACTCCAAGTGTTGCCATAAGAGCTGCAAATTTAGCATGCTCTGCTGCAACAACACCTGTTGATACTCCAGACATTGTTGTTAATCCTGGAACATCTGGAAGTCTTTCGGACATTAATATTTGAGGAGTTGCACCAATTCTTCTATTTACTGGAACTGGCTGTAGGGTTAATCCAAATATGCTTGAAGGATTATTAGGATCACGTGGATTTAAATGTGCCGCCGCCCTTGATTGTGGGCCAATTAAAGGATGATTTGGATCTGAAATTCTTGGAGCTCCCAATGCTCCTCCAACTGTCATTATTGGAGTGCCTGCTGCGGTTGCAATTGTTGCGCCTAAAGAATTAGTTGTTGATGTAGCATTGGCAGCATTTAGCTGTAGTCCCTTTAGGTCCTCACTTAATCTCCTAATTGCAAGGCTTAAAGTATCGGCAGCTTTTGCATCGCTATAAAATTCATCACTCAGCATTGAGCTGGCGTTTTTAGCTGCTATAATTTCTGGGGTTAAAAGTTGAAATCCTTCTGCGCCTTTAAATAAGGCTTTAAAATGTCCAAGCCCTTTAATAATATATCCAAAGAAGTTTGCAAGAACACCAGTAAGCATAATTACTGGACCAATGATTGCTGTAAATGCTCCAGCAAATGTCATTAATTTCTTAATTGGATCAGGGAGCTTGGAGCCAAATTCTAAAACCTTATTTAATACATTTACTAATTTAGTTGCAATATTTAGGAATGAATCTCCTGTACTTGCTAATTCTGCTTTAAGAGTTTCTACCGCTCTCTTATATCTTCCCGCCGCTGATTCTGTTACTGCCGCCAACTCTCGGCCAGCCACCGCTTCTAATTCTCCAGCGCTTGCTTTCATTAAATCTAAGACTTGAAGTGTCTGGCTTCCTTGACGACCTAGGTTTTCAAATAAAGCATTTAATCTTGAGAATTGGAATTTACCAAATAACTGTTCGATAGCTTGCTGTTTTTGTAAAGGATCTAATCTATCAAGAGCTGCTTGTAATGCAAAAAGTGTAGCCGTTGTGTCTCCTGCATTTTTACTTACAATTCCTAATAAATCAATTCCAAATCCTTGGAATTTCTTTACGGCTACATCTGTTGGATTGATTAAAGATGCCAATGCAGACTTTAAAGCATTTGCTCCCTCTGATGCGTTGATTCCGCCTTCACGCATTGCAGTCATATAAAGAGCTAGGTCTTGAACATCTCCGCCAAGTCCTTTAATGACTGGACCAGCTTTTGGAATAGCTTCTACTAGATCATTTAGAGTTGTTGATGTTTGGTTTTCAACTGCGTTTAAAAAGTTAATAGTTTCTGCAAGCTCTTGAGTATTTGATTTAAATGCTGATTGAATTGCAAGAGTTGCCTTCATTGCCTCTTGACGATCTACCTCACCGAGTACTGCAAGACGTGTAGTTTCAGAAACAGATGACAATAATTCATTTCCAGTTTTACCAGTTGCGGCAATATCAGCGGCTAATCCGATTGTTTCTGAGAAGTTAACGCCCATTGCAGCAGATAATTCTTTTGCTGTGGCAGATACTTCTTTTCTAACTTTTGCTAATTCTTGTGCGGATGTTCCTGCCACATCTCCATAAACCTTAGTTAAACGAGTTAATTCTTGATCTGCAACTTTGAATGCATCTGCTGCCGCCTTGCCAAATGCAACAAGTGGAAGCGTTAATCCTACTGTTAGCTGACGTCCTGCCCACTGAGTATTTTTACCCCAGTTAATAAGCTGAACTCCGCCATCTTGAATTACCTTATTCATTATCTGAAGCTCTTGCTTTAGCAATGCCGTCTTATTCTTTGTTACATCTAATCCTCTTGGAATATGTACGTTATATTGCATTAACCCCTGGGCATTTTTACCTAGGGGTTGCAATACAGCATTTTGTAATTGAACTTGTTGCTTAGCGAGATCTCTAATTAACCCGCCACTTGTTCTTACATTCTCTTGATATACTCTAAAATAATCTTTTAGCTTTAGCCTTCCGCCATCAAGATTCTTGCCAAATTTTTCTACATCTGATGTTAGGCTTACGAAGTGTGAGGAGAACTGGCCAGTCTTGAGCATGTTCTGATTGAACATTGCATTAGCGGCACCTATCTGTCCAGCTAATGCTCTATTCGCACCAGCAAACTCTTGTTGAAGTTTGAATAGGCTGCTTGAAACTCGTTGCACATCGGCAATAAGATTTGAAAAATCCGAGTTTGCAACTATACTAGTTACAATTCTTTCGTCAGCCATTTACCTCTTTGTTACTCCTTAGAGTATCCAAGTCCTGCTCCGATACCAAATCCTGCTTCTGCAGCCATCGAGCCTTGCAAAGAAACCACATCATCTGTTGTAGCTTCTATGCCCATAGCCTTTAATCTGATATCTTCAAAGGTTGGACCTTTTTCTTCTTGTTCATCTCTTAGGTCTACACCTTGTAAAGATGCCAAGAATATTTTATCCTGTCTCTCTTTCTCTTGCATAGATTCTATCGTTTGCAAAAGCTCTGGCATTGAGAGACTTTCTTCTAAGTCTTGGTAATTTCTCCAAGTTCCCAAAAGAAATACTTTACCTAATAAAGCGGCTAAATCTAGTTCTGACCAGCCAGAACCGCTGCCGCTACTAGGTTTGGGTCATCTAATTTGATTCCCCCGCATACTTCAAGAATTCTGTTAATGGTTGGAACATCTAAAGCGTCTTCTAGCTTATCCCGATCTTTTACAAGATCTGGAAGTTGTGTTTCCAATGCAATTGAACATGCATCAATTAGTACTGTTAGAGATTGATCTTCTGTTGTGGCTTCTTGAGCCTTTGTCATAGCTGCCATAAATTTACGGAGCTGTTTAATGGACAGGGGCTTCAACTGAGCCGTGTCGCCATTTTGTAGTTTTATTTCTTCTACGTCATATACTGTAGTAGCCAATTTATCCTCCTATGGATAGTTATAAACATTATAACAAATAGATTTTATTAACACAAGCACAAAACCCCCGTAAAATACGGGGGTTTTGCTAATAACCTAAATAAATTAAGCTATGATTCTATCAATAATCTTACCATACTCTGCTCCGACGTAATTAGCGTCTGGAAGGAGACGGAAGGTCACTGGGAATGTGGTTGGGGTGTTACGTGCTAGGGTGAACTGTGTCTGTTGTACAGAAAGAACACGACGAGCATAATAAACACGCTCAGAGTTTGCTGATGACTCTACAGATGATACAGTTTTGAATGTTGGAGCTTGTCCAACTGCAAATAGCTGACGCTCTGTTGGAGCAACTCCAAGAGCACCTGCCTCAAGACCAAGAGTTAGATCTCCTGCTCCAGTGTTAGGACCTGCATAGTTATCTGTTGATGCTGAACCATTCTTTGTAAGAGTGCTACCCTTTTGTCCAAATACTGCCAGAACGTTCTGCAAAGTTCCTTCTGTCATTTCAGTCATAATCATGACCTGCATAGCAGACTTGAAAAGCTTTGCTGCGTCTAGCAACTGATCTACGGTAACGTCTTCGAATGTTGGGTTATAAGTGATCTGAAGACCATTGTTTGTAAAACCAACATTACGAACCTTAGCTGAAGCAGCCAAAGCTGTTGAAGCTGTTGTGCCACCTGTAAAGGTGATGTGTCCAGCATCTAGCAAGTTTTCGAAATCTGCTGCATAAGTTGCATCGGTTGAGTCTTTTGTAGAAATAAATACTGGGGCTGCACCGACGATGATGTTTTTAGCATTATTAAATGCCATTGTTTCTACCTCCTATTTTAAAATT
>Ga0315902_10007020_pt1 | contig 15461 bp, 3 predicted proteins | sample LakEriMetagenome_9_FD_203523 | JGI IMG/M metagenome (GOLD analysis project Ga0315902, IMG submission 203523) | Freshwater fungal communities from buoy surface, Lake Erie, Ohio, United States - Buoy 12 MA117 | ecosystem: Environmental > Aquatic > Freshwater > Lake > Lake biofilm | place: USA... | reverse complement strand
GCACTGGGCATCTCCGCCTCCGCGGCGCAGTTCCTCGGTGGCACCAGCCTTCTCATCTTGGTCGGTGTCGTGCTCGATGTGATGCGCCAGGTGGAAACGCACCTCCTGCAGAGCCACTACGACGGTTTCCTGAAGAAGGGACGCATCCGCGGCCGCTTTGACCGCCTTCAGCAGACCGGTGGCAAGGTGATGGACTCCACCACCCTCGTGTGGCTCTGGGTCGGCATCGCCCTCATCGTGCTGGTTGCTCTCGTGAGCTATCTCATCAACAAGTGAGCATCCTTTCCTGGCTCATGGGTCTTGCCAAATCGGGGAACATCCCCATCCGTCACGCTCAACAGCAGGACTGCATCCGCAAAGCCGGCCAGATGGCCCGCGACATCTTGCTGAAGACGGCCGCCGAGGTCCACGCAGGAGTCACCACGGGTGAGATCGATCGCTTTGCCGCGGCAGCGATGAAGGCTAGCGGCTGCACCAGTGCCTTCCTCGGCTATCGCGGATTTCCCGGCAACATTTGCATCTCCATCAACGAGGAGGTCGTCCACGGCATCGGCGGTCCGCGTGTCATTCAAGACGGCGACATCGTCAAAATCGACATCGGCATCTACCGCGACGGCTGGGTGGGTGACAATGCCCTCACCGTGCCCGTCGGCAACGTGGACAAGGAAACCCTCAAGCTCATGGCCGCCACCGAGGAGTCTTTGCACGTCGCGATCAACTTCGCCCGTGATGGCTGGATGCTCGGCGACCTCTGCCACAGCGTCGAGAACCACGTCACGAAGCATGGCTTCAGCGTCGTGCGTGAATTCGTCGGTCACGGCGTCGGCCGTAAGCTCCACGAAGATCCCCAGGTGCCCAATTACGGCAAAAAGGGCGACCGCCCGCGTCTCAAGGCCGGCATGACCCTCGCCATCGAGCCCATGATCAACATGGGAACCGAGAAGACCCGCATCCTTGACGACAAGTGGACCGTCATTGCCACGGACCGCAAGCCCAGCAGCCACTACGAGCACGTCGTGCTCATCACGCCGCAGGAGCCGGAGATCCTCACCTACCGCAAGCGCATGTTCCCCAAAGGCGTCGAGGACCTCACGCCGCGCCCGATCAAGGACCTCTGGCCTTAAAACCGGCTTCTCACCGTGTCCGCTGCCTCCTCCAGCTCCGACTATGCCCTGCTCGACAGCGGCGGTTTTCAGAAACTGGAGCGCTTTGGCCCCGTGGTGCTCTCCAGACCTTGTGCGCAGGCCGTCTGGCATCCCGCCCTGCCCAAGCATGAGTGGCAGCAGGCCACCGCCACCTTCTTCCGCGATGGCGGCAACCAATGGCGCGGCCGTGACCGCCTGCCCGAGTCATGGGCCATCAATGTCGATGGCACACGCTTCCAGCTCAGCTCCACTGATTTCGGCCATCTCGGCATCTTTCCCGAGCAGCGCGATCAATGGCGTCGCATCCGCGAAGTCTGCACCGCTTATCAAACCCAGCATCATCGTGCGCCCCGCGTGCTGAATCTCTTCGCCTACTCCGGCGGCAGCACCCTCGCCGCGGCGCATGCGGGCGCGGAGGTGTGCCATGTGGACGCCTCGAAGGGCATGGTCGAATGGGCCCGTCAAAACGCGGCCCTCAACCAGCTCCAAGACCGTCCCGTGCGCTGGATCGTCGATGATGTGTCGAAGTTCCTCGAACGCGAGCTGCGCCGGGAGCGGCGCTATGATTTGATCATCCTCGATCCGCCCAGCTACGGCCGCGGAGCCAAAGGCGAGGTCTTCAAAATCGAAAACGATCTGCCCAAGCTGCTCGCCCTGCTCGCGAAGCTCACCTCCGATGATCCACTCGGTGTGCTGCTTTCCTGCCACACACCCGAACTCACCCCCATCTCACTGCATCATCTGCTTTTGCAGGCCTTTGGAGCACGCGGTGGCCATTTTGAGCAAGGGGAGATGCAATTGCGTGGTGCCGAAAACGTCCTTCCCGTGCCCAGCGGCAGCTTCTGCTGGTGGCTGAAGGATTGAAGGCTCACCAGCCGCCGCCGAGTGCCTTGATGAGCATCACCGTGGCGAGAAAACGCTCACCTTGAATGCGCGTCAGTTCCTGTTCGGCACGCAGCAGGGTGCGCTGACTATCCAGCACCTCGTAGTAGGCCACCAGACCGGACTCATAGCGCTTTTGGGAAAGGGCCAGCGCTTGGCTGGCGGCTGCCACCGTGGCATCTTGAGCCGCCGATTGGCGTTTCAGCACCTCGATCCCAGCCAGCGCATCCTCCACCTCACGCACGGCGGTGAGCACCGTGCTTTTATATGTCGCCGCCGCTTGATCGTAGCGAGCCTGGCTGGCTGCAATGCCTGCCTTCACGCCGCCGCCGCGTAGCAGCGGCCATTCCACCCCGGCGGGGCCGAGGCCCCACACACGGCTCGCTGCATCGGCGATCTTCCACGGGTAGCTCGTTTGTGTGCCGCCGGTAAGGCCAATAGTCACGCTGGGAAACATCGCCGCTTTCGCCACACCGATCTCCGCATTCAGCGCCGCCATCTGACGCTCCGCGCTGGCAATGTCCGGACGCCGTTCCAGTAGATCGCTCGGCACTGATTTGGGAACCGAGGGCGGCTGCCCGCTGATCGCATGCTCGGGTTGGTTGAATTGCGAAGGCGTGGTGCCCATCAGCAGTGCGATGGCATGCTCCAGCTCCATGCGGGTGCGCTCCAGGCCGATGGCCTCTGCTTCCGTGGCATTCAGATCGGTCTCCGCCTGCGCCACATCCACCTGGGCGATATCGCCCTGCTGAAAGCGAGTGCGGGCGAGGCTCACCGTCTTGCGGCGAAGCTCCACGGTGCGGCGCAGCAGCGCGATTTGCGCATCCTGCGTGCGTAGCGCGAAGTAATTCATCGCCAGCTCGCTTTGCAGACCGAGCAGGGCGGTCTGCCGATTCGCCTCCGCGGCTCCGGCGCGTTCTTTGCCTGCCATGCTTTGATTGCGCAGGCGGCCCCAGAAATCGAGTTCGTAGCTCAAATCCAAACCCGTGCCCAGGATCGTGCGAGTGCGACCACCCGCGAATTGAAACTCCAAATTCCCCGAGCCACGGCTGCGCTGCGCCGAGCTGTTCAGCGTGAGGAAAGGAAACAGGTTCGCCCGGTCTGCGCGGGCCAGCGCCTGCGCTTCCGTCACGCGATGCATGGCCAGTTCGAGTGTGGGATTGTTCGCTTCCGCCTGCTTCATCAGGCTGGCGAGCCGCGCATCGCCAAACGAACTCCACCACGAGCCGCGTTTGGCCTCGTCACGCGGCGTGGCCGTCCGCCAGGGGCCGCTGCGCTTGAAAGAAGAGGGCAGGGGAACCGCCGGCTTCAGAAGGGACGGAGCCAAATTGCATCCCGAGAGCGCCAAAAGGCCCAGCAAAGCCGCTGCTGCTTGTCGGGTCGTTCTACCTGCATCCGTGTTTCGAGTCACCATGTTGAATGACTTCATTCCGGGAGCTTTGCATGCGTTCTTTCCAGTAGAATGCTTTTTGAGATGGCAAGTGGTGAAAGAGGGCAGACGTATTCGACTCGCGATCCATTTGTTAACCTTTCCAAATTTTGACGCGGAAACCGGAATCTGCCGTTTTTTCTGCGTCCATGTTTCCAACAAAAACGTGTTCAGCGATTTTTGTTTGCGCAGGGGAGCCCTATTTTTTTGTGGATTCAAGGTTCGAGATATGTCTCACTATGCGTCTCCGTAACCAAGAGGTGAATCGCTTTTATTTGCATTCACCTTCCAACCCGACTTTTCCCGCACGAACCAAAGCAACCATCATGTACCCTCAAAGCAACCTTCTCCAATGGTTCAGAAACTCCGCGAGAATCCCGACTACAGCCACCATTTTGCTCCTGCTCGCCACTGGTATGAGCAACTCAAACGCAGCCACCATCGTTGACTGGGGCGTAAGCCAGTCCGGCACGCCTGGTGTATATTCATGGCAACTGCTGTCCAACTGGAATGCCACGGGGGTGCATGCGCCAGCTTCCGCGTTTCCCAGTGCCATTGGTGACACGGCCAACCTGAACTTCTTGAATTTGAGCGGCAACCAGACGGTCAACCTCAATGGTGCCGTGACGCTCGGCACACTCAATATTGGCGACACCATCGGACAACAGAGCTACATCCTTGCGGCGGGCACAGGCGGATCTCTGACGATGAATGGTGGCGCGGCCTCGGCGATTAATAAAACAGGCTTGGGAACAGACATCATTTCGTCCGGCATTGTCCTCACGGGTGCAGCCCCGTTGACGGTGGATGTGGCAACTGGCACTCTCGTGCTCGATGGTGTGATTTCTGGCGCAGGTGGACTTACGAAGACGGGTGATGGGACCCTGGTGTTGCGCGGTGCGAACACCTACACAGGGGTCACGAATATCAATGGCGGCCAGCTCCTCATGCTGCCCACGGCTAATGACGGCGCTGTGCTCGGTTCCATCACAGCAGGAAACAACACGGTGGTCGGTAGTGGAGCGACACTCGCCCTCGGGCCGGATGCGGCCGGTGCTGGTGGTATCGGTAACCCTGCTGAGTTGATCACCATCAATGGCAATGGCTTCCGCAACAATGGTGCCATCAGGAATTTCATGGCAGCCAACGGTGCTACCCTTCCTGGCGTGGTCACCATGGGCAGTGCATCTCGTATTCAGTCCGAAGTCACGGGCGGTCTCACGCTTTCCGGTGCTTTTAACGTCAACAATACTCTTACCGCCGGGGGTATCGGTGGGGTGACACTCAGTGGTCTTGTCTCCGGCTCCAGTGCCATCAATCACTACGGCCTCGGGTTGTTCCGCCTCAGCAATGCGACAACTGCCAACACTTATAGTGGTGCCATCTCATCCACGCTGGGTGAGATTCGTGCTCAGGACGGCACCACGGCATTTCAGCCTTATGGAGCTGTTGCGAGCCTCTCGCTGAAAAATTCCTGGCTTCGTATTGGCATGGGAGCTGGCGCGACAGCGGCTAACGCGAATAGCCGCTTCAGCACCACAGCGCCGATCTCCATGGCAGCCAGTCAGCTCTATTTGGATAACACCAATTTCAATGCCAATACCGGTAGCCAGCAGACCACTGCCATTGTTCAGGGGCTGGGTGATGTGACGCAGACCGCAGGCCATAACCGTTTCGGCATGCGTGGCGCTGCAACAGGTGGATCGATCACCATGACCTTGGCTTCGCTCTCTCGCAGTGCAGGCGTTACCACCGAGTTCCTCTCGGACAATGTCGTTACGGGTAACTTCCTCGGAGTCACTGCTCAGAACCGCATCCTCAACACGGCGCTTGAGACGGCGGGCGTATTGGTTCCTTTTGTTGGCGGCTCTGTTTACTCAAACACTGAATTCGTCAAGTATGTGCCAACCACCTTGGCAGGCTTTGGCTACACGCCACTCGTGGCGGCGGACTATGTGGTGGACACGGCAGAGACCGGTTGGACGGGCACGCAGAACGTTAAGCTCTCGGCTGGCGGCGCTACCTTGACCGCTAACCGCACGATTCAGTCCTTGAACATGCAGAACGCCACTGGACGCACCTTGGGCGGCAACGCGGGAGCGGTTCTTGAAGTTGGCTCCGGTGGCATCATTACCAGCGGTGGCACTCATACCATCTCTGTCCCCACCATCACGGCGGGAGCGGCCAGCAACTATGAACTCTATGATATTGCTTGGAACAACAACGTCATCCGTTCTGTGATTGCAGACAATGGCGCGAACCCAGTCTCTCTTATCAAAACGGGCGGTAGTCTCACCTCCTTGTTCGCTGCTAATACCTACACAGGCACAACCTACTTAGCAGAGGGTGGCCTCCGCGAACCCATCGGTTCCAATACGGTGTCTCTCGGCTCAGGCAATCTCAACATGACGGGTGGCCCTAACGCGGCGGCCTACTATGAATCCATGCGCAACTTTACACGATCTCTGGGCACGGGTGCTGGTGAGGTGCAGTTCACTGGGGGTGGGGGACTTGGCTCCGGCAGTGTTGGCTTCAGTGCTTATGGTGCTCCGATCAATGTGAACCTTGGTGGCGCAGGTGCCACCGTCACCTGGGGCACCTCGACGTTCAATCCTGGTATCTTCGGTCTCAACGGTGGTAACGCTACGCATGTGGTCACCATGGTTAATCCTATCGATCTCGGTGGCGAGCAGCGCTACATTCGTCTCGACGGTAACTCCGCGGCCTCTGAGCGCGGCGTGATTGGTGTCATGGCAGGTGATATCTCAAATGGTTCTATCGTGAAACGTGGCGGTGGCCTTCTGGTATTCGATACCCCAAAGACCTACCAGAATGGCACGATCATCAGCCAGGGTACCCTTTGGCTGCGTGGCACAGGCACCGCAGGTGCCAACGTCGTAGGCAATGACATCCAAATCGCTGCCGATGGTATTCTGAAGATCGAGTCGCCTTCCAATATTGGTGACCGGCAGGCCATCATCCTTCAAAACAATGACGTAAATACTCCCGGCGTGGTAACGCTCGGTTCAGGTTACGGCACGGGGTCGGATGTGCGCATCAGCAGTTTCACCGCCACAGGCGGCATCTTTGGCACAGGGGGCAATAACATCCTCATTGCCAACAATCAGTCAGGTCAGGCCCGCCGCATTGCCATCACCCTCAGTGGTTTGCACAATTTCCAAGCGGACATCCCTGGCCAGATCCGTGCCACCGCACCCAACGTAGAGGCCTGGTTTGGCGCTGACACAGGCAATGCTACCTTCACCGGCACAACGCTCTCTCCTACTGGCGGTGCCACCACTGCCTATCGTTTTGGCGGTCACACCAACAACGCAGCGCTCTTCACCGTCACGAATGCTAATGTGCTCACAGGTGCCTTCCCGCTGATTGTGGGCGCTCCAGACGGCACCGACCGTAACTACACAGATGGCATTCTGTATCTTCCTCAGAGCCAGAATTACTCGGGTCAGGTCACCGTCGGTAGCGGTGGTATCTTGCACGTCGGCGGCAATGGTGGTTTGAGCACCACCAACAACACCATCAACATGCGTGTCGGTGAACTCCGCTTGGAATTCGCTGATGGTCAGTATGGTGGGGGGCTAGATACCCAATACGGTTCCCGCATTTTGGATGTTCAGGGCGGCAACTCTATCCTGCGCGCCAGCGCTCTCAGCGGCGGCGGCTACAACACCGTTACCTTGGGTAGCATCAACTTCCCTGAAACCGGATCGGACCGCGCTCTCGAAGTCCGCACCCTCGGCACCATCTTCACCGAGTTCCGCACGCCCACCGTGGTGATGCCGAACGCGGCCCGCACTACCTTCTTGGACGTCGGAACGGACAACAGCTTTCAGAACGGCGTTGGCATGCTCACCGTGACTGGCGTGATTGCTGATCAGGCGACGGGTGCCCAGGGGTTGCAAAAACGTCTTGGTGGCGCTCTCATCCTTCAGTCAGACAATACCTATGATGGTAACACGGGCGTTCAGCAGGGGCGCCTTGTTCTCAGTCATGTCGGCGCGGCTGGCACGGCGTTAACCACTCTTGATTTTAATACCAACAATGACCGCCGTTCCGATATTGAGTTTCGCTTGGATGGCGCTGGCCCTCACACCATCGCGAATGCTGGCATGAGCACTGGCACCGGTGGTAATGATGGTTCCACGCGTGTTCTGACCGCAGGCCCGATTACCCCTGGCAATGAAAACGGCACCGTGATCCTACCGAATCTGACGATCGCCCACGCTGGGGCATTTGGTGTGAACGGTGGTACTAGCAGCGCACTCTTTTTTGATGGTTTCAACGGTTACAAGTTTCAACTGAACAATGTATTGCTGAATCGTCCTCTTGCCGGCACGGCCACTTCAACCGGCACCGTCTTTCGCACTCGTGGTGCTTATACGACCATCAACGGCGTCCTCTCTGGTAACGCCATCAATGCTTTCGAGAAATCGGAGCAGGGAACCCTCGTCCTGAATGGCAACAATACCTACCTCGGCACCACCACGATCAGCAACGGCACGATGATTGCCGGCCATGACAACGCTTTCGGCGCGGCCACTACTGACATCACATTCCGCAACAACGCCTTCTCTCAGATCCTGGCCGCTGGCGTGCGCACCATCAATCGTAACTTCATCAACACCGCCACTGGCAGCACTCAGACCCTCGGTGGTCTGGATGCTGGCGTGAAGACATTTAGCGGTAATATCAATCTTTCCACCGCTGGTCTGGTTCTTACCGCAGCCGCGGGCGGCGATACGACTTTCACGGGCACCATCAGCGGTGCTTTCGGCATCACCAAGAACGGCAACGGTACAGTGATCCTCGCTCCGGCATCCGGCACAGGAAATACCAACACCAGCGCTGGCACGACGACCGTCAGTGGCGGCACCCTTCAAGGCAATGCCCAAGCCACAAGTGGCAGCCCCTTCGGTGTGGATACACCGTTCGCTGTGTCCAATGGTACATTGAAGCTGCAAGGCCTTGCAGCCCCTACGGCGAACAGCAACACCGCTTCCGCTGGTGCGCTTGGCTTTACGGACTTCGGTGGTGGAAAGGTCGTGGTCAATGACCTGGCCGCAGACGGCTTCAACACTCAGTTCACCTTCGGCAGCCTTAACCGCATCAATAGTAACGTTGTCACCTTCGTGGGTGAGCGCACGGGCATCTCTGCCACGGCTGGCGAGGAGCGTATCACCTTCACCGCCGCACCTTTGGTGGCCAATGGCACTCTCGGCGTGTGGGCCGTGGGCACTGGTGGCGGCAGCAATGCAGCTCACTACGTCTCCGTGGACGGAGGCAACAACATCGTAACTGCCACCTACGTGGGAGCAGCGGCTGATCTTGATGGCTCCACCCTCGCTACGAACCTTTGGGATGCCACGGGCTTCGGCGGTACCCTCACTGGCAACCGTGCAGCTCTCGGTGTCCGCACCGATACGGCCATCGCTCTCGCTGGCAATACTCTGAATCTCGGCACTGCTGGTGAAGCTGGACTGATCCTAAATAACGGCGCTGACATTAGCGGCGCAGGTTCGGTGAGCTTTGGCACCAATTACTTCTCCCTCTATGTGGACAATGCTGCCACCTCGACCCTCAGCTCGACGCTGACCAACTACCGCAACAACTCGAACAACACGCTGGCTACTGTCATCAGTAAGTTCGGTCCAGGTACTCTGGAGGTGAGCACGCCCATGACTTTCCAGGGTAATATGCGTGTCGTTGAGGGCACTCTCAGTGCGACTGCCTCCAATGTCTTCCCGACCTTTGAAAACTTGAATGCCATTACGGGAGGCATCGTCGTCATCCGTCCTGGAGCCACCGTGAACCTGAATGGCAACAATCAAGAGATCGGCAACCTTGCTGGCGGGAATGTTGGCTTTGAGCCGATGTATACAGGTGGAGTGCTGAACCTAGGTACGGCTGACGTTGTAATCGGTCGCGAAGCAAGCAGCCAGACTTTCTCGGGCCAATTGATTGGTGGCGCGGGTTCGAGCCTCACCAAAATTGGTGCTGGGACTTTGACAATCAACAACATCAACGCTGCACAGCCCAACTCGCTCGGAACCCTTATCGTTGATCAAGGAACCGTCGCAACACGCAACAACGATCAGTCGTGGGCACAGCCCGGTGCAGGTTTTGCCTCTTCCATCCCTTCCTCTACAGATGTTTATCTCCGTGGCGGCACTTGGTCGGTCCGCTCCATTGGTGATAGCACCGGGAATGCGCAGCGCATCGCCATAGGTAACAACATCATCGCCATGGGCGGTGATTCTGGCCTGAACACCGTGCGTGATCAAGGCGGTGGCTCGAACAAGCTTCTCACCTTTGGTAACCTGACACTGGGCGTGCAGCGCTTTCTGACAAACAATGACAACACTTTCATTCCTCGTTTCGATGGCACCACCACCCTGACGAACTTCGGGCGTATTCAGACGGATAACCAACTCGTTCTCGCCGGTGCCATCTCGGGCCATTACTCACTTGAAAAACGCGGTGGTTCTGACCTCTCCATTGGAGCAGACAACAGTGCCTGGAACGGTGGTATGGTTATCACTGACGGCACGCTTCTTTTTGGCAGTCGTGGCACCGACGACATCCGTTACGCCGGCACCACTTTTGTGCCAAGTAGTGCGGCAAACGCAGGCACTGGTGACATCGTCGTGAACCGCGGCACTGCTATCCGTCTGAACGCCCCCTCCAACATCCTTAGCGGCTCTGGCCAGCGTGTGCAGCTCTTTGGCTCCGCCAATGCCAACTCAGTTCGCGTGGACTTTGGAACTGATACACCAATTACCAACTACAATGTGTTCTCTACTCAAGACGCACGCCTAGGCTTGAATCTCAATGAAGGACATTGGACGAATACCATCGATCTCGCAAAGCTCGGAAATGGTCGTGGCGCTGTCTCCGCCGTTTCAAACACTTACTATACGGCACCAACCGTGGGCGTAGGTGCTGACAATGTCTTCCGCTTCGGTGGAACCAATGCTGCCACGCTGTCCATCACCCAGCCTGGGGCTCTCTCTGGCACCGCCTCCGTAGATGTTGGTGTGCCCCACTACCTCGCGGGTGCCAATCCTGGCCTCACAGAAGCTAACGTGCGCTTCTTTGGTGACCAGACCTACACAGGCGTGACCAATGTGTACCGTGAGGCTGATGCTGGTGCAATCGGCGGTATTCTTGAACTCACCGCTGATAGCGCTAGCTCCGCCTTCAACGTTTATGGCCGTCTCACACTGCGTGGCGCTGCCCGTCTCACGAATGACGCCGGTGCCCACGTTGGCAGTCTTAATCTCTTCCCAGGCGGCAACCTGCGCCTGGATTACAACATGAACGTGGCGGATAACTTCTACCTGTCCCGCCTGGACAATTCCAACCTCGGCACCACAGCCACGGAGAACAAGTGGGGCGACTCAACGCCGCTGCTCCTGGATGGCTCCGGCATCAACCTCATAACTGCCGATGGGCGTGTGAACTCCGAAACGGTGGGTAACATCACCATCAAAGGTGGTGCCACCATCACTCTGGAGCGCACCAACGCAGGCCAGATGATCCTCAATACCCCCAGCATCACCCGCACGGGGCAGGCTACCCTCACGATTCGTAACACGACCGCTGCTGAGCTTGGCTCCACCGCTCTCCAGTCACAGAAAATGTTTGTCACTGCGGCTCCTGCGATAACCAATGGCATGGCTGCCCCTTGGATGATGAACGCGTCGAACCGCGGCTTCCTAAGCTACAATACCGACACAGGTTTTACGAATGCAGCCTTCATTTCTGGCACCCCAACAGCGGGCGGTGGAGATGCCTTCCTGAGCACCTTCACAGGAACGGAGATTGTCCAGTTCGCTGGCGGCTGGACGGATACGACGTTCACAAGCACCAAGAATGTCTATGCCCTGCGTGTGGATGAGGAATCGGGCACCAACGACATGATTTTCACAGGTGGCCAGATCAACATCTGGAGTGGTGGCCTGATCGCCGGTGCTGACGATAGCAACCGCGTAAACTTTGACACCACGAATGTTTACTTTGGCAACGGCACGACTCCTGTCGAAGGCTTCGTGTATGGAGGCCATGCGAGCACCAACACCCGTTTCGGTGGAGTAGTGACTGCTTCAGGACTGACCTTGACAGGGCCTGGGGGATTCCAGTTCACGAATGCTGCCAATGCCATCACCGGAACGATCCAACTGAATGGTGGTACCCTCTTCGTAGATGGCAATGGCGCACGCGGGACCGCAGGGGAGATCATCCTCCATTCTAATTACGCTAACAACTTTGACGGAGGCCAAATGCCGAGCCTCCGCCTTCGCCACAACAGTGCCACCACTACCTACACCGGTCTCCAGGTCACGGTGGCGGAGAATGTCCCCTACGCCCAGATTCAGGCTGAGCGCTTCAGCGGAACTGCAACAACGACCGAAGTGCAGTTTGGCTCACTCAATGTGCAGGGCACTTCCGGGCCGGCGGGAACCAACCTGCTGCTCTCCAACAGCAACTCCAACACCCAGGTGCTTGGCACAACAACCTTTGGTGGCAGCAGCCCCGTCTCGTTGGTGGTGAATGGCAACACGTGGCGCTTGAATGGTGCTATCACTGGTTCCGCTCCGATCTACAAGTGGGGTGATGGGCAGATCCGTCTCGACGCTTCCAACACCACCCTGACCGGTCCTGTCACACTCAGCCGTGGTGAAATCCGCGCTGTCGGCAATCTTGCCAACATGTTTGGCACTGGCGACTACACCCTGAACTTCGGTCAGATTCGCATGAGCCGCAATGGTGGTGGTGCTACCCATTTCAATGCTGCGGGTCAGGATATCACCGTCGCAGGTGGTGTAACTTTCGTTGGTGATCGTGCAGGTGGCAGTGCAGCAGCGAATATGACCGTTGGTAGCTCGGGTGGAACCTTCAAGACCGTCAATGGTGCCCAGCTTCGCTTTGCTCACGATACATTCGGCGAGCAAATCATCCTCGCCAGCCCCGTCACAGTGAATGACAGCGCGACCTTCTTCAATGATAACGCGGCTGTCCTCCTGAACTCCACCCTTAGTGGAAACGGCACATTGGTGAAGACAGGTATTTGGCAAACCTTCTTCAACAACAACGCAGCCAACTCAGACTGGTTAGGTAAGCTCGACATTCAGAATGGTACGGTCATCATGAACCAAGCCAATGCCACCCTCGGCGGCACTGGCAGTTCAGTGGTCATTCACCCCTCCGCCGCTCTGTCTGTTGCGGCTGCCGCCCAGTTTGGCACAGGGTCTGGTGTGACTCAGGTCTTCACCAGCAATGCCGCACTTCCTGTCATCGGTGTTCGCACCGCGGCAAACTTCGCCTCGGTGCTCGGTCACTACACGGGCAAGATTCAGGGCACTGGCGTCGGTGTCGTGGCACTAGATAATGGCCAGACGCTCACCACTGACCCTGCCATGGCTGGACTCTTCGGTGGCAACTGGTGGCTTGGCAGTGCATCCGGAAACGGCACGCTTTCTGCCAACAGCATTGCTCCATGGGGCACGGGAACCAATGAATTCCGCTTCGGTGGAGGCAGCGCCACGATTACACTCAGCCCGTCAACGGCGGGTTCCGCTCAGCTTGCCGGGGCAGGCAATCGCCTTGTAGTGGGTGCTCCCAACGACATCTATGGCCAGAGCACATTGGTGATTGCCACGAATGCCAGCAACACTTACGGCGGTGGCACCATCGTCAATCGCAGTCGCAACATGGACGGCACCTATCGCGCGTCCACTTTGAGCGTCCAGGGGGGGCAGACCGCTGCTGCCACCTTCCGCACACCGCTGGGCTCGGGCACGGTGGATCTCTTCGGCGAGGGTCGTATTGAAAACGTCAACGGCACTGCTCGTAACGCCGCCAGCGCCAACGCAAACACCTGGGTCTTCCATCCGGGTTCCCGCCTGCGCTTCGACAATGACAACCCCTTGAGCACAGCGACGACGGAAGGTCGTTGGGCTGATGGCACTGCGATTACGCTGAACACCTCAGTTCTTGAAATTTATGGGGATGGAGCAGCCAGTGCCTACAACAGTGAAACCATTGGTGACCTTACCATTGAGGGTGGTTCAGAAGTAGTCGTCCGTCGTCGTGGTGCGTTCCCAGCTGAACTTGTGGCGAATAATCTCAGCCGTGCCGGCTCCGGCACTCTGATGGTGACCTCCGTGGATACCAACACTAACCTTACAGGAGGTCTAGGCCTCCTTGCGGGGACTGGCACTAACACAACCACCAACTTCAAGATGGCGAATGCCGCCTCCCTTGTAGTGAATGCCACCTCTGGAATGCTTGCTCCCTGGATGATCAGCCGAGGAGACAGCCAGTGGCTGAAGTATGACGCTACGAATGGAGTTCAAATCCTGACACAGGGCACTACTCCGACCAATTACATCACCTCTGCTGGTGGCACACTTACCCTCACCGCCAATAATGGCACTGAAATCCTCAACCTGAACACCGCAGCAGGCACGCTCGGCGCCAATCTGGATGTGCTTGCCCTGCGCACGGATCGTGACATCAACCAAAGCGCTGATGGCCAGTTTTCCAACGTCATCATCCGCTCTGGTGGGCTCACGCAGTCTGCCAATACTCCGACCATCAGTGCCAACCTGTATTTTGGTTCATCCGGCCTTGGTAACGGCGAAGCTCTGATTCATGCTTCAAACGATGTCCTCCAGATTAACGGCAAGATCAATGCCAGCCAGGTGACGAAGTTTGGCACGAACTTCCTCAACATCCGCAGTGCTCAGCCGCAGTTTACTGGGAACTGGGTGGTGAATGGTGGCGGTCTTCAATTCCTGACACCTGGTGCTCAAAGCACCGGAGAGGTGATCCTCAATGGCAGCCGCATGAACGATCGTGACACCACTTACAACATGACGGAACTCCGCTATAACTTTAACAGCGGCTCTCCAGACCTGTTTACCTGGAATGGTGGCAAGATCACGGCTTACAATTTCAACCAGATCCGTGCTGTTCTGGCTTCAGATCGCCTCCAGCAAATTCCGGCTATTGACCTGCGCACAACGAACGCAGTTCCAGGCACGGGCATGGAAGGAGCCATCATCCTCCAGGCGGATGGCCTGCGCTCCACGCTGCGCACAGGAACTGTCACACTCTTTGACAACTACCTTATCCATGTGGATGCCACCTCCTTTGGCACAGGTTCCACTTCTGGGGTTCAACTTGGCTCAGGCTCGGGCGTGGGAGGCCTGGACAACCAAGGCCTCTACAATATGCGCAAAGTAGGTGATGGTGTGCTCACTCTCGGCGACATCAGTGGCACCTTCGATGGCACCACCCGCTTGGAGATCGGTGAAGGTGCGGTGCGTGTGAACAGCGCTGGCTCACTCGGTGCAGCAACTGTCAATGCTCGTATTGGTCATGGGGCCGCTCTGGAAATCGCCACAGCCGCCTGGTCGCCTACGGCCACACTTGAGCAGATGCCCGGCTCCCTTGAGCGCTGGGCGATGAATGGTGCCCGCAGCGGCACAGTGACGATGGGCTCAGGCGTGCATCTGCAGATCATGCAAAACCAGACCGGCACGCAGACGATCAGTCTAAATGGTGGTTCTATCATGGGATATCTCCCTCGTGACTGGGAACAAGTCGCCGTCATTCATACCCTCGGCAGTGGCATCGGAATCAATCTGGCGACCGACTCCTTCATCGGTCAGCCCTTCGTCAGCAGCAACAACGGTATCGTAGATTACCGCTTCTACGACATTGGCAAACAGAACACGGATGGTTCAGACATCAATATCAACGACCAATTCTATCGTGGTTCCTACCTCCAGATTGACGGTGTGATCAGCGGTGCTGGCGGTCTGACGAAGATCGGCAAGGACTGGATCTTGCTCAATGGTGCCAACACTTATGCGGGTGCGACCAATGTTGAAAACGGAACGCTTCAGCTTGGTGTGAATAATGCCCTGCCCACAGGCACTGCACTCACCATGAAGGCAAGCAGCGCACGCCTGGATCTG
>Ga0315902_10007017_pt1 | contig 15464 bp, 18 predicted proteins | sample LakEriMetagenome_9_FD_203523 | JGI IMG/M metagenome (GOLD analysis project Ga0315902, IMG submission 203523) | Freshwater fungal communities from buoy surface, Lake Erie, Ohio, United States - Buoy 12 MA117 | ecosystem: Environmental > Aquatic > Freshwater > Lake > Lake biofilm | place: USA... | reverse complement strand
GCACAAAGGCCACGATCGCCATTACCGGCGGCACGGGTGCCTACGTGGGTGTCACGGGCGAGGTCAAGTCCGTCCATCTGGGTAAGGGCCTGCACCGCCAGATGCTCAAGTTTGTCGACTGACCGACAGGTGGGGTGAGATCCGTCAGTCGAGGGCGCCGATGACGTTCTGGTCCCAGTCGATGATCGAGCCGGTGACGACGCCGGAGCGCTCCGACAGCAGGAACACGATGAAGTCGGCGATCTCGTCGGGCTGACCGAGCTTGCCCATGGGCATCTTCGCCGCGGCCTCGTCGTACCAGCCATCTGTCGCGCCGTGGGCTCTGCGCTGGACCGCATCCTCTCCCTCGGTGATGGTCCAACCGATGTTGAGGCCGTTGATGCGGATGCGGTCGAAGCGATGCGCATGGGCGGCATTCTTGGTGACGTGCGCCAGCCCACCCTTGCTCGCGACATAGGCGGCGAGGATCGTCTGGCCCACGTGCATCGAGGTCGACAGGATGTTGACGATGCTCCCCGGCGCTTCGCGACCGAGCATGTCCTTGACCGCAGCCTGCATGGTGAAGAACGGCGCCTTGAGGTTGACCGCGACGTGCCAGTCGAAGAACTCCGGTGTCGTCTCGAGCAGGGTGCCGCGATCTACGACGGCCGCGGCGTTGACGAGGCAGTCGATGCGGTCGAACTCCGCCACCGTCTGCTCCACCGAGGCAATCGCCTGATGCACGTCCGCGACATCCGCCTGCAGGTAGCGCGCTTGAGCCCCTGCGGCTCGGATGCGCTCCAGGGTGGCCTCTGCCGTCTCGGGTCGGCGCCCGGTGATCACGACGCCAGACGCACCCGCCTCCGCTGCGGCAATCGCCGTTGCCGCTCCGACGCCCATGGTGCCGCCGCTCACCAGGACGATGCGATCCGCGAGGAGGCGGTCGTAGCCCATGTCAGTCCTCGCTCGCTTCATCAGATGGACCCGTGTCGGCCACTGGTGCGGGTGGCTGCTCGACGTGACCGCAGGTGATGCAGATCCGGCGCTCGCCGTCGGCGCGATAAAGGTGCCCGAGTGAGGAGCAGCCGGGGTTGCCTTCGAGGGTCACGGACATGACGCAATCCTGGCATGACGCAGGTCAGGCCAGACGGCATACGCCTACGCTGCGGTCATGACCGAAGCCCGTCGCAGGATCGTGACTGCGCTCGTTGCCGTTGGCCTCGCACTTGGCGTCTCGCCCAGCGCCCATGCCGCCGTCGTCCCTGTCGACCCCGGCCCGAGCGCGGCGGGCAAGCCGATCTGGGGTACGACGCAGAACCTTCCGCCCATGTCGGTGACCGGCAACTACTTCGCCGGACCGCAGAACGCGGCAGCGATCGAGGAGTACTACGACTCGGGGCAGGCGAAGCGCGATCAGGAGTCGATCACCAAGGCTGCCTGGAAGTGGGTCAACACCTGGGTCGATGACAAGTGCGGGGGCGATGCCGAGTCTTGCAACGCCACCGTCGTCTTCGATGTCGACGAGACGCTGCTCAGCAACTACGGGTACTACAAGAGCACCGGCTTCACCTTTGATCAGGATGGATGGAATGCCTTCAACGAGGCATGCAAGAACTCTGCGATCGCGCCCTCTCGGGATCTCTACCGCAAGCTCCTGCGCGATGGCTTCAGCGTGGTCCTCATGACAGGTCGCCCAGAGGCTGACAGGCCATGGACGGCGTCGTGTCTGCGGGAGCGCGGGATCAGCGGCTGGCACGAGCTCATCCTGCGCACGCCAGCGGAGGCCTCCCTCAGCGCTGACGTCTACAAGTCCCAGAACCGCGCAGACCTGCAGCGCGAGGGCCACCGCATCGTCGCGAGCATCGGCGATCAGGTGAGCGACATGTCGATGGGCCACCTCAAGGCCGGCTTCCTGCTGCCCAACCTCATGTACTTCATTCCCTAGGGACGACGGGGGCTCGGCGAGGCTCGCCTTGTCCTGCCGTTCGCGCCCCTGAGCTCGACGTGCCTAGCCCACCTGATTGACGGTGACGATTAGCGAAGGGATCGCGGGCCCGTACGGAGTGGCTGTGTCATCGACGTAGACGATCTGCGCATTGGCGTCGAGACTGGCCCACATGAGCGTGGCCTGCTGCCCGGCACCCAGCGGGACGACGAAGTTCCAGGCCGCTACTTGCTTGGCACCGCCGCCGATGAGGACGAGTGCCGTATTGCTGTCAGGTAGGTCGACCCCATTGATGCGAAGCCAGATGTAGACAGTGTCGGTGCCGGCATCAGTCTTGGATATCTGGGCGGAGAAGGCAATGTTGTAGACGCCCGCCTCGTTGACGGTGATCTTCGTGTTGTCGACGATGCTCACCCCGCTGCTGAGATCAGTTGTGCGCAGCAGCATTGCCAGGGGGTTGCCAGGAGCGATGTTTGTCTGCGTCTGCAGGTCAAGAAAACTCCCGTAGGCGCCGAAACCACCGGCAGGTCCTGTCGGACCCACGGCACCGGGGACTCCCTGCGCACCGATTGGCCCAGTGGGCCCGGCTGGACCGGCTGGACCGGCTGGCCCGGCGGGTCCAACGGCGCCCCGGCTCCCGGGTGCGCCATCCGCACCCGCGGGACCTTGAGCTCCGGGTGGTCCTTCGGGACCGGTCGGCCCCGCGGGACCGGCGACGGACCACACGAGCACGCGTTCACCGACGAAGCACGCGCGAGAGGAGCGCGGCACGCGCATGGCACCGGTCACGCGATCGACACACGCACGGATGGCGGGTTGCGACTGCCCGTCCTGCGCCGCCTGAGGAGCACTCTCGGACGTGGCTACCCCGATGAGGGTCGCGGCAGTGATCGTGACCGCGCCGATCACGACTGCTCGTGAAAGTCCCGTTGCCACGCTCCCAGTGTGCGAGGTCCGCGGACAGGTCCCTCGGCGTCGATCGTCAGTGCTCGGTCATGGGTTGGTCACGCTCCGCCCCGGCCACGCGATGCCCTAGCCTCTGTGACAACCAAGGAGGCCCTATGGCATACGAGCCCACGTGGGAGTCCGTGAGCACTCATCCCCTGCCCGAGTGGTACGACGACGCGAAGCTCGGCATCTTCCTGCACTGGGGGCTCTACTCCGTGCCGGGTTGGGCCCCTCAGGTCGGCGACATCCAGCAATTGCTGCATGACGAGGGTCCCGTCGGCATGCTCCGCGACAACCCCTATGCCGAGTGGTATCGCAACACGATGCAGCTCGAGGGAAGCCCGACGCAGGTCCACCATGCGCAGACCTACGGCGCGGACTTCCCCTACGACGGCTTCATTCCAGCCTTCAACGCGGGCGCCAACTCCGCCGATCTCGATGCCATCGCGGACCTCTGCAAGAGCGCAGGCGCCGGGTACGTCGTCCTCACCACCAAGCACCACGAGGGCTTCCGGCTCTGGCCATCGGCCATCCCGCATCCGAGCAAGGGTCTCTACAACGCCGAGCGAGATGTCGTCGGTGACATGGCCGCCGCCGTCCGCGCCCATGGCATGCGCATGGGCCTGTACTACTCCGGGGGCTACGACTGGCCCTTCAATGACGCCGTCCTCAAGCGCCCGGCGGATGCGATGCTTGCCGTGCCGTCCTCACCCGAGTACCTCGCCTATGCGACGGGCCACGTGCGCGAACTCATCGACGCCTATGCGCCCGATGTCCTGTGGAACGACGTGGCATGGCCCCCGGGCGGCAATCTCGCAGAGCTCTTCGCCCACTACTACGACTCGGTCCCCGATGGTGTGATCAATGATCGCTGGATCGAGCCCAGCGGGAGGCGCAACATCGTCAGCGACACCCTGGCGCAGGCCGCCGGCGACCTCATCCAGCTGCTGTGGAAGCACATTCCCGAAGACGACAAGAAGCTCACCTTCCCCGGCGCGCACTGGTATGACTTCAACACCCCTGAGTACGCCGTCTTCGACACCGTGCAGACCAAGAAGTGGGAGGCCACACGCGGCGTGGGCCACTCCTTCGGAGCCAATCGCAACGAACGCCCGCAGGACATCGTCACCGCGACCGAACTCGTGCACATGCTCGTGGATGTCGTCTCCAAGAACGGCAACCTCCTCATCGGCATCGGTCCGGACGAGCACGGTCGGATCATCGCCGAGCAGCAGGCGCCCCTGCACGGGTTGGGTGCGTGGATGAAGGCCAACGGGACTGTCATCCACGGATCCCGGCCCTGGGTCACCCCTGCCACGGAGACCACCGAGGGCACTCCCGTGCGCTTCGTCCAGAAGGACGGCGAGGTCTACGCCGTACTGCTCGGCCTGCCCGGTGCCCGCACCTTCGGCCTGCGCGGAGTCGATGGCCGCTCGGTCGACGCCGCGCACATCGTCGGGAGCCGTGCGAAGGTCGGCATCGGTGAGCGCGATGGCATGGTCGAGATCACGCTTCCTGAGCGCGTGCCGGTGGAGCCGGCGTACTCACTACATCTTGGCTCGGGAGTGCGCTGGTTGGAGTAATCGGCGTCGTCTAGTGGATGTAGTACATCGTGTTGGGCATGAGGAAACCGCGCTTGAGGTGGCCGTAGGACATGTCGCTCACCTGGTCACCGACGCTGGCCACGATGGTGAAGCCGTCTCGCTTGAGCTTCTCGCGGGCCAGGGCCTTGTACTCCGCGCTGCTGGCGTCCGGATCCTTGTCGCCGCGCATGATGTAGCGGTCCCATCCGTCGATGCCGCGAGCATTGAGGCACGACACCATCGACGCCTTCGTATCGCGATTGCCCGAGCTCACCAGCGCAATGCTCACGCCAAGCTTCTTGACCCGATTGAAGAGATCGCGCGTCTGCGGCATCGACGAGTATCCGCAGGAATCGACGTATTCGGTCCATGTCGTGGGGTTGAAGGTGAACTGGGGATCCTGGGCGAGCGAGTAGGTGTAGCTGTTGAGCAAGGTCTCGTCGACGTCGAAGACCACCATCGCCTTGCAGTCGCGCACCTGCTCCGGGGCGGTGCCGCAGCGGTCCCTCGTCCAATCGCGGACGAATCGCCAGGCAGCAAGAGCGACGTCCGCGCGATCGCGCTGGATGGCCTGTCCTGTGTAGTAGGCCTCGACCTGTGGCGCCATGTAGGAACCGACGTTGTACGTCGAATTCGAGATCGGCGGGAGGTTCTGGCCCGAACCGATGATGGTGCGCCCGGCGACTGCTGGGCCCGGGTTGACCGGGAAGGCCGCCGCCTGCGCCGCCGTCGGCGAGACAAGGGCGAGTGCGATCCCGAGCCCCACGACCCAGCGCGCGGCCCTCATGACATCTCCGGTGCGGTCTCGAGTTCCTTCATCGCGGCCGCGTCGAGAGTGACGAGAGCAGCGTCGCAGTTCTCGCGCAGGTGCTCGAGTGACCCGGTGCCGGGAATCGGGAGCATCACCGGGGATCGCTGCAGGAGCCAGGCCAGTGCCACCTGGCTGGGCGTGCAGTCGTGGCTCGAGGCGATGTGGGCGAGTGGACCGTCGGTGGCGACGAGCGCGCGATTGCCCAGGGGGAACCACGGGATGAAGCCGATGCCTTCCCTCGTGCAGTGATCGAGCAGCGCCTCGCTCTGCCGCAGCCCGGCGTGGAAGAGGTTCTGCACGCTGACGATTTCCATGACCGTGCGCGCCCTCTCGAGCTCCTCGATAGAGACCTCCGAGAGTCCGACGTGACGGATGAGGCCTTCGTCCTGCATCTCCTTGATGACACCAAACTGCTCGTCTTCGGGGACCAGGGGATCGATGCGGTGCAACTGCCACAGGTCGATGCGCTCGACGCCAAGTCGGCGTATCGACATCTGCACGCACTGGCGCAGGTACTCCGGCCTCCCGACAGATGCCCACTCATCGGGACCCTGCCGGGTGAGCCCACCCTTCGTCGCGATGATCACGCCGCCGTAGGGATCGCTCGCGTTGCCGGTGTGCAGTGCCTCACGCAGGAGGTCCTCGCTGACGAAGGGGCCGTAGGAGTCGGCGGTGTCGATGAAGTCGACGCCGAGATCGACTGCCTCACGGATCACCCGGATGGCGACGTCGTGATCCGGGGGATCGCCCCAGATGCCGGGTCCGGTGATGCGCATGGCGCCGAAGCCGAGTCGGTAGACGGTCAGGGGGTCCGTCGTGCCCATGGTGAACTGGCCGGAGGAGTGCACGGGCTTGGCAGCGCTCAATGTCATGGGCCTATCCCACCATTCCCTGGTGCGGCAGGCAGGATGGCCCCGTGATCGACTGGGGACTGGTGTCGTGCGGGCTGCGCGGGCACATCACCTATCACCCGGACGAGAGCGAGTACGCCGACCGGCTGCGCGCGACAACGGTCGCGGGCGAGGCGTGGCGGTGCCTGCGATGCGGTGCCTATGTCGCCGAGGAACCAGCCGGGTCAGGGCCCGCAGATCTGGCACCCACGCCCACGCGCGGTCGCGCCCTGCGACAGCTCATCATCCTGCGCTTGCTCGCCGTGCTGCGCGGGATCGAGGGCACGGCGTGGCTCGCCATCGGCATCACCGCGTGGTTCGTGAGCGATCGTGTACCGGAGTTCCTCGCGGACCTGAAACAGGCCGTGCCCGCCCTCGAGCCCGCGACTCGGACGCTGGGCTGGGACATCGACCGCTCCTGGCTGGCGAGAGGACTCGATCGCTGGTCGGAGATCAGCCCGGACACGATCATCCTGCTCGGGACTGCAATCGCTCTCCTTGGCGCGGTGAAGTGGGCCGAGGCCATCGGCCTCTGGCTCGGCAAGCGATGGGGTGAGTACCTCGCAGCGGTGGCGACCGCCGCCTTCATCCCGCTTGAGGTGTACGAGTTGATCGAGCACGTCTCGGCGTTCAAGATCGTGCTCCTCCTTATCAATGTCGCGGCCGTCGTCTGGCTGGTCTTCGCGAAGCGGCTCTTCGGAGTCCGCGGTGGCATCGCAGCCGAGCGCGCTGAGAATGAGGAAGTCTCGCTGCTGACCGTTGAGAAGGCGGCAGAGGTCAGGCCCGATCGCTGAGCCGGGGACGCGGTGGCAGACTGCGCCGCATGCCCGAGACCTATGCCCCCGATCCTGACCGCTACGACGGGCGCATGCCCTACCGCCGGTGCGGGCGCAGCGGCCTGAAGCTGCCGGCCGTCACGATCGGCTGCTGGCACAACTTCGGCGACGATACGCCGCTGCAGACCCAGCGCGAGATGCTGCAGACCGCCTTCGACCTGGGCATCACGCACTTTGATCTCGCCAACAATTATGGGCCCCCCTACGGCTCGGCAGAGATCAATGTCGGGCGCATCCTGGCCGAGGACTTCGCGGACTTGCGCGATGAGCTCGTCATCTCCAGCAAGGCGGGCTGGGACATGTGGCCGGGCCCCTACGGCGACCTGGGCTCGCGCAAGTACATCCTCGCCTCGCTCGATCAGTCGCTTGACCGGCTGGGTCTCGATTACGTCGACATCTTCTATCACCACCGCCCCGATCCCGAGACTCCGCTCGAGGAGTCGATGGGCGCGCTCGCCACCGCGGTGCACTCGGGCAAGGCGCTCTACGCCGGCGTCTCGTCGTACTCTCCGTCGCGCACGATCGAGGCGGCCCGCATCCTCGGCGACATGGGTGTGCCGCTGCTCATCCACCAGCCGTCGTACTCGATGTTCAATCGCTGGATCGAGGGCGACGGTCTCATTGAGACCTGTGGCGACCTCGGAGTCGGCATCATCACCTTCAGCCCACTCGCCCAGGGCATGCTCACCGACCGCTACGCGCAGGGAGTCCCGGCTGGCTCGCGAGCCGAGCAGGGCAAGTCCCTGGATCCGGCCATGGCCCATGACGACAACCTCGCCCGCGTGCGCGGTCTCGCTGGCGTCGCCCGAGAGCGCGGTCAGTCGCTGGCGCAGATGGCCATCTCGTGGACGCTGCGCGATCCGCGTGTCACCTCCACGCTGCTCGGAGCCAGCAGCGCGGACCAATTGCGCGAGACGGCGGCTGCAGCGCAGCGCCTGGACTTCACGCCCGCAGAGATCGCTGCGATCGACGAGTACGCCGTTGAGGCTGGGATCGACCTCTGGCGCAGCCAGTCCCGCTTCGAGTAACTCAATCGCTTTTCGCCAGTTATCGCGACTTCCTTACACGTGGAAGTCGCGATAACTGGCGAGAAGCGGGGATCAGGGGCCGGCGATCAGTCGGACACCCTGCGTGCGCTGGATCGACAGGCGGACGTCGGACCCCGTGGTGCAGCCGAGGATGTGGCCGCCGGCATCGCGCGCCTTCGTGAGCCCATGGAGGTGGACCCCCGGTGCGCCCACGCCGAGGAAGTCGGACCCGGTGCGGAAGCCGACCAGCGTGGCGCTGACATCCGTGAGCGGGAACACCGTCTGGGTGGCCACCACCTCGGACAGCGGCGGGTACGGCTCGGACTGCGCGGGGACGCTGCGGGCGGTGAGCACATCAAAGGTGCCAATGAGCCGTGCGGCCACCATCCCACCTGCGGTGCCCGCGAGGTCATCGATGAGGGGGCCGAGCGCGGAGCACTCGGTGCCCGCGGGCACGCGCATAGAGGCCTGCGGGGTGAAGCGCACAGCTTCCACCCACGGCGTCGTACGCGATAGGGATACGACCTGCGGGATGCCATCAGTGCCGACGCGATACGTCGTCCCTCCGATCAGGACGAGCTCGCCGTCGAGACGATCGAAGGTGCCCAGGCCGATAGTTGCCCCACGCACTCCGTCGCGCACCGGAGCGAGCCCGTCGTAGTCCGGCTGCACGAGGTAGTCGAAAGTGCCGATCTGGGTAACCCATCCGGCCGGCGTGGGAGCGTCATCGGCGGAGGCAAGTGGAGTGACTGCGACGAAGATGGCAGCGCCGAGAGCGGCCGCCGCGAGGGCGATGCGATGTGGGCTCACTGGCCGAGTCTGACCCACCGGGTCTGTCGGTGTGACCGAATTCTTCACGAACCCTGCGTGACGCGCTTCACGATGTGCGCGGCATTGGGTGCTGTCGCCAGGAGGCGGTCGTAGGGCTCGTCCTTCAGCTCAAGGACGATCCCGGGCTTGGTGCCGAGCAGCGCGCAGAAATCCTGCCCGCCTCGGAAGCGCATCCGGCCGATGAGGACGACGTGCGGGATGCCGATGCCCGGCCAGCGCCAACCGCGCACTCGTGGCCACAAGTCGGATGAGGCCTCGGCGTGGATGATGTGGTCCCAGGGGATGTCGAAACTGCTCGTGAAGGTCCCGAAGCGTTCCCACCGGCCCAGTCGCACCGACAGGTGAGTCGGCTCCATGACGAGACTGGCCATGGCCCCAGCGTGCCATCCGCCCCTCGGGTGTCGTCGGGGGCCGCCGTCACACCCACCTGACATGCTCGGGGCATGGCCGGCCAGCGCACCCCTCGAGCTCCCGTCACCGTGCGGGTGCCCGAGGTCGCCGCACCGGATCGCCCCTGGTCGGCCACCGCAATCGAGCAGTTCCTCGGCTGTCCCCTGCGCTATTGGTGGCAGCGCATCGAGCGATGGGAGACCCCTTCCACAGCCGCGCTCGTCATCGGTCGAGCCGTGCACGCGGCCCTGGAGCACCTGCTCGCTCTGCCTCCGGATGAGCGCGTGCCTGAGCGCGCCGATACCTACCTGGCTGAGGCCCTCATTGCTGAGTTCGCGCTGGTCGATGGGCAGGGAATCGACGAAGTGGAGGTCCGCGAGGGCAGTGCGCGTGCGATGGCGGCGTACTTCGCGACAGAGGAGCCCGCGCGCATTGAGGTCGCTGCTGACGGACTTGAGCGTGAGGTGCGCACCGATCTCGCGGGACTGCCCTTCCTCGGCCACATCGATCGCATCACCGTGACGGAGCCTGGCCTGCGCGTGACTGACTACAAGACGGGAGCGCCCAAGCCGCGCTTCTGGTGGTCCTACTGGCGCCAGCAGTTGCTCTACGCCGCTGCCCTCGAGGGGATGGGCGAGCCGATCGCGGAGATCGAGTTGCTGTATCTCAAGGATCCGCGCGCGGTGACGCGCCCGGTCTATCCGGCTGCGATCCGTCGCGCCCTCACTGATTTGGAATCCGCACACGAGCAGCGTGACGTCATGGCGACGGGTGGTGCCTGGGAGGCACGCCCGGGTCCGCTTTGTCGCTACTGCGACTTCCAATCCGTGTGTCCGGCGCAACGCAGTGCAGCACCGAAGCCGGGCAGCCCCGAGAGCGATGCAGCCCTGCGTGAGCGCGGGCTGGTGCAGCGCGGGGCTGAGCCGGCCGCAGCTCCTGCGGGTGACCTGCTCGTCATCCTCGAGGACGAGGTGCAGGGGTGACGCAGGTCGAGATTCCACCGTGGACCCCGCCCTGGCGCGTGGTCGTCCGTGACCGACTCATCCGCGTGAGTGCGGCTCACGTGCGTGGCGAGGAGCGCTGGGAGTGCCCGACGCAGATCGCCGTCAAGGCCCGCCCGACCCTGCAGGTCGATCGCGACCCCTCTGTGCGACCGACCTATCCCCCCTTCCACTCGTTTGCACTCGGCCTGGCGCGCGATGCGGCCTACGCCGTCCTCGCCTCCGGCACCGATCCCGAGGTCGCGCTCGATCAGGTGTGCGCCACCTCTGCGGGGGATGTGGCCGAGGCGGCGCGCACTGTCGCCCGGGAAGCGCTGCACGGCTATCTCATCGCGGTTGCGCGCCTGCGCGACACCGATCAACTCGCAGACGAGACCGTCGTCCGCGAGTTCTTCGCGGTCGATGAGATCGATGTGCGCGTCGAGTGGTCCGCATGGGGGCTGCTGCATGTGAGTCGAGACGGTGCTGAGCGCGAGTACCACGTCCTCACCTGGGAGCAGGCGGGTACGCGCCACCGCGAGCCGGCGTACCTCGCCGTCTATGCCCGCGTCGCCGCCGACGCCGTCATGAAGCAGGAGGGCAGCCTTTGGCGCGAGCGCTGGCCGGCCGCCACGTCACAGCCGGGTCCGGCGCAGCGTGTGCGCGTGCGCGAAATCGGCATGCTTGATGCATCAGACGCTCTGCTGCTCGACATGAGCGCGGAGGAGGCGCGCGAGCGATTCGGCGACGTGGTCTCGGAGCGCATCCAGGTGCTTGGAGGAGGTGCCTTCAATCCTGGATCGCGCTGCGCGTCGTGTCCCGTCCGCTACGAGTGTCCGGGCGTGGCCCGCATGCCCGGTGTGCTCGGTGTCGCCGGCCCCGCACTCTGGACGCGCGCGCTCAGCCCCGGTGACCTGACGACCGCGCGCACCTGCACCTGGCAGATCCACCTGGAGCGGGAGCTCTCGCTGCCCCGCGCTCGCCGCGAGACCACCGAGGCGATGGTGCGCGGCACGCACCTGCACTCTTGGCTCGAGCATGCCCATGCGCGCCTTGTGCCGTGCACCGCGGAGGATCTGCCGCTGCCCGGCGAGGGATCGGGGGAGGTGGCGGAGATCCTCGGCTGGGACGAGTCGACCTACGCCGCCCTGCGACCCTTCCTGCTGCAGCATGTGGATGCCTGCCCGCTCCATCGGGGTGACGTGGTCGCGGCCTACCCCGAGCAGTCGCTCACTGCGTGGGACACCGATGTCGATGTCGTGATGAGCACGCGCGCTGACCTCGTGGTGGAGACAGCTGACGGCTATCTCGTGCGCGAGACCAAGAGCGTCGCCGCGCAGGGTGACATGCCCCAGACGGCCGCCGAGGTCTTCGAGCGCTACCCGCAGGTGGCCGTGACCCTCTGCCTGCTCGCCGACGGGCTCGATCCCGTGACCGGTGAAGTGGTCGCGGCACCGCGCTCCGCACGGGTCGAGGTGGAGATCCTGCGGACCGACGGTCACGAACTGCGCGGATTCGATACCTCGGATGCTGAGGCCGTGCTCATCGCGCGCGCGACCATTGCCGAGGCCGTTGACACGATTCTCTACACGCCTGCGGAGCCCCACGTCGGCCGCCACTGCTCCTGGTGTCCGGTGTCTCGCTGGTGTGTGGCCTACCGGGGCCGTGCCTCGGAGATGGTCGGCGAGGAGATCGGGGGCGACGTGACCGGTGCGGACAAGCGGCCACGCATGTCGCTTCTCGCCTATGCCGAGTCCGTCACGATTGAAGGCGACTCCGAGATCCCCTTCTGAGGTCGCCGCACTCGCTCGGATGTGCCACGCTCGGCCCATGGCTGATCCGTCCACCCCAGAGACCGTCCCGGTGCCGTGGTCTGCCCGAGCCCCGCAGCGCTACGTCTTCGCTGCCCTCGCGGTCATCATCGGCATCGCTGTGGTCGTCACGGCCCTCGCCTACATTCGCGCGGGGACCGGAGGGGTGGTGCCCTTCCTCATGATCACGGTCGGGCCGGTGCTTGCTGTCGTCTACGTCTACTACTTCGGCTTCCGGAAGTTCGATCAGCAGGATTAGCGCGCGCGGGCGGGGGCTTGGATCCGAGGATTTCCGCAGGCGTTGACCTGCACGCGCAGGGCCGCCTGCTCGGTCGCATCCACTGCGATCCGCCACCGCCACTTCACCGCGATCCACTCGCTTACGTAGGTGCAGCGATACGCCGTGCGCGGCGGCAGCCACTCCGCTGGGTCCTGGTCACCCTTTGAACGATTGCTCGATGCGGTGACGGCAATGAGCGATCCGGCGTACCCGCGATCGTTGGCGAATGCCTCGCGCACGGCGGTCGTCCAGCGTCGCGCGCCGGAAGCCCAGGCCTCGGCGAGCGGCACCATGTGGTCGACATCAAGTTCACCGGGATCGCGCACGGTGACGCCATCGAACTCAGAGAACCAGCGTCCTGATCCGACCGGGCATGAGCGACCGGTGCTGGGTCCGCTCCGAGCCTCACTGATGAGGACCAGGTCGCGCACGTCGCAGTCGTCACCGACGTAGTCCCAGTGCGGGAAGAGCTCGCGGTCGTAGCCCGCGGGTCGCTCCGGCGCCACGGTGAGGGAACGCAGCATCGATAGGACCGAGCGCTCCTGGGCATTCGCAGGTGGCGCAACCAAGGCGCTGAGGCCCGCGGACGCGATGATCGTGATGGCAAGTGCAGCCGTGCGCCGCCCCATGATCCCCCTCCCGGTTTTTGCCAGTTATCGCGACTTTGGCGTGTAAGGAAGTCGCGATAAGTGGCGAAAACGGTCTGGGTCGACCCTAGCTCGCGGGAGGGCTGAGCCGCTCGGCGGCGACGTCGCGCGCGATATCGAGGAAACGATTGACCGCGGGAGTACGCCGCTGAGTGGGAGGCACGGCGAGCAGGATCGAGCGCGGAGCGATGGGGGGCACCGTGGGCAGCACGACGACCTCGGGATCGTCGAGGTCAACGGCGAGCTGCGGCATGATCGCCGCCCCCATGCCGTTGCGCACCATGGCCTGCTTGGCGCCGTTGTCATTGGTGCGGAAGGCGTAGGGGGCCGTGACACCCGCGTCGCGGACGTGCTGATCGATGTAGTCCTGCGTCGTCCCGACGTGCTCGCCGATAAGGCCGAGCTCGGCGATCTCGCGCATGGTGATCGATGTCGCACCGAGATAGGGATCACGTCGAGGGAGCACGGCGACGAAAGGATCCGTACCGAGGTCGATGAGTTCGACCGATGTGTCAAAGACAGGACCGGCGACGAAAGCGACGTCGATATCTCCGGAGTGGAAGCGCTCGATGAGCGCTGAATTCTCATCCTCCTCGATCGCGCGCATGATGAGGCCCGGGATCTCGCGCCGCACTCGTCCGACAATGTCGGGCAGAAGCTCGACGGCGACGCTCTGGAAGGTGCCGATGATGAGCCGGCCGCCGGTGCCGGCCGCGATGTCAGCGATCTCCTCGCGCGCGGCATCGAGGCGATCGAGGATGACCTCGGCATGCGCGAGCAGGGCGCGGCCGACCGGGGTGAGGATGACCGGTTTCGGACCGCCGGGCCGTTCAAAGACCGGGCTGCCCACCAGGGTCTCCAGGCCCGCGATCTGCTGGCTGATCGCCGCCTGGGAGTAGCCGAGGATGTCGGCAGCCCCGCGGAAGGTGCCTTCCTCCGCGACCGCGCGGAGTGCCTCGAGGTGGCGCACCTCGTAGCGAGGGGGACCGAAAGGCATGACATAAGCATAAGCGATCGACACGATGAGAATTCATCGCTTTACGTGATGTAATCAGAAATCTACTCTGGTCACATCGGTCCTTCCCCCGATGCAGACCAGCACTTTAAGGAGTAGTCATGACCCTCACCCGCACCTCACTCGAGGGCTTGGCCCGCCGCGTCGCGGAGTCCGGCCTCGCCGCCGCGCCCGCCGCCGACCTCAACGTGCTCGCCGAGACCGCCGAGGTCATCGGCCTCAGCCCGGTCCTCACCGAGGTCCTCGTAGACCCCTCGGAGCCGATCGTGGCCCGTGAGCGCGCCTTCAGCCTCATCGCCTGCGCCGTCTCCGGCCGGGTGCGCCGCGGGGTCGCCCTCGCCGCCTGATCCACAGCGTCTGACAGCGCCTGCCATCCTGCTGGGGTGGCAGGCGCTGTCGATTCCGAGATCGCAGCCTGGCTTGCTGCCTACCCCGCACCCGACATCGACTACCGCGATGTCGCGGCGGTGCGCGCGATGACCGACCGCTACATGGCGGAGCACGGCGGACCCGCTCCGCGATGGCCGCGCGAGGACGTGCAGATGGAGCCCATCACGATCGCGAGCATGGACGCGCTGATGTGGCGTCCCCGCGACATCGAGGATCCGCTTCCCGTCGTCCTCGCTTTTCACGGCGGCGCCTTCATTGTCGGCGGGCCGCTCGGCGCTGAGCGGATTGCCGTGCCCCTCGCTGCCGAACACGGCATCTGCACGGTGAGCCTCGCCTATCCGCGTGCGCCTGAGCACCGCGCACCTGTCACCCGTGATGCCGCGCGTGCCGCACTCGCGGGCCTCGCGAATGTCGCCGGAGTGGACCCGCAGCGCGTCGCAGTGCACGGCTCGAGCGCAGGAGCCTGCCTGGCGGCGGGCCTCGCCCTCCATGCACGAGACATCGGCAGGCCCTTGGCGCTGCAGTCACTGAGCTGCCCGGCGCTGGACTCACGGGCTGCTGCCACGACCGAGGAGGAGCACTCCATGCGGGGATACTCCCCGACACTCACCCATGAGGCCGTGATCGCGATGTGGGACCACTACCTCGGAACTGCTGACCCGGAGTCACCACAACTGCAGTACGCCGTACCCGCACTCGCCCCTGACCTGGGCGGTGTCGCACCCGCGCACCTCACCGTCGCGGAGCACGACGTGCTGCGTGATGAGGCTCTCGACTATGCGCGACGCCTGGCGGATGCCGGAGTGTCCGTGGGACTCGACCTGGTGCCGGGAAGCGTGCACGGCTTCGATGGTCTCTTGCCCGAATCGCGTATTGCCCGCACGGCGATCGATCGCCAGATCAGCGCGCTCGCAGCTGCGCTGAATGCCTGATGATCAGGAAGGCGTGGGTGTCGGTGTCGGGATGATGGTCGTGGGGCAATTGTTGGAGAAGAATCCCTCGACCACGTCGACGCTCTCGATGAAGGCGGGATCGCCGAACTGGGTCTCGGCCTCCAAGCCCAGCGGCGGCAGGTCGCCGTTGCCGCTGATGACATCGCG
>Ga0315902_10007015_pt1 | contig 15467 bp, 9 predicted proteins | sample LakEriMetagenome_9_FD_203523 | JGI IMG/M metagenome (GOLD analysis project Ga0315902, IMG submission 203523) | Freshwater fungal communities from buoy surface, Lake Erie, Ohio, United States - Buoy 12 MA117 | ecosystem: Environmental > Aquatic > Freshwater > Lake > Lake biofilm | place: USA... | reverse complement strand
AGCTCGAGCAGCTCGGGGTCGTCCACCATGTCGGCCTTGTTGAGGGCGACGACGATGTACGGCACGCCGACCTGGCGGGCGAGCAGGATGTGCTCGCGCGTCTGCGGCATCGGGCCGTCGGCGGCCGACACGACCAGGATCGCGCCGTCCATCTGGGCGGCGCCCGTGATCATGTTCTTGATGTAGTCGGCGTGGCCCGGGCAGTCGACGTGCGCGTAATGCCGGCCCTCGGTCTCGTACTCGACGTGCGCGGTGTTGATGGTGATGCCGCGCTCGCGCTCCTCGGGGGCGTTGTCGATCGACGCGAAGTCGCGTGCGACGCCGCCGCCGCGCTCGGCGAGGACCTTCGTGATGGCGGCCGTCAGCGTCGTCTTGCCATGGTCGATGTGACCGATGGTGCCGACGTTGAGGTGGGGCTTGGTGCGCTCGAACTTCTGCTTGGACATCGTCTTCTCCGGGGCTCCCTGGTCGTCAGTCTTTCTCGTGTCTCGGGGTACTGCTGCTTACGCCTTCGACGTGATCGTCTCGGCGATGTTCTTGGGCACTTCCTCGTAGCGGAGGAACTGCATCGTGTAGGTGGCGCGCCCCTGCGAGAGGGAGCGCACGTCGGTCGCGTAGCCGAACATCTCGGCGAGCGGGACGCGGGCCGTGATCACCTGCGCGTTGCCGCGGGGCTCCATGCCCTCGACGCGGCCGCGCCGGCTGTTGAGGTCGCCGATCACGTCGCCCATGTACTCCTCGGGCGTCACGACCTCGACCGCGAAGATCGGCTCCAGCAGGGCCGAGTCGCCCTTGCGCAGGCCCTCCTTGAGGGCCATCGAGCCGGCGATCTTGAAGGCCATCTCGGACGAGTCGACGTCGTGGTACGAGCCGTCCACGAGGGCGACCTTCACGTCGACCACGGGGAAGCCGGCGATGACGCCGGTCTCGAGCGCCTCGCGGGCGCCCTGGTCGACCGCGTTGTGGTAGTCCTTCGGCACGACGCCGCCGACGATCTCCGAGGCGAACGAGTAGCCCTCGCCCGGCTCGGTCGGCTCGACGCGCAGCCAGACGTCGCCGTACTGGCCGCGGCCGCCGGTCTGGCGGACGAACTTGCCCTGGACCTTCTCGACGGCCTTGCGGATCGTCTCGCGGTACGCGACCTGCGGCTTGCCGACGTTGGCGTCGACGGAGAACTCGCGCATCAGGCGGTCCACGATGATCTCGAGGTGCAGCTCGCCCATGCCGGCGATCAGCGTCTGGCCCGTCTCCTCGTCCGTCTTGACGCGGAAGGTCGGGTCCTCCTCGGAGAGGCGCTGGAGCGCCGTCGCGAGCTTGTCCTGGTCGGCCTTCGTCTTCGGCTCGACGGCCACCTCGATGACCGGCTCGGGGAAGTCGATCGACTCGAGCAGGATCGCGTTCTTCTCGTCGCAGAGCGTGTCGCCGGTCGTCGTGGCCTTGAGGCCGACGGCGGCCGCGATCTCGCCGGCGCCGATCTCGTCGCGCTCCTCGCGGTGGTTGGCGTGCATCTGGAGGATGCGGCCCACGCGCTCCTTCTTGTCCGTCGACGCGTTGTAGACGGGCGAGCCGGCGGCGAGCGTGCCGGAGTAGACGCGGAAGTAGGTCAGCTTGCCGACGAACGGGTCGCTCATGACCTTGAAGGCCAGCGCGGCGAACGGGGCGTCGAGCTTGGCCTCGCGCACCAGCTCCTCGTCCGAGCGCGGCTTCGTGCCGGTCACGGGCGGGATGTCGAGCGGGCTCGGCAGGTAGGCGACGACGGCGTCGAGCAGCTGCTGGACGCCCTTGTTCTTGAAGGCGGTGCCGCACAGGAGCGGCGTGATCGAGAGGTCGAGCGTGGCGGCGCGGATCGCGGCGACCAGCGCCTGCTCGTCGATCGGCTGGTCCTCGAGGAAGGCCAGCATGATCTCCTCGTCGTGGTCGGCGACGGCCTCGACCAGCTCGTGGCGGGCCAGCTCGGCGGCGGCCAGGAGGTCGCCCTCCGGGTCGGACTCGGACCACGACAGGCCGCGCTCGTCCTGATCGAAGGTGATCGCCTTCATGCGCACCAGGTCGACGATGCCGCGGAAGTCCTCCTCGGCGCCGATCGGGATCTGGATGGCGACGGGGTTCGCGCCCAGGCGGTCGACGATCGTCTGCTTGACGAAGTCGAAGTCGGCGCCGACGCGGTCCATCTTGTTGACGAACGCGATGCGCGGCACGGCGTACTTGTCGGCCTGGCGCCAGACGGTCTCGGACTGCGGCTGGACGCCGGCGACCGAGTCGAACACGGCGACCGCGCCGTCGAGGACGCGCAGCGAGCGCTCCACCTCGACCGTGAAGTCCACGTGCCCGGGTGTATCGATGATGTTGATCCGGTGGCCCGACCACAGCGCCGTCGTGGCCGCCGAGGTGATCGTGATGCCGCGCTCCTGCTCCTGGACCATCCAGTCCATCGTCGCCGCGCCCTCGTGGACCTCGCCCAGCTTGTGGGTGCGCCCCGTGTAGAACAGGATGCGCTCGGTCACGGTCGTCTTGCCCGCGTCGATGTGGGCCATGATCCCGATGTTGCGGAACTTGCCGAGCTCGCTGGCCGCGGGCGCGGTCGATTCGGTCTGGGTCTCGATGACGGTGCTCATAGGGGTTACCAGCGGTAGTGGGCGAAGGCCTTGTTGGCCTGGGCCATGCGGTAGATGTCGTCCTTGCGCTTGAACGCGCCGCCCTGCTGGTTGGTCGCGTCCAGGATCTCGGCGGCCAGGCGCTCGGCCGAGCCGCGCTCGCGGCGCTGGCGCGCGAACATGACCAGCCAGCGCACGGCCAGCGTGCGCGCGCGGCGGGCGGGGACCTCGACGGGCACCTGGTAGTTGGCGCCGCCGACGCGCCGGCTGCGGGTCTCGAGGACCGGCGTGACCGACTTGATCGCCTGGTCGAGCACCTCGACCGGCTCGCGGCCGGCCTTCTCCGCCACGATGGCGAGGGCGCCGTAGACGATCTGCTCCGCGGTGGAGCGCTTGCCGTCGAGCATCACCTTGTTGATCACCTGCGTGACCAGGGTGGACCCGTAGACGGGATCGGGTACGAGCTCCCGGGGGACGATGTCGGCGCGGCGGGGCATTAGGACTTCTTGGCCCCGTACTTGGAGCGGGCCTGCTTGCGGTCCGCGACGCCCGAGGTGTCGAGCGCGGCGCGGACGATCTTGTAGCGGATGCCCGGCAGGTCCTTCACGCGGCCGCCGCGGATCAGCACGACCGAGTGCTCCTGCAGGTTGTGGCCGATGCCCGGGATGTAGGCCGTGACCTCCATGCCGTTCGAGAGCCGGACGCGGGCGACCTTCCGGAGCGCCGAGTTCGGCTTCTTCGGGGTCGTCGTGTACACGCGCGTGCAGACCCCGCGCTTCTGCGGGGCGCCCTTCAGCGCGGGCGTCTTGTTCTTCGACTTCTCGGGCGTGCGCGGCTTGCGCACGAGCTGATTGATAGTGGGCAAAGGACCTCTATCGGGGGTTGGTCGGGCGCCTGAAGGCGCGCGATGAGAGAGGCGACCGGAGTCGCGACCGGGGAACTGTACGGCAAACGCGCGAAAGCGCCAAACGGGAACCGTCACCCCGGCGGGGCGGGTTCCGCGCTGGAGGCGCCGAGACGCCGTTGGTGCGGTTCTACCGGACCGGTCGGACGGGCCGCTACGGGCTCAGGAACTGCAGGCCCAGAGCCGTTTGCTGGCCGCTGCCGAGGACGGCGACGGTGCGGCCGGCGGTCTGCTCGACTTGAACCGAGACGGACTGGCCGGCGCTCAGTCGCACGACCACATTCGTTGACAGTTCAGTAGGGGCATTGAGGATCACGGCGTTCTCTCGCTCGCCCATAAGCACCGCCCCACTCCCCGCATCCACGATCCACAGCCCGCGCGCGCCGCTGCCGTTGTCCTCGAACACCACCCCCGCCGTCACCTGGTAGACCCCGTCGACGGGTGCGGTCAGCCGGTCGGGCCGGGCGTCCGACCAGACGCCGCCCTGGCTGTACGCGCGGGCCCCGAAGGAGAGCGTCGTGCGCGTCCCGGAGGCGAGGTCGACGCGCGTGCCCTCGGCGAGGTAGACGCGGGCCCCGGGCAGCTCCGCGAGCTCCCCCACGCCGACGGCGCCCCGGGCGATCTCGCTCGCCCCCACCCCGCCGGGCGCGATCTGGCCCTTGCCGATCGCGTTCGGGGCGATCTTGCTGGCGCCGATCGAGCCGTTGGCGATGTCGATCGCCCGCACGGCGCCCTGCGCGAGCTCCTCCGAGCCGACGGCGCCCGCGGCGATCTCGCTGCGGCCGACGGCGCCGGCCGCGATCTGCGCGGTCCGCACGCTGCCCGCGGCGAGCCCCGGCGCCGGGAAGGCCCCCGTCAGGGCGCCTGCGGCCGGGATGCCTTTGAGGGACCACGGCGCCACCTGCCGCTTGGCGAAGGCCGCGTAGCGCAGGGACCCCGCCTTGACCTTGGCGTTGGTGACGGCGCCGTTCTTGAGCTGCGCCGTGCCGATCAGGGCGCGGGCCCGCTCCTCGGCGGCGGTGCCGAGCGCGGGCAGGGCGGCCCCCACGGCGACCGCCAGGACGACGAGCGCCGCGATCAGGCGGCGCGGGATGGTGCGGGTCATGGTCTGCCTCCTCCTCGGGGACCGGCCGATTGTGGTGCGCGCCCGGGGGCCGTGCAAGGGCGTGCGATGATCCGGGGGTGGAGTTCCCCGACCTGCCCCTCCCTCTCGCCGGCGGCGGCGTCCTCGAGCGCGACGACCTGCTCGGGCGCTCCTGGGTCGTGTACCTGACCCGCCACCCCGGCTGACCCGTCTGCCAGCTGCACCTCCGCCGTGCCGTGGAGGCCAGGAGCGCGATCCGGGCGCAGGGCGCCGACCTCCTCGTGGTGATGCCGATCGACGCCGCGCGCGCCGACGAGTGGCGCCGCCGCCACGGCGCCCGCGACGTCCTCGTCGCCGGCGATCCCGAGCGCGCCCTCTACCGGGCGCTCGGCGTCGGCCGCGGCTCGGCGCGGGCGCTCCTCCTCGACCCCGCCTCGTGGCGCGACGGGCTGCGCGAGGCCGCGCGGCTGCGCCCCGCCTGGAAGGCGCGGGGCGACGACGGCTTCCAGCTCGGCGCCGACCTCCTGCTCGGCCGGGACGGCGAGGTGCGCTTCATCCACCGCGCGCGCAGCGCGGCGGACCGGGTGCCGGTCGACGAGCTCCTGGCGCGCCTGTAGCGCGGCCCCGCCCCCGGCCGCGGCCGGGGGCGGGAGCGCGCGGCAGGATCAGTCGCCGCTGAGGCCCTCGTCGGCGAGGCGGTCCTCGAGGCCGATCATCGGCTCGATCTCCTCGCCCACGATGCCGAGGTCGCTGCCCGGGGCCACGGCGCCGATGATCTCGGGCGTCCAGGGCTCGCGGGGCTCGATCTCGATCGCGCGGTACTCGCGCAGGCCGGTGGAGGCCGGGATCAGCTTGCCGATGATCACGTTCTCCTTGAGGCCGGTCAGGTGGTCGGTCTTGCCCTCGATGGAGGCGTCCGTCAGCACCTTGGTGGTCTCCTGGAAGGAGGCCGCCGACAGGAAGCTCTCGGTCGCCAGCGAGGCCTTGGTGATGCCGAGGACCTGCTGCTCGCCGGTCGGCACCTCCGTCTTCTTGACCTTGGCCTTCTTCTTCTCGAGGGCCTCGCGCTGGGTCACGAACTCCGACACCTCGACCAGCTGGCCGGGCAGGTAGTCCGTGTCGCCGGGGTGGTCGACGAGGACGCGCCGCGTCATCTGGCGGGCGATCACCTCGACGTGCTTGTCGTTGATCTCCACGCCCTGGTCGCGGTAGACGCGCTGGACCTCCTCGGTCAGGTAGCGCGTCGCCCGGTCGAGGCCGGAGGCCATCAGGTCGGGCGGCGACAGGACGCCGTTGACGATCTGCTGGCCGCGGACCACGATCTGGCCGTCCTCGACGATCTCCTCGGCGGAGCGCGAGTACGGGATGCCCTTCGTGATCCACTCGTGCAGCGTGCGCGTCATGCGCTCGCCCTTGTAGAAGAGGACCATGCCCTCGCCCTTGATCTCCTTCACCTCGATGTCGTCGCGGCGCGGGAGGACGAAGACGAACTGGCCGGTCGTCTTGGCCCGGCGGATGACGCGGCCGTCGACGTGCGCGACGGCGCCCGGCATCTTCGGGGTGCGGGCCTCGAACAGCTCGACGACGCGCGGCAGGCCGTGCGTGATGTCCGCGCCGGCGACGCCGCCGGTGTGGAACGTGCGCATGGTCAGCTGCGTGCCCGGCTCGCCGATCGACTGCGCGGCGATGATGCCGACCGCGTCGCCGACCTCCGAGCGCGAGCCCGTGGCCGGCATGACGCCGTAGCAGGCGCCGCAGACCCCGACCTCGGCCTCGCAGGTGAGGACGGAGCGGACCGGGACGGTGCACTCCGAGTCGACCTTCTCGTTGAGGGCCCACACGAGCGTCCGCAGCTGCAGGACGCGGACCTCGTCGGCCGTGCGGTCCTCGTGGGGCTTGGAGGGGTAGCCCTCCTCCTCGAGGCGCCGCGCGAACTTCTCGGGGTTCTTCATGTCGTCGACGGCCTCGAGCGTGAAGTACGGGTCCTCGCCCTTGGCCTCGCGCTTGAAGACCTCGGCGAGGTCGTCCAGGCCGACGGCCTTGGCGAGCGCCACGGGGTCGGCGTCCTTGCCCGCCTTCTCGATCTCGCCGTCGATCCGGGCCAGCACGCCCTCGACGTGCCGGGCCTTCTCCTCGTACAGCTCGGTCGCGAACGAGCGGCTGATCGGGGTGCCGGCCGGCAGCGTGTCGCCGCCGCCGATCGCCACGTCCTGCGCGAGCACGCGGCCCGCGAGCTGGTCGGACGGCCGGGTGTCGAGCACCGGCGAGCGGCGCGCGATCGCCCCGCCGCGGACCTCGTAGGTCGGGCGGCGGTCCATGAACGCGGGCACCTCGACGTAGCGCTCGGTGCCGCAGTCCTCCTCGCGCACGATCACGTCCTGGGACACGTCGACGAGGCGCCGCGTCAGGTAGCCGGAGTCGGCCGTGCGCAGCGCGGTGTCGGCGAGGCCCTTGCGGGCGCCGTGCGTGGAGATGAAGTACTCGAGGACGTCGAGGCCCTCCATGAAGTTGGCCTTGATCGGGCGCTCGATGATCTCGCCCTTCGGGTTGGCCATCAGGCCGCGCATGCCGGCCAGCTGGCGGATCTGCTTGAACGAGCCGCGGGCGCCGGAGTTGGCCATCATGTAGACGGGGTTCATCTCCCAGAAGGCGTCCTTCACCTTCTCGCCGACGGCGTCGGTCGCCTCGTTCCACAGCTGCACCACCTTGCGGTGGCGCTCCTGGTCGGTGATCAGGCCGTCCATGTACTGCTCCCAGGCGCCCTCGACCCGCTTCTCGTAGTCGGCGAGGATCGCGGCCTTCTCGGGCGGCGTCACGATGTCGTTCTTCGAGATCGTCACGCCCGACTGGGTCGCGTAGCGGAAGCCGAGGTCCTTGATCACGTCGAGGACCATCGCCACCTCGGACGGGCCGTGGCGGTCGACGAGGGCGGTCACGAAGTCGGTGATCTCGCGCTTCGTCAGCGCCGAGCGCACCTCCTGGACGTCGTCCTCCTCGAGCTCGCGGCCGAGCTGCCGCTCGAGCGCGATCGTGAGCTCGTGGTTGAGGATCGCGCGGCCCGGGGTCGTCACCGTGCGGGTGCCGTCCGGGTTGCGCAGCACGATCGGGCCCTGCAGCGGCACGCGCTTGTGGTCGAGGGCGATCTGCACCTCGTCCGCACCGCTGAAGCTGCCGTGGGAGCCGATGTCCCTGCCGCTCTCGCCCGCGTCGAGCCGCGCCTGCAGGGCGTCGGTGTCGGCGTGCGAGTAGGTCAGGTAGTAGAGCCCGATGACCATGTCCTGCGACGGCGTGGCGAGCGGGCGCCCGTTGGCCGGCGAGAGGATGTTGTGGGCCGACAGCATGAGCAGGCGCGCCTCGGCCTGGGCCTCGACGGACAGGGGCACGTGCACGGCCATCTGGTCGCCGTCGAAGTCCGCGTTGAACGCGTGGCAGACGAGCGGGTGGACCTGGATCGCCTTGCCGTCCACGAGCACCGGCTCGAACGCCTGGATGCCCAGGCGGTGCAGGGTCGGGGCGCGGTTGAGCAGCACCGGGTGCTCGGTGATGACCTCCTCGAGGACGTCCCAGACGTCGCCCTCCATGGTCTCCACCATGCGCTTGGCGGCCTTGATGTTCGGGACGGCCTTGCGCTCGACGAGCCGGCTCATGATGAACGGCTTGAAGAGCTCGAGGGCCATCAGCTTCGGCAGGCCGCACTGCTGCAGCTTCAGCTGCGGGCCGGCCACGATCACGGAGCGGCCCGAGTAGTCGACGCGCTTGCCGAGCAGGTTCTGGCGGAAGCGGCCCTGCTTGCCCTTGAGCATGTCGGACAGCGACTTCAGCGGGCGGTTGCCCGGGCCGGTCACCGCGCGGCCGCGGCGGCCGTTGTCGAACAGGGCGTCGACGGCCTCCTGCAGCATGCGCTTCTCGTTGTTGACGATGATCTCCGGCGCGCCGAGGTCGAGCAGCCGCTTGAGGCGGTTGTTGCGGTTGATGACGCGGCGGTAGAGGTCGTTCAGGTCGCTGGTGGCGAAGCGGCCGCCGTCGAGCTGCACCATCGGGCGCAGCTCCGGCGGGATCACGGGGATCACCTCGAGGATCATCGAGTCGGGCCGCTGCTCGCTCTTGTGGAACGCGGACACGACCTTCAGGCGCTTGATCGCGCGCTGCTGCTTCTGGCCCTTGCCGGTCGCGATCTGCTCCTTGAGGTCCTCGACCAGGGCCGGGATGTCCTCGCGGGCGAGCAGGTCGCGGACCGCCTCGGCGCCCATGCCGAGGCCGATGTACTCGCCGAAGCCCCACGAGGAGGCGAAGCGGTCCTTGAGCTCGCGGGCCACCTTCTCGTCGCCGATGACCTCCTTGGGCTTGATCGTCTGGAACACGGCCCAGGCGTCGTCCAGCATCTGGAGGCGCTCGTCGAACAGCTCGTGCATGTCCTTCTTGCGCTGCTCGGCGTCCTTGAGCATCTCGACGATCTTCAGCGTCCACTCGTCGACGCGCTCGCGGTCGGACGGGCTCATGCCGCCCTCGGCCTTGAGGCACAGCTCGCCCGTCAGGGCGGCCACGTCGAAGCCCTTGGCGGGCCGGTCCGGCGCGGAGCGCACGACGTCGGCGAGCAGCCCGTTGCCGAGCGCGCGCGCCTTGTCGAGGTCCTTGCGGCTGCGGCCGCCGGCCGTCAGCCTCTCGGCCAGCGCCTCGCCGTCCTTGGCGCCGTCGTCGCCGGCCAGGAACTGCGCGGCCTGCTCGAGCCCGCGGCGGCCGGCGCTCTTCTGGGCGCCCTTGCCGTCGCGGACGCGCTTGACGTCCTCCTTGAGGATGTCGAGGGCGTCCGCCGCCACGGCGGCCACGGCCTCGATCTCCTTGGCGGAGAGGTCGCGGTCCTCGCGGACGGCGATCCGGTGGATCGTGTCGGTGACGACCTTCTTGGTCGTGTCGGTCAGCTGCAGCGCGACCTGCGCGAGCAGGCCGCCGGCCAGCGCGCGGTCCTCGGCCAGGGCGTAGCCCTGCTCCTCGGCCCAGGCGTTGAGCATGCGCGCCCAGTACTCGTCGTCGTCGTCGAAGCCGTCCTCGGAGCCCGTCGCGATGTACTGGCGGCGGCGCTGGAGGCGCTCGGCGACGCGGCCGACCTCCTCCTCGCGCTCGCCCTCGAGCTCCTCGCGCTCGCCGACGATCTTGCGCTCCAGCTCCGACAGGTCGGCCGCGCGGGCCTCCTCGTCGACGTGGGTGCAGATGTGCGCGGCGAAGTAGAGGACCTTCTCGAGGTCCTTCGGCGCGATGTCGAGCAGGTAGCCGATGCGGCTCGGGACGCCCTTGAAGAACCAGATGTGCGAGACGGGCGCGGCCAGGTCGATGTGGCCCATGCGCTCGCGGCGCACCTTCTGGCGGGTCACCTCGACGCCGCAGCGCTCGCAGATGATGCCCTTGTAGCGGACGCGCTTGTACTTCCCGCAGTAGCACTCCCAGTCGCGGGTCGGGCCGAAGATGCGCTCGCAGAAGAGCCCGTCCTTCTCCGGCTTGAGCGTGCGGTAGTTGATCGTCTCGGGCTTGGTGACCTCGCCGCTCGACCAGGACTGGATGTCCTTCGTCGAGGCGAGGCCGATCTTGATGTAGTCGAAGTCGCTGACGTCGATCATGGGTCTGTCTCCTTTGCGGGTGGGATGCCTGTCGTCGCCCGGGGCGCCTACAGGTCCCCCTCCTCGCCGTCAGCGTCGCCCGCGCCGAGCGCGAGGGCGTCGTCGTCCTCCTCGTCGGCTCCCGCCTCCGAGATGTCCTCGACCGAGTCGAGCGTCGCGTCGGCGGCCACCGGATCGGCGTCCTCCTCCGCGAGGTCGTCGACCCCGTCGCCGTCCAGGTCGACGTCGCCCTTGCGCTCCGCCGACAGGTCGACGCCGAGCTCCTCCGCGGCGCGGATCAGCTCGTCGTCCTCCTCGGAGATCTGGACCTCGCGGCCGTCGTCGCGCAGGGGGCGCACGTCGAGCGCCAGGGACTGCATCTCCTTCAGCAGCACCTTGAAGCTCTCCGGCACCGACGGCTCGGGGATGTTCTCGCCCTTGACGATCGCCTCGTAGGCCTTGACGCGGCCGACGGTGTCGTCGGACTTGATCGTCAGCATCTCCTGGAGGGTGTGCGCGGCGCCGTACGCCTCGAGCGCCCAGACCTCCATCTCGCCGAAGCGCTGGCCGCCGAACTGCGCCTTGCCGCCGAGCGGCTGCTGCGTCACGAGCGAGTACGGGCCCGTCGAGCGCGCGTGGATCTTGTCGTCCACGAGGTGCAGCAGCTTGAGCGTGTACATGTAGCCGACGACGACCTTCTGGTCGTACGGCTCGCCCGTCTTGCCGTCGTAGAGCTGGACCTTGCCCGACACGCGGCGGCCCGGCTCGTCGTCGACGGTCAGGGTGACCGGCGACTCCTTGTGGCGGCCGACCCAGTCGACCAGCTCGCCGTCGACCTCGTTGACGGTCGCGCCGTCGAAGACCGGCGTCGCGATCCACTCGGGCGGGTTCGGGTCGCCGTCGGAGCGGTAGCGCGCCGCGAACCCGAGGTGCGTCTCGAGGATCTGGCCGATGTTCATGCGGCTCGGCACGCCGAGCGGGTTGAGGATCATGTCGACGGGCGTGCCGTCCTCGAGGAACGGCATGTCCTCCTCGGGCACGATCTTCGAGATGACGCCCTTGTTGCCGTGGCGGCCGGCGAGCTTGTCGCCCTCGGCGATCTTGCGCTTCTTGGCCACGTAGACGCGGACCAGCTGGTTGACGCCGGCGTTGAGCTCGTCGCCCGCCTCGCGGTCGAACGTCTTGACGTCGATGACCTTGCCGCCGTCGCCGTGCGGGACCTTCAGCGAGGTGTCGCGGACCTCGCGCGCCTTCTCCTTGAAGATCGCGCGGATCAGCTTCTCCTCGGCGGTCAGCTCGGTCTCGCCCTTCGGCGTGACCTTGCCGACGAGCAGGTCGCCGGAGCCGACCTCGGCGCCGATGCGCACGATGCCCATCTCGTCGAGGTCGCGCAGCGACTCCTCCGAGCGGTTCGGGATGTCGCGCGTGATCTCCTCGTCGCCGAGCTTCGTGGAGCGGGCGTCGACCTCGTACTCGTCGATGTGGACCGACGAGAGGACGTCGTCCTTGACGATCCGCTCGGAGAGGATGATCGAGTCCTCGAAGTTGAAGCCCTCCCAGGCCATGAAGGCCACCAGCATGTTCTTGCCGAGCGCCAGCTCGCCCTCGTCGGACGAGGAGCCGTCGGCGATGACCTCGCCCGCGGCGACCTTCTGGCCCTCGAGGACGATCGGCTTCTGGTGGATCAGGGTGCCCTGGTTGGAGCGCATGAACTTGACCAGCTCGTAGCGGTCCTCGCCGTCGGCGGCCTTGACCGTGATCTGCGTGGCGTCGACATCGCTGACGGTGCCGGCGCGCAGCGCCACGACCACGTCGCCGGAGTCGATCGCGGCGCGGGCCTCGAGGCCGGTGCCGACCACGGGCGCCTCGGCCACGAGCAGCGGCACGGCCTGGCGCATCATGTTCGAGCCCATCAGGGCGCGGTTGGCGTCGTCGTGCTCGAGGAACGGGATCAGGGCGGTCGCGACCGAGACGATCTGCTCGGGGGCGACGTCCATCAGGGTGACCTCGTCCGGCTCGACGATCGCGAGCTCGCCGCCGTGCTGGCGCACGGTGACGGGGCCGACCAGCTTGCCCTTGGCGTCCAGCGGGGTGTCCGACTGGGCGATCAGGTGCTTCTCCTCCTGGGAGGCGTCGAGGTAGACGACCTCCTTGGTGGGGGCGCCGGCCTTGACCACGCGGTACGGCGACTGCACGAAGCCGAACTCCGAGACGGTCGCGTACGACGAGAGCGAGCCGATCAGGCCGATGTTCGGGCCCTCCGGCGTCTCGATCGGGCACATGCGGCCGTAGTGGGTCGGGTGCACGTCGCGCACCTCGATCGGGGCGCGCTCGCGGGTCAGACCGCCGGCGCCGAGCGCCGACAGGCGGCGGCGGTGCGTGAGGCCGGACAGCGAGTTCGTCTGGTCCATGAACTGCGACAGCTGCGAGGAGCCGAAGAACTCCTTCAGCGCCGCGACCACGGGCCGGATGTTGATGATCGTCTGCGGCGTGATCGTGTCGACGTCCTCGGTCGTCATGCGCTCCTTGACGACGCGCTCCATGCGGTACAGGCCGACGCGGAACGCCTCCTGCACGAGCTCGCCGACGGTGCGCAGGCGGCGGTTGCCGAAGTGCTCGTACTCGTCGAGCTGGCGGGCGACCTCGTCGGGCCGCTGGATCTCGCGGCAGGCCTCGGCGAAGTCGCGGATCTCGGGGTCGTTGACGCCGAGCATGCCCGGCAGGACCACGACGCGGCGGACCAGCTCGATCAGGTCGCGGTGCGTGAGGACGCGGACGTCGGGGTCGACGTCGAGGCCGAGCCGCGAGTTGAGCTTGTAGCGGCCGACGCGCGTCAGGTCGTAGCGCTTCGGGTCGAAGAACAGCGTGTCGAACAGCTTGCGCGAGTTGTCGATCGTCGGCGGCTCGCCCGGGCGCTGCTTCTTGAAGACCTCGATCAGCGCCTGCTCGTGCGTCTTCGCCGGGTCCTTCTCGAGCGTGAAGTCGATGAACAGGTTCGGCTCGCCCGTCTCGGGGTCGCGGAACAGGTTGCGGATGCCCTCGTCGGAGTGCGTGTCGAAGGCCTCGCCCGTGATCGCGTCCGCCTCGGGCAGCGCGCGCAGGAGCGTCGTCACCGGCAGCTTGCGCTTGCGGTCGATGCGCGCGAAGACCTGGCCCTTCTTGTCGATCTCGAGCTCGAGCCAGGAGCCGCGCTGCGGCATCAGGTTCGCGGTGAAGACCTGCTTCGTCGCGTCCTTCGGCTCCATGATGTAGGCGCCGGGCGAGCGGACGAGCTGCGTCACGACCACGCGCTCGGTGCCGTTGATGATGAAGGTGCCCGCATCCGTCATCTGCGGGAAGTTGCCCATGAAGACCCGCTGCTCGCGGATCTCGCCCGTCTCCTTGTTCACGAACGCGACCGTCATGAACAGGCCCGACTCGTAGCTCTTGTCCGTCTCGCGGCACTCGCGCTCCGAGACCGCGGGGGGCTCGAAGACGTGCTCGCCGAACTCGACGGCGAGGGTGCCGGTGTAGTCCTCGATCGGCGAGATGTCGTCGATCACCTCGCGGATGCCGTTCTCCATGAAGTGCTTGAACGACGCGCGCTGGATGTCGATCAGGTTCGGGACGTCGAGGATGCGCGCCGCCGGCGTCTGCTCCAGATGGGAGAAGTTGCGGCGCTGGCGCTTCGGGCGGGGCTTCGCAGAGGCCACGGGCCCTCCTAGGGCTCGAAGGTATGACGACGGACGCTCGGCGCGGGCAGGTCGGCGAGCGAACGCGCACCCTACCACAGGGATCCTCGGCCGTGCGTCACCCCTGCCGGGGCGGGGGCCGTCGGATGCGCAGACCGTACCGCTCCCTGCCCCCCGCGTCCACGGAAATCGCACGATCTCCCCAGAAAGGTGTAGCATCTGCGCCGTGCTGACGATCGCGGAGGCGGCGGCCCGCACGGGCCGCGGGCAGGAGACGGTGCGCCGCTGGGTGCGCCAGGGGCGCCTCGCCGCGCACCGCTCGGGCGGGCGGCTGCACGTGCACCCCGACGAGCTCGACGCGCTCGTCGCGCGCCCCGCCCTCGACCTGCCGCCCGGCTGGGCCCGCACCTCGTGGGGGGCGCGCCAGCCCGACTGGGTCGCGGAGCTGCGCCGCCAGCGCGGCGGCCGGAGGCTCGGCGGCTGATGCTGGTCGTCGACCCCACCGTCGTCCTGCCGATCCTCGCCGCCGGCACGCCGTGGGCGAGCGCCGGCGACGACGACCTCGTCGCGCCGCCCTTGCTCTGGTCCGAGTGCCGCTCGCTCCTGCACGACCTCGCCCGCCGCGGCGTCCTCCCCGCCCCCGAGGCGCGGCGGATGCGGCGCGCCCTCGACCGCGCGCCGATCACCGAGCTCGGCCACCCGCAGCTCGGGGAGGAGTCATGGCGGATGGCCGACCTGCTCAACCACCCCCGCACCGAGGCGGCCGAGTACGTCGCGCTCGCGCGGCTGACCGGCGCGCCCCTGGCCACGCTCGACCGCGACCTCGCCGAGCGCGCCGCCGTGGCCTGCCGCGTGCAGCCGCCGGGCTAGCCGCGGCCGCTCCGCGGCCCGCCCCCGATCCGGGGCGCCGGCCCGGGCCTAGCCTCGGGGCTGTCCCTTCGGCCCACGGGAGCCGCCATGCCCACGAGCGATGCGATCACGACCGGCCTGGTCGTCCTCGCCGTTCTCGCCCTGCTCTTCGCCGTCAGCTCGGTGCGCGTGATCGCCGAGTACGAGCGCGGCATCCGGATGCGCTTCGGGCGCGTGCGCCGCGAGCCCTTCCCGCCGGGCCTGATGATCCGCCTGCCCGTCGTCGACCGGCTCGTGCGCGTGTCCCTGCGCATCGTGACCCTGCCGATCCAGAGCCAGGGGATCATCACGCACGACAACGTCAGCGTGGACATCGCCGCCGTGGCCTACTACCGCGTCGTCGACCCGCTCAAGTCGGTGCTCGCGATCGAGGACGTGCGCGCCGCGATCGACCAGATCGCCCAGACCACGCTGCGCAACGTGGTCGGCCAGCACTCGCTCGACGAGACCCTCGCCGAGACCGACCGCATCAACGCGGACATCGCGCGCATCCTCGACCGCGTCACCGAGTCGTGGGGCGTCGAGGTCACCCTCGTCGAGCTCAAGGACATCCAGCTGCCCGACACGATGAAGCGCGCGATGGCCCGCCAGGCCGAGGCCGAGCGCGAGAAGCGCGCCAAGATCATCGCCGCCGAGGGCGAGCACCTCGCCGCCGGCGAGCTCGCGGCCGCGGCCGACGTGATGCTCGAGCACCCGCTCGCGCTGCAGCTGCGC
>Ga0315902_10007012_pt1 | contig 15471 bp, 9 predicted proteins | sample LakEriMetagenome_9_FD_203523 | JGI IMG/M metagenome (GOLD analysis project Ga0315902, IMG submission 203523) | Freshwater fungal communities from buoy surface, Lake Erie, Ohio, United States - Buoy 12 MA117 | ecosystem: Environmental > Aquatic > Freshwater > Lake > Lake biofilm | place: USA... | reverse complement strand
TATAGGCGTGCACCGACCGCCACAATCACTACAAACGCGACAGTGGCGAGCGTGATACGACTCGCAATAGCCGCACCAATCCCAACCGCTGCACCGGCATATGCACCGAACGAGCCTTTTTCGACAATTTTAATTGCAAAGTAAATTGTTAATAAAATGAAAAATGCACTCGCAGCATCAACCGTAAAAAAGTGCGACTGCTGAATCAATAACGCCGTGCCCGCAGCCATCAGTGCCGCGACATATGCTACGCGCTCACCATACAAACGACGGGCAATTAAGAAGACGACAAGAATCGACAATACATCAAAAATCGCCGACCATGCACGCCCCACCCGATGAATGTCACTCGTGTAATTAACCCCATCAGGATTAATCAAATCGCGTAGCACACTAGGGAACGCCGACGAAATAGCATATTCACCATTCGGCTTCGCCCCATCACCCACCATTGGCAAACGATCAGGTGGCGTAATTACTACGGCAGTTAATCGCGTCAACTCATGCGGCAACATACCATATACGAAAAATTTGTAGTTACCGTTACGTGGATTTAATGGCGTGTTTGACGAGTCAAAGTACTGCTGTATTGAGTTCGGTAAACGAATCTGTGATGCAACTTCCGTCAAAAAACGCTCATCTGGATGCAACCGAAATGACGGCTCGTCCCACATGAACAGTCCGCCAAAACGGAAATAGGCTCCCATTACTAGAATCAGCAATAGCAAGCCACTGCGGGCAATGTATGGACGCATACGAATCAGTAATTTCATTATCAATCCCTTTGTGGCTTTACACGCAATCCCAATCAAATGAGCGTACTCACACATCGCACATCTGTAAGATTATGCACACCGCTGTTCAGAGAATACTTTTACTAGGCTAATTATAAAGCATACGACCGCCTTGCGTGTATTGATGTTGTCATGGTTCTCACTCTCAGAGCAAGTCGATTCATAATGCGCAGATAAATCAAACTATCGCATACAAAAAAATTAACTATGTTAATAATACGTTATCAATCTCATAATCATAAACACTGACAGATAACTATCGCATATGGTATGATATCGGTGGTTTAATTGATGCGCTCTATGCGCTGCGAAGTTGCTTGTTTGTGCCATCATAACGTTGTTGATTCTGCGTGGCACACCCAACGTGTACGTCTGTTATGGAGGGGACATGCACATCCTCATCACCGGTGGCGCAGGGTTCATCGGCGCAAACTTGACCGCAAATCTTTTACAGGACGGCTACCGTGTCACCATCTATGACAACCTCTCCCGTCCTGGTGTGGGCCATAATCTCACCTGGTTGCGCACACGCTTCGGCGATAATCGCGTGCAACTCCGCAAAGGCGATATTCGCGACGCTGCCCAAACACAAGCAGCATTAGCCGATGCCGATATCGTTATCCACTTGGCCGGGCAAGTCGCCGTCACCACCTCGGTCGCCAACCCACGCGAGGATTTTGACATCAATGCCCTCGGCACATTTAATGTGCTCGAAGCCGCACGGCTCTCCGGTCGTAACCCGATTGTGCTCTACTCGTCGACCAACAAGGTGTATGGCGGCATGGAGGACATCACTGTCGTTGAAGACGCCACCCGTTGGCGCTACCGCGATCTGCCCCGTGGCGTCACCGAGGCCCAACCACTCGACTTCCATTCACCATATGGCTGTTCAAAAGGGACGGGTGACCAGTATGTGCGTGATTACCACCGCATTTACGACCTGCGCACCGTCGTTTTTCGCCAATCGGCCATCTATGGCCCACGTCAATTCGGCGTCGAGGATCAAGGCTGGGCAGCCCACTTCATCATCGCCACCCAGCTCAAGCGCAAAATGAGCATCTTTGGTGACGGCAAGCAAGTGCGCGATTTGCTTTATATCGACGATCTGGTGGCAGCCTATCGTAGTGCGATTGAGCGCATTGATACCGTGGCCGGCGAGATTTTCAATATCGGTGGCGGGCCAGACAACACTATCTCGATTTGGCGCGAGTTCCGTCCACATCTCGATGCCCTCAATGGTGCCCCTGTCGATGATCCCACCTTCGCCGATTGGCGCCCCGGTGATCAGCGTGTGTGTGTGCTTAATGTCGACAAAGCCCAAACGGCCCTCAACTGGCGCCCCACAGTTGATGTCACACGTGGCATCGAACAACTGTGGCGTTGGGTCGCTGATAGCCGTGCTGAAATCGAAAGTCGATAATTGCCTATGCGCGTACTAGTCGCTCTCACCTACTATCGCCCGTATACGAGTGGGCTTACCATTTATGCCGAGCGCCTCGCTGTTGGTCTAGCCGCTCGTGGCCATGAGGTGACGGTGCTTACCTCGCAGTATGACTCTAGTCTCCCCCAACAGGAGATGTTGCGCGGCGTCAACGTGGTACGCGTACCGGTGGCAGCCCGCATCAGCAAAGGCGTCATCATGCCCACATTCGGCATCGAGGCCACCAAGCTGGCGTTGACGCACGATGTCCTCAGCCTGCACATGCCTCAGTTCGATGCACCTGGTTTGGCGTTGCGTGGCCGTTTGCAGGGCAAACCAGTCGTGCTCACCTATCACTGTGACCTGCAGTTGCCTCCCGGCTGGTTCAATCGCATCGTGGACCGCGTCGTGCAGGTCAGCAACCATGCCGCCGGTATGCTCGCCACACGCATTGTTGCATACACCGATGACTTCGCCACGCATTCACCATACCTGTCGAGTTTTCGGCATAAGGTCGAGATTATTCCACCACCCGTCGAGATTCCCGATAGTAGTGCCGCCGACGTCGAGGCTTTTCGTCAACGCTATAACCTACAAGGTCCCGTCATCGGCATGGCGGCCCGTCTCGCCGCAGAAAAAGGTGTAGAAGTTCTGTTGGGTGCCCTGCCGGCAATTCTTAGCAAATATCCCAACGCCCGCGTCCTCTTTGCCGGTCCATTCGAGCAAGTGTTAGGCGAGGAGGCATACGCCCGCCGCCTGGCCCCACTTTTTGAGCAATATCGCAACAACTGGACATTCCTGGGCACACTCAACCAACGCGAATTAGCCACGTTCTTCCGCGCCTGCGACGTCGTCACCGTGCCGAGCCTCAACTCGACCGAGTCGTTTGGACTGGTGCAGGTCGAGGCCATGTTATGTGGTACACCATCGGTGGCGAGCAATTTACCCGGCGTGCGCCAACCGGTCATCCAAACTGGCATGGGCAAGGTTGTGCCAATTGGCGATGCAGCAGCCTTGGCTACTGCACTCCTCGAGATTATCGACAACCCGGATACATTCCACCGTAGTCGTGCACACGTATCTGAGCGATTTAGCACAGAGCGCACCATTACTGAATACGAAGCCTTATTTACCCGTTTGTCAGGGAGGAAATAACCCACATGAGCACCCCACCACGTGACTATTTGGTGCCCCACCTAATGACGCTCCCACCACACCGCGTCATGATTCGCATGATCGAAGCCCGCCTCTTCGCCGAGACTGCCCCCGATATGCCCGAGCCCATCCTCGACGTTGGCAGTGGCGATGGCACCTTTGCGCAAATTGCCTTCCCCGGCAAGAAAATTTATGGTATCGACCCCATCAAAAGCGACACCCATGAGGCCTATGGACGTGGCGTATATCAGGGGTTAAGCGTTGCTGACGGCAAACATCTCCCGTTTGCCGATAACACGTTTGCCGCTGGTTTTAGCAACTGCGTACTTGAGCACGTATTGCCCCTCAAAGAGACGCTGTCAGAGACGTATCGTACGCTCAAGCCAGGCGCCACCTTTGTCGCCTCAGTGGTCGGCAATCGTTTCCCCGAGCAACTCCTCGGCACCAAGATCCTCAATGCACTCGGCTTTGACGGCATGGCCTATGGGCGCTGGTTTAACAAGGTCTCGGTCCATCGCAACACTCTCAGTCGTGCCGATTGGAGTGCCCGTTTTGAGGAGGCCGGCTTCGAGGTCGTCTCATGTCGGCCATACTTCAGCGATCAGGCACTCGAGCTCTTCGACCTCAGTCACTATCTCGGGGCACCGTCATTGATTACCCGCAAATTGTTCGGCCGCTGGATTTTGGCGGCGCCGTTCACACTCAACTGGTTGTGGGAGCCGATTTTGCGCCCACTCTACAATGCGCCAGCCCCCGCTGATGCGCCGTACTACTTCTTCATCCTCAAAAAGCCTGAAACGACCAAGTAACGTTGTTGTTTGTCTAGCACAAAGGAGTGTCATATGTCAGCAGTACGAACCGTGATGATTGGCTGTGGTGGGATGGCTCGGCATCATATCCGCAATATGATCAAGATGCGTGATACCACCAGCATCAATGTAGTGTGTGAGCCGTCTGCACAAGCGTACGAAGAGACTGCAGCAATGTTCGAAGAAGCTGGGTTGCCGGTCCCACCCAATCAGCCAGACCTGGCCAAGCTACTCAGCGACCATCGTGGCAAAATCGACGCAGCGTTTATTATTACGCCGCATGCGTATCACCACGATCAAACCAAAGCCTGTCTCGAGGCTGGCATCGATGTCCTGCTCGAAAAGCCCATGGTCATGAACGGCACCGAGGCCGAGAGCTTGATTGCGACGCGCAACCGTACGAATAAATTGCTCGTCGTTGCCTTCCCCGGTAGTCTCTCACCCAACATTCGTACGGCTGCTACCATGTTGCGCAAGGGCGAAATCGGCACCATCAAGACAATTAGTGGTGTGGTGTGGCAGAACTGGGGAGTAAACACCATCAACACGTGGCGCCAAGTCCCAGCCATCGCTGGCGGCGGATTCTTGTTCGATACCGGTGCACATTTGCTCAACACCACCGTCGACCTCGCCGGTGAGGACGTCGCCGAGGTTGCCGCCTATCTCGATAACCAAGGACGCCCCGTTGAGACACTCGGCGTCGTAATTGCCCGCCTCAAATCGGGCGTCTTGGTCTCGCTCCACGGTTGCGGTGAGGCCATGCCGTCGTGCCACTCCGATGTGCGCGTCTTTGGCGACAAGGGGATTATCTATACTGGCATCTGGGGCGAAAAGTTGCAAATCCAGCACGATGGTGATGTGCCACCAGTAACCGTACCAACATCAGCCTCGCTCGGTGTATGGGAGCAGTTCCTTGGTGTGCGCAACGGTGCCGCCAATCCGTGCCCTCCCGAAGTCGGCTTGCGCATGGCCCGCCTGTGGGATGCCATTCAGGCATCGGCAGCCAAGGGCGGGAGCTCCGTGAAGGTATAATCACATACACATATCGTTTCTTGCAATCAGCAACTCAGAGGTTCCATGAAATCATTCCAACGATATCTCGATGTCGTCGTGGCGATTCTCAGCTTTGGGTTGCTGATTTCGTTATGGCCCTACCGCGATGCGGTCGTGCGTGATGCTTATGCGGCAACCACAACCGACATCGGCCAAATTGCCCAAATTAACATTATTGGCTTTCATAATATCGAAACAAATGAACAAGGCGTAGACTTTCGCTGGGGCAGACAATACGTCACTCTACCAATAGCATTGCCAACCATGAAAAACAACGCTGCCGTGGTGTCATTTTATGGGACAACACTGACCACACAGCCGGTTACGCTTACCATCGACACAGACACACATACTACCTTCACCGTCCAAGGGAGCACGTTTCGCTCGTATCACCTTTTGGTCAATCACACAGGGATCCACCAAGAACAAACATCAGTAACGGTTACTACCACCGATGCACAAACCATCAAGGGACAAGAGCTCGGTATTGCCTTAGGTCAAGTCTCATTTACCCCACTCAAAACCGCGTTTGTAAAACATGCTACACAGCATATACAGTATGTCGGTGATCAATTTGCGATGCTGCTCGTAGTGGCATTCGCATATATTCTGATTACACGAAACATCACACTCAACGATACTATGCAGCTCCTCATACGCGTTATCAGCATCGTGAGTATGATGAGTAGTATGTATATCAGCGCAGATTTACCACTTTCAGCGTTTCTTGGTGGAATGATCATCTCCGTACCACTCGTCATTTACCCGCAACGCATAACACTATCACCATGGCTACGTTCATTGGTTACCCGTTACCCACATCATGTTGTGTATGTGCTCTTTGCAACCGTTGCCATCATCCATCTCTTGGTTGACACCAAAGCAACATTATGTACATTAAACTCATACATTCCATGCGTCAATCATACGTGGAACTTTGCAACTGGTGATGAGCCATCGTACATTCGCGTCGCCAAAAACATCAAGTATTTGGGCACATCAATGGTTGATTTTGATCCTGATGCCACCAAAAAATATTATGTCCATAGCATCGGGGTATCGCTATTAATCGTACCCACCATTGTCGACATCGACATCCTCTGGACGCGCATATCGTTCATTCTCATCAACGGCATCGTGGCGCTACTCCTGTATCAACTCACTGGCGGCATCAAACTCTCCAATCATGCGCCACTCACAATCGTACAGCGCGTAGCCATCACCACCGTGCTCGTCCTCGCCATGCCATTCATTCCGGGCGCAAATCAGCTCTACCCCGACCTCATCGCCGGCGTGTGTCTGTTGGGCGTGTGGTACTGGGTAACCAATCTCACTCGTACATCGCCGTGGTTTCATCTGCCTTTTATGGTGATGATGGTCGCACTACCGTGGCTCCACACCAAATATTTCTATATCTCACTCGGCATCGCCCCAGTCATTGGCTATGCCCTCTGGCGTCAGCAATCAACTCGCCTGGCAGGTGCATTCGCAGGCTCCTATCTCGCATCAGTTGCACTCGTCATGTGGTACGGTCAAACTGCATGGGGGAACCCATTTGGCCCTGTAACGAGTGGTTCGGCACCATTCACACTCGTTGGCATTAGCCGCTTGTTTGGTCTCGTGTTCGATCAAAATCAGGGGATTCTCTGGCAAAATCCCCTGCACGTCCTCGGGCTCTGCGGTCTTGGCTTGTTCTACCGACGTCATCGCAATCTATTTTGGGCATGGGGCTGGTTGTTCGGCGTCCCACTGGTACTCAATGCCCTCCACGTCAATCCGTATGGCGGCATCAGCTACTCAGGGCGTTTTCATTGGAGCAGTGCAGTCATGCTTTATGCGGTCACCGTGACCATGATTGTATGGCTGATGATGCGCATGCCCACACTCACCACCCGTATTCTGGTCGCATCACTGATGGTGCAATCGTACTTTTGGTACATGTACAGCACCCAGACGGTACTCTACCCTCGTGCAGTATCCGAGGCGCTCCTGCTCGACCATTACACCATCATGTTTGGGCCGCTCGAGCCATATCTACCGCAGTTCTACTCATTGGCAGTCTCCCTAGCGACCCCAGCAAATTATGTTTGGGTCGGTCTGATTATCAGCGCCATGGGAATCGTCAACTACCGGATGCGCCACGAGCGCTTTATCACTGCTGCATAGTCAGCGACAGCGGACAATCTCGTCCGCAACCAGCACCACATCAATGCGCGTATCGCCAGCACAGATCAGCGCTGCATCAGCCTCCAACGTTTGCTGCCAGCGTTGCCGAATGACGTCGCGCCAACCAAATGCCAACCAACGCGGATCGATTTGACTTGGTGGCGCCACCCACAGGATACTCCCGCTGGCTGCAGCCATCCGTTGCGCGCGATTTACATCAGTATCAACGATTACGAGCGTTGTATCAGACAGCGACCGTATATGGGTAGCGAGTGCAGTATCTTCTTTGAAAAGCGTTGGCCGTGCGATGCTTCCACTCCACACCAGCCACATCAATGCCGGGGCCAACCACCACGTGGGGCGCACATGCACCAATGTCACCCAACCGATGAAGCCCCACACCGCCATGGTCATAAGCTGATAGCCAATCGTCATCAACGGCAGTGGCATCATGGAGACTACCCCAACCACGGCAATACCCAACCACACCACCACGCCATTTCGACGCTCGATCAGCACGGCACACAGCGCCCAGCCCACGAGCAACAACCAGACCGGCAGTTGCCCCCACGCACAGATGACACCCCATCCCAACCACAACCCGACCGCCAGCACAGCGCGCCGCGAGCGGTGTTGCTGCTGCCACACCAGCCACCCTAACGCAACAACCACTGGCCAGAGGTGCAACAAGAGCATCGTGGCACTCCCCTGAGGCGCCTGCCATGCCACAGCGCGCACCAGCATGGCCAATCCTACCAAGGCGACCCAACCAATCCAGTGCCCCCACCAGCGCCAGCAGACAATCCCCGCACCCACTACGGCAATCCACCACACCATATCGGTCCCGAGCGTCATGACCATCACCACCAAGATGGCCAACTCCCACCACGCTCGGCGCCACAACATGACAGCCGCTAACACCCACCATATCCCACGCCACAACCACGTGCTATCGGCGCGCAACACGGCAATCAGCCACGTCGTCGGCAGCCATCCCGAACTATCCGGCGTCTGGCTCGCCGACCAGAGTGGATCAGCTACGCCGAGTATGGCGCGAACCAACGGCACCAGATTACCCACTGCCAATCCAGCGACTATCAACACACCCCGCCATACCAACTGCCGGTGGGTCAACTCCTGGGCACTACTGGCATACCACACAACCTGCGCCATGACGCCGGTCGCAGTAGCCAGCATCATCGTCAAGGCGAGTTGTCCATCACTGCCACTCATCAGCCCAAGCAGTGCGGCGGCCCGGAGCACATGAGCCCCATCAAGCGCTGCAAATCCGGCCAGCCATGGTTCCGCAACCACTGACCAGGTGCCCGACATTTGCTGATTGATGATGGCCACCTGACGCCACCAGTCATTCGGCTGGCTCGCACCACCAGCCCACCAGGCTGCGAGGCCGACCATTACCAACCAAATCACCTCGCCGCCCACCGCCAAGCGCCATTGGTGGCGCACCTGCGTCACAATCTGCCGCCAACGGCGCCACCACCCCCACACACCAAGCGGAATAAGTACCCCGAGCGCCATCACCAGTGTGGCAATCGTCGTCGGCAACGCACTCACGCCAATCAAGAGCAACATCCCCATTGCCCGCCCGATAGTGATGCCGTGGTCACGCCAGCGCCCCAGCCACGGTACCAAGACGAGCATCAGACCGTCAACGAGCAACAACCATGTCGACCATCCACCACTGCCCCGCCACGGCCAGTCTGGGCGGTGCGCCTCCTGCCATGTCATTACATCAAGTAGTCCCAAGTCAGGGTGTGCACGGTACTGCACCGTCGTCGTGTCGGCCACCTCGCTCCAGCGTACATCCGCCAGCAAACGCGCCGTCAACGCCGGCACATCCAGCCGCGCCCGATTCGCAAAGATCAATACCTGCGGGTGGTCATACACACTCAGCGCCTCCTCAGCAGCACGGGTATCCCACCACCATGGGCCAAGATGCGGCCAGCGCGTCGCCTGATACACCAGCTCGTACCCCAACTGCCCATCAAACAACATGCTGTAGTACCGCGTAGTCACCGGGTAGCGCAACGGCATCTTGGGGATTACCCCATGTCCGCGGGCACTACTCACCACGATATAATCGGCTTGGGCAATCCGCGCAATCATGCCTCGGCTACCGCTGTCAATCGTGACAAACTTACCCGGTCGATCAGCGTCAAACACCGGTAGTTCCACAAATTGATAGCGCCCCGGCGTATCATCGCCAAGCCCCAGCGGCAAGGCATCATCCCAGTGTTCAACGGCAATCACGGCATCATCTGGAATATGTGCATACATCCACTCAGATGCCGCAATCCGCGGATGCGGCGCGTCGTACATCTGCTGCCACGCCAGTGCCGGCACGAAGCTCGCTCCAATTATCACCACCAGCACACGCTGGCGCCAGTGTGACGGAATACCTATCAGTGCCACCATCGCAAAGACACTCAACCCGGCATACATCGGCAGGTAATAGCGCATCGTCATACCAAAGACGCCACCTTGCCACACAAAAAAGCCCACCAGCCATATCAGCAGTACCCAGGCCGGGCGCCAACGCCGTTGCATCGTCAGCCAGATACCGTACACGGCGCCCGTCGCCACCAGTGGCCCGAGTCCCCACCAACTCAACTGCCACCAAGGATAGAGCCACGGCACCGCATCGACCCACTGAAAGCTCGGTGGCGTATCGACACCGCCCGCCACAATCCGCCCAGCAGCCGCAATATCGGCCAACCAACGCGCCTCAAACCACCCATTCTGCCACCACGTTGGATCGGCTACCCACAGCACTATCGTGCCCACAAGTGCGGCACTCATCGCCATGCCACTCATGCGCCACGACCACGCCAGCCGCACCTGTCGCACCCACACTACAACAGCTAATCCGGCTACGCTCAGCATGGTAATGCGCATGGCACTTGCAATCGCCACACACGCAGCAAACAGTACCCAATCACGCCAGCGTTGGTGATGCAAGCGCACGGCGATACCAAGCGCCCCCACTACCCACGGGCTGAGCATTGCATCCACCGTAAAAAAGTGACTGAGTTGCATCGGTAATGGCGCCAGCGCATACAGCATCGCCGCCCACGCACTCGCCCGTGGCGGTAACATCGCCCGCGCTACCCAATACACCAAGACAATCGCCACTACCTCGCTGAGCCACGCAATTGTCCGTCCCGTATTGCGGATCTCAATCGGCGTGGCGTCACGGCCAAACAACGCATCGCTTAATACTCGTACAATCGTTGTCGGCAAGGATCCATACACAAACCGCGCCGACCAGCCAAAGTTCCGCGGATTAAGCGAGTTACAGCCACTCGCACCGCTCGGCTCCCACTCCTTTGGGGCACGTTCGACGCCACGCAAATCTCGCGTCGCACTCGGCGCAGGAACTTTTCCATCGACCACACAGTCATTATCACCATATGCCTGCCACTGGTCAGGCACCTGCAGGCGCACCACCGTATACACCAAAAACCGCTCATCGGGATGCAACGTGTGGTCGCCATCCCAGCGATACAAGGCCGTGCCACGCCCGAGTGCGCCGAGCAACACGGCACAACCCAATACGAGTATCGGCATATAGCGACGAATCAGCATCGACATATCTCATACCTTTTGTCAGTGATAGCATCAGTATAATGTGTGCAATCACGGGTATAATTTACTCAACATACTGACACACCAAAGACGCAGGATATTCATGACCATACCACGTGCAATTACGATCGATGGACCAGCCGGCTCCGGCAAAAGTACGCTTGGTGCAACGCTCGCAACCCGGCTCGGCTTCATCTACTTCGATACGGGCGTCATGTATCGTGCCTTGACCCTCGCCGTCATCAACCATCACGTCGATCCGACCAACAGCGCCGCCGTCACGGATTTGGCCAATCAATGCCAGATCGGCGTCCACGCCCCTACCGTCGACGATGGCCGCCAGTACACCATCACGCTCGATGGCGTCGATGTCACGTGGGATATCCGGCAACAACAGGTCGAACGCCTCGTCTCGCAGGTCGCTGCCCATCCGCCCGTGCGCCAAATTCTACGGGCCCAACAGCGCGCCATCGGGCTCGCCGGCGATGTGGTCATGGTTGGACGTGACATTGGCTCGATTGTCTTGCCTGAGGCGCCACTCAAAATCTACCTTGATGTCTCGATTGACGAACGCACACGGCGGCGCATCATCGAGCTCGATCAACGCGGTGAGCATATCGATGCCGAGGCTCTCACCGAGTCCATTCGTCTCCGCGATGAACGCGATCGCCACGTCATGCAGGCTGCACCTGACGCCATCCATATCAACGGCGACATCCAATCTCCCGCACAAACCGTGGCCGATGTACTCGCACTTGTGGCACAAATTCCCGTGTTACACACGAAATAAGAGGTACTCAATGAAGCCGAAATTCTTGCTGGTGCTTTCGCTATTCTTCATCGCAAGTCTGCTTCTCGGTCACTCACCTAGCTACGCCCAACAAAGCAATCGCATCAGCATCGAGGCCCGCGTTGGCTTCGACAACCTCTATGTGACTGACCTGTGGACTCCAGTCATCCTCACCGTGCGTGGCGACACCCAAGATCGCACCGTCGTAATCGATTGGCTCGTCAATGACGACCTCGGAAAACGCATCATGTGGGAGCGCGAGATTAGTCTGCCCGCCCAAACCACCAAAGAACTCCACACCAACCTGGTTATCCCCGGATTTGCACGGAGCATCGTGGCCCGCGTCAAAGTCGATGACACCATCCTTGCAAGCACCTTAATTGACGCACAGTCCGTCCAATCATCGCTCAACGTGGTCGTCAGCGATGACGCAAATTTGCTCAAAGGTCTCAGCGATGTCGTGCTGTTTGATGGTACAAGTCCAGTCTTCGCCGTTGTATCGCCCAATCACCTGCCCGATAATGCCATTGGGCTCCAAGGTATCACCAATCTCTTTGTCGACGACCTCGGCCAGCTCAGTCAAGCCCAACACGACGCCATTCAACTTTGGATGGATCTCGGCGGTAATCTCGTCGTTGCTGACAACCTCTCCGGCACCCTTAGCCAAAACAGCACCCTCTCACTCAACTACAGCACCCCACATACCCCACAACTCCCCGCTGATGCTCCAGCCCAACTCCCGCGCGAGATAGTGGTGCCATCAGTGAGCACCACATCAATGCGCGAGGTACACCCTGGGAGCAACCTATTGTGGCAACGCTCAATTGGCCGTGGCACGTTCTACCAAACTACCATTCCATTTGCCGCCTTACGCGATTGGAACGGCATCTCTTGGTTATGGCGACCCATCCTCCAACCAGCCGCCCCTGATATCCGCTCCATCGTCGGCCGGCCCAACATCTTCATCCAAAACGACCCGCTTGGGCGTTCGCTCAACATCGACGCACTCAACTTGCCGCATCCAATCGTCATCTTCCTCTTTGTCGTCATCTACATTGCCCTCGTCGGCCCGGTTACCTATGTCGTGCTCAAACGGCGCTATACCCTCGATTGGGCCTGGGTATCGATACCCGTCACCGCAATCATCGTCACACTAATGCTTGCCGCCACCGGATTCGTGTTGCGTGGCAGTAGCACCATCATCTACACCCTGTCCATCGTGCAACAACACGCACAGGCCAAACATGCGCTTGTCAGCGCCGGCACCGCCATCTACACGCCGTTCCGCACTAGTTACATGGTCGATGTCAACGACGCCAGTGCAATCGCGCCGATTCGCAGTAGTCAACTCACCGACGGCCTACGCTTTCAAGATGATACCAACGCCCAAATCGCCATCAACGGTGATATCGGTAGCGTACAATCAGTTCACGCCCACCGCATGATTGCCGCACCGTTGAGCGTCACACATCAACTGACTGCAAACGCCCCAACACTGACTGGCACCATCCAAATCAATGGCAGTGACCTCCACGATGTCGTGGTATTTTATGACACCAAAGGACAATTCATTGGCGCCACCACGCAAGATCAACCAATCACGGTGGCCATCAACGACGAGAGCGGCGATTTCCCCTGTGACATCAAAAGCAATCCCGCTGAACCAATTGACCAGCGGCGCCTCTACGAGGTCATCGCCGGCTTTTGTAATGCGGTGACGGCGCTCCCCAATGACCGAGTTATCATCTACGGCTGGAGTGACAGTGCCGCTAATCCACCTACCGTTCAAGGCGCAACCATCACCGCGCAACGCCAATTACACGTGATTACCATCAATCTGCCATGAGTGCCAATCGCATCGTCGCCCACATCACGCATCGGATCGCCGCGCGCCCATCAGGTCCCCTCATCGTTGCCGTCTCAGGCGGACCTGATTCGCTAGCCTTGTTGTATGCGTTATGTGAAAGCGGCATCGCCGCTGACGTGCACGTCTACCACCTTGATCATGGACTCCGTGGTACACAGTCAGCGGCCGACGCCGATTGGGTGCGGCAGTGCGCTGCCACACTCGGGGTCCCTCATCGCATCGAAAAAGCCGATATCGCCAGCGAAGCCCCACACCACCACAACCTCAACGAAGCAGCGCGCATCGTCCGCTATCGGCGCCTCGCCCAATACGCCAGTGCTATCGATGCCGCAGCCGTGCTCGTGGCGCACACCCGTGACGATCAGGCCGAGACCGTCTTGATGCGCCTCCTGCGCGGCAGCGGCCCCACCGGCCTGGCCGCGATGCGCGCACAACGCGCATGGTCACAATGGGCTCCAGCCGACATCAATGGCCGTGCGCTCCTACTCCGCCCGCTACTCACCTGCGACCGTAGCGAGATCCTTGCCTACTGCACTGAGCGACAACTCACCCCGCGCCATGACCCAACCAACGACAAGCACACCAATCAACGGGTGCGCATGCGTCACCAGCTCCTGCCAACATTACGCCACGAACAACCGCAACTCAACGCTATCCTCGCGCGCACTGCCACCCTCTGTGGCGATGACGCCGACTATATTGCCCTCCAGGTCGCCCAATTATGGCCCACATTTGCCCACCACAACACATCGACAATTACCATTACGCGCTCTACATTTGCAGCACTGCATGTGGCCATCCAACGCGCCGCCATTCGCCATGCCATCGTACTCCTGCACGGATCACTCCGCAGTTGGAGCCTTGAGCATATCGAATACCTGCGCAACGCCATCCAGCAACCACCCGCACGCCAACAGCCACTCCCCCATCACACCATACTCACCATCGGCGCCGATACGGCAATCATGACCGCATCATCGCTACTACCGCGCGCACCACACATTGATGCACCACAACCCATCCCCATCCCTGGTCAGATTGACTGTCGTGACGACTGGTGGTTGCATGCCACGATTGAGCCTGCACACATAAACCGCAACCGCTGGCATGCTTTTGTGCCAACTTGTCACGACTATACCGTGCGCATGCGTCAACCAGGTGAGACCATGGGGATTGGTCACGGGCGCCATCGACGCATCCAAGACATCATGGTCGATGCACGTATTCCTGCATCACAACGCGCCAATTGGCCAGTTGTTGCCACGCAACAGCAGGTGATTTGGGTGCCCGGAGTACGCATTGATCCTACATTTGTCGTATTGCCGGACCAAACAGCCGTCCATTTGTCGGTGATTCGCTCTGACGACGATGACAATTTCGGGTATGATTAATTAAATTTTTGTACAGGGGAGTATCGAGTACACGTATGCATCAAGACATCCATCATGTCCTCCTCAGCGCCGAACAAATCGACGCACGCGTCAAAGAGCTCGGCCAGCTCATCGCCCGCGACTACCGCGATATCGGCGATTTGGTGTTGATTGGCGTCCTCAAGGGCTGTACAACCTTCATGGTTGATTTAGCCCGCGCCATCGACATGCACGTGTCGATTGACTTCATTGCCACCTCAAGCTATGGCAGTGGCACTCACAGTAGTGGCGTGGTGCGCCTGCTGAAAGATCTCGACATGGACATCGCTGGACGCCATGTGCTCATCGTCGAGGACATCATCGACAGCGGGCTGACCTTGTCGTACTTGCATGCCCAATTCCTCAAGCGTGAGCCAGCCAGCATGCGCATCTGCACATTAC
>Ga0315902_10007010_pt1 | contig 15471 bp, 9 predicted proteins | sample LakEriMetagenome_9_FD_203523 | JGI IMG/M metagenome (GOLD analysis project Ga0315902, IMG submission 203523) | Freshwater fungal communities from buoy surface, Lake Erie, Ohio, United States - Buoy 12 MA117 | ecosystem: Environmental > Aquatic > Freshwater > Lake > Lake biofilm | place: USA... | reverse complement strand
GCTGCAAAGATGGTTGTTCTAGATGTCGATCACCCAGATATCGAAGAATTTATCGAGACCAAGGTCAACGAAGAGGACAAGATTCGCGCCCTTCGTGATGCTGGCTTTGATATGGACCTTGGTGGAAAAGACATCATCTCTGTCCAGTACCAGAATGCAAATAACTCAGTGCGCCTTTCAGATAAGTTCATGAAGGCCGTTGAAAATGGTGAGCAATTTGGCTTAACAGCTCGTTCAACTGGTGAAGTTATTGACACCGTTGATGCGCGCGAACTTTTCACAAAGATCGCACAAGCTGCATGGGCGTGTGCTGATCCAGGAGTTCAATTTGATGACACCATCAATGATTGGCACACAACTCCAGAGACAGGTCGCATCAATGCGTCAAACCCTTGCTCTGAGTACATGTCACTCGATAACTCATCATGTAACTTGGCTTCACTTAACTTGATGAAGTTCCTCAAGGCTGATGGTTCATTCGATGCAAAGACATTCGGTAAGGCTGCAGAGATGATCATCACCGCGATGGATATCTCAATCTGTTTCGCAGACTTCCCAACCGAAGCTATTGGTGAAACAACAAAGGCTTACCGTCAGCTCGGAATCGGATATGCAAACCTTGGCGCGCTTCTTATGGCATCAGGCCTTGCCTACGATTCAGACGGTGGACGCGCACTTGCTGGTGCAATCACATCATTGATGACAGGTATCACCTACAAGCGCTCAGCAGAGCTAGCAGGAATTGTTGGGCCTTATGCAGGTTTTGCACAAAATGCTAAGCCTCATGCACGTGTGATGCGCAAGCATGCAGCCGCTTCATCTGCAGCTAAGCAAGAGACCACTCTTGATATTGATGTCTGGGCAGAGGCGAATAAGGCATGGGATGCATGTCTTTCAACAGGTGATGCCAACGGATGGCGCAATGCGCAGATCTCAGTTCTTGCACCAACAGGAACAATTGGTTTGATGATGGATTGCGATACCACCGGTATCGAGCCTGACTTCTCACTTGTTAAGTTCAAGAAGCTTGTCGGTGGCGGATCTATGCAGATCGTTAATCAGACAGTTCCACAAGCACTTCGTAAGCTCGGATACACAGAAGAGACAATCGAAGCAATTGTCGAATTCATTGCAGCTAACGGTCACGTCATTGATGCTCCAGGACTAAAGCCAGAGCACTATGAAGTATTTGACTGTGCCCTCGGTGCACGATCAATTGCTCCAATGGGCCACGTCCGCATGATGGCTGCATGTCAGCCATTCTTGTCAGGTGCAATTTCTAAGACAGTAAACCTCCCAGAGGAAGCAACTGTTGAAGAAGTTGAGGAAGTTCACCTAGAGGCATGGCGCATGGGCATCAAGGCACTTGCTGTCTATCGCGACAATTGCAAGGTCGGCCAGCCACTTTCAGATGGCAAGGCGAAGAAGAAAGATGCTCCACTGGAAGCAGAAGTTATTGCAGCACCAGTTCGCAAGCGTCTTCCAAAGTCTCGTCCATCAACAACAACATCATTTTCTGTAGGCGGCGCTGAGGGTTACATGACCTCAGGTGCTTACGCAGATGGTGCACTCGGTGAGGTATTCCTCAAGCTCGGCAAGCAAGGTTCAACCTTGGCCGGTGTGATGGATGCATTCTCAATCGCAGTCTCGATTGGTCTTCAATACGGAGTACCACTACAGACATTCGTTGAGAAGTTCACAAACCTTCGCTTCGAGCCAGCTGGTATGACAGATGATAAAGATATTCGCATGGCGCAGTCCATGATGGATTACATCTTCCGTCGCTTAGCACTTGATTACCTTCCATTTGAAGAGCGCGCTTCCCTCGGTCTCTACACAGTGGCAGAGCGCGAAGCAGCACTTAACAACGGCGGCGAGTACGCACCTGTGGCGGGTGAAAGCCCAAAAGCAGTTGCGCCTGTGGCGGCTCCTGTAGCTGCAGTCGCTAAAGCGCCCGTTGCTGACGTAAAGATAGAAGCAGCACCAGCAATGACAATCGGTTCATCCTCAGACCTTCTAGAGTCAATGGGCATCAAATCAGATGCACCGCTCTGTATGACATGTGGCGTGAAGATGCGTATGTCAGGTGCATGCTTTGTATGCGAAGGCTGCGGCAACACATCAGGTTGCTCATAAAAAAGCGCCTATAGCCTCTCATCGAAAGCCCCCCGAGGAACCTTGGGGGGCTTTCGTGCGTCTAAAAGGTGAGAAGTGGCGCATAATTTCATTCAGTAGATACGGTGGGCAAGGTATGAAGAGAGCATGGGGCAGGGCTCGGGCGGGGATCGCCTTGGGGCTTGTTATTGCCATGGTCAATACCGCGGTGGCTCAAGCCGTTGAGATCATCTCAACCAGTGCTACCTATATCGTCACCGTTGATGGGGATTTCAACGATGTAGTACGCGGTCAATTGCGAGATGCTGGCATTTCCATCGATGACGAGTTCGAATATGCCTTCGATGGCTTCGTTGTCGAGCTATCCGATTATCAGCTCCCATACGTTCAATCACTTGAATATGTAAAAGCAATCGAAGAAGATGCCATCGTCACATTGAGTGCGACACAGAGTCCGACTCCATCATGGGGTCTAGATCGCATTGATCAGCGCGAGCGAAGCGCTAGTGGCGCTATCGGAAGTTATGAATATCAGAGCGCCGGCGCTGGAACCACGATCTACATCGGTGACTCGGGAGTATTCCCGCACCAAGATCTGGCTGGGCGCCTTTCACCATCTGGGTATACGACTTTCAATGATGGTCGCGGAACCGTCGACTGCAATGGACATGGAACACATGTGGCTACGACAGCTGCGGGTACTCAATTTGGCATTGCAAAGAACGCAACGATTGTTCCTATTCGCCTTCTTGATTGCAACGGCAGTGGTCGATACTCAGGTGTCATCGCATCCCTTGACTGGATTCTCTCTCCTGCAAATCCAAATCCAAAGACTCAAGCAGTACTTAACTTAAGTATTGGTGGTCCAAAGTCAGATGCACTCAACGATGCGATTGAACGCCTAGTCAATGAAGGAATCACAGTTGTTGTCGCCGCAGGTAATGAGCGCACCGATGCCTGCACACGGTCACCGGCATCGGCTACTAATGCGATCACTGTGGGTGCTACCGATCTCGGAGATATAAAGGCGTCATATACAAACTTTGGAACCTGTGTTGATATCAATGCACCGGGATCTAGCATCACGGCAGGATGGTTTTTTTCAAGCACTCATACCCGTGTTGCGAGCGGAACATCAATGGCGTCACCACACGTTGCCGGTGCTGCAGCTGTTTACCGTGGCCTTTACCCAACTGCCACCGTGGCGCAAGTTACCTCAGCACTGATTTCAACTTCGACACCAGATGTGATCACTAACCTCAACGTTGGTACGCCAAACAAAATGCTCTACGTCTCTCCGACTGATTCATGGCCAGCCTATGCAGCTCCAACTGTTGAATTTAAGTCACTTGAGGGAATTACCAGCTCTAGCGCCGTAGTAAACATTGTGGTCAATCCAGAGAACCTGAATACGACGACTCGCGTTGAATTCTCAACTAGCCCAACATTTGCAACTACGATTCTCAGCGCATCACCCACAACGCCAGCATTTTCAGGCACAGATGTGATTGCCACAAATGTCTCACTCACATCACTGACTGCAAACACCAGGTATCACTTCCGCGTTGTTGGAGTTAACTCATCTAGAACTTTCGTATCACCCACCTACACATTTACAACCAAAACTGCGACAAACTCAGCTCCAACCGTTGTTGCAACAGGGGCGACTCTGGTAACTGCTTATGGCGCACAGCTCAACGGCACAGTTAATCCAAATGGACTTTCCACAGAAATTCAGATTTTCTACAGTCCAGATCCAACCTTCAGTTCAAATGTGAAAACAATTAGCGGTCAGTTGAATTCTGCGGGAGGTAGCACAGCTTTCAATTTGAGTTCAACTCCCATTGATCTAGTAGGGGACACCACCTACTACTACAAAGTCGGTGCATTTAACTCTGCTGGATTCTCCCAGTCGGCAACTTCATCATTCAAAACACTTATAGCTCCAGGAATTGCACCAACTGTCTCTGCGGTTGCGATGACTTCTCGAATGAGTACCGTCTCGCAGACATTTACGGGATTTGTACATCCTCAGTCCCAACCCACAACCGTTACCTTTATGTACGGTCGAAATACAACGTTCACGCTTGATGGCGGAACCATCACCTTGCCTGTGATTAACTCAGACACGGTCACACCTATCTCAGTTCAGGTGACTGGTTTGATTGCTGGCGGCGTCTATAACTATAGATTTGATGCGGTTAATGACTCAGGTAAAGCGATCGGAAATACCGTTATTGCTTCCGGTGAATTGTTGATGCCAGTAATTCTTACGCAAGCTCATTCATCAATTACCAACACTGGTGCTCGCTTTATTTCTACAATGAATGGTGGTGGTGGAAGTATCCAGATTGCCTACCAGCACTCGAAGACATCCACATTCGATACATTCACTGTCGTTGATGGTTCGCCGCTAACAGTCAGAAGCGGAACAAACACCACAGTTTCAGCAACTGTTACAGGACTTACTCCGGGTACGACTTACTACTACAGAACTCGACTCCAGGGTCTGAGTGGGCCGCTTTATACTCAAAAGTATCTGTACGGAACCACACAATCATTTACTACAACAGGTGTAGCTCCGGTCGTTGCTGAAGCGCCAACGCCAACGCCAACGCCAACGCCAACGCCAACGCCAACGCCAACGCCAACGCCTACGCCAACTCCAACGCCTACGCCAACACCAACTCCGACACCAACTCCAACGCCAACACCAACTCCGACACCAACTCCGACACCAACTCCAACGCCAACACCGGAACCTTCACCAACGCCAACTCCAACGCCGGAACCTTCTCCAACGCCAACTCCAACACCGGAACCTTCTCCAACACCAACGCCAACACCGGAACCTTCTCCAACACCAACGCCAACTCCAACGCCGGAACCTTCACCAACGCCAACTCCAACGCCAACTCCAACACCGGAACCTTCTCCAACGCCAACTCCAACACCGGAACCTTCTCCAACGCCAACTCCAACACCGGAACCTTCTCCAACGCCAACGCCAACACCGGAACCTTCTCCAACGCCAACGCCAACACCGGAACCTTCACCAACGCCAACGCCAACGCCGGAACCTTCTCCAACACCGGAACCTTCACCAACGCCAACGCCAACGCCGGAACCTTCTCCAACGCCAACGCCAACGCCGGAACCTTCTCCAACGCCTGAGCCAGAAGTAAGAGTTCCAGACTCTGGGCCAACGCCTACTCCAACTCCAACGCCGGAACCAACACCAGAACCAACGCCTACTCCAACTCCAACGCCTACTCCAACGCCGGAACCAGCACCGATTGTTGTAGCGCCACCTGCGCCAGTGATCTTCTTCGTTCCTGCGCCAGCGCCAGCACCAGTATTTATTCCAGCGCCAGCTCCTGCGCCTGTCTTTATTCCAGCACCAGCACCAGTCTTTATTCCAGCGCCAGTAGTTGAAGAGAAGAAGCAGATTGAAACCGTGACTGCCATTGTTGTTCTCCCAGTTGTCATCCCACCATCTGTACTCACAGAGCCAGCACCTGCAGAGCTAACAACCCAGAAGCAGGTGAAGGTTATTGATGCACCAGTTGTGGAGACTGCTCCCGATAAGGTGCTGACGAAAATTAGCGTGCCTAAGCTTGCAGCGTTCAAAGGCACGGGTCCATTCAAATTTGCAGTCGCATTATTCGATCAAGAAGATTCGAAAGCAATCAAAGATCCTGAACTTGCAATCGGATTGAAAGTCTTTTCACAGACGCCACAAGTCTGCAAGGTGTCAGCAACATTTAACAAGGCAACTGGAAAGTACTCAATCAGCGTCACTGGAATCTCAAATGGACAGTGCAGAATCACTGCACTCGATAAGGGAAATGACGAGAAGTTCCCGAGCGCCACCGAGATTAAACAGGCAATTACTGGAATTGCAGTTAAAAAGACTGTCTCTGTAAAGGGTGTAAAACCAACGCCTGCTCCGAAGCCTGGAATTAAGAAAGCTAGCTACAAGCCTCCAAAAGGTTAAGTCCCGCCCCTATAGTGTCGCTGTGGCCAGAATTCTTATTGCTCCAGACTCCTTTAAGTTCAGTGCCACAAGTCGCCAAGTTTCAAAAGCATTAGCACGCGGCTGGCATGAAGTCAGAGGCGATGATGTGATCAACTGCCTACCTTTTGCCGATGGTGGAGAAGGAACGTTAGATTGCATTGAAGAAGTTGTTGATGGCGCAATACGCATCTCGATTCGTGTGCAAGGTGCAACTGGTATGGAACACGGAGCAACGTGGTTATTGGTAAACGGTGATACGGCAGTGATTGAAATGGCTGCTCTCTGTGGAATTACAACAGTAGAGACGTTGGACCCGCTAGGAGCGCACTCTTTTGGATTGGGTCAGGCGATAAAAGCTGCCCTAGGTGATCAGCGTGTTGATGAGGTCTTAGTTACAGTTGGTGGATCGGCATCGACAGATGGTGGCATAGGTGCACTCGCAGCTCTTGGTTTTAGTTTTCTGGATAAAGACGGTGCTGCCGTGACACTTGGTGGTGGATCACTGACCGAGATTGTCTCAATCGTTAAGCCACAAGATCTTGGTCTTCCACGTCGCGGAATTAAAGTATTAGTTGATGTGCAATCACCGTTAGTCGGAGTTGCTGGAGCGGCTCATGTATTTGGACCACAGAAAGGCGCCGATGCGCAGCAGGTAGAGCGACTTGATAACGGTTTGTCGCATCTTCTTAAAATGAGCGGAGTTGGTGATCGTCCAGGTTTTGGCGCAGCGGGCGGAGTCTCCTTTGGCCTGGCTACTTTTCTTAGCGCCACAATTGTGAGTGGCGTTGAAATGATTGCACAGCTCATCGGACTCGAAGAAAAGATAAAGACGAGTGATTGCGTGATTACAGGTGAAGGTTCATTTGATTCGCAAAGCTTTAGTGGCAAGGCAGTTGGCCACGTAATCAAAGTGTCGGCCCATCATGATCGACCAGTTCTGATTGTCTGCGGGATAAATAAGAACGAATTGAATGAGAAGACCATCAGCCTTGTCGATCTCGCCCCAGACTTTGATTCTGCTATCAGCCAATGTGAACACTGGGTATGCGAGGCAGGAAAAGAGTTAGCAAGAGCCTTTAACCATTGATTGCAGCCTTTTGATCCTATACGATTTCGAAATGACGTCATCGAGCCACCCACGTATTCCAATCACCACACCTTCAACACCAGGGGAATGGGCGCACTTAGAGCGCGAAATCATCGACAAACTTAACGCCGCAGCGCCAGAGTTCGTTGCGCGATACACGCGCAGTGATGGTTCGTTGATCTGGCGAGATGTGTGGCCAAGTATGGATGGCTCAGATGATCCATATGAAGCATTTATGAATTTAGCGCTCTTCTACAGTATCGGTGGAAGTGAAGAGGTTTATCAATTAGCGCGAAAAATGTGGGATGCAATCACGTTGCAGTGGACTGAGTACGGACAGATCTATCGTGAGTTTGATGGGTATTACGATTGGATGCATCACGGTGAGGGATATCTCTATCACTACTTCTTTGGTCTGACTAAACCAGAATCGCTGATTGATCGCCAACGCGCGGCACGCTTTGCAAGTTTTTATACCGGAGAAGATAAAGAGGCGAAGAATTACGACCCTGTAAAGAAGCAGATGCTCTCACCATTGACTGGCAGTAAAGGTCCACGTCAAGTTGTTACCCATGAAGATTGGGAGACTCATCGCACCGTTCTCGATGATTACTTAGCGCCATATGAAGATATTGTGAAAACAGATTTCTCATCAATGCTCTGCCACTGGTCTGATCCAGAGGTCTATGACGACTTGATCAAGAAAATGAATGCGCGGATGAATCGTGGAGATGTTCCACTGAATCTGAACTCAACATCATTACTCACCCATGCATATATGTACTCACATGATGAAAAGACAAAACAGACCGCCCTTGAATACATCAAGGCATGGATGGATCGCCGCGATAAAAATGGCGGCATCATGCCGGATAACATCGGAACGTCAGGTGAGATTGGTGAGTTCAACGACGGTAAATGGTGGGGCGGTTATTACGGATGGCGTTGGCCACACGGCTTTATGACGATCATGGAACCAATTACCAACGCTGCTATGAATGCAGTGCTGATGACTGGTGATTACAGTTACCTTGATCTGCCACGTTCGCAATTTGATTTGATCTGGTCACTTCGCAAAGAAGAGGATGGCGTTACCAAGGTTCCACACCGCCACTTTGATGCAGGCTGGGCTGATTATCGCCTTCCCTCTGCTCGCCACATGATCTATATCTGGACGACATCCATGGCGCAAGAAGATCTTGATCGCATTATGGCCCTGCCACGTGATAACAATTGGGATGCGATCTATGTTCCTGGTGTATCTGGGGGAGAGATTGGCGGACGAGATACCAAGCATTACATTGCAAATACTTTGCCATGGTTCCAATTTGTACATGGACACCTTCCAAACTACCCAGTGGAAATTCTTCAAGCTAACCTTGAGTTGATTGCAATTCAACTTCATAAGATGCGCTCTAATACTGGAAATCCACGCAACTGGGATACCTACGATCCAGCGACTGCAGATGTAGTGGTGGGTCTTGATCTGCGCGTGCCTGGATATAACATCCACGCCTGGCAAGAATTTAACCCTGTCTACTTTGAAGGTTTAGCGCAACTGCTCTTTGGGGCACCGATGCACATTTCTCATGGTGGTTTACAACATGGCAAGGTGCGTTACTTTGATGGACAGAAGTCACGACCAGGACTACCTGATGATGTAGCGGCAATGGTTGACCAAGTCAGCGCTGATGCACTTCGGGTCGTTGTTGCTAACTTGAATACAAACCAATCACGCGTCTTAACTCTGCAGGCGGGAAGTTTTGGAGAGAACCGTTTCGATACAGTGACAATCACCGGCGACGATGGAAGTTCATCAACTCACGATGTGAAATCACAATGGCTGACCTTAGATCTCGCCGCTGGATCAGGTGCGACTCTGAACTTCACCTATTCACGTTATGTAAATAAGCCAACGTATGAGACTCCATACTCATCTCGCAGCGATTGGGATCCAATCATCACTGGCCGCAATCAATGACAGTTGTCTGGACGCAATGGGGCGATCTCAATCTGCCAACTGGAATTACTCATCTACCAACAGATGGAATAGCACCTGCTGCCAGTGACTTGGATTCCATTGAGTTCTTCGTACCTCGCTATATGGGCGGCCCAGCAGCGATTGCGATGATTCCAGAGATGAAGAGCCTTAAGGTTATTCAATCACCGAATGCGGGCGTCGATGATGTTCTTAAAATTCGTCCAGAAGGCGTGATGCTATGCAATGCAGCAGGTGTACATGATGCATCCACTGCCGAATTAGCGGTTGCTTTAGCGATCGCATCACGTCGCGGCTTTGCGGATTTTGCAGCTGATCAAGCACAAGGACGTTGGGCACATGTGCGTAAGCCATCTCTGGCCGATTCCAATGTAGCAATTGTGGGTTATGGAAATATTGGAAAAACAATTGCTGCGATGCTCAGCAATTTTGAGGTAACAATCACGGCTTTCACACGATCAGGTAGCGATGGATCTCTTACCTTTGATCACTTCGATCGATTACTTCCCACCTTTGATGTGATTATTCTGATCGTGCCGTTGACTGAGCAGACCCATCATTTGATGAACGCTCAGCGACTTGCCGCGATGAAAGATGGAGCAGCACTGATCAATGTCGCACGCGGGCCGGTTGTTGATACAGAAGCGCTCATTGCCGAACTCAATTCCGGGCGCATCACAGCAGGTTTAGATGTAACTGATCCAGAACCGCTTCCTGCGGGTCATCCGTTGTGGAGTGCCAAGAATGTAATTATCACTCCGCATGTTGGGGGAGATAGTCAGGCATTTATTCCACGCGGTCGAAAGTTAGTTGAAGAGCAGTTAGCCAGATACGCATCTGGCCAACCACTACTTCACATTGTTGCGCAGTAAATGCCGGGTCGCTTATAAAACAGCGACCATCTCTTCGGGTCGCTAAAGAACAGCGACCGTATGCTTATCGATGAAGTCCCAGTCATATTCAATACATAGGCCTTCACCGACTGGTGCCATCACATATCCATCAACGATATTGAGTTGAGTCTTTGTTCCAAAGAGGAAATCATCAAATGGATACAGAGTTTCGAAGAATTCACAGTTACTGATAGCAAGTGATGGATGAAGCTGTACCTGCTCAAGACCGTGATAGATCGTTGTGTGAAGCTCACATTGGACGCCATGAGCCTCAGCCAAGTGAGCAGTCTTCATGACCGCTGTAATTCCAGCGCGCCATGAGACATCGGTACGGACGATGTCGACGATACCTTCCTTGATGCAATGTGCAACGCTGTATTGATTACCAGCGATTACTTCAGTTCCACAAATTGGAATATCAAGTTTTTCGCGAAGCTTCTTCAATCCGTTGAGATTGACATCAAGTAATGGTTCTTCTAGCCACTTGTATCCAAGACGTTCAAGTTCGCGTCCGGCCTTAAGGGCCTCTTCATACGATGCCATAATCACTGGATCTGCCATCAATGTGAAGTCATCACCGACTGCAGCGCGCACTGCGCGATAGCAAGCGATATCTAAATCAAGACCCCCAGGTGGGTGCAACTTGTAACCCTTATAGCCTTTTGCTTTTACTTCAAGTGCTTGACGAGCATAATCTTCTGGGCCATCGAGAAACATGGATGATACGTATAGAGGAACTTTCTCGCGTGCTGCACCAAGAACTTTATAGACAGGCAGATGCGCCATCTTCCCCACAATATCCCAGCATGCATTATCAAAAGGTGCGTAGGCATAGATAGGAACGTGGTTCCATCTGCGGTCATAGATTTCAAAATCTTTCATATTCTTTGCAGAGTCGTGTGCGCTGCGACCAATGAAGAACGGCTTGACCTGCGACATGGCTGCCGCAGCTGCCTTGGCATCTTGTGCACCAAAACCAAATGAAGTTCCCTGTACGCCATCTTCGGTAGTGATAGTGACAACTGTGAAGTCAGGACGTGATCCACCTGGAAGTTTTACCGCTGCGACGGTGTCGAACTCCTCTAACTCATCGCCACCGCGACAAGCACGAATCTCAATACTTTTTATCTTGGACAGCATCGATGTCACCCTCTCTAGAAAATCCTATAGGATAAAATAGAGGCAGAATCAGGAAATTGCAAGGATATTTCAGGGTTTATCTATTTGCGGCAAGTGCTGCGGGTGAGAATCGCTTAAGCGATGACTCAATGTGAGTATGCATAGCAGCCTTTGCTGCCTTTGCATTCTGATCCAAAATTGCCTTTGCGATTGCCTCATGTTCTTTAATCGCTAATTGGCCAGATCCACTTTGGTAATACTGCTCAAAGAGATCTTGCACAAAGTCAGCACGTGATTCGCCATCGATGCGGTGAAGTTTATTGGCCATGTAGAGTCGGAATAAATGTAGATGGCAGTGCGTGCGATCATAGAAATCTGCAACCGTTTGGTTGCCTGAAATACTTGAGACCAACGTATGAAAACGTGAGTCATGCTCTGAGAGTGCTTGGAATTGATTCTCGCCCGCAAATTTAAGGGCAGTCTTGGCACTTTGCATCTCTGCCTTGAGGGCGGTCTTGCCAGTGTTATCAATGAGCTTTGCTGCCTGCTCTGCTGCCCATGGTTCGATTAACAATCTAAATTGGAAGAGATCATTGAGCTGTTTGATTGATAGAAGTTCTGTCGCCTTATAACCCTTGAGGGGCTCTTTTGCGATAAGGCCATCTGATTCAAGTCGGGCGAGTGCTTCGCGTACCGGTGTCTGAGAAACTTCTAATTGCGCCGATAGAGCATCAATATTCACACGTGAGCCAGGTGCAATCTCATGATCAAAGATCATGGTTTTGATCATCTCGTAAATCTCATCAGAGAGAACCGAGCGACGAGGTGTGCGCTTATTAGAGGTGGCTGCGGACTTCTTCTTTGCCATCGGTAAGACCTACCTCTCGCCGAGGGGGAGCGGGCTACTTCGGAAGTCGAAGTCCTTGCATTCCACCATCTACAGCGAGAATTGTGCCAGTAGTTGAGGCCTGACGGGGACTTGCGAGGTATGCAATTGCACGTGCAACCTCATCTGCGCTTACTAAACGCCCCATCGGTTGGCGCCCTTCAAGAGCCGCGCGCTCAGCAGCGGGATCTGCTGCCTGCGACAACAGGCGACCTACCCACGGAGTATCAGCGGTGCCTGGGTTTACGCAGTTCACTCGAATGCCTTCCTTCACGTGATCAGCAGCCATTGCAAGAGTGAGCGACATGATCGCACCCTTGCTCGCACTGTAGACGGCGCGCTTTGGAATTCCTGCAGTTGCTGCAATCGAACAGGTATTCACAATTGCTGGTGATTTACTTTTACGTAGAAACGGCATTGCCGCTGCACTGACGCGAGAAGTTCCGACAACGTTGATATTGAGCACACGTTGCCACTCTTCTTCTTTAGCATCTTCAACTGTCCCGGTTGCTCCGATGCCTGCATTGTTTGCGACTATATCTATAACCTGAGTTGATTTCGAAAGCTCGGCAAAGGCAGCGCTCACACTTGCCGGATCACCAATATCGCATGTAATAAATTGCGCGTAAGGACTCATTGCTCCCTCAGCAAGGTCTAAACCGAAAACCTCTGCACCATTGTCATGCAAGTGTTGAGCTACGGCTAATCCGATTCCAGATCCGGCGCCGGTGACTACTGCAACTAGTCCTGCGAATTCACTACTCATGAGCCAGCCTCATTCTTCCAGTAGGTGCCATTTGGGAAAGAGTACTCATCAATACTCGATTGGTGCATCTCTGCCCCTGAACCTGCACGTTGAGGCGCCATGTAGTGACCACCGGAAATCTGTACAGGATCGACGAAGTGTTGATGCAGATGATCAACATATTCAACTACGCGTGAGGTGTGATGTCCTGTGACAGCGACGGAATCCCACATTGCTAGGTGCTGAACCATTTCGCAAAGTCCAACACCTCCAGCGTGAGGGCACACTGGAATTCCGAATTTGGCAGCCATCAGGATGTTCGCAAGGTTTTCATTTACCCCAGCAACGCGCGTGGCATCAATCTGCATGACTGAAAAACCTTTTGCCTGTAGCAACTGCTTAAAAATAATGCGTGAACTCGCCATCTCACCGGTTGCGATAGGTGTGGGTGCAACTGCCGCTGCAATCTTGGCATGGCCCAACACATCATTTGGGCTTGTTGGTTCCTCAACCCAGCGCAGTTTGTACTCTTTTAGAGCGTTAATCCAGGTGATGGCTATGTCGACATCCCAGACTTGGTTGGCATCAATTGCGATGGGGAAGTTCGGTCCGACAAGTTCGCGAACTTTACCTAGACGGCGCTGATCATCTGCGATTGATTTTCCACACTTATATTTGATCAGAGTAAAGCCGTCATCCATCGCCTTCTTTGTGAGGTCAAGCATCTTCTCATCGCTATAGCCAAGCCATCCAGGGGAGGTGGTGTAGGCGGGAAGACCTTTGCTCCGCAAGATCTCTTCATTGCTCTTTTTCGCATCATCGCCGCGATATAAAATATCGAGGGCTTCTTCTCGAGTAAGTGCGTCAGTGATATATCTAAAGTCGATTGCATCCACTATTTGTTCTGGCGTCATATCGCTCAGCAATTTCCAGAGCGGAACACCTTTAGCTTTGGCAAAGAGATCCCAGAGAGCGTTAAGGACAGCACCTGCTGCCATGTGGAAGACCCCGTAATCTGGGCCTAGCCAGCGTATTTGGCTATCGCCACTGAGCTCGCGGGTGATCTCACCGATGCGAGTAAAAGCATCATCAACACTGAGGCCTGCAATTTTTGGTGTCAGCATATTAATTGCTGCTATCTGCACATCGTTTCCACGACCGATAGTAAAGACAAGTGAGTCACCATGAAGTCCTGGCTGATCGGTTGTTATCCGAAGATACGCAGCCGAATAATCAGGATCCTGATTCATCGCATCTGAACCATCGAGCATCTTTGAAGTTGGAAAGCGAACATCAAATGATTCGATCGCGGTAATTTTTGGCATTACTTCACATACTTTTCTAAGCCCTTAGGAACGCCAGATTCTGCCCAGATTGTTTCGTAACCTACACCTGGCCCCTTAGGTCCGTGAACATTTCCTTGAGCATCAACGAGCGCCTCACGCTTCATCGGATTACCCCAGATCAATGATTCGTAATATGTCGTGTTCTTAATCGCCATACAGAGATGTGCACTTTCAAGTCCGAAACCGTGAACTTCTGCACGGAGGTGATATGCATCGGCCAGATGTGCAATACGCATGGCACCAGTGAATCCGCCTCGCAAGAATGTACTTGTGCGAAGTGAGGTTGCGACGCCGGTTGCTGCAAAGTCTCCAGCGCTCATATGCGCGCCATCTGTTACTTCACCAAGAAGTAATGGGATCTTTACGCGCTGGCCCAGCCACTTATAAGCAGTAATGCTGAACTCACGCATTGGCTCTTCATACCAGGCAAATCCGCTGTCATAGAGAGCATTACCGAGATAAACCGCATCCTCGAGATCAAATCCTGCAGAACCGTCATACATCAACGGAACATCATCACCGACGTGTGCACGAAGTTTTTCACCGAGTAACGCATCTTTTTTAGCATCGCCAAAGGCATGTAATTTAATTGCTGGATAGCCAAGAGCTAACGCTTGATCTGCAATATCTAGAAATTCTTCAATGGATGAATATGTAACGGTGGAGGCATAAGCCGGAAGTGAATCGCGATATCCACCTAGTAATTTATAGACGGGCAGATTTGCAGCCTTTGCGCCGATATCCCAAAGCGCGACATCAAAGACGTGAGTCATATTTGGCGCAAAGCGTTCGATGCGATCAAGTTCCCAAACACGTTCCCATAAATATTCGCGCATTAATGGATCTTGGCCAATGAACTCTGACCTAAATCTGCGATCGACATAATCTTTAAAAATGACGCCACGTGGAGCTGATGCAAAACCTGTAATCCCAGCATCAGTTTCAATAACTAGCCATGCTCCGGTGCTTGAACCATCAGAACCAGGCAGGTTTTTTCGCCAGACGAAGGAGGGTGAGAAGCCAGGGCGCTCTTCCAGCACCACATCTACGTTGGTAATCTTCATGGGCCAACCTTCCTTTTCTTTATAACGAGTCTGTAACGAATGGAGGGTCTGCGCCTAGAAAGGAGCAAAACTCCCAAAAGAAACTTCGAAAATACTATACGAAATAGTATTCCCGCCCCTAGTATTTTGGCAACTGGTACGACCGGCTACAAGGCGCCGTCGCCAGACTTACAGAGGGGGAATACCTTGAAGAAGAAGT
>Ga0315902_10007005_pt1 | contig 15478 bp, 19 predicted proteins | sample LakEriMetagenome_9_FD_203523 | JGI IMG/M metagenome (GOLD analysis project Ga0315902, IMG submission 203523) | Freshwater fungal communities from buoy surface, Lake Erie, Ohio, United States - Buoy 12 MA117 | ecosystem: Environmental > Aquatic > Freshwater > Lake > Lake biofilm | place: USA... | reverse complement strand
TGCAGTAGGGTCGCATTGTGTTGGAGGAGGAAGGTAGTCAGGTGTTGATACCCTACGTTCTTTTCTAAGATCATGGGTTGGCTTCAGATGGTACCTCTTCTCATATCTCGGGTCTGTAGACAGCCTTTCCCTAGAGCAAGTGCCACTGTGCGCACCCCTCCTCTGCAGTACGTACTGTCAAATAGAGAATACTGTGCGTCGGTACGTAGTTCATTTTTTATAAACTCTCTGATATCCCCAGTTTTACATCTGGTACAGAATCGGGGTTTCAATGCCCGTAGCAAGAAATGACTAAGCGAGGAACAACGATACTACGAACTCAAGCCCTAGCAACTACCTAACGCGCGACGTCATCTTGTAACCGATATAATAGCAAGGATAGACGAGAGATTCTCACTACTGAGCCAGAACTTGCTGACAATCAGTGAAGAATACCCGGAGATGGAGGGGCAGTTCCAGGACAGTCTTCACGAATGCAACTGGTACTTCCTAAGGATTGTCCTCAGCCTACATACCGCCTGAAAATTCACCTTCTGTATCGATAAAACTTTTGATTCAGGGAGGTGACGAAGCTGGAGGAAAAGCTATCAAGAGTTGCATGTTTGTTCTAACGTGCTATTCAAGATGTTGGAATACCTTCGCCTGATTCTGTGTTGCCTCAAGTACGATGCCGTCAACAACTGTTCCGCGACGTGAATCCAGCATCGGGATCGCTTCTGGGCGCTCATTGGCACCGGAATCCAGGTCAACTCTAAATACAAGAAGATTTAATACGACAGATGGTCCCGTTCAATCAGCCAGCGGCGCTCAGAGAGCCTATACTTCATTGGTACTCAGATAAGATTTCTCAATCTTACCGGATTCCAGCCATAGAAAGACTAAATGATACAGTTCCAAAGATTTTTCAAGGAATTGGGATTGAATCCTTGTTTTTTCAAGCAAAATCTCAAGCTCGCAAAGTACCACCGGATTTCAGACACTCTGCTCAAGTGTCTGTAGAAAAGACTCGGTTAAGGTGTGGTCGAAATCAACCCGGAGAATGCTATGGACCAAAGAATGATAATTCTTCACCTGGATTTCTGCAGCGCATGATGACGCAAGGCTATGGTCGTCGACCGGCTCTTGCTCGCTTTGGAACGGGAGGCTATCGCGGATGCTGTGGACGTCGTCGCCAATGGTAAATTCTTACTCTGCAAGAGGATTTTAAAGAAATAACTCCCTGCTTATGCTGGGAACAAGAAGCTCAGCTGGAGCACGATTCAAGACACTTTCTAGAGGATCTCAAGCTAGGGTCAGTCTAATTCCAACGGTGACTCACGTTGTCAAGCTGCTGCTGCTCAGAAAGCTCTGGTTCACGCCTTTATGGAGACTGACATGGAAACGAAGAGTAATACTATGCTCAGCAGGAAAATGGAAAGTTGTTGAGCGGAAGCTAAAAGAAAGCGAAGGCTATTGAAAGTCCTCGAAAGAAGAGGTTTGACTCCTCGAAGTACTATCCTCACGGAGCTTGATCATAGCATAGCTTGGATTGATTCCACCCAAATGGAATGATAGAGGAGAAAAATTCATGTGCCAACGGAATAGATCTATCTCCAGGATTATGCTTTTTCGTGAAGCGGAAACCACAGTGCAATCGATAATGGCCACCATCCTGGATGCTTTCAGCAGACATGATTCGAGACACGCTCTTGGAGAGATACCTTACTCTCCACTGTTCTCCTGTTTTCTTTTTTCTGGACTCTGTTCCAATTCAAGCTCGTGAAGATCTTCAGTGCTTTCGCTGGGCTGTGGCGAACGTTATCGCGGTAGAGTCCACCGCCGAGTTCATCAACCTTACTTCTGGTGCGAGTCATTTTCAAAGAGCTTTGGCATCATTGGAACTTCAGCTGAGAAGTCTTGCAAGTTGATTGGATTGAATGCAGAAAACCCCATAACTGCTGTAATTGGTGCTTCTCCATAAGTGCATTCCGTTTGCACCATGTTTGCTTGAATTCAGAAAAAACTTGTCAGCACCTTGAGAACTTCCTTGTAAACCCTCTGAACTGTTTTCTTGCTTTGACACAATAACCAGTCCTGAAATGATGATCAGTACCAAATAATCGATTGGCCTCAGAAATGTCTGGAGTTTGAAGACGAGATCCGCTATCACTTATATGAATCTTTGCAACATTAAATATCTTCAACCACTTCAACAGATATTCAAGCACCATAAAGTAATCTGTTGCTATTGGTAGACTAAGTTGAACGTAATGTGACAAATCTTCAAGTACCACAACATACTCAGGAAATATTGGATCGTCAACTCTCTTGATGAACAATAAATCGTAATGCAAAACTTGATGACACTCTACAGCGTGTACTGCTTCCCCGAAAGGCCTTGGAACTTGTTAATCCTTACTGTCAATACAGTGGAGACATGCTTTGGTGAATTCTGAAATCGTTTCCATCATAGAAGACCAAAAACACTTGGATGATTAAGCCCTTTCGAGTGCTCGCATATCTTAATGTCCTTGTAATCCAGAGTGCGCCATGGCACACATTCATTCCCTGCGATCTTCTTTCTTTGGTACCCAAATCAATCCTGCAGAATTAAACTGTACCTTGTGTTGAATATCCAGTTCTAGATTATCTGGGTAGTCATCTTCGGAGATTTCTTTGGCTTCCGTTATCTCCTTTGGCGATCATTCGAGACTATCTTCATACAGCGGTTTCACCGGAGAAATCGACATATTTCTCCTCGATTCCTGCTTTCCATGTGGCAAGTATGTCTGCCCATACATTTGATTCTCCAAGAATATGTTGGACTACATATTTGAAACAATGAAGTTTTGCAGCCCAGCGAATAAGTTCTTCAAGTACAGCTTGAAATCCATTCCTCTGGATTCGGGGTCGAACACATATACGAGGTTGCTGTGATCGGTAGATATTGTGAATGGCTTGTTTCTCATCAGGAAATTTTCAGTTTCTCAGTTGCCTCAATGATTGCGAATGTCTCCTTTTCAATGACACTCCATCTTTTCTGAGAACCTAGGAACGATCCACTCAGGAATGCTCAAAGCTCTGCCCAATGACAATCTGATGCACCTGTGAAAATGAGCATTTTCTTCTCATCCATTGGATGTGCTTCCGTCACAGCTTTTGCCAGATGTCTTTGAGACCTGTAAAACTCTCACTGTATTCTTCCTTCCAGATATCTTTCAATGATGCCGTACTGATTTTTGACTTCTTGATGGTTTCCATTGCTTTTTGAATGGGTCACAACAGAGGTTCGACAAGGGATTCTTCTCGCCATAATCTGGTGGCATGGCCTAATCCAATTTGCACCTGTCCAGCATTTCTGCTTTTCTCAAGATTACTAAGTCATTGAATCATTTCTGGATCAAATATGACTCTTTCTCCCCATATTCTTCGAGCACACCCTGTGAGTTCTCGGGCACATATATCATTCTTTGTCGGGTTCAACTTGACATTCTTCATCAGGTACCTTTCAAAAACTGGTATCAGGGTAACTTTATACTATTCGATAATTTTGTCGAATGGGAGGATGTCATCAATCGAAATCAATGCTTTGTCGTAAACTACATATGTAAAAACTTCAATTCTGCCGTTCTGAAACGCATGGGCACTGTCTGTTCCTCCTTGAATGAGGCTTCCGGGTGTGTGTATTCTCATATCTGGAAGAAAAAACTATTAAGTTCCTGGTTGATGCTCACGAATAACTTCAAGCATTGGAGCTTTTGGAATCACCTGAGAATTGACATATCTGCGGTCAACGACTGCTCGATATTCTCCTCTACGTTCCGGTTTTGGAAAACTCATGACTGGAGAAGACCATTGGCTATGAGGACTGTAACTCAGACATCCTATTCTGACAAGCATGTCGATATGTCATCGCATGAATTTCCGATGCTCTTGAGAATATCGTCCTGTTCTTTGCACCGTTTGAGACTTACGACAAAAAGAGTCACCTTTGCTGGACCATCTTTGTTCATGCTTATTCTCCAGATACCCTTGAGCTCAAGCACTAGAGCTTTCAATTTCTCCAGTTGTTCTTGTGTCAAATCATTTTCTGATTTCGAAATCACTTTGAAAAGAACTTATCTCAAGCATTGCCAGGTTTATCTTCTCGAATCCAGTTGTTAATACCTTCGTCATTACATTCTTGAAACTGATTCTCTGCACTTTTCCTGGAAAGACTGCTGAGGCTTTTTGAGACCATTTGTTCCATCATTGCGCCTCTCTTCAAGTCCACTTTTGCCTTATCACTCCTCTCTGGAGTCCCCTCTCCAATGCTCCTGCTGGATAGTTCCTTAGCGCTTTGAGGGTGACATCTGCAATGAGAAATTCCGCCATGTACTCTTCTTGAATAAGAGTTTTGAAATTCGTAAATCGTACATGTATTACAATGGTTTGCAACTCCGTTGACAGGTAGACACAACTGTAAGATTCTCTTGTCATTGTCACTCGCCACTTCATATCTGACTTGATTCTTCAAAGGATGTCTTCCAAGACCTTTCCTTTGTCTGCTAGCAAATTTACCAATCTTCCTGGGATCATGGTCATGCAGGTTTCTGAATCAAGAGGGTAGGGATAAATCACTTTTATTTCAATGCAGAACTGAGTGTCCAAATGATCACCCTAGATTCTTGTGGGTCTCAGGTTTCCACCTCTGCGTCGCTAAACAAGGTTTGACTTCTTCCCGCGGTTAAGTTCAGTGCAATCTCGAGGATTATGTTTTCCTTGAAATGCCACACAAGTTCGACCTTCATTGTGGCTTTTCTCAATTCCACAATTGCCGCACTTTGGAGTTTTTATCTCATTTCTTTTGCAATTGAATCACCTCTTCCTTTGCCACCTTTTGCATATGCATCATGTTGCAGAGATCTCTTTTGCTCTTTGGCATCATGAACAACACGAAAAGCTTTGTGGAGCTTAATGGCCCTTTTCTGGACATAGTCATGAAGGAAGGAGTTTTCCCTTCTAAGATTCTTGGCTTCCTCATCCAAACCTGTGACAGCGTTCTGAACATGTCTTGCGAGTCCTTCAGGTTCCAGTTTGCTGATCATCACCCGTCTCCACTCCTTCTTTCCTTTTGGATCTTCTGACACATACTCTAATCCATTCTTGGTCTTCGTACCATTGCATTTGTTCCACAAGTCCATGACTGTAGATGTTGGATTCACCATTGTTGACTCATACTTGGTTACCTCGAAGTACTTCCTACCCTTCAAGCTTTGTGTGCCATGCCTTTATAAGAAGTCATTGCAAACGATTGGCAAGGGATGTTCATCAATGTTGCCAGTACTCGGCTGGAAAGATAATTCCACAATGATCTGGTTCTAGGAAACAAAGCCCAAGTGCTATCGTCACGGAGCTTTATCATAGCTAGAGAACACAAAGGCAAGGCGAGACATAAGGAGGAGGAATGGGAGGAAGAAATCAAAAATCTGAAGTAGAAGATTCAGAATGAAGATGACGCCGTTCCAGAATGTCCAACCGAATCCATTGAACGCGTTCACTGCCTTCCCCCGAGAAGTTTCCATGAAGATTGAAGCAACTGCATTCTTTGGAGTAATTATTGACACTGTGACAGGTTATGAACATTCTGAAAGCCCAAGGAGTGAATGAATTGGAGACACCTCAAGGTCAAGCATAAGTGGAATCAATGGGACGTGACAGATCTCAAAGGACTTCATGTGGCTCTAGTTATCTTCCTGTACAGAACCCTGATTGTTCAAAAGAAATCACCTCGCAGACTGATGCTTCTCTAGAAGGTCTTGGAGCAGTTTTGACTTCAAACGATGATATAGGACACGAAGGCCCATTGCTTCTTGTAGTCCTCCTTTCTCGCTTGTGGAATTAAAGTGAGAATCACATGTATTGGAACCACTTGTTGCTTCTCGACTAGGCTGTATTGGAGCCCAGCCTAGTCGGAAACCCTTTGATTCACCAATGCGGTGATTATGTTGTGTCCTGTATTCTGACAAGAAGACAAAAAGTCCTTGTTACCATGGAGCGCGCTGTTGCAAGAATACGACATCAAGATTGTGCAGAGGAAAGCAAGACATAATAATAATGCTAATACCCTGAGTCGGAATCCAGTTTTCTGTGGTGAAGAACATGGACCTATAAGAGATGTGTTTGATTTGTACTTGTTCCTGAAACTGGAGCCAGGGCTTTGTCCGAATTCTATGCATTTTTAGAGACCTCTTCAACAGAGACACGGCCCGACGTCTACCAAAGTTCATCGCTCTAGTGCTTGGATGGCATATTGGAAGGTGAAGAACAGTTTTTGCGAATCCCCAGCAGGTAGGGAGCGGATTTCTCAGAAATTTCATGCATCTTGCTCTGAATCACATGGAGGCATCACCAAGACTATGGATCGTTTATCTCCCAGTGTTTGTCGACTTTAGGTCTCAGCTGTCTACGTTGCCAAGAACAAGTGTGTTTTGACAGTAACGGATCACTGTACCCAGAGGGCAGAAGCTATACAGATTAAGGATTCCAAGAATGGAGCAGGTGCTCGTGCGTTATTTGATGTTTTGATTTCTCGTTTTGGAGTCCCAGTGGGAGATTTTTCTTACCTACGACCTCAGTTGGTGTATCGAATGTTGCGAAGATTATGTTTTCGAATGCCAAACCAGAAACTGTACACCAGAGCTTATCATCTTTAAACCAAGGGTGTAATGCACCGTTTTCGTCGTTATCTGAATGCTGCCCTCGCTATTCCTATTCAAGCCTAATTGGGATCCCAGCCTTCCATCTCTCCTGATGGCATTCGAACAGCAATTCTTGAGAGTACTAACTTTGCTCCTTTTACTATCAGCCTTCCATCTCCAGTGATGGCATTCAAACAAGTTTGTACTACGAGGGAAGAGAACTTGATGTCAACGAATAAGACTTTGAATTATCTGGGATCAACAGAAGTTTACAAGTCGGCAGCTTAAGATTCAATTTATGTTGCTGTTTTTTGTGACATATGGAAGAGGCAAGGTGGCCAAGTGCTTTTGAGTCCTCAGGATGAGATGGCCAGGTGCCCAGGACCTCGAGATGAACACAGGCGCTTGGTACAGTGTTGACCTTCGATGCAGACTTCTTGACTCCTGAACTTATGGAGTTGATCATGCATGAGATTCATGACGTTCCGGTGAGTCACAAGTGCACGGTACTCCAACCTTGTTGAAATCTCTTCAAGCTGCCTCGGCTGACGCAAGAGAGTACTTGTCCTTTGCACAGCTCAAAAAAGCCTCATGTCAGAGTGAATTCCTAAAATTTCGTGATTGCAACCCTGAGAACTTATTTTTTACTCTACGAAGTCCATGGAAACGGAGTTGAAAGCTTGAGTCGTGTTGGTGTCTTGTTCAAGTCTAATGAAAACATTCACCTGTGACTTACCAACTGAAGTCCCCATCTGGAAGTCGGATGCACCCAGTCGTGTGTGTTGGATGGCTGCGACACATTATGCTGCTGATGCTTTAGGTGCTTCATCTGATTACAAGGAGGACACTGGACACTAAACTGACTTCTCAAAATACCGAATTCCTCAGAAAATTTTTGAGAAGAAAGTTACGCGACAAGGTCCTCGGTGCTGAGTCAAATGGAAGCACACTCCATATTAGAAAAGCACGTGAGAAGTTGGAACAGAACTTGTTCTACAAATTCCTGCTTTCGTGGTGTCATGGAGACAATCGCGGCTTTCATGTACCAGCTCTTGATTTGCAATCTCATGAGTGCCTACGGTGCTAAGGCATTCTGGCGGATGATCAACTTTGACTGTGCATCCCTATGCTAGAAGGGTTCGTTGGTGCATTGGTCTTGCACAAAAAGTGGGTTCATATGGACGGGGAAGGGATTTCGTCGGTTCTCCCTACTTCTGCTTGAGTGATTCTGGGTTTCTCCTTGGTAGAGCCAGGCTTCATAGTGACTTCTGTGGTCGCGGATGTCAGGAATTACGTCGTTTCAGGCTATTTCTTCTCGTTCGGGCTCTATGATGGTTCAAAGAGGGATTGAGCACTTGGCCAGCCAATCTCTATGTAGCAGCTGTCGTACTCGTCGAGCAAGCGTTTCAATCGGGTTGCCTTCTGTATAATATGTGTTCTTGTCGTTTTGGATCACTTTTCTCTATTTCTCGCTCCAAGATTTTTGAGTTCCTCTAGTCGTACAAAGCTGCAGTAAGGCTTTTCATGTCTTTCTGCCATGTCTTCGTACTTAGAGTTTTTTGTGCAGGACAAAGGTTGTCCCAGTTCTCGGGTCTTCGAACCAACGAAAACTTTGGCCATCTCGGGCTCTTTTGAAATCAAGATTTGAACTCGTGCTCTGTTGTTCAGTCTTTAAGGAACTTGGAAACATTCTAGCTGCACTTCTGCAGATGCTTTCGTTGGATCTTGGGGCGCTTTGTTGTCGTGGGCCGGTAATTGAGATGTAGGAGTAATCAATGCAATTTTTTCAGAGTCCAAGTTGTTATCAGAACCAGAACCACCCTGATTCGGGTCAGCATTACTTTGTGCAAATAATTTCTTGTTCTTCTTGGAATTCTTGATCCTGACTATCTCAGCAAAAGAATGTCTAGAATGACAATGGAACTGAGGATCACGAGGCTGTTGATGATGTTGCTCATCCACCTGCCAGAGACACGAGATATGCTACCATCATCTCCACATGTGCGCATATGTCGTAAACGACATGATGCAAAGGACAGGGTGAGAGCAAAGAGCAGTTTTGCAAAAAATCAAAGATTTTCCTCAAGCGTCGCTGTCACTCTTAGAGATATCAGGACATTTTGGCCAAGCCTCTACGAGTCTGGAAGTGCCCTGGAGGGTATCGAATAGGGCTTGAATAAGACAATTCTTGCTTCGGAATAGCAGTTCTGGATGCTCCAGAACGTGGTGTAGAGCGTTCATTGCCCATTCAACTCATTGAATGGCACTTGGTGTAAAGTTGTTGGTAGTTCCAATCTTGTGTTCTTAACATCTTGGGGATAGGGATTTTCAAAGATATCCCTAGTCTTTGATAGCCATGTTTCTGGATGACGAGTACATCGACCTCTTCAAAGGAGTTGGACGACTCGTACCAGGTTCAATCTCTTGTTAATCTAAGCCTCCCAACTTCTTCGACGGAGCTGGAACTTAATATGATGCATGATGTAGGCATTCCAAGTTCCTCATCAATGTATTTCTATACTGCAGCAGCACTCTTGAGGTTTCTTGTAGTGAAATCAAACCAGAGATATTCACATTCTTTCTTTTGGATAGTTGCTTCTTGAAAAAAAATACAAGAAGTACTAATGTAAAGAGCTTGCCGGGCAAGGGTTACTTCTGGAAGATTAACAGCTTGTCTTTTGGAGCCGAGGGTTAGAAAACAAAGGGAACAAGTCATAAACAGGGCAGGGGAGTGGCTCAGAGCTTGTTTCGTGAGCAAAGACTTGTGGAGAGTCACTGAATTGATAACTTCAGAATGAGATGTGTACAAGTAAACACACGGGCAAGACGATCTCTTAACATTTTTCAAGTGAAGTTTCCCGATTATTTCTCAGGCCTTGTTTCATTAAAGGTTCAGACGTGACCGATGTCTTAGCAAACTGATCAGCTCATTCATTCTGCCAGATACCAGGGTGTTCTTTGACGTTGAAAAAGGAGATGTGGGCGACTTGGTGTCGGAGAGGGAGTATTTTCAGAAGAAATGGTGGAAGCAAGAGATCGAGCTCTTTCTTTCACTGAAGATTTGTACTGCTCGGCCAAGGTAGTTAGCGTGTAGAAACACTAGAGAATGAGAATGGGGACAATCTTGACCTGAGTTGAGGAGGACACATGGCTTTCAGTGGAAGAGACCCGGTGGAGGTGTGATAATATCTTCGGTCCCAGATCAGAGCAGCAACTGCCGTTGTGATCCTCCGTGGAGTAAGACCGTCTGTTCAAATCTGAACGACGCTGTCTTGACTTCTGGCCTCGGTTAAGGAGTGCATATCAGGCGAGAAGCCTGCTCGCGAGGAGAAAGGGTGGAAGTGAGAGACGACATCGGGGTCATGAAGAGGGGCACACAGCAATGACTAGAGCGCGATTTCCGGGTAGGGCCGGCTGAGAACGTCACGCTCGAGAGCGAATAAGGACTTGACTGTAGAAAGAAAGGATCAGTTGAGGTAAGTGATGCTCAGGGAGGATTGCAAAAAGACGACCCACATCAAGCTTGCGGGGATAGATGCGAATCGGCGTGAGGACTGACTTGTGTTCTCGTCGACAGTTGAACCGAAAATGGGTACAGAGTATCTGAACAGACCGCAGAACAAGCCTTTTAAAGATGGTACGGAGAACGTTGCTGGCTAGCTTGAACCTTGGACATCGTAGTTGACTGAAGATGGGCGGAGAGGGACCAGAGGCCAGTGTCCTTGATCGGCGCTGAGTTTCATTCCCAGTTACTTAGCTGGAATGACCTCGCAGAGAATGAAAGCAAGTTCTAGAAAGACGAGAGGAAAAACGCAGCATTTTTCCACGCTGAAGGAGACACGGTTGAGTCAAGTCCAGTGTTGTAGCAGACACAGGTTATCCTAGAGTTTCTCTAGACGGAGAACAGTGATGGGTCGGCAGCAAAGAGAGCGCAATCATCCATGAACATGAGGTCAGAGTGGTCGAGTGGCCATCAATGACGAGTTGAAAGACGAGGAGCCTTAGGAGTGAGACCTAGGAGAGTCCTACTTGATTGCAGCGTAAGATGCTTGGGCACCTGGAACCGTACAACGATGCACCGTTTGGAGAGCCAGCTGTCAAGCCATGGCGCCAAAACGGACCTTGATCTACTGAAGCAGAATAAGCATGTGGACTGTTAATGAGAAGCAACATCACAAATTCAAAGACGGAGTATTATTTACATTACAGAGGTAGTGTATACTGTACCGAACAGGAGTTCGGTACATTCTATATGCGATCGTCCTAACCCGAGACGACAAGTTAACTGTATCCATCAACAGTAAAACACAATCTGAACTGATAGCCTCACAGCTTATCATGGCCCGGCTTTCATTGACAGACGAGTTCAAAGGAGTGTCAATTGCTCCGCTTACGACCTCTTTCTACGCTTCATGACAACATTGGAAACTTTCACTCGCAAGGAGAAAGACGAGATCGAGACCAAGCTCGACAAAGCACTGGGAACTATTCAATGTTTCCTCGATCCAACTTGCAAGGAGATTTCTCGAAGAAGTATTACTGCTAAAGATGTCCGGAAGACACTTAAGTATCAGTTGGAAGGGCAAGAATCTTATACCAAGGTTTATTTACTGACCCTTCTCTGCACAACCAAGCTAGAAGAAGGATCTCTTGACGTCGATGGTTACGTCAAGTCAATGTAAGCCTCTGGAGTAGACTCTATGACGTCAATGTAAAACTTCCCGAGGACCCCTAAGGAAGCATGAGTGGAAACCCAAAACTTCTGGATGGTTCCACATGCCTCGTCTCATTGATCTCCGTATATCTTGGTACAACGAGAAATTGATGGCAACGCCAATCGGCTTATTCAAGTCACCCAAGATCTCAATCCCAGTTTTAGAAGTCCCTGGTCTGAACGTTAGCCTCATTTCTTGCGCCCAACTGTGCCCTGACCTACAATGCTGGATTGTCCTAAATGGAACTGGAGGCTATATTCACGACAAAGGGGGAAAGTGAGTCCACTCTGATATCATGGGACCTTTCATCGAGGGACACTGGAGGGGAAAATACTGTCTCCTTTCATCGACGAGATGTTAAGAAAGGCTTTCTTCAAGACACTGAAATCCCTATCTGAGGTTGCGGCTGCCACGCTGGAGCTAATTAAGAAGGAGCAGCTTAGGACTCAAGCATCATTGGTCTATCTGACGAATGATGGACCCAAAGACTACAAAACAAAAGTACTACAAGACTTTCTACGCCACCGAGAGACTTAACCTCACAATCATGGACAAGGTTCGTTGAATGCTTATTGATGCAAACTTGACACCCAAGCTCTGGCCTTATGCTGCACATTATGCAGTGCTCATCTGATTTTTTGAAGCTCCACGTCTTTGATAGTATTTGTTATGCTCTTCAACCGTCAAAGCTTCTACATAAGCTGGAGAAAAGATCAGCAAAAGGACTCTTTCTTGATATCGATCCTGCTGGCTACACAGTTTTGGACCTACAAAGTAAAGTTGCCTATGTAGCAAGAACTGTGAAGGTCTTGGATGACAAGATTCTCTGTACAGAAGAAAATCAAATTCACGGCTTTTGCCGAGAAGAAGAACCAACACACTCAAGTTCTTTGGATCCTACGCCTGCAAGACTTGATGATTCTCGCGACTCACCTCAAGGTCTCAGAGAAAGAAAATCTACTGCAGACTGCACTCATGCAAGAATGCTTCAACTTCAAGAGCTAGGAGTGGCCGCCACAGTCACAAACACCCTGGACAATAAGGGTGATCCTCAAGGATTCGCGAAAGCGAGCAAATCTGAAGCACGGATGGATTCAATGCGAGAAGAGCTCTCAAGTTTGATTACTAACCAAACTTGGACCCTCGTCGATTTGCCTCCTGGAAGAAAAGCAATACGCTGTGGTTGGATATACAAGGCTAAGAAAAACGAACACGGAGCTGTCTATCGTTTCAAAACTCGCTTGGTGTCAATTCCAGAAACCAGGAATCGACTATAGTGACACTTTTGCACCAGTTGGAGACAAACTGATTCTCATATTTGTCGTCTCTTTTGCCCTGCATCTTGGATCCGAATTCATCAGCTGGACATGGAAAGTGCCTATCTATATGGAAACCTGAAAGGAACCATATACATGATTCAACCAGATGATTTTGATGATGGATCAGGCCGAGTGTGTCTACTTCCAAAGTGCATCTATGGCCTCAAATAATCGGGAAGAGAATGGTACTTCCAGCTCTCAAATTTCCTAAAATCAATTGGATTCAAAATATGTCCAAAAGAACCATGCTTGCTGGTCAAAGATGAAGTCATTTCATCTATGTTGATGGCATCCTGATTATGTCAACAACAAAGCAGGTCTATGAAAGATTTCGAGATCTGTTGAAGACTGAATTCAAGATCAAAGAGCTCGGAAAGCCCAAACACATACTGGGTGTCCGTGTTGAGTTTGTGAAGAATGGGATTTCACTCTCTCAACGCCAGTGTATTGAAGAAATCATACGCACTTTCTCCTTCCACAAAGGAAACTATACCGAAGGAGTTCGGTACATTCTGTACCTAACTCGAGACGACATGTTCACTGTATCCATTGACAGTAAAACACAATCTTAACTGATAACTTCACATGGACCCAGTCATAAGTATTGGTTTTGTCAAGAAAAATACCTTTCAGCCTTGAGCTGTGTAGGTGGTGGAGAAGTGCTGAGCGAATCTAGCGGAGCGAGGTTCCATGCTCCAGAGTCCATGAGACGAGACTTTCGGTGATCCTGACGATCTGGATCAATAGGGAGATAGGTCGATATACTTTCAAACCGCCCTTGGGAATCGGGTGGATAATTGCATGGCGCCAATTGATGGGGAAAGAAGCCAAGCGAGATGCAGAATAGCATCAGGCCGTAGAGCACCTTCTTACTGAAGGGGTTAGCCCATACTAAGTGAAGAAGTCCTGCTGGGATGCCGTGAGGGACAGCTGCAGAACCGACAGAGGCCCGCAGCAGGGCCCGCTCGACAAACTCTTGGCATATGCTCAGCGCTAGTTCGTTGATGTCCATGGGGGGGGGGTCCGCTCTGGGTGGGACTCCGAGAGCTCATCGGCGGCCTCACGTGCACTGAGAGGGTGGTTGGAAACCGGGGAGTAAATTGTGGCCGAGATGCAAGCTCGAGGTAGACTTTGTGGACAAGGATGCTGACTCGCTTCGCGATGGCATGCTAGTCGACGATTCTGTAGATGGTCGTACCGAAGGAGATGGGCTGCCGGAGAGAACCGAGTAGAGATCCACTCATGGTAGAGCCCTTTGAGCGAAGCGGAATTGCCACGTATCTGGATTGTCAAGTTTGAATTAGACTATGACCATGATGAGGAAGTTAGTCGACCACATCGGGCGTGTTCAGCGAGTCAGAAAGGAGGAGAAGGGTTGTGTCGAAGCAGAAAGAGGGAGTGGGGTCTCCAGGGACCAATTATCGGGTCCTGCCGGTCTCTGGAGCTGTGGTGGCTCCTTCTTGGGAGCTAGAGAGAGTTGTAGCTGGTGTTGAGGGTGTGGGATCGGCCAAACTTGATTTTTCTTCTTCCTGTTCTCCAGATAAGTCATTCCAAATCATGAAACGAAGGAATTCATCTAATTCTTAAGCTAAATCTTCATCGAAATCAGTAGAGTTTCAGGAAACAGGGAGTTCAATGGAATGAGTGGATTCTCAGGAGGAGAGTTTTGCACAAGTCAGTGCCAAACCATAAGGATGTAAGAAACGAGGCGAAAGCGTTGTCAGTTCTGTATGTTTCAATCTTGATGGAAAAATACTTGTTATTCGATTACTTGATAAGACCAACAGATATAAGATCCTTTTATGCCAGGATGTTCTTTCAACCTCAATTGACTCGACTACCGGCATTACTGAGACATGGCTCACAAAAAAACCATAGCCTTCGTGATCTTTCATTGGCCGCTACAGTATGCGCTTCGTCTCTTCCACTGAGCCACTCTCTCCCTATGTCAGAGGTAGTTCTTTGTGAAATAGGACTCTTTCACAAGAGCAATGAGATTAATTTCCAGATCATTTTGTAATTTGTGTGGAGAGCATGGAGGAGCGATGGTCGAGGTGGGACAGTGCCGGTCAAGGACACATTCGAGCGATCTACGACTCCATGGACTCGAAAGACCCAAACAAGGCTACTCTCTTGAACCACATCTCTCAATTTGACCTCGAAGGCGCGTTGAATCTTTGGAGCACTGGCAGGGCTCTTCTAGATGCACATCAGGTTTCAGAACGCTCTTCCGAAACCAAAGAACTCTCGATTGAACCATTCAGAGGTGCCTTGGCATTTCCAGAACGAGAATCTCCTGAAAAGCGCGCAGAATGGCGGAACATTGGTCTTGAAGCCATTCGTTGTGGCCAAGTTTGTGCTTTGACAATGGCAGGAGGTCAAGGAACACGCCTAGGATCTGCTGAACCAAAAGGCTCGTTAGATATTGGTCTTGCTTCTCACAAGTGTTTGTTTCAGTTGATTGCGGAACGCTTGATTCGATTGAGCGAGCTTGCTGGAGGAAAGTCTATCAAGTGGTTCGTGATGACTTCGCCAGCAACGCATAGACGAACTGAAGAATTGCTTGAGGAGAAGAAGTGGTTTGGACTTTGTCGGGACGATGTGATTTTGTTCCAGCAGGATGAGATTCCTTGCTTTACCTTGAATGGAAAAATTATGTTAGAATCTCCTGGAAAGATTGCTACTTCTCCTAATGGGAACGGTGGTATCTACAAGGCGTTAGAGACATCGGGTTCTCTCAAACTTATGAAGAAGTAACAGTTCTTGTTGCTGATCTAACTGATCT
>Ga0315902_10007004_pt1 | contig 15480 bp, 18 predicted proteins | sample LakEriMetagenome_9_FD_203523 | JGI IMG/M metagenome (GOLD analysis project Ga0315902, IMG submission 203523) | Freshwater fungal communities from buoy surface, Lake Erie, Ohio, United States - Buoy 12 MA117 | ecosystem: Environmental > Aquatic > Freshwater > Lake > Lake biofilm | place: USA... | reverse complement strand
TCAAAAAAATTTTAGATCATTTGAATTGATTCATCAAATTGAAAAGCGCTATTACAACATATTTAAATTCAGTCAGGACACTTTGTCCCAAATTGACGGATAACGAATTGAATTATCTTGAAGGCGGTTTAACTGTTTCTGAATTAAAATCCAAGCATTTTTACATTCACGCCAATACAATTCAACGGGAAATTGGTTTCGTATATCAAGGATTAATGCGTTCATTTTACGTGGACGCCAAAGGCAATGAAATCACGGTGAATTTTGTTCGGGAAAATCGATACGCAACACATTATACGGCATTCATTACCCGCACCCCAAGTAACTATTATTTTCAGTGTATTGAACCCACGATTATCGTCAATATTTCATACGAACATATACAGGCCGGGTATGACAAATACCCCAATATCGAACGATACGGACGCTTAGTAGCAGAAGCCGTTTTACAATTCCAACAAAAGCGGATTGAAAGTTTTCTATTTGAAACAGCCGAAGAACGTTATCTCGATTTTATCAAAGAAAACCCCGATCTGTTCAACCGTGTTTCATTATCACATTTATCTTCCTTTCTGGGAATTGAACGCCAAACACTTACCCGTATACGTCAGAAATTAGCGAAGGGGTGATTTTGACACATTTGTGTCATTGAATTAGTTCGGAATTCATTAACTTAATTGTTCTAAAAATTCAACTATATGGCAACAGCATTAATAACAGGTGCCTCCAACGGAATCGGTTTGGAATTAGCAAAAATTCATGCCTCGAAAGGTGACAATCTCGTTTTGGTTGCTCGAAATAAAGAAAAACTCGATGCACTGAAGACAGAACTTGAAAATCAATATAAAATTGTTGTTTATACGATTGGAAAAGACCTTTCTGCCAGTAATTCTGCACAAGAAGTTTATAATGAAACGAACCAACAAAACATTCAAGTAGATTATCTGATCAATAATGCCGGTTTTGGAGATTTTGGAATGTTTGCAGAAACAAGTTGGGAAAAAGAACTTCAAATGATCAACTTGAACATTACCACCCTAACGCAATTCACCAAGCTTTATCTTAAGGATATGGTAAAGCGAAGAAGTGGAAAAATCATGAACGTAGCGTCAACTGCTGCCTTTCAATCAGGACCAACAATGGCGGTTTATTACGCTACAAAGTCTTATGTGCTAAATTTCTCCGAGGCAGTAGATAATGAAGTGAGGGAAAAAGGGATTACCATTACTGCTTTATGTCCCGGTCCAACAGAAAGTGGTTTTCAAGCTGCAGCTGCATTGGAAGACAGTGGTTTGGTAAAAGGCAAAAAATTACCAAATGCGAAAGATGTGGCGGCATACGGGTACAATGCCATGATGAAAGGGAAAACAGTTGCTATTCATGGTCTGATGAATAGTATCCTTGCAAATTCGGTGCGTTTTATGCCACGTAAGTTAGTGGTAATGGTTACTCGTAAAATGCAGGATAAAGTAAAGTGAAATGCTCAAGTTCAAAAAAACATACAAATAGTTGCGTAATCTTTCAGCTTAAAATTAATGTAAATCGTATGGCACTGGGACCAAAAGAAATGGGTGAAGCGATACTACGTAACCTAGAAGAAAAAACAGGAAAAACATTGGAGCAATGGATTTCTATTGTGAAAAAATCAAAGCTATCAGATAAAAAATCTGTAATGGATTTTCTTAAAAACACACATGGTGTAGGTCATTTTCAGGCACAAAAAATAGTTGAGCGCCTTGAAGGGAAAGACGCCTACGAAAACACAGACGATTTTATTCCTGCATTATTCAATACCCCCGTCTTATTAAAGGTGTATAAAAAAATTGAAACTACAATTTTAAAATTAGGAAAGGACGTTCGTATTCAGCCTTGTAAAACATATATTCCATTTTACCGAAAAAATCAGTTTGCCCTTGTTAAAGTATCAAAGGACAAAAAAGTTATTATTGGGCTTAATCTTGCCGACAATTTCAGCCATGAAAGATTTAAAAAATCTAAAACAGGAGGAAGTGAACGTATAAATTTTCAGACCTCAATTAACAACATTGCCGACTTTGACAAAGAACTTATTGAAGTAATACAATCTGCCTACAATAATAATTAGTTATGGTAAAAATTACTTAAGGATTCCAATGACGACAAATTTCGAAAAGTGAATGATATTCATTTTGACACATTTGTGTCAGGTGAAAAATATACATCTTCAGGAATTTTGTATCTGTTAAAAAGATACAAATGAAAGTAACCATTTTCGGTGCTACGGGATTTTCCGGTAAGGCCATTTTAAAAGAAGCTCTCCAACAAGGCCATGAAGTAACCATATTAGTTCGGGATCCATCTAAAATTAAACACAAGCATCATAACTTAACGGTTGTTCAAGGGGATGTAATGGATCCAAATGCCGTAGCATCCGTTTTGCATCATCAGGAAGTAGTTATTCAGTGCCTGGGTGTTGGCGGTAAAGGAAATGGGAAGCCCACCACCTTTATATCTGATGCCACGAAGATCATTATAGAGGCGATGGAGCAAAATAAGGTGCGTAAGCTCATCGCCCTGAGTAATGTAGGCGCTGGAAACAGCATGGCCTTTTATCCATGGTTTTTTAGCAAAATAATTTTACCCTACTTTATGAAATGGCTGAAAGTTCTAATTGATGATAAGAACAGAATGGAACCTTTGATTATGAATAGCAATCTCGACTGGACAATTGTTCGCTGTCCGAATTTCGTTGACAAACCTGCAAAGGGAACCTGCCATGCAACACTTGACGGTAAGGGCTTAAAACTTTCGATTACGTTGGGAGATGTGGCAACCTTTATGGTGAATCAAATTACAGACAACACGTATTCAAAACAAGCACCTTCCATTAGTAATTAATAATGAAGATTTTTATCATCATTATGTTATTATCCCTGAGTATGATGAACAATATATCACTGGCAAAACAACATTTCATAGACACTAAAATCGGCAAGATTTCAACGTATATCTATGAAAATCCATCAGCTGAATCTCCTATTATCTTTCTTCATGGCGTCTATTTCGATCATCATTTGTGGGATGAAGTGATTCGTAAAACAGAAGGCCGTACCATTATAACCATTGACATGCCCTTACACGGAGAAAGCAAGAATAATATAAAACCCGACTGGACTTTAGAGGACTGCGGCGATATGTTGATTGAAATTTTAGAAAGTTTGCAAATTCCAAGTGTGATAGCTGTAGGCCACTCCTGGGGCAGCATGACCATTCTGAGATCAGCAAGTAAACGTCCTGAGAGATTTGCATCTATTGGATTATGTAATATGCCCTTTCAGGCAGCTTCAAAAAAACAAAAAGCCACCTTTGGCCTGCAACATTCTTTGCTCACATTTCGAAAGTTTTATACAAAACAGGCAGCTAAGGCTTTGTTTGGCAAAACATCACTTAAAGAAAATCCCTCACTATTCAATGAGCTAAAGCGCCCCATGGATCTTTTGACAAACAAACAAATAAAACAAACTGACAGAGCCGTAATTGTTAACGCAGATGATGCAACCGAATTAATAAGTCATCTGAGAGTAAAAGCAATCGCAATAAAGGGAGAGGAAGATTATGTGCCGGCACCGCCAAATATTGAAACGATTGTTATTGGCGGTGGACATATTAGTCCGTTGGAAAAGCCGGATGAGGTGGTTAAACTTATAAAGAATCTTTAGATCAGGCGCTCTTTATATCTCTTAAATAGCGTTGGCTTAATTATAAGTACCTAAAAAACAGGCAAAATCAACCTTATATAATTTTAGATGAATTATTTTATTGACTTACAGATAATTAATATTTCCGACAGGATATTGTAGCTACATCTTTCTTCTGTAGGAGGAGTGGATATAAAAGGGTAATACTTTAATAGTATAACCCTTTTTTTTAAAGCACGTGTATTATTAAAATTATTAATCGTAACTTTACGATTAATATGGGAGTTACTAAAACTATAGATTATTCAAGGACAGAATTGGATATTGCCAAATATGCAAAAGCATTGGCACATCCTGCAAGAATTGCGATCATACAATTATTATTGAAAAAACAGGCATGTATTTGTGGAGATATAGTAGATGAATTACCCATTTCACAAAGCACTGTTTCGCAACACTTAAAGGAACTAAAAGAGGTAGGACTTATCAAAGGTGAGATAGAGGGTACTTCAGTGTGTTATTGTGTTGATGAAAAAGTGTGGTCAAAAGCTAGTTCTTTGATTGTTAATTTATTTAATAAAGCGTCTTTGAATAAGGGTAAGTGTTGTTGATTTTTTTGAAATCATCAATCGGTATATTACGATATTATAAAAAATAAAATAAAGAATATGAAAACGGAATCGGAATTAAAACAAATTGTAAAAGACAAGTATAGTGAAATTGCTATGCAAGACAAAGAAACAAACATGTCATCTTGTTGTGGTGCAGGTGGATGTTCTACAGAAGTGTATAATATTATGAGCGATGACTATACCACTTTGGAAGGATACAATGCAGACGCCGATTTGGGTTTAGGGTGTGGATTACCCACTCAATTTGCTAAGATTAAAAAAGGGGATGTGGTAGTCGATTTAGGAAGTGGTGCCGGGAATGATTGTTTTATTGCGAGACACGAAACCGGTGAAACAGGAAAAGTGATTGGTGTCGATTTCACGCCAAAGATGATTGAGCGTGCAAGAATGAATGCAGAAGCTAGAGGGTTTAATAATGTAGAATTTCGTGAGGGGGATATTGAACACATGCCAATCACTTCTAATGTAGCTGATGTCATTGTAAGTAATTGTGTTTTAAATCTTGTACCTAATAAAGATGGTGTTTTTAAAGACATGTATAGGGTATTAAAGCCAGGCGGTCATTTTAGTATTAGTGATGTGGTTTTAGAGGGTACATTACCTGAAGGGTTAAGAAAAGATGCTGAAATGTATGCAGGTTGTGTTTCAGGGGCAATTCAAAAAGAAGTGTATTTGGAACTTATTAAAGCCAATGGATTTGAAAACATAACTATTCAAAAAGAAAAACCAATTGTAATACCTGATGACATATTAAAGAATTATTTGAATTTAGAACAAATGCAAACATTCAAAACAGGTAATTCCGGCATCTTTAGTATTACAGTCTTTGCTCAAAAACCATTAACCGGAAAATCATCATCTTGTTTACCGGGTTCGGGCTGTTGTTAATCTTCATTATGAGAAATGCTCATGACAATGAGTTGACACTAATAGTTATAAATTTAAGGGATTCATATATGGGCTTTAAAAAGAATAAGAGAGATTATATGAAAATTAATACATCGATGCCCGAAAGGCTAGAGCCCTTCTTTCTTAAAGAAATAGAAACTGCAAATCGATATTTCTCAATAAACGATTTCGGGTCAAGCTGGCATCATCTTGAACGAGCTCACATAATTGGCCAGCCTTATCCTTATCATCACACGCTGGTTCATTGGAAAATGTTTCAATTTGGTATCAAACGTAAAGACATAAGAGAAATCGTTGGTCAAATTCCTCGCTTACTTGTGGGAGGTGTTAAATCTTTTGTTGGAGAAATCCCGGTTGGTAATACAGGGGGAGCAAATGTTAAACCACTAAAAAGTATGGAGATATGTGCTGAATTGAATAAAATTATCGAAGAGAATAAGTAACTATAATCTATTTGGAACTAATTAATGAAGACTCTTCTTGTTTTTTTAGGAATTTTAGGAATGGGAATGAATGTAAATGCTCAAAAATTGAAGCCGGTTGCTAAAGTTGAAACTGTTAACATTGATTATAATGGCAGAAAGGTAAAAGCAAGAAAACTAACTGTCTATACAGAGATTCCTATCGGGATTGGTACTGCCTGGGACAATGTAAAAACTCCTGCTTTGTTACAGTTTGTAGCAAAGGGAATGATAAAATTCAAATACGTGGATGGCCCTTTTCCAAAACAATGGGAAGTTGGAAAAACCTATAGTGTTAAAATGCGTGTTTTTGGATTTATACCTTTTGGGGGAATTCATTATTTATCCATAGAGAAAATTGATGATGCTAATTTCAAAATATCCACCAAGGAATGGGACAAGGGTGCAAAGGTTTGGAATCACGATATAATGATGAGAGACTTGGGTGGTGGTAAAATCTATTACGAAGATTCAATTACTATTTATGGTGGGATGATGACAGGATTCCTCACCTCCTTTGCCAAGAAATTTTATAAACACAGACAGAAACGCTGGCAGATTGTCGCAGAGAATAAACTTGAGTTTGGGTATTAATCCTTTTTGTATGAATGATCTCAAGAAAATAAAAAACTTCGGACCTTATATGGTCAAAATAATGAATTTGATCGGGATACATTCAAAAGAAGACTTAATGCAATCTGATTACAAAATGATTAAAATGAAATTGGTTCAAACAGGAGTAAAACCACACCTTAATATATTCTACTCTATTGAAATGGGGTTACAGGATAAGAGCTGGAATGAGATTACATTGAATGAAAAGAATGAAATCAAGAAAATCTTGGAAGATGTAAAATGAGTCAAACTCTGAAAAATTGCAGAAAGCTTAACCCTTTAATTTCCATGAGGAAGATATTTTTATAAAAATCCTTTTCGCAGAAACTGATCATCATAGATGCGCGGAAAAGGAACGAAGATTGTTTTCGTTATGTAATTTTTTAACATCCGAACTGTATTGAATCCTATGCCGGCAAAAATCTTCGTAGCATTCGCAATATCACTGATGCAAGGATGCTTCTGCGTATACATTATTGTGTTGGCATCAGTGACATGTAAAGAATGATCACACATACTAAAGATGATTGTTTTCACTTGATTGTCATACATTTTTGATAATTTATAAAGACACATCACCTCCTCTGCTGGTTGGCTATGGAGAATTAGATGATATGGTTCAGAACACATATCTAGACACATTGGTTGTTCAAAATGATATTCAATTTCTATTTGTTTAAAATGCCGGAATCTATAGGGTCCGGCCTCAACTCCTCTTTCTGTAACATATATCTGATCATATACAGTGTGTATAGGATGCTCTTTAAAATACCGTGGAGATATAATTCTTGCTAAAAGCGTTTTTTTTATTGTCAAGTCCGCTAAACAAGCTGTAAGTTCACCATAAAAACCTTCAGGGAATACATCAACCAAAATCTCTTTAACATTATAAATATCAATCAGATGCCGAAATTCATATAAGAAAAGACTCTTGTCGCGAAATCGTTCCTTCGGAAGAATTTTAAGTACAAATTCCTTATTCCAGAAATCCCCATATTCAGATTGGGTTAAAATGATACAATTCTGAAGTTGTATATGTTGATGAAGCAGAAAATCATAGACTCGTTTAAGATGACCCAATCCGGAACCATAAGCGTAAACCAGAATCATTATTTACTTAAATATAAATAGTGAGCGAATAGAAATACTTGCTGCTCAACAGGGATCTCTCTAATCGCAAATATCCCTGCTGCAAAGCTGTTATTCTCAGGTGTAAACGTATACATCAGACTACCACTTACCATTACACCACTGCCCTTAATTTCCATCGTTTGAATAGTCTCTTCTTTCTTAAAAATCTGAATCACATCATTGTTGTTGCGTATTTCATAAGCATCTGTATTTTCTTCATTGTTGGAAATGTTTATCTTATGAGAGTATACCTTTACTTTCCACAAAAGGTTAGAACCAGCATCTTTTAATTTATAGTCATCTTCATTTGTTTTTACCTCATAAACTAGTTTACCATTTGTATAGTATTTTATCTTGTCTTCTTTTATTTTAGCTTTATAGATTGTATTAGCAGTTTTAACCTGCATTTTATCAAAATCTATTTCTGCCATAAATTGCCCATTCTTATCTTTAATTAGAAGGAAAGAACTTGTTTTGGTAGGAAGATCCGCTTTTATTCGATCTGTAGGTTCAGCGGTGTTTGATGGTTTTTTGTGCTCCTCCTCCTTACATGCATTTATTAGCAGTAAACCAAAAATTAAAAAAGAAACAAAGAAATACTTCATTTTATAATGTTTAAATAGTTAGTGATTTCATGCTCCTCCGAAAAACAAGTTGTTATTCTTTGATATAAGGCTTCCTGCATTTCAGATAGATGATGTTGGCTTAATTTATTTTCATATTCAAAAAAAGCATCTATTAAGCTATTCTTTTTCATTGGTTGAAAAAGAATAGCTGTAACATTGTTTTCAACAATATCTATTATTCCACCAATATGACTAGCAATGATTAATTTTTTACAGGCTCCTGCTTCCAATAAAACATTCGGCTGGCCTTCATAAAAGGAAGGCAAACAGACGATATCGGACAGATAATATCTTTTTTTCATTTCATACGGATCAGAGAAAGGGAACAGGCTTACAGCATACGAAACATCTTTTGAAAGAAGCTTCAAATCTTCTGCCATATCTCCAATCAACCAAACTTCATATTCGTTCTTACGCGGGTACAAATCAAAATTTCGCAGAAAGAAATCAATTCCTTTTTTTTCCTTTAATTGCCCTGCGATCAGAATGATTTTTTTGTCTCCTTTGGGTGTCATATTAAGCAGCTCCTTTTCAGGTGGGGATATGACCCACAGATCTGCGTTAATGCCATTGGGTGTATAAAACGTCTTAATTGCCGGAAACAATGCTTTTATCTTATTACATTTTTCTTGTGAAACACAAAGTGCCCCTTCTGAATTCTCAAGTGCATAAAATAAAATAGGGCGACGTTTAGAAAAAATAAATTCGTCAAAATCATTGCCTCGTATACACGTGTACAGGGGCTTATCAAAGAACTTTGAAACAACGGGTGCCCATATCAACGGCAAATAGCCACCGAAAGCAAATATTAAATCAGCACGAAATTCATGTATATGTGCTTCTAAAAAGAGTTGCGCCAGATTAAGAGTATATTCTTCAGACTGATAAATACCTACTGATGCGTATTTGCCATTAAATTCACTTATTACTTCATAATTATTCTTGCTATTATGAAAATGAATAACATGAACAATTACACCTCGTCTACGAAGGTTTTTAATAACACGACTGCAGGAAGTAGCCATTCCTCCTTTAGAAGGCGAATAATTTTGAGTAATAAAGAGAACCGAACGCATCAGCTTTCAAAAAAAGAGTTATTGCTTGAAGAATCATGATATCCCGGGTATCTATAGGAATCAAAAAGCGCATCATATTTAGAAGCCATGGCTACGAGATAAGGATATTCCTGATGAAAACGTAATGCCATTTTTTTCCGCCATATAGCTCTGTCGCCCGAATAAAGCTCTATTTGCGATGTTAACCGCGGATCAAAGGCGGTTTTACATGTTAAACATACTTTTGACTCAGTTGTTTCTTCTCCCTGGCTAAAAGTATGTTCGCGGCAAATATGCTTGCCACAATTTGTACAGGATCCCGCTACACTCTGTCGGCAGCTATCTATCAGAAAAAGACCCGTCTTCTCTTGACATACGATTACTTGTTCCATACTACGCGGTTTTTTTTAATGTGAAGCACCCATAAGAAATATTCAGCAAATTCATTATTTCCAAGGTAAAATATTCAACTGAGAAAAGTCGCATAGAGTTAATCGTATAAGATGAGTATTCTTCTGGCTTTTCTGCACGAATGTCAAATTTTCTTTTCGTTTTAATCAAGTAATACTGTTCATCTTGCTTTACTTCTAAATCTTTTAGTTGAATATCTTTTTTTAATTCATAAAGAGACAGAGGAAGTTGGAGCGATAAAACAAACGGGTAGGTTGATTTGTACTTATTCTTTATCTTTTTTCTTCCGCTCGCACTTTTCTTTTTACAGATTCTATTTCGTATTATCTCTGTAAAATAGAATCGCGCGATTGCTCCGTCTTTTAGTTCAAATGTTCCATTACAGATTTCTTTTTCATACAACATATCTTTTTTTTCGATAACGTTTTTCATGTTTGTCTTTATCTCTACTGATTTTTTCAAATATTGATCCGAACATGTTTCATTTATATTTGCATGAAGGGAAATCGTGCTTGTTTTCGGAATTTCTTCTTCCATTAGAGCAAAGAGTGAAGAAAAGTAGCTGGCAAAAAAGTCGTAACCATCTGGATATCTTTTATATAATTGATTTTTTTTAGTTTGCATTATTCCCCATCCGATTAGTAATGCCACTCCTAATATCCCTGAAATGATAAAAAGCAAAGTATCATTTATAAATAATGCGCTAGGTATTAAAACGATGAAAAGGATTGCAAAAACAAACCACATCTTTTTATTACTTTCTTTATTTTTTTGAAAGGCCTGTTCTCTTTGAAGTACACACAAACGAAAAAACCTTATCCACTTCAGAGGGGTTTTTTTTGCTTTCACACCTCTTAATAAATGAGCTCGTTCGATGGGCGCCATATTTGCTTCTGCTAATAATATGTTGGTATGCTTAGCCATAATTATTACAAACGGTTTTGATAGAAACTTTTTAACTTATGGTTGTGTTGCTCCCATGTAAAGTTATTGACATATGTATGAAAGGCTTGTTCCGCTTTGGCGTTTGCTTCTGCTTCATTATCCAAAACAAACCGAATACACCTGCTTAAATCAAGTTCATCTTCAGGAACAAAATAAAATGCATTTTCTCCAGCAAGTTCTTTTACCACCGGAAGCTCGGATGCAATTAATGGTGTTTTACAGGCCATTGATTCCAAAACTTTAATGGGACAACAGCCTTGATCAACATTACGCATCCCCTGCCTTAATGGAACAACAGAAGCTTTTGCATTTGCAACTATTTTATGCAACACATATTTATCAACCTGGTTTAACAAGATCAACTTGTCATCCACGCCCAGATGAATTGCCAATTTTTTATAAAATTTATATGCTTGTTCTTTAACAGATGAACAGATTACTAATTTTAATTTTTTATAATCACTCAGATATTTTAACGATCTGATTAACACATCCAGTCCCTGCCAAGGTTGTAGGGCTCCAAAATAAATGATATACTGATCTGGTAAAGAAACCTCATGATTTGCGGTTCCTGCTATTTTTATGTCTCCACCATTTGGTATCACCTCAATTTTATTTTCAGGAATTAAAAATTCGCTTAGCAGATATTTTTTGGTTACGCCTGAGGGTGTAATGATCATATCACAGGCATGAAGGCATTTATATTCTAACTTTCGTATTTCGTTTATGAACACTGGCGTAAGCAAAGGATATTTTTCAGGAAGTTCTACTGATGTTAATGCGTTTACTTCAAAGACAGACTTTAAATTTGGCCGATTAATCATGGCCAACCCGGACCAAATATCCCTGAATTGAGCGACACCTTCATACGTCATGCTTTCCATACATTCAAATACCTTTTTTGAAAACAAAGTGGCTCTTTGCAAGTAGTTACCTTCATTGCCGTCAAAATAAAACGGATAAAGTCTTGCATTTTTGGGTAATTCATTGTTGTCTTCTTGCCCCATCAAGCATAAGATATCCAGACTTTCAGCCAATTCTGAAAGTGCACAACAAGTATGATGGATGTGGGCAGACGCTCCTTTGTATGAAGGAAAGCTGTCAAAACTTGCGTAAACAATTTTTTTTACCATTTAAGAAAAGCTGACTTTCACTACCTCTCGTTCTGTTTTATCCTGAACTTCAAAAAAGTCGAATCTTGTAAACTTGAAGAAGTTTGCAATGAGATTTGAAGGAAATGTTTCAGTGGCTATATTATACTCCTTTACTACTCCATTGTAATACCGCCTGGCCATTTCGATATCATCTTCCATAGAAGATAACTCCTGTTGAAGAACGATGAAATTGGTGTTTGCCTTAAGATCAGGATAACTCTCTGCAACTGCAAACAGATTTGTCATTGCAGTCTGCATTGTTTTTTCAGCATTTATTTGCTCCCCTCGCGAAGAGGCTTTCATAAAAAGGCTTCTTGCTTCAATTACTTTTTGTAAGGTGCCAGCTTCGTGCGAAGCGTAGCCTTTTACCGTTTCAACTAGATTAGGGATAAGATCGTTTCTTTTTTTAAGAAATATATCAAGGGAGCTCCACCCCTCTTGCACATTATTTCGTTTGGCTATTAAACCGTTATAAACTGAAATGATTGAAACTACAACAAGCAGGAATATTCCTAAAAAAACAAGTAAAATTATCATAATAATTTTCGATTTGTTATAAAACAAACATACATAATATATCATTATTTTTCGAAGAAAATAATAGAATAATGCAATAAAATATAAGTTGGTAAGAACCAGGCAGATAAGTTATTTTTTGTTGGCGAACGTTAATAATTTTAAAGATAAATCAAGGTAAATTATTTTGTCGAAAAGAAGATATTCAATAGCTGTTTGGAAAAAGATCTTCAATAATTATAGCCTAAAGCAAATATATTGCTGCCATTTTGCGTTTGATAACTTACATGGTAAGCATTTTCTTCATTTATACCAATTGAAATCCACCACCTAACTTCTTTATTTAGATACTAAAAAAGGAAGCACTGATTTTGGAATCTTCCGCCGCTAAAGCCGAAATTTAATTCATCCAAGAGTTTTATATTGATAACTTCATGCTGTTTAGACCAAGTACAGTTCTTGTATTCAGTGAACCAGTCTTATTTGGGCTTAAACTTTAAGCAATAAAACAAATTATCCCAATCCGATTTCGCGGTCAAATGAAATCCTTCATGGTTTTAAAGAACACTTGCAAAATTCCTACTGCTTTTATGATTTACTTCTTGAAGTTGGGATAGTTTCTTAAAAAATATGTATACTTTTTTATCTAATGGTCAGACAGGAAAGTATCTTATACAGAAACCTATACTCTTTTCGCTAAATTTATTTTTGAAATCTTAATAGTCGCCAACGCCAGAAAAAATGAACCAAACCATCTATACCGACAAGCAAAAAAATGCAATTCGCTTTTCTAACTTCAAAAAGCTGGAAACAGCTTGTCCGTTTTCAGGTCTGGGGATAAAATATGTTGCTTCCGGGGAAGAAACTTATTACGCAAATGACAAAAAATACAAAGTAAAAGTTGGTGAATATATTATCGGCAATGAATTTACCAAATCCATAGTACAGATTGATAGCAAAAAATCCGTTCAAGGTCTTTGCATAGATATATCAGCTGAAATCATTTCAGAAGTAGCTAAATTTCACGATGTCAATGGCGCAGAATTAAATGAGTTTCTGCTATCGGAACAGTTTTTCGTGAATCGTTACAATGTTAAAAATACAATACTGGGTTATTCCCTCCAGGAAATAAACCAAAAAATCAAATCAGGCACTTTTAATAATGATTTTCAGAAAAACGAACTATTCTATAGTTTAGCTGAGTCGATAATTACTGACCAGCGTTTTATATTCGATCATTTGAAAAAACTGAATTTTAAAAAACATATCACGAACGAAGAAGTTTTCAGATCAGTTTATCAGGCAAAATCACTCATAGATGAAAATATTACCGAGAATCTTGCATTGGAACATATCGCTAATCAAACAGGAATTTCCAAATACCATTTCATTCGCGTTTTTAAATCTGCCTTCGGGATTTCACCCTATCAGTATCAAAAAAGAAAACGGCTCGAATGGGCAAGGATAGATCTGTTAAGGGGGAAAGATATCATATCAACCGCCTTCCTGTATGGATTTCCGGATGTTCCAAGTTTTTCAAAAGCGTTCAAACAATACTTTAATCAAACGCCCGGATCGGTAAGAAATAGCAATTTTTGACAAGAGAAGCATCAAAAGATATTCTTTCTTTGAAGCAAATATTGTTTATGCTACGCGTGGTTTCTCTTTTGATATTAACGGCTATTTCTCTTTATTCCTCCGCTCAACTTCAACGCAAGCCTCTTTTTGGAGCACGTATTGAATATGTATCTGAAAATGGTCAGTCCGGCTGTAAGGTGCTTCAGGTAGTAAGAGGCACAAGTGCTGCATTGAAACTACAAGCCAATGATATTATTGTCCAAATAGGCAATCAAGGATTTCAATCTGCGGATGAATTCATTAACCGTTTTCTAAACTATGAACCGGGAAAAGAAATTAAGCTGACTGTTTTACGTGGCAAAAAGAAGCTGACCTTAAAAGGCAAGGTTGTAGCAAGACCCTACGAGACGGATGATAACGCTACAGTCATATATGATGAGGCAAATTACAAAGGCGGACAATTAAGGGTAATCATCAACAAGCCGCTTAAGCAAGAAAAAATGCCCGCCATGTTGTTCATTCCTGGTTACACTTGTAGCAGTATTGATGAACTCACAAACGACCATCCGTATAAAAGAATCATTGATGCCTATGTAGACGGCGGTTACGTAACCATGAGGATAGAAAAAAGTGGGTTGGGCGACAGTAAAAATACTCCATCCTGTGAATCATGCGATTTGCTGGATGAAATTGAAAATTTTGAAGTGGGCCTTAAGAAATTAAAGACGCTACCTTATGTCGATACCAACCGTATCATCATATACGGACATTCGATGGGAGGAATAATTGCTCCGGCGATCAGTGCAAAACATTCTGTTGCAGGCGTGGTGGTTTATGGAACAACCGCCAAATCATGGTTTGAGTACCAATTGGAAATGTATCGGGTTCAAAATGCATTAGCCGGCATGAACCCGATCGAGGTAGAGCAATCGGTTATAGAACAATACGATCTGAATTATCGTTACTATGTAAAAAAAGAAAAACTGGAAGACATGGCCAAGGATCCCGCGGTTGACAGTGTTTTGAGAAGTGTATGGGGTTACGATGGCAAAGGAAAAATTTACGATAGAAATGCCGAATACTGGCGACAAATTCAGGATTACCCGCATTTACAAAACTGGAAAAATACCAAAGCAAATGTGTTGGTTCAATATGGCGAATCTGATTTTCAGGCTTTTTCCAAAGCCGACCATCAGCAAATTGTCAGTACCGTCAATCATTTCCATCCCGGCAATGCAATATTAATGACGTACCCTTCTACAGATCATTATTTCGCCAAGTCGGGTACGATGCAGGAGGCATACAACAAATTTTCAGGCGGTGAGATTCAAAAATTATTCGAAGAATACAATACAGAAGTTGGATTGTCCGCTGTTCAGTGGAGCAATAAGGTTTTATTTAAAAACGATGAGTCGCAATCTCCAAAAACGGGTTGGAGAAAATTGAAAACGGATTATTATCCCGGTAAACAGGACGACATAACATTCATCAATGAACATACCGGCTGGTATGTAAATGGTTATGGAAATATTTATCATACAAAAAATGGCGGTGAAACTTGGGAAAAACAACTTGAAAAGAAAGGAACATTTTTTCGCTGCATTGCCTTTGTAGACAGTTTAGTAGGTTTTGCAGGAACTGTTGGAACAGATTATTTTCCCAATGTAACAGATACCATTCCACTATACGGAACAAGAGACGGAGGAAAAACCTGGAATCCTGTTACGTATGCAGGACCTTATGTAAAGGGACTTTGTGCTATTGATATTG
>Ga0315902_10007003_pt1 | contig 15481 bp, 11 predicted proteins | sample LakEriMetagenome_9_FD_203523 | JGI IMG/M metagenome (GOLD analysis project Ga0315902, IMG submission 203523) | Freshwater fungal communities from buoy surface, Lake Erie, Ohio, United States - Buoy 12 MA117 | ecosystem: Environmental > Aquatic > Freshwater > Lake > Lake biofilm | place: USA... | reverse complement strand
ACTAACCGGATCTCCTGAGCTAAGGCCTGAGTGCATCGTTCGTCTGCATCTAAGCTAAAAACCCACTCGTGGCGGATATGGGATAGCGCCTCGTTGCGCAAATCTCCATAACCTTTAAAGGGCACATGGATGACCCTGACACCAAGGCTTTCCGCTATCTCAGTGGTGCCGTCAGTGCTATACGAGTCAACCAGGAGTACTTCGTCGGCCCACAGGACGCTTTTGATTGCTGCTGCAATCTTCTCGACCTCATTAAATGCGATGATGTAGGCGCAAACGCCGGGCTTAAGAACGATCGGTTCCATTTTGCGCGTAGCCTAATTTTCTTTTGCACTTATCTCGTTATAAAGAGACGAATAGAGTCCCGACTCCAGCATGAGTCGATCGTGATTACCAACTTGAACTATCTCTCCTCCCTCAACTACAACGATCTGGTCAGCAGTTCGGATTGTTGTTAAGCGATGCGCCACGATTAGAGTTGTTCGCCCAATACGCAAGGCGTCTATTGCGGCCTGGACGGCAGCCTCGGAGCTATTATCGAGGGCTGAAGTAGCCTCATCGAATATAAGTATAGGGGCGCTCTTGATCACTGCTCGCGCGATGGCAATACGCTGCCTCTGCCCTCCAGAAACCCTAACCCCCCGATCACCAACGATGGTGTCTAGGCCTTGAGGGAGCGACGTTACAAATGCGTCAAGGTCGGCTATCTTTAGAGCCTCCCAGATTTCGGCGTTTGTAGCATCATTTCGTCCATAAGCGATGTTTGTGCCGATTGTGTCGTTAAACAAAACAACATCTTGAGATACGAGACTTATCTGACCGCGCAGAGAGGCTAAAGTAAATTCATTGATATTGACACCATCGACTAGAATTTCCCCAGATTTGATCTCGTAAAATCGGGGCAGTAAATTTACAATAGATGATTTCCCGCTACCGGAGGGACCCACAAAGGCATACGTCTTACCCGCCGTTATTGTTAAGTTGATGTTGGTGAGCGCGGGCGATGAGCGACTGGGGTACTGAACTTCCACGTTGGCATACCGAATACTTGAGAAAGTTTTCGGAAATATGATTTTACCGTGATCAGGTTCCGACGCCTGATCCAAGACCTGGAATACCCCGCTTGCCGCAGTTAGACCTCGCTGCAGCTGAGCATTAATGTCAGACAAATGTCTCAGAGGGCTAAACATCATAAGCATTGCAGTAATAAACGAAACGAAGTCGCCAATCGTGGCCGCACCTGAACGTGTTTGTATCAGCCAGATAGTCAATACCCCCGCAACGCCTAAAGCGGCGACGAGCTGGTTGATTGGGGACTGAAGGGCCTGTGCAATAGCTAGCCGCATTGCTTGCCCTCGATACTCTGAATTGATTCTCGAAAACCGACCTTTCTCCCCTCCCGCACCATCAAATATCTTAATTACACGGTGCCCGGAAATTGCCTCCTCGATAGCCGAAGTCATGTCGCCGATTGCACTCATATGCCCTTCACTGATCATTCGCATACGCCGCGAGAACTTAATTGTTATCAATGCGAGCGGTGGAACTAATATTATGACGATTAGGGTTAACTTCCAGTTGAGATAAAGTAACCATCCCAACAATCCAATTAGCACTAAAGAGTCCCGAATTAGCACCGTGATGACGTTTGTCGCCGCAAACATCACGTACTGAGTTTCTGATATAAATCTTGAAAGTAGCTGTCCGGCTGAATGCGTATCGAAAGACGCACTTGGCATAGTTATTAACTTGTCAAACATAGCTTGGCGAAGATCTCGCAAAATATTATTTGAGACCCACTGCATACTGTAGCCAGCGATAAAGTTTGCTAAACCACGTGTAAGAAAAATTAACATCACAATGATCGGAGCCCACCAGATTTGAAAATTTGAATCTGGCTGAAATCCCTTGTCGAGCAGGGGCTTCATCATTGCCGGAAAAGCTGTCTCAGTTGCTGCGGTAATGCCCATTGCGATCACTGCTAGTAAGAATCCCAGCCAGTAAGGAGTCGCAAACGATATTAATCGGGAAAAGAGTTGGATTGAGTTCAATTTTGATGATGCATTTTTGAGGAAATCCCAGCGATCGCTCGCACCCTTTTCTCTTTGATTGCGCCTTTAAGGAATTCTCGGTTACGCGTGAGATTTTGGCGACTCTCTTCCCGATGCCATAGATGGAGGACCGGCGCAGCGAATCGAAGGTTTTTTACACGTAACCCATGATTAATTAACCGCACCGCAAGATCGGAGTCATCGGGCCCCCAGCCCTCTAGGCTCTCCTCAAACCCGTCGACCGCAAGCACATCCTCCAAAGGCGCCGAAAAATTACAACCTCTCACAAGTTTCCAATTGCGAGGCTGCATTCCCCGCCACGGGCCATCTGGAATGTAGAGCATTTGATTGATTCGATTGACATCACGCTTGAGCCTATTCGCGATCCAGAATGACCAATGGGATAGCTCATCAATGTCACCACCGATTTCAAGTTGTTGCGTGAGTCGCTCCGAGGCCAAGATCCGTGGGCCCGCCGAAATACTTTTAGGCTCTGCCATCCTCAAATGATGCAAAACAAAATTTGAAAGCGGAATGCAGTCGCCGTCGAGGAATATACAGAGTTCAGCGCGAACTCTTGTGAGCCCTTCATTCATGATCTTGGTTTTTCGGTAACCAAGATCTTTGTGCCAACAATGCTCCACTGGGAGCCCCTGCGATTTCCAATAATCAATTATTCTCTTCGTGTCATTCGTTGATCCATCGTCAGCAACGATAACTTGGGCTGGTGATAGAGATTGGCTTGCCAGCCCACTCAAAACCAAGTTCAATGCCTTTGGCCGGTTGTAGGTCGAGACCAAGACAGATGCGGTCTCGGCTTTATTGAATGTTGTTTTGATCATGGCCAATTATCACGCCTTAATTGGCCACTTTTTATACGTAAGTAAGTAATTACTAATATTTCTGGTCTCAGAGTTGCCTAGAAACAACAAAACCAGTGATATTCCTGGATAAGAGAGGCCCGTATGGGGGTTAAACCTTGAGAAAAAGGCCCCCGCTTGCCACACTTGGGAGTGCCCCTTAGATAGGGCATAGTCAAGCGCCGAAATGGCATTTTTCGATTTATCTTTTCAGGAGAGCTCTTAATGAAAAAACATCTTTTGGCAGCAGCCGTTGCCGCAGCGATTGCGGGCCCAGCAGCCGCGCAAAACGTATCAGTCTTTGGGGTTATCGACACGGGGGTTGGCTCGCTAGAGTCCGGCGCCGCCGCATCGACGAGCTACACTGGTTCCGTCAATAACGTCCTCAGCACGTCATCCCTCGGCTTTCGCGGTACCGAGGATCTTGGTGGCGGTCTGAAAGCATCTTTCGTTATTCGTCAAGAATTTACACCCTCAACCGGTGTGATTTCTGGTCGCTCAGTTCTCACGGATGACGGCGCCGCAACAAACGATGTAAAAGGTCAGCGCGATCGCTTTACGGAGGTGGCTGTGTCGGTGGAAGGTGGGTTCGGTAACGTAACCCTAGGTAAGTTCACGGCTCTCGCTCGCAACGCAGCGGGTGCTGGCGCTTGGATCGGGAATGCCGCATTAATCGGTACCGGAAACGGCGTCACACTTCGTCAGCTCGGTGACAACACTGATAACGCGATCTCGTACACGACTCCCACGATTAACGGCTTCAGGGTTCAGGCGTTCAGAGGCTTCCAGAACGCAGCATCAGCCAGCGGCGCGACAGATTCGGCCGAAGCAATACAGACCACGAATGGTATTGGAGTCGCCTACGCGAACGGGCCGCTAACACTTGGTGCGGGTCAGTTAACACGTGACAACGTTACGGCGAACACGGCAGGGTCTACCAGTGACATGAAGACTCAGACTATTGCGGCTGGCTACGACTTCGGAGCAGCACGGGTTGGATTAACTTACATGAAGTTTGATAGCGCGACCAATGCAACCGGTGACGAGCAGAAAATCACTGCGCTACAAGTTCAAGTACCGTTAACCGGTGCTCTGAGCGTGATCGGTAGTTACCACGCCTACGATGAAGGCAGTTCCGCCGCAAACGACAGCGGTAAGTACATGATGATTGGCGCACTTTATAACTTTAGTAAGCGAACGAACGCCTACGCCATCTACGGCAAAATCACAAACGAAGCTGCAGCGAGATATTCACACGCATTTGCTGGTGCAACCTCTGACGGTGATGATCCGCGAACAATCGCGGTTGGCCTACGTCACTCGTTCTGAGATTTCCTTGTAGTTTAGGACGTGGTTATGAGACCCCCGACTCATGATAGGAGTCGGGGGTTTTTTACGGGGTTTTAGCCCGGAGGTCGCACGTAAAACGACTGCGAATCGAGCCCATCCGTAAACCAAGTGTGGGCAGTGGAGAGTGCGGATTCAAAATCCCTAGCGAAACGAACTCCGCTAAAGAGAGCTGACGAATGCCGATTACTGGACAACTTCTCTTTAATACTAGTTAACTCGTTCGGGTTATCAATAAGCGTGTAAATTCTCGCCTGATATTGGGTGTGATTATCCGTGATCAAACTCTCTAAACCTAGAGCTTTTAAGAGACTCGCCGCAACCGCACTTGCAAACGTGTTGCCCCGCAGAGTAACCAGCGGTAAGCCCATCCAAAGCGCTTCACTAGCGGTTGTATGAGCCCCATAAGGGAAAGTGTCCACAAACAGATCTGCTAGCCTGTAACGTGCCAAGTGCCCTGCAAGTGACATACGCCCTGTGAAAACGATTCTAAGGACATCAACTCCCACAGATTTCGCCCTCATCAAAAGGTTTCGTTTGACTTCTTCGTTATCGCTAAGGAGCCAGAGAACAGCTCGTTGTCGCGTTTCTAAGATACTTAACCAGGTATCAAAAATAGCTGGGGTAATCTTGTAGCTATTATTAAAACAACAAATAACAAAATCTTTATCCTTCAAACCGTACTCTTCCCGGCAGTGTAAAACACCAGGGAAAAGCCGCTGGCTATCATTACACTGATAACTGACAGGCATATAAATAATTTTTTCTAGATAACAGTGCTGCATATTCTTGGGGATGACTATTTCATCCGCTACTATATAGTCGTAATTTAACGACCCTAACGTACCTGGATAACCCAGAAAATTTATGTGAAGATCCGCAAGATTTCTTGAGAACATCGTCGGCCTCGCGTCTTGCGTAAAACCTTTAAGGTCGATCGCTACATTCAAGCCCAAATTAGCGCAAAGATCCGCAACTTGATCGTCACCTAAAAATCGTACGTCAATAAAGTGTTCGAAAGCGCCCTTGAGACGGATTTGCATCTCGTCATTTAACGAGGGACCATAAGAAAACGCGTAAATTTCGAACTTAGATTTATCGTGACTCAAAATTAATTCGTTGATGAGAAACGCAGTTGCGTGATTATGAAAATCAGCTGAAAAGTACCCCACTTTAAGCCGACCTTTAGGGGTCTTTCTTGCTCTGGAGGTTATTGACCTAATCGACGAATATTTCCTTGCTACCCACTTCTTTGCAACCAGAAGTTGCATAGCGGGATCTTCGATACACGCAAGCATGGGAAAAGGATTAGACACCTCTTTATCTTCGCTAATTTTCCTTCGAATATTACATAAATTCTTGTCGAAGTTATACCAATTACAGTTCACCATTCTCGAGTGGAGAACTTCTCCATCGATAAACGCATAGTCAGGGTCAAGCTCTACGGCGCGTGCGTAGCATTTTTCCGCCTCGGTGGAATGACCAGAGCGCTCCAAAATTGCACCCTTGTTAAACCACCCTTTTGAATAGTTGGGATCCAGTGCTAAAGCACGATCGAGGCAATCAAGCGCAGCATTCAAGTCACTTAACTCTCGAAAGTAGAAACTAAAGTTTAGCCAGACTCGTGGAACGTGTTTACTTGTAATACTTAGTTGTTTAAATATCTTAAATGCAGCGTTATAAATCTTCAAACCTATTAGTGCATTTCCTTTATTTAAAGATGCATCTAAGTATTTAGGACTCAGCTTTAATGCTCGGTCAAAATTGCTGATCGCGTCAGCAAATTTTGATTGCTCCATAAGCACTACGCCTAAATTATTCCAAACCTCAGGCATTACTTGATTAACTTTTAGAGCCGATTGATAGTCTTGAGCAGCATCTTGCAATCGGCCTAACTCTTTTAAAACATTACCGCGATTTAAAAAGCCTTCAAATGTCTCCTTAACTTGCAAGCTTTCATTAAAAAACATTAACGCGTTCTCATGTCGCCCCAACTTGGCATTGCAGAGACCCGCAAAAGTATTTGTCCATTCAAGCTGAAAGTTTTCTTTCTTCAGACAGCTTAACTCTTCTAACGCCAGCTCAAATTGCTCCTTCGCAAACAAGGTATGCACTAGAATTTGTCGATATTCGTGCCTTTTCGGATACTTTACTAATATTTGGCGACAGATATCAATCATGCCGTCAAGGTTACCCAACTCAGCGTGACGAGCTCCTTGACTAATAAGCTCGTCTAAATCAGCAGGATTTTCGCTTCGCACTGCGAGTTTCTCGGATTTTTTTTTAATCACAATAGCCTAACATGTGAGTTGCAACACTAACAGTTTTAAGCTTTACGTCTTGAGTTTTCCTCGATAGATAATTCTGATCTTTAACGATTTCATAGCCTTTTGTTTGTTGATTCATTCTTAAGCTTAGTACTTATAACTTTAACAGTCGGTGTAAATACCAGAGCTCTGCCGACTCGATATATAAATGTTATCGGGTGTCAACCCAGTGCAGTGACGACTGTAAACAGCTTGGTACGCAGATTCGAGATTTTGAGCAAAGCGATGTGTGTTGAATAAAGCACACGTAGACCTCACCCCAACAAGCTTCTTTCTTATATCTTTGAGCTTCATCGGGTCGGTAGCCAGCTCAATCGCCAATGCTTCGTACTCTTCTGGTGTGTTTGTAATTAGTTGCGGAAGCTTAACTGAACAGAGCAAACTCGCTGCCACTCGGCTTGCGAAAGATCGTCCAACACGTGTAAGCACGGGTAAGCCAACCCACAACGCATCACTTGCGGTAGTGTGCGCTCCATAGGGGAAAGTGTCTACAAACAAATCAGCCATATGATAACGAGCGAGATGATCGGACATATCGGGAAGTCTGTCTGCGAAAATAATACGTGATGGGTCTATTTGATTGCGCTTGAATTCTGTTAGTATATTTTTTGCAGATGTTGGGGAGCTTTGACTCAGCCACAGAACACTTTCATCAACCTGTCTTAATATGCGAGTCCAACTTAGGAGAACCTGAGGTGTAATTTTCCAAGCATTATTAAAGCAACAAAATACAAATCTATCTCGAGGTAAATGATAGGCTTGATTTTTCGGCCCGCAGACTCTAACGACTCTTTGGAGAGGATTTGGTTGGAAAGAATCCGGAAGAAAGATAATTTTTTCAGAAAAATTTTCACGATTGTCTTCCGTAATAGTTACCGAATCTCCAATAAAATAATCCCAGCATTTCGCACCCAGCGTCCCCGGGAAGCCTAGGTAATTGATCTGAATAGGCGCAGCTCGGTGCGAAAAAATGCCTGGCCTTGAATCAAGGGTATACCCCCCAAGATCAACCGCAATATCAATTCCTTTATCTCGAGATAACTTCGCAATTTCAATTTCGCTCATGCCCCTTACTTCAAAAAAACTATCGAATCGTTTTTCTAACTGTATGCGTATCTGATCGTTTGTATTAATTCCGTAGGAAAAACCATAAACCTGAAACTTGCTGCGATCATGAAGTTTAATAAGATCAAAAATAAGATGGGAAACGGGGTGTTCACGAAAGTCCATCGAAAAGTAACCGATTTTTATTTTCTCCGCTCTCGCTCTCTTTTTGGTGATCCTATACGGGTTTTCAACAACATTAATCGATCCCGTTGAATAAATCTCTGCGCATTGCCTCTGGAGTCTAGGATCATCAAACAGACCGATGGCCGCCAATGGTGTACACGAGCTCTTCCCGTCATACAGTTTCGTTTCGATGGCTTGGCACAGTTTTGTTAGGTTACTCCAATTACAAATTTTCATCTGAGTTAAAACTAACTCACCGAGTAAATAGTCTGCATCGGGCGTAAGGGTGTACGCTTTTTCATAGCTCAGTATTGCTTCTTCATAGCGCTTAAGCTCACTGAGGAGCACACCGCGATTTCGCCAGGCTTTAGCGCAATCCGGCTTAAGTGCAACTGCCTGATCATAGCTAGAGAGCGCCGATTCATAAGACTCTGTGTCGTACAGTGAATTGCCGCGACCATACCAGGCTTCAGCGTAATCCGGATTAAGTGCGATTGCCTTGTCATAGCTTGCTACCGCTTCTCGATAAGATTTTAACTCGTACAGTGAATTACCACGGTTATACCAAGCTTCGGCGTAATTCGGATTAAGTACGATTGCCTGGTCATAACTTGCTACCGCTTCCCAATAAAATTTTAATTCATGCAGTGAGTTACCGCGGTTGCACCTTGCTCCGACCGAGTCGGGTTTTAAACTGATTGCGAGGTCAGAATGTTTAAGAGCTGAATTAAATTTTTGAAGTTTTATGTAGCAAGCAGAGAGGCTGCTGTGAGCCTCAGGAACTGTGTTGTCAATCGCCAAGCATTTTTCGAGAAGGGTAATAGCCATCTCATACTTACCTTCATCAAAGAAGGTTATAGCGATATTGTATATATAGCGCGGATTAGTTGGTTCGAGTCTGAACGCTTGCTCATAACTGTCTCTCGCTTCAGAATATAATCCAAGCGCTTTATGAGCATTTCCTAGATTGTTCCAAGCCGCGTCATTAGACGCATCGATATCGATAGCAGCAAGACAATATTCTCTTGCTTGAATATTCTCCCCCATCAAGCTAAAACAATGCCCAAGATTTGATAACGCAATGGGCTGGTCCGGACGCAATGCAAGACTTTTTTTGATAACGGAAACCGCTTCTTGAATACGACCCCGCTGAAGATGTAGTAGCCCAAGATGATGTAACGAGTCAGCATGCGCAGGGCAACTTTGTAAAACTGCTCTGTACCTATCTTCCGCCAACCTCAATTCACCATTCATGTGATAATTGAGGCCCTCAGAGAACACTGCATCAATATCAATCTTCTGGGCACTAATCATTAAATAACTTTTCCGAGTAACTGACCAACTTAATTTCCTCGAAATACACGCATGAAAATAATCCTATGAATCAATAAACTAGGCTAGTTAGACTAATTTTGTTCGGTAAAGGCGGTCTGACCAATAGAAACTGAAACCTCGTGCGAACGAATTATGTTAAGCGAACGATACGCTGCAATATTTAAAATTTACTCATTCCCTGGATGGTGCGTTCGAATGTGGTGTGCCAGTCACTCGAAAAATCGGAGTTCCTATATTCCCTGAAGCACGGAGTGCCGAGAGTGTAGTGAATGAGTTTTGCTTTTTCGTTTGCGTCGTACTCTGTTGCTAGCCAGTTCCATTCCTTTGGAAGCTCTCCAATCTCAGTATCTTCTAACCACGCAAACCGGTGCAGAAAAGATCCAGGCTTGTCCGACACTAGCTTGGGAGTTAAAACCCTATTTTTTAGGTGTCCGCAGTTCCAAATTATCAGACTAGACCAATTTTTTCTCGGATAGTTTTCATTTTTACTGTCAAAGTATTTTTTATTTGCCTTAGTTAAATAATCATGTTTAGTAACTTGAACCGCCTTATCCCCGTCATACATATCCCAAAGCTCCGCAATATCAGTATTACAAATCATATCTCCGTCGGCATATATGACACGCCCTGTGAAGTTCATTAAATATGGGCAAAGAAATCGTGAATAGGTAAATGAATTACTTCCATCAGCATGGGTCTCATCATATTCAACGAGAGACTGGTACACCAAGGGAAGAAAACGTACTGATCTGCTAGCTTTTTCAAGAACACTCTGACAAAAAACGTGGTACGCAACTGCCTCTCGCTGATCAAATCCAACCACAATATCAATCGTTTTCATTAAAAACCTCTTGAAGCCATCTATAGGCTTGTTGTATGACAATAGAGTAGTTATCAGGGTTTTGTTGATAAAAAACCTTTAAACTTGGATACCAATAGCTAAAAATATCATCACAGTGCCAATACCAAATTCGTCCTTTTGAAAATGGTACAAGCACACACCCCTTTTTTCCAATAGCCCCCGCAAGGTGGGCTGTCACATTGCTAGTTGTAATAACAATATCGCAGGCATCAATAAGCGCAGTGAAATCATCGATATGATTACGGATGTCAAGATTTTTTATGCAGTTTATATTCACACCTAATTGCTGCTTAATACTTTCAATCTGCCAGTCAACTTCTCCATATTGCAGGTTTATGAATTCAAAACGGGAGTCCTTGAGTATGGGTTCTAATTGCAACAATTCTAGACTTTTTTGTTTGCCGGACTCTTTGTTTGAACTCTGCCATGAGATACCACAAACTATTTTTCTTCTAGTGAATGGCGCGCTCATCTTGTATGTATCGGATTTAACGGAATTAGCAACAAGAAATGGCGCGCGAAAAGCGCTGATTTTATCTACGCTGAGATCCAATATGTATCCCAAGTTCCCGATAGGCGCATGACAGTCAAACGCAATATCAATTGTCGGTGCTCGAGTAACCTCTCGATCGAATAGCTTCACCCTAGGAAAAGAGCGCTTGAAAAGCGAATGAAGTCTTTTATCGGCAATAAGGCCAATCTCCGAAAATTTATTTATCGCTTCTCTTAGCATGCCAGCATAGAAGATTTCATCTCCTAATCCCTGCTCAGCCCACAATAATACCTTTTGCGAATAAAAATTAGGCCCGCATGGTGGAAGTATGGTTTCAATATACTTTCTAGAAAAAGACTCCGTTTTCCAGCGATGGAGATAGTTTTTGAAGCCTGCGGAGAAAATCTTGCAAGTAAGCTGCATAACACTCTTATTATAAATTGCATCAGCGTAATCAAAATCGAGCTCGCTCGCCCGTTCATAGTTTGCTAGTGCAGCCTCATGGCGTCGAAGGTTACCTAAAACTACACCCCGATTAAACCACGCCTCAGCATAGTCCGGTTTGAGTTCGATAGATTTTTCAAAACTTGCTAGTGCCTCATCGTACAGCCCTAGGTTACTCAGTGTATTGCCTCGGTTACTCCAAGCCTCAGCGTAGTCCGGTTTGAGTTCGATTGACTTATTATAACTAGCCAGCGCCCCTTCATAATGTTTGAGGTAATTCAAGGCAACAGCCCGGCTGCACCAAGCCTGGGGGAGGTTAGGCTGCAACTTAATCGATTGCTCTGCGCAAATCAGCGCCTCTGCAGGGCGGTTGAGTCTTGAAAGACAGAAGGACTTTCTAATCACCGCATCGACGTTAAGCGCATCTAGTGTGATAGCTTTATCTAAGAATTCAAGAGCTTGCTGAAAAAGTTTGCTTTCTATGAGTGCGCTTCCCTTATTACTATAACCGACACTCAAAGAGGGATTCAATTCAATAGCCCTATCAAAGTCATCTATTGCTCCTGCATAGTCTCTAAGCGCAGCACGAGAAATCCCCCGATTGATGAGTGCCCAAGGGTTTGACGAGAGATAAATCACCGCTTGATCGTGGTGCGGCATTGCATCGTGATGCCTATTTAATAAAGACAATAGATTTGCTTTCGTGTAGTGGGCAGCAGCATATCGCGGGTCAATTGCTATGACCCTAGAAAGATGCTCTAGCGCTTCCTCGAAATCTCCACGCTCTGCCTCAGCGATACTGAGCTGGTACAACACATTGGGGCTAGGTCCGTTTCTCATTAAAATGCCAGTTAGTAGCTTCTTCACGCCAGCAAAGTCTCGATTCTGCATTAAATATTGGGCTTTCAGCGCATCCATTACTCTGTGATCGCAAGGTTGCTAGCGAAGACTAATGCTATATTATTTTTGACAGTTTGTAGGTAGCTTCATATCCGCCAAGATGGTAAAGTTTTCGGCTTAGCCTCTCTTTTTGTTTAAGTTTCAATAAACACTACGAGCGGCTTGATTTAACAATTTGGAAATATTTTATTGGATTAAAATCATGAAATTACATATTGGCGGAGAGGTGGCGAAAGAGGGGTGGAAGGTTTTAAATATCATTGATAAGCCTTGCGTTGATTTCATCGGGGATATTAGCGACCTGGGGATATTTGAGAGCGGTAGCGCAACAGAAATTTATGCGAGCCATGTTTTTGAGCATGTTAAGCAAACAGCGGCCCTCTCTACTCTAAAAGAAATTTGGCGGGTTTTAAAACCAGCCGGGAAATTTTACATATCAGTGCCTGATTTAGACATTCTTTGCCATACATTTTTAAATCCCATTATGTCACCGGCTGTGAAGTTTCATGTAATGAGAATGATGTTCGGGGGTCAAGTAGACGATCATGACTTTCATTATTTTGGATGGAATCAACTCTTTTTATTTGACTTTTTGGAACAAGCGGGATTTTCTAGCGCTCACCGAGTGGAATCTTTTGGTATTTTCAATGATACGAGTGACTTCAAGCCCTATGGCTTCCCGATTAGTTTAAATGTCGTTGCGACAAAGTAATTTTGTTCGTGATCGACATAGATTTCTTCTTTGATGCAGTGAGGAAGGGTAAGAACATCGAGAACTTGTCGATAGCGGACCATTCATCCCGAATAGGCGGTTGACATCGTGGTCGACCGTGGTTTTCCCTGTTATTCTCGAGTCAGGCAGGGCTCGCACCTCTCATAGGTCTCTGGCGCTTACCATCCCTAACGATCGCGGACAGGAATTTACGGAAAAGCGCTGATCGGTGGGCGCGCGATCTCGACCCAAGCCCATATCGTCGGGCCGCAAGAAGATCCGCTGCCCCTCGGCGTCATTCCCGGGGACCTGCATCAAATAATGAGTCGCCAAAATCAGTTTGCGCTGCAACAAAAATTGGTCTAAGTTAGGAGTTGTCTCCTCCACCCTCTCGGTGGATCTGCTCCCGAACCCCTGTGGCTTGGTGCTTTTTTCAGAATTTGCCCCGCCTTTAGGGCTTGCCTCACCACCTAAGATTCGTTATCATAGAGGGCTACCCAAGAGATTTGGGGACAGAATCCGTGCCCGTTTTGAGATATCCATGAAAACCTTTTCAGCAAAAGCAGAAACCATTCAGCAGGACTGGTATTTGGTCGACGGCACCAACGCCGTGTTGGGCAGGCTTGCCACAACTTTAGCTCACCACCTGCGTGGTAAACACAAGGCAGAGTTCACGCCCCACGTAGATACAGGTGATTTCATCGTGGTAGTCAATGCCGACAAGATTCGCGTTACAGGCAATAAAGCCGAAGACAAAAAATACTTTCGCCACTCCGGTTATCCCGGCGGCATCTCTGAGACGACTTTTGGCAAGATGCAGGATAAATTCCCGGGCCGCGCCCTTGAAATTGCGGTAAAAGGAATGTTGCCCAAGGGGCCGCTTGGTTATGCGATGCTCAAGAAACTTAAGATCTACGCGGGCGAGAGCCACCCCCACAGCGCGCAGCAGCCGAAGCCGCTAGCTGTTTAATGTGAATCGTATTAGCTCATAGAGAAATATTAGGAAAAAATATTATGGTCGGCGAATATAACTATGGAACGGGTCGTCGTAAAAGCTCAGTCGCCCGGGTGTTTATTAAAAGCGGCAAGGGCAACATTGTGGTTAACGGTAAACCCTTAGATAAATATTTCTCTCGCGAGACCGGCCGCATGATTGTGATGCAGCCCTTGGTGCTCACCAATCACAACAGCACCTTTGACGTTATGGTAAACGTCCATGGTGGGGGCGAATCCGGCCAGGCGGGCGCGGTGCGCCACGGCCTAACCCGTGCCCTGATTGATTACGATACCTTGCTAAAGCCTACGCTTTCAAAAGCGGGGTTGGTCACCCGAGATGCGCGAGAGGTTGAGCGTAAGAAGGTGGGGCTGCATAAAGCGCGCAAACGCAAGCAGTTCTCGAAGCGGTAAAAAAGGCTCCTCCTCAGTCAGGGGTTCAAAACCGAAAGGTTTTACCCCTGGCAACAGACCCCTCCGAGAGCTTCTCCGAGGGGTTTTTTGTTTCTGTACTATTTGGAATAGGTCGATCAGAGGTGGGTACCCATGGTTAGAGTTGGAATTGTTGGCGGCACAGGCTACACGGGCGTTGAGCTACTAAGGCTCCTTGCCCAGCACCCTCACGCAGAAATTATTGCCATTACGAGCCGTACCGAGGCTGGATTGCCGGTGGCGCAACTATTCCCATCTCTGCGGGGGTGTATCGACTTAAAGTTTTCTGATCCAAAAACAGCGCCACTGTCGGGCTGTGATGTTGTGTTTTTCGCAACGCCCCATGGGATCGCGATGGAGCAGGCACGCGCACTCCTGGATGCGGGCGCAAAAGTGATCGACTTAGGCGCAGACTTTAGACTTAAAGACCCAGCAGAGTTCGAGCGGTGGTACAAAACGCCTCACACCTGCACAGATCTTTTATCGGAGGCGGTTTATGGGCTTCCTGAAGTTAACCGCGAGGCAATACGTGCTGCAAGGCTGATTGGTCTGCCAGGCTGCTACCCAACAAGCGTCCAGCTGGGGCTAATGCCTGTTTTAGAGCACGGCGGCTTAGTTGATACAAAAAGCCTGATTGCAGACTGTAAATCCGGCCTGAGTGGCGCTGGCAGAAAGGCTGAGCTGGGAATTTTGATGGCTGAGGCAAGCGATAACTTCAAGGCCTATGCAGTTACAGGCCATAGGCACTGGCCAGAGATCACTCAGGGGCTGCGAGCGATTGCAGCAAGTGCAGGCAAGGCCCAGGGTACAAATGACTTAAGAATCACCTTCGTTCCCCACCTCACGCCCATGATCCGGGGGATTCATTCCACAATTTATGCAAGGGTATTGAGTCATGCCCAAGGGTTCGATTTCCAAAGGCTTTTTGAGCAACGATTTAGCCCGGAACCCTTTGTGGATGTGCTCCCCGCGGGGTCCCACCCCGAAACTCGGTCAGTACGGGCATCGAATCTCGTGCGAATCGCAGTTCACCGGCCACCAGAAAGTGATCTTCTCGTAATCCTAGTGGTGGAGGATAATCTGGTGAAAGGTGCCTCTGGCCAGGCGGTCCAATGTATGAACATTATGTTTGGTCTGCCAGAGACCGCAGGGCTCACCCATGTTCCGGTGATGCCGTGAACCGAATTTAAAAGGAGTGCAATATGAACGCTGCCGTTGAAACAACTAATCTAGAGATGCCCCTACCACTAGTATTTACCGATTCTGCTGCCTCAAAAGTAAAGACACTTATCGATGAAGAGGGTAACCCCGAGTTGAAACTTCGGGTCTTTGTTCAGGGCGGCGGCTGCAGCGGCTTTCAGTACGGATTTACGTTTGATGAGGCCGTAAATGAAGACGACACAGCAATGGAAAAAAATGGGGTAACGCTTTTAATCGACAGCATGAGCTATCAGTATCTGGTTGGCGCAGAGATCGATTACAAAGAAGATCTCGA
>Ga0315902_10007001_pt1 | contig 15486 bp, 6 predicted proteins | sample LakEriMetagenome_9_FD_203523 | JGI IMG/M metagenome (GOLD analysis project Ga0315902, IMG submission 203523) | Freshwater fungal communities from buoy surface, Lake Erie, Ohio, United States - Buoy 12 MA117 | ecosystem: Environmental > Aquatic > Freshwater > Lake > Lake biofilm | place: USA... | reverse complement strand
GCCGGCCAGCCCCCCGCTCAGTCGCCGCAGCCGCTCCCTCTGACGCCCTTTCAGGCGCCCCCGCAGACACCACCTCAGACGCCACCGGGCAGCAGCGGCACCGGCTTCAAGCTGGGTGGTTAGGGTGCCATCACCACGGTGCCATCACCTCGGTGAGAAAAGAAGCGGGGCGAGAGCTGAGCCGGAAAAGGACCGTGCCGGAGGAGTGCGGCTGGAATGGTTCGCCGGACTGCAGGATAAGCTCGCCGGGCCGCATGGCACCGACAGAGCCTCCCGCAGGAAGCAACCGCCCTGTGTGCCGCGCGGTGTAGTCTTTACCTACCCTGCGAGTCATTTGGCTCGTCGGGCGAGCCGCGTAGTCCCGGTTCTGGCTCGCGTCCGATCCGGCGGCGCACAGCCTCGCGCAGCAAGTATTCGATCTGGCCATTGACGCTGCGCATTTCCTGATCAGCCCAGGACTTCAGCTGGTCAAAAAGCCCTTTCGAGATTCTCAGCGGAAACGCCTTGCGCTCGTCGTCCATTCCTTCTCTCTGCAATCTCTTTCGCTGAATGCCGGGCTGAACCCTGCCCCAGCCTCGGCTTGCGTTAGCCGTCTTACCGGGTCCCTGCGTTATCGGCAAAAGGCGGGTCACTCAGCTCGAGCCAGCAAACTTTTGGTCAATTAGTTATGCAACGTGCCGGTGTTGATGACCGGATGAGTCTCATTCTCGCTGCAGAGGACCACCAGCAGGTTGCTGACCATTGCCGCACGTCGTTCGTCATCGAGTTTGACCACTTGTTTGTCGGCCAGTTCCGTCAAAGCCATCTCAACCATCGAGACTGCGCCATGAACAATTTTCTGCCGGGCGGCGATCACCGCTTCCGCTTGCTGTCGGCGCAGCATTGCCTGGGCAATTTCGGGGGCGTAGGCCAAGTGAGCGAGGCGGGCTTCTTCGACAACGACGCCCGCGTTTGCCAAGCGGTTTTGCAACTCGGCCTGTAAATCGTGCGAGATTTCATCGAGTCCGCTCCGCAGCGTGATTTCGCCTGCCTCGCCATCATCGTAGGCGTAGCGACTGGCGAGCAGTCGAACGGCTGATTCGCTCTGCACGGAGACGAACTCTTCGTAATTATCGACATCGAACAATGCTTCCGCGGTGTCGGCAACGCGCCAGACCACGACCGCGCCAATTTCGATCGGATTTCCGCGTTTGTCGTTGACCTTCAGCTTTGGTGTGTTGAAGTTGCGCGCTCGAACGGAAATCCGCTTTTTGGTGTTGAACGGATTCGTCCAGTGGAATCCGCTGCGGCGCTCCGTCCCCACGTAATCGCCAAAGAGAATCAGAGCGCGAGCCTCGTTCGGCTGGAGTGTGAAAAAGCCTCCCATCCAAATCAGGTTGAGGATGGTGTGGAGAATCGCCAAGCCCAGCAGCCAGAAGTTCGGATAACCAACCGCTTCGAGTCGGGCCTCCGTGTCTCGGGCAAACCAGACCCAGAGCGCGACGTTTGCGGCGATGCTGAGAAACATCAGCAGCAACATCAACCAGCCGCTGAGGGTTTTTACTGGAACTTCTTTGGTGTGCGTGTGCATGCGTCATCAACTCCAAAAAGGGAACGGTCTGCTCGGCTGTCAGGGGGATACCCGCCCCACAGCCCATTCCAGGCTGCCGAGAGACAATTCCCGAGCAACTCCTGGCCCCCCCCAGCGATGTCCCATGCAAGGCTGGGGTGAATGGGAAGCTGGTTCCCATCGCGAGAAGATATTCGAATGATATCATAAAGATATTGGCAAAAAAGAGCCGACCGAAAAAAAACCGTAAACCATTGAAAATCAGGGACTTAAGACCGATCCCCAAATTCCGTCCCGCCACTTAGCGACTGTTTTTCGGGTCTGGACGGTGCCGGACCAGGCGATTTGGTTCCGGTCGCTCCGCCGCCTCGCCCCCCCGCCCAAGGGGAGGAGCTGAGCGTTGCCGCCGGTCTGGATGCAGGACGGAACGGCTTGCTTCCACAATTCGCATCGGGTGGCTTTTTCAGTGTTCCCGAGTAGCGTGAGTTGCGCGCGCAGTCCTCGGCGAAATCGGCTGGCTTGCAGCGGCGCATTCTGGTGCGGAGAGCGTTAAACTGGAGGCCGGTGAATTCTGAACTTATTTGCTTTGAGACAACTCGGGAGCCGCGATGACAGCCTCTTCTGGAAAACCATTAGCACCCGCGCAGCAAACTGCCCCTACTCGGCGCGAGTTCGTCCAAAGCGCGACGGCTGCCGCCGCGACCTTGGTCGCTGCCCCTACCCTGCTGCTTCCCAAGCGAACTGCCTCGGACCACCCCGTGATTGGAGCAGGGGAGTATCGCTTTGAGTGCCATCATCAATGGGGCGAGCTCCCCAGCGGTCACCACTACGGCGACGCATCTCACGGGGTTTGCATTGACAAGCAAGGCTGCTTTTACATTTCTCATCAAGGCAAACCTGGGTCGATTTTCGTCTTTGACCCGGATGGCAAATTCATCAAATCACTCGCTCCCGAGTTCGAAGGCAACGGGCACGGAATCGATATTCGGGAAGAGAACGGCCAGGAGTTTCTCTATCTGTCGCCGGCCTTCGATCAAAACGGCTTTGCAAAAATTGACCTCAACGGCGAGTGGGCCTGGCGGAAGCCGCTCAAGGTGATTCAGGAAGAAACGGGGCTTTACAAGGAAAAGATGCCCTTTCGCCCAACCAACACCAGCTTCGCCCCTGATGGCGGCTTTTTCCTCGGCGATGGCTACGGCAGCAATCTGATCCACCAGTACGACAAGGACGGCAAGTACATTCGGTCGATTGGTGGCACCGGTCAGGCCGACGGTCAATTCCAGACCCCTCACGGCCAATGGCTTGATGCGCGGGATGGCCAACCCAAATTGGCTGTCTGCGACCGGGCTAACAAACGGTTGCAGTTTTTCGATATGGATGGGAAGTTCCTGAGTAAACTGGATGGATTCCTGTTCCCGGCGGATATCGATATCCAAGGCGACCTGATGGTAGTGCCTGACTTGCATTGCCGCGTGACGCTGCTCGACAAGTCCAACAAGGTTCTGGCTCAATTGGGTGACGATCCCCAGTGGCGACAGCAAGCTCTGGATGGCTTCAAGATGCGTGGCACCCCCGCCGAATGGCGTCCGGGTAAATTTGTTCATCCTCATGATGCCTGCTTTGATCACCAAGGCAACATCATGGTCACCGAATGGGTCACCACGGGCCGCGTGACCAAGCTTCGCAAAGTCTGAGAACATTCCGGGCCCGCTGGTGAATTCCGGCTGAGGCAGCGGGTGACTCCGCTCCCCTCGTGCAGCATTCCGCCGGAGGACAGGTCCGGGCCGGGAATCCTGTTGGGCAACCTGAGCAAACAAGGCAATCCGATGACCCCAACCCACGAGCCCATTCCACGACCAGCCAAGTGGGGAGTCTACTCCACTTGGCCCGAGGAAGGCTTGCACAATGTGCATCCGGAGGATTACTGGTTGGCCGAGCGGCTGTTGCCCGGAAACAGGATATTCCAGCGCAGCGATTTGGATGACGATTACAACTTGCTGATTTATGGTCGGCATCAGGTCCGCGTTCGCCCGACGCTGTGGGTGGAAACGCCCGAGCCGCCGTTCAAATTGGGCGAACAAGTGGAAGTTCGTTCCCAGTTGGGCCGGTTAACTCCGCAAATCGCCCGCATACATCAGGTCCTCTGGAACCCGCGTTCCCGGCGAATCGAGTATGAATTGGCCGCGTTTGGCCGAAAAATCCCGGGCCGTTTTCTGATCGCCGATCTCCGCTCCACCAAGCGAATGGCTGGAGCGCTGTCCCTTTTGGGAGGCTAGTTTCAGAGCCACCGAAACGACTCGCGGCTCGCAGCATTCGCGTGAGCAGGCGGAACGGCAACTTGCCTGCCCAGCGCAAGTCTCGTCAGCGCAAGTCTCGTCAGCGCAAGTCTCGTCAGCGCAAGTCTCGTCAGCGCAAGTCTCGTCAGCATGCGCGCTCCGTTGAACGGCAAGTTGCTCCAAGGCGGGGCGCTTTTCGGCTCTGTTTCCCCCCGAAGATTTGCTGCTTGCTGTTATCGATCAGAACGCTCGTAAGCGATCGGCGCTCCGCCTTCCGGATTTAGGATGCCGCGCGCGTCAAACTCGCTGTTAATCTGCGCAGCCTACCAGCGATGCCGCAATTCTGGGTAATTTGCGAAGGCAATTCTGCCAGCAGTTTGGTGCCAGCAGCCCGCATATTTTGCCAAAAAAGAAGATCTTGCCACGGATCCGTTTGATATTGACCGCGCCCTCTGCCGTTCCTTAATTACAGCCCACGAAAACTTTAATGCCGTGCGCTGTCTTCGGACTCGTCGCCGGTTCTGCGCTTTGGGTACGCAAAGAATCGGAGACGACTTGGAGTTGACAACAGCTCCACAGAATCGTGGCTGACAGGCCTCCCCCCGGGAAGTCTGGATCCGGCTGGCAGCGATCCGTTTTTTATTGGGTATCCAGCGTCACGTCACAAGGAGAGATGCGTGAGAGTCTCCGATTTTTTCAGCAAGCGCTTTTGGTCTGCGGGCTTGATCGTCGTGATCACCGCGGGTCAAGCCATTGCAGTCGCTCAGGGGCAAGCTCCCCAGCAGCCTGCAACTGCCAGCCAGCCGGCTCAAGCCGGGACGGATCGAATCCAGTCCTGGTTGCGAGATGCCGAGCAGGCGATGAGCCAAGGCAAGAAGGATCTTGCCGGCCGCTACCTTGAAGTCGCGACCGCAGTCGCGAAGCAACCCGGGCAGGATCCTGCTGCAATGCAGCAGATCGAAGCCCTCCGTACAAAAATGGGGCTTCCCGCCCCGGCAGCTCCGGCAACTCCGGCTGCTGCTCCCGCCGTCAACCCCGCGATGCAATCGCTGGCCCAGGCCCGCAAGGCACTGGCCGCCGGTGATTTGGCAGCTGCCTCTCGACACCTGCAACAGGCTGAACAGCTGGGCGGTGACTTTACCGCTTGGGGTGATTCACCTGCCAAGGTCGCGACCATGATCAAGCGACAGGGCGAACTGGTCGAGATGTCCAAGAATGGCGATGCCAACCAGTTCAACCTGCAAGCCGCCAAGTTCCTCATGGAGCAAGCGGACCAGATGCTGGTCCACAAGGACTGGAGTTCGGCTGAGCAACTCGTCCAGCAGGCTGGCAAGTTCCCGGTCGACTTCAAGACTGTGGGAATGGACCCGCAGATGATGCTGACCAAAATCAGTGTGGCTCGCGGCGACGCCATGCCGGCTCCGCAGACTGCGGCAGCACCGATGAACGCGGCTGGCGGAAATCTGAACGAGTGCCTCAAGCTGATGTCTCAGGCTCAACTGGCTGTCGACCAGGGTCGCTGGGAAGAAGCCGCTTCGCTGGTTGCCAAGGCCAAGGCGATGAACGTCCCTGAATCGGCCTTCACTGCCGAGCAGGTCCGCCCCTGGCAACTCGAGTTGACCGTGCAAAAGGCAATGAAGACTCGCGGCTCCGCGGGGACAGTTGCTCCGGCCAGCTTCACTGACGGCGCTCCCGCCATGGTCTCCAATGCGGGCTACGTTCCCGAGCAGGATCAAACCAAGGTTGCTCCGGTCTCGGCGACGGAAGCCAAGTCTCAGGAGTCGGAAGAGATCGACCTCAGCGCCCTGAACGACACCGAACAGGCGATGTTCCGCCAGCTCCACGGCAGCGTCTTCAAGACTCGCGCCGAAGCCGAGCGGATCATCTCCAAGGATCCGCAGGCCGCTCTCTCCAAGATGATGGAACTCCGCAGCGAGGTCTCCGCCAGTGCCTTGTCCGAAACCAACAAGGGTCCACTGCTGACGATTGTCGATCGCGACATTCAGGAGATGCAGCGCTACATCCAGCAGAATCTGCCGGACATCCAGAATCAGCAGGCCAATTCAGAGCGTCTGGAACAAGTCGAGCTGACCCGCGAACAGCGGTACCAGGTCGAAAAGCAAATCCAGAAGCTGGTGGAAGACTTCAACCGTCTCCTCGACCAGAAGCGTTACGCTGAAGCCGAGCAGGTCGCTCGTCAAGCTGCCGAACTCGACCCGGACAGCGAAGTCGCTTCGCTGCTGTTCGAGAAGGCCAAGATGAGCGCCCGGATGGGTGAGCTTGATGCTCTGGCTGACGCGAAGGAAAGCAATATCCAAAAGGCGATTGGCCGCGACATGGAGGAACTCGGAACTCCCATGGATGCAGCCGTGCCGATGCAGTTCGGCGACGCCGAGATGTGGAACCGTCGGACCCAAATGCGGCTGAAAGCCCTCGGCGACCGCCAATATGGTTCGGATGCCGAACGGAACATCTGGAATGCCCTGAAGAACACCAAGGTTCAGGGCGACTTCCGCGGTCCGTTGTCAGAAGCGATTGACCAACTCTCCCAGCAGGGTGGAGTGAATATCGTGTTCGACCAACTGGCTCTGGCCGCTGAAAATGTCGATTCCAGCCGTCCAGTGGACGTGCCGATTCGTGAACCAATCTCCCTGCAGAGCGCCCTCAACGTGGTGCTCGGCTCGGTCGGTCTCGTCTTCACCGTCGAAGACGAAGTGATCAAGGTCACCAGCCGGAATGCTCAGCGGAAAAACGTGGAACCCAAGACCTACTACGTGGGTGACTTGGTAACTCCGATTACTCCGCAGCAAACGCCTTCCCAGATGAACTTTATCACTCCTCAACCCTCGCTGAATACCCAAAACTCGATTTTGGCTCAAAACCAGCCGCAGCAGCCTACTCAGCCAACCAGTGTGGCTGCGATGGCCCAGCAGTTGCCTGGTGGAATGATGGGCCCGGGTGGTTGGGGCATGCTTGGCCGGAATGACTACAACAGCGGTCCGCAAACGGGCATGCCGGTTTACAACTCGATGGGGGCTCCCCAACTCGGCGGTGTGACCGAAGCGGACTTCCAACCGCTGATCGACCTGATTCAGAGCACCATCGCTCCGGATGAATGGTCGGAAACCGGACAGGGTGACGGTACCATTCAGCCGTTCGTCCCCAACCTCAGTTTGATTGTCTCGCAAACCCAGGACATTCAGGACCAGATTCAAGATCTCTTGAAGCGGTTGCGGGAGCTGAACGACGTTCAAATCGTCGTCGAAGTCCGGTTCGTCACCTTGCGGGACACCTTCTTCGAACGAATCGGTATCGACTTCGACTTCAATATCAATGAAAACTCGGGACTGACCCAGCCAATTGGCGATACGGTCAACCCCAGTACGGTCATTGGTCTTGATCCGACGGGCGTTCCGACAGCTGATCTCGACCTGCAGTTCAATCAGGGCAGCTTCTCGTCTGCGGTCCCAACCTTCGGTGGATTCGACCCTTCGACGGCCGCCAACTTCGGGTTTGCGATTCTCAGCGATATTGAAGTCTTCTTCCTGATTCAGGCAGCCAAGGGCGACCAGCGGACCAACATCTCGCAGGCTCCGACCGTGACCATGTTCAACGGTCAAAGCGCGAGCGTGTCAGACTTCCAGGCTCGTCCGTTTGTCACCTCCGTCATTCCCATCGTGGGCGATTTCGCCGTGGCTCACCAGCCCGTGATCTCGATTCTTCCTGATGGAACGACCCTCAACGTTCAGGCGGTCGCTTCCGACGACCGTCGCTTCATCCGCATGTCGCTCGTGCCGTTCTTCAGCACGATTACCGATGTCAAAACCTTTACCTTCGATGGCCGACGCCGCGTGCGTCGAACCTCCGACAACCTGCTTCAGGACCTGTTGGACTTGGGTAACGGCGATAACAACGATAATAACGATGGCGAAAACAATGAAATTGAAACCGAGTCGCAAGGCGTGACCATCCAGCAACCGGTGATCGCCGTCACCACTGTCAGCACAGTGGTCAGCGTTCCGGATGGTGGTACGGTTCTGCTCGGCGGGATCAAGCGAATGCAGGAAGGCCGCATCGAACGCGGTGTTCCAATGCTCAGCAACATCCCGTACATCAATCGACTCTTCAAGAACGTTGCTGTTGGCCGCGAAACCTCGAACCTGATGATGATGGTGACTCCACGCATCATTATTCAGGAAGAGGAAGAGCAGGCCCAAGTTGGACCAGTAGGTAACTAACACCTACGGAGCTGAGAACTTCGTCGGCCACAGCTTCTCACGCGGTCGTCGTGGCCCGACGTTGGTTCCAGCAAATACTACCCAAAAGAAAACGGCATCTCTCAAACCGCTGGCGAGAAATCGTCAGCGGTTTTTTTGTTTCACTCCACAAAGCGATCGCTATCCCTCAACAGAGTTGCCAACCTCTGTCTCGACCCGAAGTGCAAGGTTCGCCGTAAAAGCCTGGAAACAGCTTTCCCGCGCTGAAGAGAAAGCTCGGGATCATTTATCAAGGACCGCCGAAAGACGATTCGTTTGGGATCCGCAGTGGGCCCGCTTGCTGCCAGTCGAGTCGACGCAGATCATCCTGCCGAGCTGCTTGCATCTTCTCCCCAGCATCGCAGCCGAAAGCGTGACCGAAGTTGCAAGTGCGAATTCCGCAATGGCGAAGGCTGAGTGCAGTCGTCGCAGCGTCGCCTGAAGCAAAGGGAAATCCCCACGTCCTTTTTATCAGACCGCTTGCCCATCAAGCTTTGAGGGAGCCCCCGCCGGAATGCACTACTCGATTTCGCGGAGCGGGGCGGTCGCTCCGTCCTCTGCCGGAAGACTGGAAACAGGGGGCTGCGTTGTGCCTCCAGTGCGATACTCGATCTGTGGCAAATCATCAATGCAGCTGGTTTCCGCGTTTACCTGATAGTAATCCAGCACAACCCCCATCGCCCGTCTGAGGTTGATTTGAGCCCGCTTCAACTCCAACTCGGCCAGCGTCACCTCTCGCTCCTGGTCGGTAACTTTTTGCTGGGCAGCCAGCAACTGATCCAAAAGCAAGCTTTGAGTTTGCCCCTCAAACCAATCTCCCTCAACCAGCGGAAATGCGTCCCAGCGGACTTCCAATTGCTTGAGCTCGGCCAGGACTGCATCGAGCGCGATCTGGGCGGAATCGAGCGTTTCTATTCCCGAATTGAGGGTCCTGAAGCCCTTCTGCGTTTCGGCAATCACGGCGATCGTGGCCCGCTCCAATTCATTTTGATAGCGGACGTATTCCAGACGGTTCTGGCGGTTGCGGCTGGTTGCGGCCCGATTCCACCAAGGGAACTCATATTGCAATCCAGCCGAGTAGCCGGGAGTCGAATTGACGAATTGCTGCTCCCAAGCTTGCCCCAGAGCCGAGTCACCCTTCAGACCCTTGACATAAGTCCCGAATAACAGGGACAAGTCTGGCAGCATTTCGTTCCGCGTCACATCATTGCGGACAGCTGCTGCCTTGAGCTTGTTCATCGCCTCACGAATTTCCGGGCGATTTGCCAAAGCCACTTCGACCGTTTGCGAGAGTTCCAGTGGCTCGACCACCTCTTGTGGCGGTTCCACGGTAAGCAATTCAATCTGATCCGAATCGATGAGCTGGGTATCGCCGACAATCTGGCGAATTTCAGTCTCTGCATTGCGAACATCCCGCAAAGCGTTGGCCAACTGGACCCGTCGCGACGTAACGGCCGCGCGAGCCTGCGCGAGCTGCAGGGCCTGAACGTCAAAATTGGCTCGCGCTTCAAGCCGCTTGAGAATCGCCTCGCTCCGCTGCAGATTTCGCAGCATCTGCAAGTAGATTGCCCGCTTGGCATACAAATCCCAATAAGCACTGACGGAACGAGCCAGTTCCTCCTGAATCCTCCAGGAAACCTGATCCCACGAAGCCCCGGCGTTCAACTGGGCAATCACGATTTGTGAACGGTTGTAAGTCTGGCCGGCCCCACGCAACAGCGGTTGCTGAAGATTGATCGCCAGTGTCGCAGTTCCCTGATCCTGAGGCACAAAGAATCGCGAATTGCTGTTTTGGAATCCCAACAGCTGCGACGCTTCAATCTTTCCACCCGTGAAGTATTTGCGGCGAATTCCCGCCTGCCCCGTCCAGATGTTGTCTTTGAGAAACGGCAAGCCACCGGTAGTCAACGTATTGCCCACCGGGTCGGTGCGGTCGTCGTACAAGGTTCTGGCAAACAAAACCGGGTCAAATCCGGCCCGAGCGATCGTCGCGTCCTCCTCCCGTACCAATGGCTCCTGGCTGATCGCCTGCAGGTAGGGCGAGCCACGCAGCGTCAACTGAATCAACGCTCCCAAGTCCAGCGGTTCGTTTTGAGGCAAACCGCAAAATGGATTGGCAACTTCCACTCGCCACCACGTTTCCGGGGTCACCTGCTCCAGCGTGACTTGCTCTGGAGTTGCTTGTCCCTCAGTTGCTTGAGTTGTTTGCCCCGCTTCCTGCGCGACTTGCTCTGATGCCAAACGACTGGGGAGAGCCTGGTTGCGCGGGGCAGTCTCACTCGGAATTTCGGCAGATGGTCGAGCTACCGCAGTGGGCAATTCCGCTGGCAAACCTTGAAAACTCAACTCTGGGGGCTCAGCGTTTTTCCCGGGGAGTTCGCTCTCTGGTTCTCCCTCCTGGTTGGCCGGCAGGTTTCGAAGCTGAATCCCATCGAGCTGGGCCACTTGCCTTTCAGGCAGCGGCAAATCCCGGATGAGCACCACGCCGGAACCCGAAGACCGTGGTTGCTCGCTCTCGCGCCCGCCCCAAGCCTCCGTTCCTAAGCTTGTTTTCGCTGGAATAGCGGGGGGACTCGCAGACGCGGTGGCCAACTTCCGCAGCGGATTCTCGGGTTTGGCCGAAATCCGCAGTCCTTCGGAAGCGAGAGACCACTCACGAGAAGTCAGGGACCAGTCGTTTATCCCGTAAAAACTTCGCAAGTCCGCGGTCACTGCGCTGGGTTCGGCATCCAAGTCAAACTTCAGAAGCGCCGGCTCTTGAGCCGTCAAGCTACCCAAACAAACCCAGCCGCACGCCAACGAGCAGGCCTTCAGCCACGCCGCTCGCTGCGCTCGCCAGCCAGCTGTTCGCCGGACTTGGATTGGGTTGTTTAACTTGGTTGCAGTCACAATTGTTCTCGCAATGGTAACGGTCATGACAATTCATCGCCCTGAAACAATCGGATCGATAATCCCCAGCCAATCAAATGTGCTGATTTCGCTCACGGCCCGCGGCACATTGGGCACGACCGGAATAGCTTGACATACGCGCTTCAGAGAAGACTCAGAGCAGGCCAGAGGTCGACGATAAGCGCTCGCTTTAGAGGCAAATCCGTTAAGTTCGCTGTCATTTGCCAATCTGATCACCGTCTCCTCAAACGCCGGACCAGACCAGGCCCTCCCACTCCACCGCGCGGATGGTATTGCTGCCCCTGCGCGGGGGATAAATCCAGCCAACTCGACTCTAACGATTGCGCGGCTTGGAAAGCTTCGGCAAACAAAAATCACTAGGAAATACCGGCAGTTTGGGCAGCTTTTGAGCGATACAGTTAACGTGGCTCGATCTGATCAACGAGCTGTTAGCTTGCGCGCAAATCTCAAATTCCCATGAACGAACGCAAATTCAATCCGCGAACCTCGCGTTGGATCCCCCGCCGTGTGCGGGTGCTCTATCGCTTGCTGCGCACTGAATTCGCGAAGAAAACCAGCCAGCCCGTCGACCGGATTTTCGCCCACGAACTCGAGCCGCGGGTCCTGTACGACGCTTCCCCGCTGGCAGTCGCCTTCCCCGGTGACTCCCTCGATGTAAATGAGCAACCGGAACAAAACCTGTTTCCGGACACTCAAATCCAACCGCTGTTTGATTGGGCTGATGTTCCCCTGACACCGGAACTCGTCGAGCCCTCCTCCCCTCACCAAGCCGCCGTCGGCAGCGAACTCTCGAGCCTTTATGCTGAACAAGCCTCCTCCTCTGTCGAGTTACTGGCAATCGACTCCCGCATTCTGCAGAGCGAGTCGCTGCTCGATCAGTTGACATCGCTCGATCACGGCTATCGCAACCTGGAGGTAATTGTCGTCGACCCTGATTCCAGTGGGGTTAATGTCTTAAGCGAGCGCCTCAAGACATTGAAACATGTTGGTGCCATCCACCTCGTTGCCTGGGAACAGGAACAAGGCACCTGGCTTGGGCAATCCGACCTTGGTTCTGCTGCCGTTTCCGGGTTGAGTTCAACCTTTACACTGTGGCGACAATCGCTCGATCCAGACGGCTGCATTCTGCTCTATGGCTGGCCGGATGCATCTGCATCAAATCCGCTTCAACTGGCGGAGCAAACCTTGCTCTGGAGCGAGCCCGGGATCGAAGAATCCCTGTCACATGCCGAATCATGCACGATTCAGCTCACCGCCGGCTTCTACGGGGAAGCCGAAAATCACGACCCAGCTGACACTCTCGAACGGGACCTCGAGACTCTGCTCGGGGTCAGCACGCAATTGGCAACGGGTTGGCTCGACGCTCCCTCGGTTGCCGTCAATGGAGACTGGTCGGACGCCTTTCAAGAGGCGGAACTGGCCGAATGGAACGCACTCCCATCCACCTCCACTTTTGGAACTCCTCCCCGCGAGGAAGTGGTTTTTATTGACGGCTCATTGGCCGGCGTCGATTCCCTGGTTGCTGCCTGGAGCATGGAGGCCGACCCATGGCGAAATATCACCATTGTGGTGATCGATCACGGCGATGACGGAATCAACTTCATCGGCCAGTACCTCGCTGAGTCGCAAACCCGATTCTCCGCCGTACACCTCGTCTCACACGGCTTCGCTGGTGGCTTCCATTTGGGCTCGGCAGTCTTGACCGGAGGCAGTCTCGACTTTTATCAGGAGTCCCTGGCCAACTGGCAGCTCAATCTGACCGATCATGCGGATCTGCTACTCTATGGTTGCTTTATCGCCGATGGCACCACAGGCCAGGAGTTTGTTACTCAACTCGCCCGCCGAACCGGACTCGATGTGGCGGCAAGCACCGACGCTACCGGCTCGACCCGAGTGGGCGGCGATTGGAACCTTGAGTTTCAGGTCGGCCAGTTCACTGCAGATAGCAGCTTGAGGGCAGACGCATCTTGGGAGCACTTGCTTCTCACTTACACCGTTGCCGACGACTTCGGCACTGCCGCCTACAGCAACAATTCCGGGACGAACAATTGGGCCGCAAACTGGACGGAAAATGACGGAGGCTCCGGTCCGACAGCGGGCTCAATCTACATTTCGGGAGGTGGGTTGATTTTCCGCCCCGAGACTAACGGGGAATGGATCTCGCGACAGGCAGACCTATCCGGGGCGCACTCGGCGACGCTGAGTTTCACTTTTGATAACACGATGGACAGCCAAGGGGACGCTGTCCAGATCGACCTGCAAATTTCGGCCGATGGCGGAGCAACCTGGTCGACTTTGGATTCGTTCAGCAACACAGTCAATACAGCGGCAGGCTCCAAGAGCTACGATATCACGTCGTCCATCGCGTCGAATACAACCGTCCGGTTCATTGTGACGGACAATGACGGCAGCCCGGTTTATCTTTATCTGGACAACTTCCAGATCTCTTACCAAATCAACGCAGCCCCGACAGCTGTCGCGGATACAGCGATCGCCGTCGAAGCAGGCGGGGTCAGCAACGGGACCGCTGGCACCAATCCCAGCGGAAACGTACTCACGAATGACACCGACCCCGATGCCGGCGATACCAAGACTGTCACCGGGGTCGCAGCTGGTACAGTAGGCAGCGCCAGCGGTAACGTCGCCTCGAATGTGACCGGTACCTACGGCTCTATCAATATCAGCGCGAGCGGCGCCTACACCTACACGGTCGACAATAGCAACGCCGCTGTGCAGGCCCTCCGCACCAGCGGCAATACCCTGACCGACACCTTCACCTACACGATGCGGGACGCGCTGGGCCTGACCAGCACCACCCAAGTCACGATCACCATCCAAGGCGCCAACGACGCGCCGCATGACCTGCTGGGCGCCCTGAGCATTGCCGAAAACGTCGCCAATGGCTCGGCGGTCGGAACCCTTACCCGCAGCGACGTCGACACGGGCGATACCGCGACTTACTCGCTGCTCGACGATGCCGGCGGACGCTTTGCAATCAACAGCTCGACGGGCGTGGTCACCGTCGCCAACGGCTCACTCCTCGACCGGGAGGCTGCCGCCAGCCACAACATCACCGTCCGCGTCACCGACACGGCCGGCGCAACTTACAGCGAGGTAATGACCGTCACGATCACCGACGTCGACGAGTTCGACGTCGGAGCGGTCAGCGACAGCAACGCTGCCGCCAACTCCCTCGCCGAAAACTCGGCCAACGGCACCGCCGTCGGGATTACGGCTTCGGCCTCCGATGCCGATGCCACCACCAATACGATCACGTACACCCTCGACAACAACTCGTTCGGACGCTTTGCGATCAACAGTTCGACCGGCGTGGTCACGGTCGCCAACAGCAGCCTGCTCAACTACGAAGCCGCCACCAGCCACTCCATCACCGTCCGGGCCACCTCGGCTGACGGCAGCTGGTCAACCCAGACCTATACGATTAGCCTCACGGACGTCGACGAGTTCGACGTCGGAGCCGTTACTGACACCGAGACGGCCGCCAATTCGGTTGTCGAAAACTCGGCCAATGGGACGACAGTCGGGATCACCGCCTCGGCCTCCGACGCTGACGCCACCACCAAGACGATTACCTACACTCTGGATAACAGTGCCGGTGGACGGTTCGCCATCAACAGTTCCACCGGCGTGGTTACGGTTGCCAATAGCTCATTGCTCGATCGCGAAGCAGCCGCCAGCCACTCGATCACCGTCCGGGCCACTTCCGCCGACGGCAGCTGGTCGACTCAGAGCTTCACCATCAACCTCACCGACGTCGATGAGTTCGACGTCGGCGCAGTCACCGACGGCAACGCTGCCGCCAACTCCGTCGCCGAAAACTCGGCCAATGGCACAGCCGTGGGCCTCACCGCTTCGGCTTCTGACGCCGACGCCACTACCAATACCATCACCTACACCCTCGATGACACCGCCGGCGGACGCTTTGCGATCAACAGCTCGACCGGCGTCGTCACCGTCGCCAACGGTAGCCTGCTCGATTTCGAAACAGCGACCAGTCACAACATCACCGTCCGGGCCACCTCGGCCGACGGCAGCTGGTCCACCCAGACCTTCACGATCAACCTCACCAACGTTAACGAAACTCCTACTGCCGTTGCGGACACGGCGATTGCGGTCGAAGCGGGTGGGGTCAGCAACGGGACCGCCGGTACTAATCCCAGCGGAAACGTGCTCACGAACGATACCGATGTCGACGCTGGTGATACCAAGGCCGTCACGGGCGTCGCAGCTGGCACGGTGGGCAGTGCCAGCGGTAACGTCGCCTCGAATGTGACCGGCACCTACGGCTCAATCAATATCAGCGCCAACGGCACTTACACCTACACGGTCGACAACAGCAACGCCGCTGTGCAGGCACTCCGCACCAGCGGCAATACCCTGACCGACACCTTCACCTACACGATGCGGGACGCGGCGGGCCTGACCAGCACCACCCAGGTCACGATCACCATCCAGGGCGCCAACGACGCCCCGC
>Ga0315902_10006999_pt1 | contig 15490 bp, 27 predicted proteins | sample LakEriMetagenome_9_FD_203523 | JGI IMG/M metagenome (GOLD analysis project Ga0315902, IMG submission 203523) | Freshwater fungal communities from buoy surface, Lake Erie, Ohio, United States - Buoy 12 MA117 | ecosystem: Environmental > Aquatic > Freshwater > Lake > Lake biofilm | place: USA... | reverse complement strand
AGAATGTAACATGGTCTTACGTTAGGATATTGAGAACATGGCGCTTTATCTTGCCTACTACAGAGGCTATTGATATTAGAGTGGAGAAGGTTAGTAATCAGTCGTGGGCTTTATATTGGACTGATAATACGAACAAGCCAAAGGTATTGTACATACCTGAAGCATACACAGAAGATTGTGTTGCAAAGTATAATATAGTTGATTGGGATACACCTACTTCGGGATACATTATTTACAACGAGGCTGACGAGCAAACCAACTTGCAGTTAATAAATAATGCAGGCTTAGTTACCTATAGCGACCAATTGCAGTCAGGTGGTTCATTGCCGAGCGGTGGTTATCGCTATTCGGTTCGCTTTGGATTGAATGGAACAGAAAATACGACAGAGTGGAGTGTATTAACTCCAAATGTTATACCTGTTTTTAAAGCTTCTATTAATACTCCTAGTGCCTATATAAAGATTCAAGGAGAGAAGAGCGGAACAATAACTTCTAAAGCGAATGTTTTATTAGTTCAAAATGCTTTGCCTAACATATATAACTTTGTAGAGCTTGCTTGTATTTACAATGCGGGTGGTGCGAATACCGCTTATATCGTAGGTCGTTTTGATGTTACAGATTCAGAATTTACCATAACTCATACAGGTACGGAGACAGGCACTACTTCTTTAAATACAGACCTTTTGCCACAAACAGACCCTGTTATCTTAAAGGCAAAATCGCTAGAAATAAAGAAAAATAGGTTAAATCTAGCAAATTTAGAGATTGGCGCAGACGACCCTGATTTAGCTGCTATTGCTAGTGCCATTACAATATCTCAAGGCAAGTATGCCATGGAGGGTGTGGGTGCTTTGGTTTCGGTAGCAGAATTAGGGGTAACGGTTTCGGCTGACCCTAGTAGCGATGAGATTCCATGGAATCCAATATCTAACGCTCAACAGACAGGTATAAACGCTCCATTAAAATTTTCTGAAATTATAAACAACCCTGCTAGTGAATATAGTTCTTCAAGTGGATTTTGGACAGCCACTAATACAGGGAATTACAGAATAAAAGGTAGTGTTGGTTATAGTGGAGTCGCACGACTTTTAGCGCCATTTAAATGGTCGTTATTTGTAAATGGAGTAGCAGTTGCTAGTGGAGATATGTTTGAAAAAGATTCTAATTTTGATATTACTTTTTCCATAACAGCAGGTCAAATTGTTTATTTGGGTGCTAGTTATAAATTTTCTTCAACTACAAACCTTTTTTTAACTTCAACTTCAGGTTTTACGATTACACCACTTGGCGCTCAAGATTTTGACTCAACTAAGGTTGGAGAGTATCAATTGCCTGTAAATTGCGCTACTAAAGTGGGGTATATGCTGAATGAGACATACGCTTTATTTGCTCGTTTTCACTACAAAAATGGTTACATCTCTTCTCCTTACTTTATAGATTACTTCAATAACGATTGGGATGGAAACGATATAAGTCTGTTCACGTCTAGTACAGGTGCAGATACCTATGAGACTTACGCTTATTACGCCATCTTATCAGGATTAGATGTCTCTTCTATAAAAGACCAAATCAACGGTGTTTCAATATGGAGAGCAGAGTGTAATCCAACCGTTTTAGGTACAGGTGTTGTAATGCCCGCAGATTATTTTAATGCAGGGGCTTACAATGCAGGTTACTATGCATCTATTCCTACAGGTAATGGCGCTTATGGTTCTACATATAGCGTAATAGCTGATGAAAGATTGTTCTCAATGTTCTTTTCTCATGATACGAGGGTTAATCAAACGCAGCCTAGTACAGGGGATGTTTTAAAATATTACGACTGCCCTAAGATTTTAAGTAATTTAAGTGGTATATACTCCACAAATGGTAGTCAATTAGGTTCTTATGCAGAATATTATGGAGAAATAGAATCCGCTCAAGGTATTGATGCTTCGGTTACTGATGGTCGCTACACTAACTTTGAAGAAGCAGTTGGAGAGCCTAATTCAGGTATACCTTCCATCAGAAGTACTTCTTTAAAATACAGACCAAACATAAATGTATACAATTCTGCTTCAGGTTCAATGGAGAATATGTCTTTAGCTACTTCAGGGTGCTTAGTGCCTAATACCATTGCATCTGATAACGGTTTGTATTATGCTCAATACATCAGACCTGTAGTTGGAGAGCAGTATGATTTATTTTCGATTAATATAGTGCCAACAGGTACATACTTAAATGTAAATGAATTGTCTACAGGAGTATGCCCTGCATTAGATGTTTTTGGTGGGGATACATACACGCAAAAGTGTATATTGAAGATTAGGTATTGGTCTACCTTTGACGCTACAAGCATTCGTACTTCCTTTATAGCCTATTATGGTCAACAGAAGATAAATACTCAAATGTTGTATAATGACTATACCTCTGATAAGACCACATACAATTTGTTTGGTCATGAGAATATAGTTAGCTACTTATTTCCATTTGAAACGATTTCAGATGTAGTAGAGGAGCAGTTTAATTATGATGATGGTTTTTCTGCTAAGTATCCATTAAAGTTAACGGCATACAATCCAAATTTACCTTCTGAATCTAATTTTATTTCTCGCATATACTACTCTCAGCAGAAGCCCGTCAATTCATTGCAGGACTTTTATAGAAAGGTTTTGGCGCTTGACTTTAGGGACTTGGATACAAAGAACGGAAATATTGCTGCTATACGAGATGTGAATAATTACATGGTATCTATACAGCCTAGAGCTATTTCTGTTTTGCCATACCTTTCAGATGTGGCTATAGGAACACAGGGTGGAGGGGAAGTATTGATTGGCACGGGAGGTGTATATAACCAAAGGGAGAATATCATATCTACCTACGGAACAGGTCTACAAACCTGCGTACTTGTAGGTAATAATAATAATGGAAATTCTACCTTGTATTGGTTCTCTCCTGAGTTTAAAAAGTACTGTAGGTATGGGGGAGATGGCATAAAAGTATTGAGTGATGAGAATAGTATGCGCTCGTTCTTCTTGACGATGAATGCCGATTCTGAGTACGATATGATTCAGGTTTTTGATATAGAACACGCATCTGTTATCATGACTTGGGGTGCAGATAGTAAGACTCTATTATTCAATGAGAGGACAAATAACTTCTCAACCTTTGCTTCTTTTGTTCCTTCTAGATACTTTTTTTATCAGAACATGACTTTAGCTCCAAAGCCTAGCATAGTTGATTTTAATCAGATATATGAGCTTTTTGGCGGAACAGGCGTTCTAGATTATCTAGGAGCAGGTGCTTCAATATTTAGGGTATCTTTTGTGGTAAATAAAAATGGGATGTCAGATAAGAGGTTTCTCAGTGCAGGTTTAAGTGTCGGTGAAGGGTATGCTTTTACAGACCCTACCGTGGCTATCAGCGTGAATGGAGATACGGTTTTCCCGCATACGGTTACGACTTTTCAGAAGCGTTTTGACAATTGGTTTGGTGCTTTCAATAAATATGCAGGCAATCAGCCTATAGGTCAGTATGGGGTTGTAAAAGTAGAAAGCTCTGTGTATATAGTCATTCTAGGTGCTGTAACTAAATTTAGAAACATATTTAGGTCTCTATTTAAATAGGGTGTATTTTGGGTTTTCGCTTATTAATACTCCTGTACATAATTGGTATCTTTGTTTAAAATAAAATAATATGAATTGGTACGATAAAATTATCATGCTATTTGTTAATGGTTGGCAAACAAGCTTTGGTCAAACAGGTCAGAACTTAACTATATCAGATACTGCTGCAAAAACAGGAAATTGGACTGCCGTTCAAGTTCTTAGTAATGCTGTTATAGCTAGCATCACAATTGATGGTGCTACTGATACAGGTATCTCAGGAGTTGCTAGTCATTCAGCAGGTACTATTATCTATGGCAAGATTACAGCCATAACTTTAACATCAGGAGTTGTCCGTATGTACGGAGGTAATAACGCTACACTACCAATATGACAAGATTAGGATTAGGATTAGGTATTTCAAAGTTGCAGCGTATTACCACTGCAATAGTTTCTCTTTTTGTGTGGGGTACTGCAACGTCAAAGAATTGGGGTGAAAGTACTACAGAAACATGGGGTTAAAATAAAAAAATTATGGCAAATTTATTAGGAAATAATATAGGTACGAACTACAAGGGTATATTAAACCTTGATAGTACGATTAACACACCATTAGATACAACTTTAAGGGCTGTAACAGATGGCGAAGGAGACCCAAGTCCATTGCAATTAAGTACTACGCAAGTCGGTATATCCGCTATTCGTAATTCTGTAAGCAACAACGATTCTATTTTTGATGTTACAGGAACATTTACTTCAAGAAACACAGCTAACGACACGTTAAGGTGGGGTTATATTCGCCCTTCATTAGTTGCTACAGCAAGTGGTCAATATTTAATTGGGTTAGATATTTCACCAAACTATACTGCTTTTAATGCAGATACAAACTTTATTGGATTGAAAATATCTAATATGGCTAATACTCAAAACAACGGTTCTGGAGGTATATGGATGACTCAAGATGTTGGAGGTTCAGCTAATGGATTACACATTGCTCCTGCTAACACAAGATATAGAATTGTTTATATTGGCAACAAAACAAATGTAATAAACAATCTTGGTGGAAGTATAGTTTTAGGTGCAAGCGGTACTGCTATACAGCTATCAGGTGGAACACAAGATGCTGTTAACACTTTAGATGTATTAGGAAATGCTTATATTGGGACAGGAAGCGTTACTGCATCTGCAAGACTTCATGTAAAAGGTGACGGTACTAACCCTGCTGTAAGGATTGAAGGAGGAGTAGGTCAAGATATACAAAGATGGTATTGGTCTGATAATACAACTCTTGGGTTATCAGTTAATAGTCTTGGTAATATATATTTTGGTCAAGGAGCAGGAAGTGGTTACATATATGGTGGTGCAAATAGTACAAACTACATAACCATAGCAAGAGGAGGTTATCATATAGAATATATGGTTACTCAGCCTTTTTTAGACTATAATGGGCAAAGCGGATTTCATCAATTTAAAACAAATAACAATAGGTCTACAAGTGGTACAGGGGCAATTATTTATGCTCAATCAAGTTTTGTTCCGTCAGGAAATTCAACTGCAAACCCAAGAGGTTTATGGATTGATTATACATTAAATCGCAATGGTTTTACTACTTCAGGAACAGCTACAGGTATTTTTTTAAATGCTACTGAAACTGATATAACAGGAATGACCCACAACCTCATGGATTTGCAGGTTGGTTCAAGTAGTAAGTTTTTGGTAAGTAGAACAGGAGAATTGACAACAGGAAGTTCAATAAGTAGTGGGTTGAATATGACTGTTGTTGCAGGTGGGGCTTATATTATATCTACAAGAGGATACTTAGAAGCTACTTCTAATGGCGTATTTGCTTTAAAAAATAATGCAGGAGCAGCAGCTTCTTTGAATATTAGCGGTATAACAATTTCTGACTATGCAGGTATTACATCATCTGTAAGTGATTTACCTATAGTTTCTACTACTTATGTTAGAGTAAACACTGCTCAAATGATAGTGGGAAATGGTGGTTACGGTCATGCAAGTGCAAAACTTGATGTTGAAAGTACTACAAAAGGTTTCTTACCACCAAGAATGACTACAACTCAAAGAGATAACATTGCTACTCCTGCCGAAGGATTAGTAATTTACAACACAACGACACAAGTATTAAACTTTTATAATGGTACTGCTTGGGGTGCAGTTTAATTAATAAACAATAATTTATAAAAACAACAATATGATACAATCAACAGGAGTTATTCTAGCCCAAGATGGCGTAAGCGAATACAAAGACCAAAAAATCACAGTTTACATGGTATCACCATCTAAGTATCAACCTACATTAGGTGTTGCTCAGATTGGTAAATACACAGAAGCTACACAAAATCAACCTGCAAGTTTTAGCCCTATTGCACAAGTAGGTACTTATACTCATGAAGGAGCTAATCCATCATTTGAAGAAGTGCAAAATGCTGTTTTATTAGGCTTGCAAAAAGACTATCCAACAGTTACATTTGCAATCGTAAAATAAAAAAAAAAGGAACATGAAAAAAGGAGAATTTTTAATTAAGTACAACACTGCCAAACAAGTGTCTGAAGCAGCATTTAGCAAGCTAGGTTTAGCTGCCAAGAAATTTACTAAAGCATACCAAGATGAGTATGCAGACCTTTCAGATGAAGAACATTTTTTGAGAAAGGATTTTGCAATCATTGAAGGTGAAGGTGTTAACAAAAAGGCTAAAACAGAAAGGCTACAGAACGGTGCTGAAATACTTGTAATGGATGACTCAAAGGAGAAAGAACTTTTTGCTGCTTTAAAAGCATGGAGAAAAGAAGAGATATCTTTTGAACTAGACAAGTATGAGCCAATAAAGCTAGAGGGTAAACTGTTGTTTATGTCTGCGCCTATTTATGATACTTTAAACGGTTATGTGTTTAATGTGTCTGAAGAAGCGTACCTAGAAGCTTTAGAGGCGGAAATAATCCGTCAGCAAGAGGAGAGCCAAACCAATAAATAATTTTTAAAAAAAAAGCACTTGAAGCAATGTTACCCGTTATTCACCAAAATAGAGTAATTATCTTAGAAAACATATTTGCGTGGCTGATTGCCTTAGGGGCAGCAGTTGCGCAAATAATGCCCTTATTCCAAATGTTAGCTTATTTGTTAGCATCAGTAGTATCTGTCCTTACCGCTATCAAAATAATTAAAGAACTATTCTCTAAATGAAAAACTACAATTACGGTTTTAAATACTTCTTTAAACCAACTCCAAAGAACATAGCGAGATTAGGGATGTCCTTATTCTTGACCTGTTCTACCGTAGCGGGTACTTTCGCATATTTTGGTGAAAGTAAAGTGGCTATGTTCATTGGTATATTAGGCGCATCAGGTTTATTCTTATCTAATTTTTTTGGAAATGGAAATCAAGGTAATCAGGAAAACATTCAGTAAAGAGTCTACTATCGGGGAATTGCATATTAATGGCAAGTTCTTTTGTTACACATTAGAAGATTTCGATAGAGATAGTAATAAGGACGGGGATTTAGATGACGCAGGCGAAACAAAAGTCTATGGTCTGACTGCAATCCCTCGTGGCAAATACAATCTCGTATTATCGTTCTCTAATAGGTTTCAGAAGTACTTGCCTGAGATACCTAACGTAAAAGGATTTGAGGGTATCCGTATCCATGCAGGTAATAAGGCAGCCGACTCCCATGGCTGTATCTTATTAGGAACAACTAAAGGGGAAAATTTCATTGGCGCTTCAGTTGCTGCCATGGCTAAATTTATGGCTGAGTTAAAGAAGGTAGAAAAGAAAGAGAAAATCACTATCGAAATAATGTAGCCATGTTTGTGTATATTTGTGTTTTCGTTGTAATTAGTATGCTAATTAAAATGGAATACGAGTATAGAAAAAATAAAAAGAAATGAAATACATAAACATCATCTTGCTTTCTTTGCTTTTGGCTTCTTGTACGCCTCAGAAGCGTTTCAATCGTTTGATAGAGAAACACCCTGAACTAATCAAGACCTTAGAGACAAAGGTTATTATTCACGATACGATTGTAGAATTAGATACTATTTTTATTAAGGGGGAAGTGATAGAGGCGAAGATTAATATTGACTCCATCACGCAAGAGTACGCTGAGATATATAGCGACTCGCTTGTGTCTATATCTTTGTCTTTAGATTCGTTGAGACAGGTAAAGACTAAAGTACACATAAAAGACCGTTTGTTTACTAGAACGGATACCATATACTATACCAAAGAGGTTATAGTGCCATCAAAGGCGATAGAAATTGAGAATAAGAATTGGATGTGGGCTTTTATAGCCTCATGGGTGGTTATATTGTGTTTAGTTGCTTTACATTGGAAAAGATGAAAATACTAAAAGGAATGCATATGTGCTTGACCCAATTCACAGGTATTTGGTCGGGCGCTCCGATTGAAAAAAAGATTAGATTTACAGACTCCTGCCGATACAGCGTAGGAGAAGACCAAAAGGATTGGAATAAATTGTTTGGGGTTTCCTTTGGATTCACCCCTCTAATTAAGCAGTTTCAAATGCATGAGAATAGCGCACGATTTGGGTGGCGCTATGACATACAAAGTGATTGTATACAGGTTGCTCCGTACCTATATACCGATGGTAGAAGGGAATATGCTGAGACATTAGGTTTAACTCCTTTCTCCTGTGAGATAGGGAGAGAATATAGTATGTCCATTACGCCTTATGCCACATATGTAACATATAGTGTAGAATCAACTCATTGGAATTTGACTCAGGAGATACCCTCTAAAAGAGGATTCTCAGCCCCTATCTACTTTGGAGGAAACAAAAAAGCACCACATACTATCGTAGTTGACTTTCTTTAGTAGACGTACAGATGTACTGCCGTCAATACAACCGCATAAATAGCTAGCACTATAAACAGGTCGTCTATTTTATTTTCATTGGGTTTCATCTGCGTATGTCTTAACTTTAAAGGTGATAAATTCCTGACCTTTCTTGACTATCTTTTTGATAGACGTTAGCTTGTATATCTCCTTGTCATTGAACTTGTACTTTGTTTGCAGCAAATCAATGAAGGTTTTATTGCCATTATCTACATCGCTAGCCTTATTACTAAATCCAAATACTATCTCCATCTCATAAGGGGCATCAGGCATTTGAAACTTTTTAGGTAAAAGTATGATTACATCTTTCGACCATTTTTCGTACTCAGGAGTTTTGAATCTTTTGCCACGGTAAGCTCTGTTTATTGACAATGGGGCTATTTTAATAGTAATACTCATGCTCTCTTTACTTTGTTTTTTATGCGTATCCATGCTTTATAAAGCTGTAGGATAACAAGTTTAAAGGTAAGAAGTACAAAGCATATTATAATCAAAAAGAATGCAAGGAAAAAGGGGGTTATCCTGAATAGGATTATTTTTAACAGGTTTTTCATAGTTTTTTTTTATTCACGAAGCTTACCTTTCAAGTACTTGATTATTGCATTTGTCTCATTGATATAGTAGGTTTTAAAGTCCATGTGTTCTTTAAAGTCCTGTTCCCATATCTTGTAGTAGACATTCCTGATTCTTTCGCTTTGGCTTTTATTGTTACCTAGCTCAATGTCAATATTGTCTATTACATCCACATCATCTTGCTCTACCTTATCCTTATCTGTAAATAGAAGGATGCCTGAAGCATTGTGCAGCTTCATGATTTGAATCTTAGCTTCTTCAGAAAGGATATATGTGCCAAATGAAAGGGAGAAAGAGCCATCTGCTTTTGGTCTATAACTTGACAGGGCTGCTGCTAGTATTATTTTCATGAATTAAATGTTTGGTTTTTAAATAAAGTGGATACATTATTTCGTCCTTAACAGATAGTAAGTCTTCAGCTACCCTTTTTGAATTAATGATAGTTGCGTGATTTCTGCCACCAATCTTTTGTCCTACCCTTGTTAAAGAGAAAGCGCCTGATTTCATTAGAAAAAAGGCTAATAGGTGTCTAGCATATACTATCTCCCTCTTCCTTGTCTTGCCTAGCACTTGGCTTGGGCTAAACTCGGAGTAGAAGCATATCTCGCTTAACATATACTCAAAAATATCTTCACTACTTTTTATAGGTGATACTTCTCTGAATAAAAGCGTTTCATCGTCAATATTAAATTGATATTTCTTTGATAGGTATTCTATAAAATCTTTCATAATTGACCCTCCCCTCCGTTGTTGCTTTGCCTTACTTTAATGTCTGTTGCACCTTTAAAGTCTCTAAGAACTTTTTTTCTAATCTTCTCTGAGTCTACAGATTCAGCCTCATATACTTTGCTTTTCCTGACTCCATCTACTGTAAAGTAAGTGTTGTATCTTATCATATTTTTTTTCCGTTTACATACTGCCTGCTATGTAGTTTAATGAGTTTGGTTGCCATCCCTGATTCAATATCTTCAATATTAAAACCTGTTAGATGAGCTAGCTTGAATAAGAGGAAAAAGCAATCTGCTAATTCCTCTAATTGTTGCTCTTTATTTTTAAGTACCACGGCTTCCCTGAACTCCCATACTTCTTCAGTCCTGAGTTTTGATAGCACGTTAATCCAATTTTCATCCCCGAAAGTATCTTTAGACCATCGGATGTATTCGTCAATTAATTCTTGGTTCATTTTCAATTAAATTAGCTGTTGCCGAGTAGAAAGAATTAACCCTATTTGCTTCGTTATTGAATTTACCTACATGGTCTCTTCTTTCTATATCCCAAATCTTATATGTTAAAGGCGTTTTTTCTCCAAGTATTATGTTAAACCCAACGTCTATTTCTTGTGAAGGGTCATAACCTGTGATGGTGATTTCGTCACCATTTCTTTTAAGCGTGTACCAACTTCCGTATGGCACTATTTTTATTTCATTATCCATTTTTTGTAATTAAAAAGATGATTGTGAATGTTCTACCCAATGGTATTCTGTACGACAACTGTTAAATGAGATAATCGTTCCTTGGCAGGACTTTCATAGATTATCTCTAAACCATATTTAAGGGCTATTTCATGTTCAATCTTACAACCTCTTGCATTTTCCCATCCTTTTGCAAAATAGGCTTTATGGCATAAACTCATGTTTTCAATTGATTTTGCTAAAAAACATAATGGTATCTGAATTACACCCCTTTGTGTCATAGCATCTTTTGAGTACCACTCATCATTAAAATAAGTGTTTACTACTTGCAAGTTTTCTTTAGTAGCAAATTCTAAAAATCTGTTTCGTGTTTCTACAATTTGTTCTTCGGTAAAGCCATTCATTGGTTGGCTAATCATTATTTTTTCCATATTATTTTGTGTTCGGTTCAGCCGTTCCCCCTGTTAGTTTATTCTGTTAATTGTCAAACCAAAATACGATTCTAATATTTTCATCATTAGCGGTATCGTATTCGTGCCATTTGTATTGCAATAATTCATGCGCTCTTTGTTGCAGTAATTCAATTAATGGTAGTAATGTTTCATTTGGCTCTGACCAATTCCTTCTTTCCCATCCTTCCATGTTAGTGTATTGACACCAAGCTTTTGGAATAGTTCCATTTTTATCAAACTCTATTACTGCTTCAGGATTTATCAGCCCTGAAGTTTGGAATGTAGGGGATTTAGCTTGATAATCCTTTATTTCTTTAAGAGTAAGCCATGAATGTGTATGACCATCTATATCCCATCCATCACATTCTTTCTTTACAAATTCGCAGCAATCGTCAGGCATCCCCTTTGGTTCAGAAACAGGCTTGTTTAATTCTGAATAATCCCTTACCCCTGCTAGTGTAGCAAACAAAGCGTAGTTTCTGTTTCCATATAACTCTATGCGGAAAAATTCATCGTCATAATCAATCCCTTTGTAGGGGTTATGTTTAAAGTAGTCACCTGAAACCCATTTTTGTTGTTGCACGCCCTTAATAGGCATCTCTTTTTTGTACTCTACATACATATGTATATCGCATCCCATAATCTTTTTGTTTGTTCAGTTATACCTGTTCCCGTAGTTAAAGTTTCTCGTCTAAAAGTTTGATGATGTTAAGCCAATTAGTTTTGGTCTTGAAATAGATTTCCATGATTTGATGCCCTGCACCTTGTCTATTGAGGTATATGTCCAAGCCGTATAGGTCAGTATCATCTTTGTAGCAGTAGTAGCCTACGAAGTCTATTTGGTTGAAACAGAACATTACATATCCGTCAACATAAACTTTCACCCTGCCGTTGTATATGACTAATTTATAGTCATGACCCTTTTGAGTTGCAACCTTTTTCATTACAATGATTTTATGAAGTTATATAGCTCTTGGTTCCAACGTGCATCTGCCAAGGCGTTGTGAGCGTTGGTTTCTTTGGGGTAATCGTTCCTATTCTTTATGTAGGAAATATTTTGCTCTAATGTTTTATCTGTAAAGTATAGAACAGCTTTCCTATCCAACTCTTGTTTCAGGTCAATGCAGTATTTTGGGAAACCATCGGGGAGGTCATTCATTTTACCAAACAACCAACAAAACACTACCCAATCGTAATCTGCATAGTAAGCGTAGAACTCAGGATTTTGTATTTCAGAATACTTTATTGTTATTGGTTGTACTACCTCATAAACTCTATTTGGTTTACAAAACTCTTTTACCTCTGTGGCTATTTCAGCATTGGTCTTGCCGTACTTGTTGATAAGCATTTTCAAGTTGTTATAGGTAAATTGATTTGATTCTTTAATGCACTGCTCTGTGAAAAGCCTATTTTGTTCTGCATTTATATATGTTCCATTTACAATTGCACCCTTTCCTTCACAACTTTTAAGTGATAGTTCTACCCATATTGGTTTAAGCACGTTTTCTCTTATCCAATACACCTTCACATTTCTTGTTGATTGGTTTTCAGAATCTATGGAATACCACTTTTGTTCAATTTGGTATCTCTCCCATGCCTCACGCAAGTTAAAGTCCTTGGATATGGCGTAGTATTCACGCCCATCTTCTGAAACAATACCTATGCTAATGAGGTCAATAGTGGGAGGTGTTTTACCATAGGGTATTCCTAAAATCTTTTTGGTTTGAGTTCCCTCGATAAACTCTGTGTCAATAAAATATTTCATGTGCTGCTTACTTTATACAAGTAGAATAATAGTAAGATTCAGACCATTGACACGCATCTGTGTTGGTGTACGTTACTGCGGTGTACCTTCCATTATAGCAGTAGTAGGTATAGGTAATGGTGTTGTACCCTGCGCTTGTGTATTCAGATACATCATTAGGCGTACCATAGGGTGCTGGTGGGAAATTACACTCTTTCTTGCATGAGAATAGAATGGTAATGATTGAAATTAATAATAGTTTTTTCATGTTTTTTCTTTATTTAATAAAGTTTTTCAATATAAGGTAAATCAATTTAGCTTATTTGGTTCTCTAAGCAGGTATCATGCCTTAATCGTTGCTTAGTGTTATTGTTCCTTCAAATGGGGTAAACTTAGTTTCATGCCAATCGTTTGAATATTCTCCTACATTATTATGTATAGTACCACGAATAACCACACCCGTTTCAGCTTTGATGAAAAGCACAATTAAACCCACATCTTTTCTTATTCCCAAATATGGGTAATTAGGCAAAGCGTTAGCTTTCTTTATAGTTACTTGTACTTTCATTACTTACACCTCCTCGTATTGGTTAACAGGTTTCATAATCTTGTACCCTCTTCTTTTAAGCTCTTCGATTAAAGTGCTATCAGGGTAATCAGTGATGGTGGTTATAGCCTTGAGATTTAAAGGGATTTTAAGTGCCTCTACTTCTTTGACAGACCGCTCTCTTTTAGCATCGTAGTAACCCCTCTGTGTTTTATTGGCATGGTCTTTAATCTTTTTGGCTAGGTTATCATCTGTAAAAAGAGTGGTAAAACATTTATATACACCCCTTTTTATCTTGTATATATGCCCCATTTTCAATAGATGGCTGATAGTAACAAGGTGTGTGGCGGAGTGATTAAACTTGGTAGCGATTTCCGTTGAAGTAAATGTTGCTCCTTCAGGTACGCTTGATGTTAAGTAGTTGATTACTTCCTCTCTAGCTGTTTGTGTTTTGTTGTTTTTCATGTGTTTTGCTTGTTATGTTTTTAGTTGATGTTTTTGAATAATGATGGTACTTGTCCGTACATAGGTAGAACGCCATTCCATTTGGCTATAAATTGTTGGTTAATCAATAGTGGAGTTAAAGATTGTTGTCTCAATCTATTTGCGGTAGCTTCAGCTTCAGCTTGAATAATCAAAGAGCGAGCATTACCTTCTGCGGTAGCAATTTGTATTTTTGCGTTAGCTTCAGCAAACTTTACTTTATTCTCTGCCTGCATTGCTTGTTGTGTCATTGCGTTTTTAGCTTCAATAGCTTTCTTAAATGTTTCAGGATAGGATAGATTGCTTGTAAATTGATGCACGATAAAGCCATTCTTATTCAACTCTTTGTCTAGCAATTGTCTTACCTTCAACTCATATGTACTTCTATTGCTTATCAAGGAATCAGATGTAAAGCTATTTGTAGCTATCCTAAACGCATCATATACGGCTGTCTTGATAAATCCTACCTCTAATTCGGGTAACTCTTTCTTATAGGCTTTAAATACGTCTACCACTTTCTCAGGAATCACAGAGTAGTTTACAATCGGGCTTACATGAAATTCAGCTCCATCTTTACTGTTTACCACAAATGATTCGTCTAAATCTTTTGTTTGTGAGTATTCTTTGTGCTGAATGGTCGTAGGGAACTCGTAGATGTCATACTTGATAGGATTGTACCATACAGTGCCTGTACACTCCGTGGCATCCATAACACCTTTGTCTGTACCAAATTGATTTACCATAACTCCTACTGAGCCTACTGAGATTCGAGTGCATGATGCAGAAATCATGATTGTTAGCGCAAGTAGCGCAAGTCTAAATTGTTTTTTCATTGTTTTTTGTTTTGTTTGTTGGTTTATATGTAATTAAAAAATAGGTACAGAATATACCTATCAGTATTGTAGCCCATCCGCCATAGAAAGCAATGTCAGATGGATAATTTATCAGTAGCATGGCAAAATCTATAAGGATAAACCATAGTACTAATATAGTAAAAGCTTTAGCTATTTGTATCATTGTGTTTTCGTTATTAGTAATATACCGAGTAGCATTGCTCGCTTCATTGGTTGGCTTGGTTATTGCTTTGTGAATGACTTGAATTTTTAAAAGCAAAAGTTAGGTCATTGCGTTTCTTTTGTTGTTTACTAACCTTCATTTTAGGCGACTTAACCCGAATATTTTTTGGTGTTTTTACTCGCATAGTTATTTCTTTTTAAATTGTTCAAACCATTCTTTAGGGGTAAGACTATTAACATATCTATTATTTATACCTGCTTGCCAATAGTATTGAGCATATTCCTCCATATCTTCCTCACTATACATTCTTTCTGCCTGCCATTTAGCACCTGATTCAAAACCTTTGTTAAAATATAAGGCTTGTTCGTATGTTTCGTTACTCATTGTTATCCTCCTTTTTTCTAATAATCACTTTATCGTGTTCATCTACTATGTGGCAGTCTGGGCAGTAGTGTTTAACATTTTCAAGTAATTTATATTCTACATACCATTTTTGTGGGTCTTTATATTTCCCATCAATCTGCATCTCATACCCGCAACTATCGCAGGTTAATAGGTGGGATTCTTGTTTAATTAGGGTCATAGGTTAGTTCCTCTCCTTTTATTGCGTAATACAGATTCTGTAGGTCATGAACAAACTCAATTGACCTGATGTATTTTTCTTCAATTCCAAAATAAACATACCCATCTAAGCTAATTACAAAGTCATCAATATAATAATAACCATTTAATTCGCTTTTTAACCCAAACTTCAAAAGCCATTCTTCTGTTAATGGGATGCCTCGCAATTTGTCAAAAGTAAGCT
>Ga0315902_10006992_pt1 | contig 15503 bp, 17 predicted proteins | sample LakEriMetagenome_9_FD_203523 | JGI IMG/M metagenome (GOLD analysis project Ga0315902, IMG submission 203523) | Freshwater fungal communities from buoy surface, Lake Erie, Ohio, United States - Buoy 12 MA117 | ecosystem: Environmental > Aquatic > Freshwater > Lake > Lake biofilm | place: USA... | reverse complement strand
TACTACGGTGCAAGTTTGCTATTTCGGTAATGTACTTGTCGCAATTTGCGGGAATCCTTTCTCTTAATTTAGCTTCGAGCCTTTCGTTTTGTCTGGTCAACTCTTGTAGTTTGCGTTCTTGGGTATCAACAGCCTTGGTCAGGTCTTCTATCCGTCGCTCTTCTCTGTCACAATCTTTGGGTGCATTCTCCAATTGAAGTTGTTCAATCAGGTGTTTTGCGTCGTTGAGTTGGGCAATGACAGCAGAGCAATCGGGTATGGGAACCGCTACTTGGGGTGGTGGGTTGTGTTCAAGTTGCTCTATACGAGATTGCAGACGTTTCGTTTCATTTTCCATAGCTTCCCATCGACCTCTAAGCATATTTATTGTAACGAGAAGACTCTGTATTTCATGTTGCAGACCCTCGTTAATGTTTCCCATTGAACCAGCTTCCTTTCTGGCAAGTTCATATTCTTTTTTGAGACGTTCTATATCCTTTTTAAGATTGCCGCAGTCGCCCAATTCATTTCTTAGCTTTTCAAGTTCGGCCTCAAGAGTCTCAGTTTGACCCTTAAGTTTATCAGCGACCTTTTGGACTTTTCCGCAGTCAGGGTTTGCTTGTAAATTGTTTATTTCACGTTGAAGGCGGTCTACTGTTTCTTGAAGTTTTGTACAGTCGGGTACAGCTACTTGGGGCGGAGGGGTACGTCTTAACGCTTCAATTTCGGCTATAGCTCTGTCTCGTTCCTGTGCGAGTTGAGCCATACGACTGTTTAGTTCGTCGGCAACAGCTGTAAGTCGTGCAAGTTGGACTTTCTGTTCTTTTATAGTTTCCTCGAAATTGTTACAATCAGTGGGTCGGGATCGCAGGCTCTGAGCTTCTGCATGAAATTCGAGTGTATCTTGTAATTGCAATTTCAACTTGTTTTTCAAGTCTACAATTTCAGCCCTTAATTCTTGGACCATTCTTTCGGCATCGCTACAATCGGGGACTCGAGGAGGAGGCAGATTTTGCAGTCCTTCGAGTTCTGTTTCGAGCAACCCAATCCTACGTCTGAGGGTTTCTTCTATTTTCCTGCAATCGGGATTATTTCTTAGTTGTTCAATATCTTGGCGTAATTGAGCGGCTATTCTTTCAGCTTCTCTACAATCAGGGACAGGCTTTCTCATTGCCTCAAATCTCAACGCGTCGATTTCGTCCCGAAGCTGTTGAATTTCGTATTGCGAACGGTCGAGTATGTCTTGGAGTTGACTGCAATCAGGGTTGGCTATAAGATTTTCAATCTGGTCTTGCAATTGTTCGATTGTTCTTTCAAGATGACTACAGTCAGGTACGGCTATTTGAGGAGGAAGGGGGTTTCTTGTCTCTTCGAGCTCTCCACGAAGTTGCTGAATCTCTTGTTGCAACTGTTCAATTATGTCTTGAAAAGTTCTACAGTTGGGGTTGGCTCTAAGATTTTCAATCTGGTCTTGCAATTGTTCGATTGTTCTTTCAAGATGACTACAGTCAGGTACGGCTACTTGAGGAGGAGGTTGGCGTCTCAACCTTTCAATCTCGTCATTGAGTCTCTCAATTTCTGTGCGGAGTTCTGCATTGTTTCGTTCGGCATCTTTGCAGTCTACAGGGCGTTTGGTTTCACAATCTCTTAAACGGCTATTACAGGTGTCTACTTCTCTTTTCAGCTGTTTTATTTGATTGATTAATTCCTTGTTTTCCAGTGTTATTTTCGTCATCTCATCTGTACATTTCTTGATAAAATCTCGTATTTGTCTGAGAGCTTCTATAGCATCATCACGAGGAAGACCTTTGGACGCCGCGATTTGAGTGATGAGTTCTATCAACTCACCATTTCGGGTCTCACATAACATCAAATTTTTCTTAGCCTTTTCAAACTCTTCTCTCAACGATTTCTCTTTAGCACTTAATTTCTCAAGCTCTTCTACAGTTTTACGGAGTTTCTTATCGGAATCTATCAAAGGACGGACATTGACGCCAATCTTTTTCGGCTTCTTAGGAAAATCTTCGTGGACTACATTAAGAGGGTCTACTCGTTCTTTTGAAGGGATTCGACGAATGATGTAAAACTCCCCATTTTCTTCGTAAACTTTGTAAATTCGACCTTTGATACGCACGTACATTTATTTATTAAACAAATTTATTAAATAAATCGGTAATTCAAAAACTACACGTTCCATTGCACGATTTTTTAGTCATAAAGTAGTAAATGATGAGAAGAATAAGAAAAATGAAAGTAACAATTCCGCTTATCAGCAGTCCTTTCTTCCATTTTTGATGTTTCTTTGAAATGGCGCCGCCAGCAGCCACCGCACCCGTTCCCACGAACGCGAGGGGCATTACGAGACATGATGGGCAAAATTCTTCTTTGACTTCTTTTTCAGACTGTTTATTGAACATTTATTAAAGGTTAATATGTTTAAAACTAAAAAAAAATCACTTATCATAAATGAGTTATACAAAGAATGAACTTTCTCTAATGACTTTGACCAAGCTAAAAGAAATTTGTAAAGAAAACTCGATTTCTGGTTGTTACAGGTTTAAATCTGCAGACAAGGGTGAACTCGTAGAGCTGATATTTAAAAGTTTGAAGGGGTCGCCTCCAAAGGCCCAAAGCCCAAAGGCACAAAGCCCGAAAGCCCAGAGTCCTCCAAAAGAGTGTTGTCCGCCGATTGTCATATCTAAAACCGAATTGACAAAGCTGACTGTGAAACAACTCAAAAAACTACTGGAAGATTGCAATCAATCTATTTCCGGTCTGAAAGCAGATTTGGTCAGTAGATTGTTTGAATTCTGTAAAGACAAACTCAACAAGCCATCGGTTCCTATTAGCCCTAAAACTAAAACCTTAACAGTCAAACAGTTAAAAGACCTGCTAATAGGAAAGAACATAAAACACTACAATGCAAAACTCAAGAAAGCTGATTTGGAATTTCTTTCAACGACAAAAACCTGCAACGTTGAAACCAACGATTTTTGTGGACCGAATGAAGTTTGCGATGTAAGAGACGGTATTTGCACCAAGATGGAGTACGTATCCGCAGGGGTTGTCCAAGCTACGATTAGGGGTCATAAAATTGTTGGAAGTAAAGAACTAATAGAGAAAATCATAGGGAAGGTTGAAGCACAAGCTAAGCCTAAGCCCCCCGTTAAGTCTCCCGTTAACACCGGACCAACTAAGGAGGAACTTGTGCAAAGTTTGGAAAAAAGAGGTATAAACCATAGTTTAGGGATGTTTTTAACCAAAGAACAATTAGAGTATCTTCTTAAAGCAAATAAGTGCGACCCCAAGAAACGCCAAGGCTGTTCTGGAGACGAAGTTTGTGATTTAAGAGACGGAATATGCACCAAGCCCGAGTATATGACCAAGGGTGTTGTACAAGCAGAAATAAGAGGCATAAAAATTACTGGAACTAAAGAAATTATTGATTCTCTTATCAAGAAATTAAATAGACGTGTAACTATTAGTATATCACCTCCGGTTCCTATTAATTTAGAAAAAGACGAAGACACTATCTTTACTCCAGGACCTGAAAGCGTGTTTCCGGAACTTCCTAAAGTAGACATTCCCCCGATGCCTGTTTTCGGAAAACCTGCTTCACCGCCCAAGTCAAGTACACCTCCAAAAATGCCTAAAATCTCGGCACAAATGTTTAAAACTATGAAGACGTCGAATGTGAGTTCTAATATAGATGAACGAATTAAAGCATCTTTAGGCCTAACAACTTTGTAGTTCATCTATGATTACTTCAATATCATCCTTGGACATAAACTCGCATAGAGGTATTGCAGTTTCACGTATGTATTCGACGATATTTTCAAAAATACCATCGACAATCTCGTCTTGAAACTGGTTTTGAAGAAACTCGATATGCTCGGGGTCCATTTCGTGCTGGTTCTCGTTTTCCGAGTCGAAACCAGTCTGATTTTCTTCCTCGTTACTGTTGTGATCCTCTGAGATAAAATCCTTGTTCATTTTATCACTCCCGACGAATTTTTATATATCATTTTTCCAAAGCTGATAAGATATTTTTCAGAATCAAGATTCTTTTCTGAAAAAGGATATACGTCGTGAAGAGATTCTTTGAAAAAGGCAAACAAGTTTGCGATATGGTTTTTGTAATGTTTGAACCAAATGTCAAATGGTGTGTCAAAAACGTGGTAAGGAATGTAATTAAGCCTGTCTGCTACTGTGGTCATTTAAACTAATCTACTGTGATTTTAAATGACTAAAAAGAGTTACTTGCCCTTGTTCATTTCAGTGAGCTCGTCCTGAAGCTCCGCGTCTAAATCCTCTGGCTTGATTTCGGTTATAGATGGGGTAACAAATACGGGACGTTGCTGAGGTTGGAGTTGCTGAGGTTGGAGTTGCTGAGGTTGGAGTTGCTGAGGTTGGAGTTGCTGAGGTTGGAGTTGCTGAGGTTGGAGTTGCTGAGGTTGGAGTTGCTGAGGTTGGAGTTGCTGATGTTGGAGTTGCTGAGGTTGGAGTTGCTGAGGTTGGAGTTGCTGAGGTTGGAGTTGCTGAGGTTGGAGTTGCTGAGGTTGGAGTTGCTGAGGTTGGAGTTGCTGAGGTTGGAGTTGTACAGGGGACTTTGCCTGTTGTTGGCGGGACTCGACAAGCTTTTTCAAAATCTCTTCGTGACGCTGAAGAGTTTCTTGCTGTTCGTCAAAGTCCTCTCGAAGTTCTTGCAACTCCTTTGTCAGCTTAGAAAATTTACTATTAAAATGAAGGTAAAGAACGACGAATGCAAGTGCTTCTACGACAATATGAACAGTTGTGGAACTGATATTTCCCAGGAAAGACGGAGTCCCGCCACCATCCTTCTTCTTAGGTTTTTGAGCAACAGAAGTATTACTTGAGTCTTCCATTTTTAAAATCTTTTTGTTGTTTTAAATAGAAATAAGTTGCTCTACTTCCTTGGCTATTCTTGTAATGGTAAGTTCACTCAATCCAACTTTAGAGATGAAGTCCGAAATGCTTATCTTTTTATCAGTTGAACAAATCCAGTGGTATGTCACACCTGCGGCAATAGACTGAGGTCTGGCCCTGTTAATTTTATTGGGCTTGTCCTTAATGGCCAAGTAGAGGTCAACCACCTCTTTCTTCTGTTCTGGTGTAGCGGAGAATTTGTTCATAATTTCTTCTATTATATTGATGGGTGTAATATGGACGTTTTTGATTATAGACTTTTCCTTAGGCATATTCAGGTTCACGTATTTCAACCCGCGAAGTCCGGCCTTTCTATTGAGGTTGAAAATGTCAAACAGTGTATCACACGACTGAGGGTTCCCGCAAATCTTGTAAGAATGAAAGATGCACGCAAAGATGATTGCCTTTCGGCTGTTTCCTCTGTGGATACGGCCAGATGTGACTTGTGTGTAGATGCTATTTGCTGTGTTGATAATTCGGTCAGAAAATCCCATTCCTTCAATGTCCTTGAGAATGCTTTTGTCATCGACTTTACGCATTTGACATCTCGAAGGGTCGGATTTGTGCTTTGTGTCTGACTGTCCATAGTACCTCCACTCTTTGTCTTGAGCGATATTTTTGCCAACCTCTTCTCCGCAATCTAAACACGAAAGAATGCCTGCATACTCACCTTTATTTTCATGATTACATGTTTTAGTGTGTGGTATTTTTTCTTGTTTTATATCACCCGGAAGCGGTAGAAGAAATTGGTCAAAAAGATCGAACTCGGACATTTATTAAATTAGAGATTAATAAATAGTCAATTTTATTGTATTCTTTCCATAGAAAAAAGGACCGATGTCTGAAGCAGAGGATTTGGAATCTGTCCTGCTGGGTTGTCTTGAGATATGGGTTCAAAGAGGTTCCCGTTTGGCAAGAGAATCGAGACGTGTACATCGTCGTTTTGCTTAAAAACCATCGTTTGCTTCATTCCGTTTCCAGTAAGCTTTACAAAAGACGCGTTGTTTGGGTGGTTCAAATCGGTGATGGGAGCCCTGAAGACAGCTTTGTAGTTGTTGGGGTTGTTGGAGTATATCAAATTCTTTGGATTGCCCGAGGTCGAACTCACGTTTTCTAAAACCACATAAACATAGGGGTAATAAGAAATTCTCCCGCCGCTTTTAAGAAAGACATTGGGAACAGTTAAACTGTTCAAGGAGATTTCGTGTGCAACTGGCTGTGAATTGCTTGAGAGTGTTCCGGTGTAAACAAAGGGTGAGTAGTTGTCAGACGAGTACTGGAGAATCTCAAAAGAGTCACCATTTTGGACTGCGTTTGTTAAAGGATTTATAAACAATACACTGGGAGGTGTTGCAGGAGTCGTAGAAACCTCGTTCGTTTTTAGTATCTTGCTTATGGCGTTTATGTTATTCCCAGAAGTAAAACGGATGAACGCGTTGGTATAGAAGCTTGAAGAGTTGTTAGAAAAGAAAGCTGTTCCGACAGGCACGGACGTGTTTGTTCCAACTGCGTTCGCCGAGCCGATTTGTACGGGGGCTTCTTGACGAACGACGTATGTGTTGGTGATTAACCACGAGTTCTTATTCGTAATATCTCCGAGTTGTGCGAGGTGAGTGTCCATATCATAAGACACTATATTTACAGACTCGTTTTTGGTTTGATTGTAAAGAATGTACTTATTGTAGTAATTGGGTATGGCGAGAGACGATGGAATGAAAATGTAAGGGTGGGCTGTGTCTGTGAAATCGGAAGGGTTGTAAATCGAAAAATTTTTAGTACCAGTTGGTTGAGATACTGATGTCGTAGGTCCTCCAGCCGGTCCGGAAGTGTTGACTGTAAATGCCGACTCTATAGTGACTTTGAAATACTGATACTCTGTCCCGTTATAAGTACCGTCTAAGACAAATTTCCAATCCACGATTCGACGATACTGTAATTGATCATCAAAAAACAGGGTGCAACCTGTGAATAAACCACTTACGGTACTCAGTTTTGTCGCGGTGTAGTTGAAAGCCAAAAATAGAACAGTTGCAGAACTATCGTTTATAATAGCACTTTCAGCTGTTCCTGGACTTGGAAAATTTACAAAACTAAGGCTCACTGCATTTGAAGCACCGCTGCTTATTCCAAGGAATAAGTCACTCAACTTAAACACATTCACAGGATACGCGTTACTCACTGGGTCTATTGCATTTGCCTGACTCTTAATTCCGCTTTGCGAAAGTGTGACGGTAAAGTCGGACACTTTTGGGTCTAAATTTCTATTTCTATACGTACTATCCAATTCCAAGAAACTTTGTCTTGTCATTTATTAAAGAGTTTATCTTTCTTAAATAAATGATAGAAGAAGGAAAAAAGGTCGAAAACGATCATGAATCACTCATCGATTACGTATTAATCGAAGTTGCAAAACCTATAAGTGAACCATTGCATAAACTCGGAGTAACGCCGAATATGATTACGATTATGGGTTTGATTTTCGGTTTGTTTAGCATACATTTCCTCATAAAGAAGCAGTACATCCTTGCATTTGTTTTTCTGTGGATAACTTACTGGAGTGACTGTCTTGACGGGTTCTTTGCCAGAAAATACAACCAGGTTACTAAGCTCGGTGACTACCTCGACCACTTTCGAGACATGTTTGTTTCGGGCTCGATAACTATTTTGGTTCTTATGCAACTCAACGGAGTTATGGCGAAGGTCTCTGCGGGAATCATCATAGCTATTTTCGCGGTGATGATGTGTTACTACATCGGCTGTCAAGAAAGTGTGACCGACTACAATGAACACAATGACTGTCTTGATTTTTTCCGTCATATGTGTGGAAACCACCCAGAAGAAGAAATCAAGTATACACGACATTTTGGATGTGGGACATTTATAATGGTTTTATCCATATTTATTCTTATACTGAAATTCCAAGAAAGTCGTAGAGTAGTTTAGTTGATGTATGAAACTTCCGCTATATTGTCAAGCACGTGAATATAGCCATTACTCGCCTTTATCTGCTCGATTGCTTTACCGACTTTGTTTATGAGCAGTTCATCGCCTTTAACAAGTATCAGCAGCGGGTTGTTGTAGTGGTACTTTCGGGGGATGTACACCGAAGACCCGTTCTTGATGAGATACTCTCTGTCAGCTTCGCCGGGTACTATGTAGGAATTTAAAAAGTTTTGTGCTTTGAATGTGTCCAATTCGCTCATCCAAGAATCGGGGATGTCCTTGTCCTCTACGATAAACATCGTATACCCATCGCCGCCCGACTTGAGATAGTTTTTCAAGAGAGCCATCTCTATCATACTAAACGTCTTTGAGAATCGCGGGCTTGCTTTAATCAAGTCATATATAGTATCACCACCTTCTTCATCCTTTTTCTTATTACAAAGTTCTGTGTAGCGATATGTGTAATCATACCTCTGTGAGTTTGGGGCCATCGAAACCATTTTATTTACCGATAGAATTTTTAAATCATTCGGAATAGATAATGGTGGTAATGATTGGTTTGTGTATGGTCTGGTTTTCATACTTGTACAACTCTGAAGATTGAAACTCGTAAACCGAGTGATAATTGTAATGGTACTCATTTTCAGGTTGATTAGCCTTCAAATCCTTATGCAAAATACCTCCTTCAAATGCGAGTGTGATTACCGGATAATCATCTCCAGTTTTAATGAAAAGGTACGACTCCTTCATCATAAATGTAAAAAAAGGAAAAGAAAGTGGAATTGCGGTATTAGGAAAAATCTTATAAGCAGTTGTTCCCAGATAAACCGAAACATTTTTGTGGTCATTTTTCAGGTACACTTCGTAGTCCTTTTCATTACCTACGTCAAAGTAACCATTCTGAAAGGTGTCAAATGCCTCGTTGAAGAAGAAAACAAACCCGCCATCCCCTCTTGTCAAAGAGGACTTACAGTTGTTTGTTTTGCACACTTTAGACCCACTTGCAATCATAAAACCTCTCATATTACAGCTATTCATTTTAAAGATAATTTATCCCTTTTAAAATAAATATGAGTATAAGTATTCCACTAAGTCTTCAGATAACCCTAAATGAATACGACGAAAAGACGATGGATTATCTAAACGCGTGTTTCGGAGGAGATGTCGAAAAAATAAGTCGTATTTTGGACGAAACTCCTGAAATCGTACGAAAAGCTCCTTTAGGCATAGAGAACGCGTGTCAAGAGAATCGGATAAATGTCGTAAAACTCCTCCTAAGTAAAGGCAAAATGAACATCACCGCAGAGGGGAGTAGCGCGATTTTAACATCCAGTTATCAGGGTCATGTAGAATTAACTAAATTTCTGATAAGCATAGGCGCCGATATTTCGGTTTTTAACAATTCTGCGATAGTTCTCGCTTCTAAAAACGGGCATTCTGAGATAGTAAAGCTATTGACGGAATACGGGGCAGACCCATGTATCGACTCGTACTGGTGTTTAATGTTAGCGGTGTTATCAGACGTCTCAGACTTTGAAACAATCAAGTTTTTAATCAATATGGGGTGCGACCCTAAATCGTGGAACAACATTGTCCTTAGAACAAGTTGTGAAAAGGGATACGTGAACATCCTCAAGTTTTTAAAATCTCTCAACGTTCCTTTTGTCAATCTCGGGGGAGTTCCTGTGGGTTTGGCGGCAGGCAACGGACAACTCGAGACCATCACGCTTTTGGCCGAGTTTGGATGTGATATTCACGAAAACAAAAACATTGCTTTTATCACAGCCATCAGTCGCAATCAGAGACACGCTCTGGAGATGTTGATATCACTCATAACCGACAATCGCCGCATAAACTTGAACGAACTGCTGTATTACGCTAAGAATGTCAAAAACAGTGGTATAGAAGAGCCGACCGCATGTATTTCATATCTCAAGGAGCTACTTCACATCGAAGATCAGTTTCCCAATGACGTGGTTGTAAATTCCGACGAATGTCCGGTATGCGACGAGATTTCTGACCTAATCCTACCGTGCAGGCATATCATTTGTAAGAGATGTTATCATCTGCTTCAAAGGAAAAATTGCCCTATTTGTAGATATACTATAGATGAAAACTTGGTCCGGAAAAGATAAAGTGATTTTAAACACAGTATGTTTAAATCAAAATGGTTGCTGCAAATTACGTTTTAGTTTTAGAAAAAGTGTGTAGACAAAGTGATGCAAATGAAATGCTTGGACTTGTGTTTGAAAATGAAGTAATCACACGAGAACTCAGAAATGTACTGTTTCAGTGGTCTACACCGAATGACAAGTTTTGGAACGAGTTCAAGCTTCCGGCACCTCTGATGATTAACTTTCTCAAACTCTACACCGAGACTCATCCTGGAAAAAATCTCGACCCCAGAAAGGTAGCTATAATGTTTAGGAATGCTATTGGAGAAGTTTTAAATTATACCCTCCCGTGAACAAGCTCGTATCTTTGCTCGTTGTGTTTGCGTTGCTGACGAGCTACGATATCATCTCTAAACGAACAACTATCGTCCAACCAAGATAAACCGGAAAAGCTTTCTTTGGGATAAGCTTTTTCAAACTGAGGTTTAACAGCGTCCATCGGGTCTTTGAAGGTGTAACCTACGGAATCGGTTGCCGTAGCGTATACGGGTTTGTTAAAAGGAACCGCGAGTTCTTTGTCGATGTAGTACTGGATTTGCCCACCTGTAACAGAACCATAACCCTTGTAGTTTTTACCGTACCCGTTCAACTCGGGATTCTGAGAGATGTTGTCGTTGATAAGGTCGTAAAAGACCTGTATAGGCTTGATGTCAAGTTCGTGATTATAATTCCTCGCCGCATCAACGAGTCTGGCGTCGTTTTTGGTTGTCTTATAGACCTGGTTCATAACCTGACCCTTTTCGGGTACGTAAAACGGGCTCTGCTTGACACCTCTGTCGTTCAAGTACGAATACGTTTCGTCGTTTTGACAGGTGTTATTCAGACGGCACATATTCATGTGAATGTCGGTATTCGGCTCACTTTCTCTCAAGAATATTTTATTTTCAAAAGGAGCACACGTGGGGGTGCAATATGATGCAAGAGGTTTCTGATAATTCATACGATTTCTACTTTTGAGTGTAGTGTTTTCCATTTATTATCCTAAGACTTTTCTTCTTTTATTTGCTTCTCGTATTGTTGAAGTTGACAGATAAAACCAATGTTGGGGTCGGTGTTTGGATGTCGTCGTTGAACGTAATCAAAAGCTTCACAGAAGCTCAAATCGAGTTTCTTCATAACATATGCGATGATGATTGTACTCGACCTTGAAATCCCAGCGGCACAGTGTACAAGCACACCTGACGTTTTCGAGTAGCGTTCAATGAATCGAAACGTGATGTCGAAATACTGGTACAAATCCGTATCGGGTCTATCCTCTTCGTAAATGGTGAGGTAGGTGAAATCGGTATACTTTTCAAGGTAGTTTGGGCACGACACCGGGGCGAGGTTTATAATAGCCGAAATTTTAAGGGTGTCGAGTAATTTGGCATCAGATGCCGCTTTCATACTTGAAATGTAGAGATTTGGAAGTATACTTGAAAACTCCCTTGGTTTTTGGAATTCACATTCTTCTACATACTTCATTTCGGGAAATAGGGTCAGTACCGATTTTGAGCTAAGGTAATTGAAACTTATGTCTGGGTACAGCTTTACTAATTCAGACGTGATAAAGGAGCCTTCTTCGGAATCTTCTATGATAACGACTACCGAGTTATAAAGTTTAATTTTCGCAGAACCCATAACGGTCTTGGTTATGCTTACTTCTCCCGATACAACCTTTTCTTTGAGTTTGGTATTTATGAACCCAAAAAGAGTACAGTTTTCAGTACAAAGCATCTCTGCATTTCTACGATAGTCAATGAACAGAAGAGTCATGTTTATGAGAATGTTAAGAACATTTTTTCACTTTGAATAAATGAACCTTTTAATCTTATCTATCGCTATTGCATTATTTATAATCTTACTGATCTTAGTGTGTTGCAAAATTTATTACGACAAGAAAACAACAATTTGCATTCTCCAAACATTGCGACCTGGGAGAATTGTTATTTCTATGACCACTTCCCCCAAAAGAATAACTGAGATTTACAGAGTAATCGAAAGTATGGAAAATCAAACTATCAAACCTGATTTATACTTTATCAACCTACCTCGCATGTTTAAAAGAGACGGTTCACGGTTCAGTGACATTCCTGCCTTTCTGATAAACGACAGAATCATATTAAATTCGTGTGATGACTTAGGTCCCGCGACAAAGATTGTTCCTACGTGCAAGGACAAACGCATAAAAGAAACAGACATCATTTTTTCGGTTGACGACGACATCCATTACCCGCCAGAACTTCTCGAGCTTTATTTAAAGTATCACATCAAGTATCCCGAGTTTGTAATATCGGGGACCAGTTTATTCCCAAGAAAGAACCCTAATAGATACGGCGATTTGATTGAATGTGATTTGTTAGAAGGGTTCTCTTGCGTATTGTACAAGAAGGCGTGGTTGTGTGATATTCCATCAGACATATTCGATAAGAGACTTGTACCCATTTATCACTATTTGTCAGACGACTTGATTCTGTCTAACTATCTGATAATGAAAGGGATTCGAATTATGCATTTCTCAATCCAAAATCCCATTGTTAAAAAGATTAAACCACTTACATACGGACTTCAAGCGGATGCCTTGCACAAGGGTGCGGGTGGACTTGCCCCAACCTGTACTGAAGGAGAACATTGCAATTTCACAAACTATATCGAAACCATCAAATTTTTGAGGAAGCATAACAGCTACTACTTAACCTATATGGAGGACGACATAAAGAGGATGTAAATGGGTGTCTTAAGATTAAACAACAATGGGGTAAATGATTGTTGTTTATCATATTCGTATTTCGAAATCGATTTAGACCAAAATGTGAGGTATGAAATTCGGTACTCTTTGTCCGAATTTTTCTGAATTAAATTTTCATTCTTGGTGTCTAAAGGCAAGCGGTGAACACGTTTATTTTATAACTCCACATTCTGAACTCAAACTTGATCGAGAGTGTTGCAAGAAGGCTTTCGAAAAAGCGAGCGGGGACGGTCTTTTTTTGCGAGCGATATTCCATATTTAGCATAAAAATTGAAAACGATATTACAAGTTTACAGAAAATGTCAGACTATAACCAAATCATCTCGGTTTTTAACAAAATGAACGTTGCCAAACTTCGCGATAAGTTTACAACGTGTTCGTTGAAGTTGCTCAAATCTATGAAGAATGAGTTCGACAACCGGTACTACTGTACGGGAGAGGAAACTTTGGACGACTTGCGTTATGATATACTCGTTGAGGTGCTTGAGGAAAGGGAACCTGGATTTTGTGTCAAGGTTGGTGGGAAGCTGAGGGATGGTGACAACAAAACTAACCTCCCCTTCCTTCTCGCTGGAATGGACAAAATTAAGAAAGGGGAGGACAGTAAACTTGCTAATTGGAAACAAAAACACACCACAGAATCTTATATAATCTCTGATAAGTTGAACGGTGTGTCATGTCTTATCATGTGTAAATCTGGGAAATTGAGCCTTTACACGCGAGGGGATAAAGAAAAGGGAGAAGGCTCTGACATTTCATATCTACAGGACAAAATCAAGGGCATTCCAAAGCTCAAAGAGGACATTGCAATTCGAGGGGAAATCATTCTCACAATCGAGTCTTTTGAGAACACGTGGTCGAAGGCGTACAAAAACTCTCTTGCTCTTATCGTTTCAGTTGTCAACTCAAAAACGCTGAAAGAACCGGTTAAAGACCTTCGTTTTATCGCATATGAGATTGTGGTAGAAGGTCAAGCTGAAATAAACTTGGAGGAGCAAATGAGGAAGCTTGCCTGCTTAGGATTTGAGACCCCTGCATTTAACATCGTTTCAGACTTCACATCAGAGTCACTTTCTGAGCATCTTCAGGCAAGAAAGGATACGACTGAATACGACATTGACGGTTTGGTTGTTTGTGTAAATGGAAAGTATAATAGGCATAACACAACTGCGACCGGAAACCCTGATTACGCGTTCGCTTTTAAGATGTTGTTGGAGGTGGCAACCGCGGAAGTTGTGAACGTTGAATGGCGAGCAAGTCGTTGGGGAACCTTGATTCCAAGAATATGCGTGAAACCTGTTAAGTTGCGAGGCATTACAATCGAACACACTACAGGGTTTCACGCCGCCTATATTCGAGACAACAACATTAACGTAGGTTCTAAGCTCCTCATAACGCGGAGTGGAGACGTCATTCCCTACATCGTAAAAGTTCTTACACAGAGTTCAGAACCTCTCTTTCCTTCTACGCCTTTTGTCTGGAACGAAACAAATGTCGATATCACCTGTGCAAACAATGGGAATGACATCCAAATCCAGAAGTTAATACATTTCTTTGTTGCATTGGGAGTAAAACAAATCAATGAAGGAGTTATTAAAAAGTTGTATGAAAATGGATTTGATACAATCGAAAAAATTTTAAGATGCGAAAAGAAAGATTTTATGAAAGTTCCAACGTTTCAAACAAAGATGAGTGAACGGCTAACACTCAACATCTCTGACGCACTTAAGAGTGTCGAGCTCGCTGACATTATGGTTGCAAGCTGTGCGTTTGGAAACGGGCTTGGAAAAAAGAAGATTATGGGTCTACTCAAGGTGTTCCCGAACATTTTGAATGACTCCTTGAGCGTGGAGCAAATTTGCAAGGTTCAAGGGTTTTCAGACAAAAGCGCAAAGAAGGTACTCGATGGAGTTTGTATCTTCAAACAGTTTTTCGAACCCATAAAGGAATTTGTAAAGTTGAAAGAAGGAAATGTCGTTAAAGGAAACAAATTTCAAGGGAAGAAGTTTGTATTCTCGGGGTTCAGGGATAACACTCTAAAAACCGAAATCGAGTCCTTTGGAGGCATCGTTACTGACTCGGTGTCATCTAAGACCTATGCTGTTATAGTGAAGGATAAGGATGAGGTGAGTTCAAAACTTACAAAAGCGCGAGAGTTGAATGTCAAAATTATAACGAAAATGGAACTTAACTAAAATAACTTTTAAACTCCTTAATAAATGAAAAAGTTATTTTTGTCGGTTGTGGAGGTGTTGGATTCTGCCTTCTCGAAGTGATAAGATTAGAGAAGCTGTTCAAGACTTCAAAATTCGTGATAATCGAGCCAAGGGATATTCCCGACTTGGATTATGTAATGCACGACACCGATTACGTACATGTTCAAGAGTTTGTAAGTGTAAAAAATTACCGTTCTTTGTTGAAGGAGTTGGACCACGAAAGTTTTCTCGTTAATGTCAGTGTAAATGTAGATTCGATTATGTTGCTTAAGCTTTGTGTTGAAAAGAACGCTCATTACATAGACACAAGTATAGAGCAATATCATAACTATATACGGGTTAAACCAGAAGAAATTGAACGATATGCTCAGTTCAAGAAAAATAATTTGTTTCATCAGAATCATTTAGCCTTTAAAGTTGCAGGTAAAAGCAAAAAGACCAGGTTTGTTTCTTCTGGGGAAAACCCAGGGTTTGTAAGTCAGTACGCGAAACGTGCCTTGATAGAATACGGTAAAC